>WNFE01000087.1_pt1 | contig 62028 bp, 58 predicted proteins | sample 5400451 | NCBI WGS metagenome assembly WNFE01 (sample SAMN13153344, study PRJNA577476) | soil metagenome | isolation source: 200 cm saprolite under Douglas fir tree site 2 hole 2 | place: USA:California | collected 2015-04-18
CGCGCGGCATCCTGCGGTGCAGCGCGCCGTAAAATTCCTCTTGAAGGATCAATGCGATGACGGCTCGTGGTTCGGCCGCTGGGGTGTGAACTACGTTTATGGAACCAGCGGTGTGCTGCGTTCACTGGAAACGGTTTCGTTGCACGCGAAAGACTACTGCCAGCGTGCCGCAGCATGGCTGAAGTCGGTGCAAAAGCCCGATGGAAGTTTTGGCGAATCCCTGCTCAGCTATCACGTCGAATCCGCAAAAAGCCAGGGCAACAGCACGGCTTCGCAAACCGCCTGGGGACTGATTGGACTTCTTGCCGCAGCCGGACCTGGCGATCCCGCGAGTTCGAAAGCCGCGGAGTATCTCGTCACCCAGCAAAACGACGACGGCTCGTGGAGCGAAGAGGACTTCACCGGCACCGGCTTTCCCTGTGTTTTCTATTTGAAATATCACCTCTATCGCAATTCCTTTCCGGTTTATGCCCTGGCCCGCTTCCACAATCAGTCCCGCCAGGCCGAAGAATTCTACGCATTCAAATTCCGTCCGGAAGAGTTCCGGCAGCGCAGCGGTTTTTAGGACCGCAATGAAGTTCCCCCTAAGGCTGAGCCTGGATCTTCTAAGCAGCAGAATCACTCGCGCGCTCGGTGTCGGCCGCGAAGCTTCGACTATTTTTCATCTTTCGGCATCGGCTTTTTCTTCTACCAACCAAAAGGAAATTGAAGCGGAGTCCGATCCCAACGCCGCGGTGATGGAAATTCCCCCCAGCGTTGTTGCGCAGACGGCTGCGCCGATTTTTTGGCTTGGCGGGGATGAGCCTTTGTTGCATCCGGTCATCGGACGGATTGCTGCCGCGCTCAACACGGCTCGCCGCAACGTTTTTCTTCACACCGATGGGCTGCGGCTGCGTAAACGAATCCACGAATTCCGTCCCGACCCGCGCCTTTTTTTAACCGTAGAGTTGGCAGGCAGGGAAGAACTACACGACCGCGCGGCCGGGCAGCCGGGGGCTTTTACGCGGGTGATGGAAGGCGTCCGCGCCGCGAAGCTCTCCGGCTTTCATGTCTGCGCGCACGTCACCGTAAATTTGCAGACCGATGTTTGCGAAACGGGCGAGTTGTTTGAGTATCTGGATAATTATGATGTGGACGGTTTCATCGTTTCTTCTGGTGGTGGACTTGTCGAGTCTGCTTCTCGCAACGAATTGCAGGAAAAGTTGCAGGAGATCCGCGCTCTAGTACGTTGCAGCCGTTGGGAATATTTTTCGTCGCTGCTGGAAGACTCCTATACCAGGCCTCGTGTAGGAAAAGCGCCAGTGCCTGTGCCCCAGAGCGACTCTGGTGCGTGCGAGGAAACCGCGTGAGCGCCGCAAAGATTCTTGTGACCGGTGCCGCAGGATTTCTTGGCAGCCACTTGACACGGCAACTGGCGGCGCGCGGGGCTGATGTACGCGTGCTTCTGCGTCCGTCGAGCAATAATCGTGCCATCGCCGATCTTCCGCTGGAATATGTTACCGGCGATTTGCGCGATGCGGCGTCACTCGAACGCGCGCTTGCCGGAGTACAACGCGTTTTTCACGTCGCCGCCGATTACCGGTTGTGGTCCAAGCGTTCGCAGGATATTTATGATTCGAACGTCGGCGGTACAAAAAATCTGCTCGAAGCTGCGAAACGGGCGGGTGTCGAGCAATTTATCTACACGAGTACGGTGGCCACGATCGCTGTCGACCGTTCTGAAATGCCGAACGAATCGACGGACGCCAAGTTGGAAGAAATGGTCGGACATTACAAACGTTCGAAATGGCTGGCGGAAAGGGAAGTACTCAACGCCGCGAAGGCGGGATTTCCGGCAATCGTCGCCATGCCCACCACTCCCGTCGGCCCGTGGGACTGGAAGCCGACTCCGACTGGCAAAATCATTTTGGATTTTCTGAACGGCAAAATGCCCGGCTATGTCGAGACCGGTCTGAATTTTGTCGGCGTGGAAGAGTGCGCCGCAGGCCATATCCTGATCGCGGAAAAAGGGATGGTTGGCGAGCGCTACTTGCTCGGCTCTGAAAATCTAACCCTGAAAGCGGTGCTGGATATTCTCGCGCAGATTACCGGGCTGCCCGCACCCACGCTGAAAATTCCGCACCGGCTGGCGCTTGGCGTTGCCTACGCGGAGACTGTATTTTCGCGCCTGATTGGCCGTGAACCGCAGATTCCCGTCGAAGGCGTAAGAATCGCGCGGCACATGATGTTTGTGGATTGCAAACGCGCGCAACGCGAACTTGGGTTTCAGCCCGGCTCGGCGGTTGCGGCGTTCGAACGCGCCGTCCGCTGGTACGAAGCGAACGGTTACATCGCGGCGCGCCGCGCCAAAAAAATTGTTCATGCAACGGCGGCCTAGTTCCGTTGATTGGCACTGTACGTTGCCGTACGTCCGAGCAAACTTTGCAGATTGTGTCGCCGGGTTGTCGCCCAGCGCCTATTCTTGAAGAATCAAATGCGCATCCTGGTCACATTCGCAGTCGAAGCTGAATTCGCCCCCTGGCGAAGGTTGCGAAATCTCGAAGAAATTAGGGCACCAGACAAACCTGACACGTTTCGCGCCCGCGTTGGTAGCGCGAAAGTTGATTTTGTGGTGACTGGAATGGGCGTCGAGAATGCATTCCGGGTAGCCACGGCGCTCCTCGATGAGCCCTATCAGGTTTGTATAACTTCCGGCTTTGCCGGCGCGCTGAAAGAGCAGCACAAGGTCGGTCACATCCTCGTCGCTGATGCCGTGCGACTTCTGGGGAAAGCGAAAACCATGCAGTGCGGCAGGAATCTTGTTTACGCGGCTCACCGCGATGGCGCAAAGCAGGTCAAGTTGTTTTTGACCTCGGATCACGTCGTGCGCACCGCCGAAGAAAAGCAGCGCCTGGCTCCTTTTGGGGACGCCGTCGAAATGGAAAGTTTTGGCGTCCTATCTGCGGCCCATGAGCGTCAGCGTTCCGCCGTTGCCATCCGCGTAATCTCGGACGATGTTCGAAATGACATGCCTGCCATCGTGGACACCGCTGTGGATGAAAAAGGGCGGGTGAAAATTGCTGGCGTGGTTCGTCACGTTGCCACGCATCCACTGCAGTTACCGGCCCTCATCCGCCTCGGCCGCGACAGCAAAACGGCTGCGGAAGCGCTGGCTCATTTTCTCGAGGCATTTATTAAGAAGCTTTCTTTCTCGACTCATGGCTGGCCGCCACCGGAATTGCAGGAGGTGGCGGCACGATGACCGCTACACCTACCGTAAGCTCCGAGTTGCACGCGCTCGGACCCATCCCGAAAACCATGCGGGCCGGCGTTTATCGCGATAAGGGCGTTGTACGCGTAGAGGAAGTGCCGGTTCCCGAAGTTGCCGCGAACGAAATTCTGATCAAGGTCGCGACTTGCGGCATCTGCGGCACCGACATCAAGAAAATCTTCCAGCGTTACGTCGAGCCGCCACAAATTCTAGGTCACGAACTTGCCGGTACAGTCGTGGCTACCGGCCCCGGTGTTACAAAATTCACGCCCGGCGATCGCGTGATGAGTTTTCATCATATCCCCTGTGAAAAATGTTTTTACTGTGAACGCCGATTGTTCTCACAGTGTAAGCAGTACAAGACCACGGGCCTCACGGCAGGCTTCACTCCCAACGGCGGCGGCTTCGCGGAATACGTGAAAGCGATGCCGTGGGTCGCGGATCGGGGAGTTATAAAACTGCCCGACAATGTTTCGTTCGAAGAGGCCACTTTCCTCGAACCCGTCAACACCATTTTGAAGGCCGTTCAGAAAGCTCGAATAGCAAAAGGCGAAACAGTTCTCGTAGCAGGCTGCGGCCCCATAGGCCTGCAACTTTTGATGGTTACCAATTTAATCGGCGCGCGCATCTATTCCAGTGACCCGATGCCTGAACGTCGCGCCAAAAGCTTGACGCTCGGCGCAATCGAGTCTTTTGACCCTACAAATGGTAAGCTAGTCACAGAGGTTAAGACGCGAACTGAGGGACGGGGTGCGGATGCGGTGTTGGTAGCTGTGGCGCATCCGGCGGTGGTGGAAGAAGCTCTCGCTGTGGCGCGTCCGGGTGGGCGTGTCCTGCTTTTTGCCGCCAATGATCCCGTGACTCGGATTGGCTTTCCTGCCTCGGCTGTGGGGATCGACGAAAAGGAAATTCTAGGCAGCTACAGTGCCGCCGTGGACATCCAAGAAGAAGCGGCCGCGCTGGTGCTGCAGAAGAAACTGCCAGTCATGGAGATCGTAACGCACCGTTTTCCTTTAGCTAGAATCCAGGAAGGCTTGGAACTGGCCGCGAATCCGACATCCGAGTCGCTAAAGGTCTTGATTACGCATCCATGAAAACTTCAGCAAAAAAAACGATTGAAGCTGCGATCGGGGAAGTCGTAGCGCTGGCGCGTCGCGTTGTGCCTCCCAAGATGACCGCCGCGGTGCTCTATGGCAGCGAAGATTTGCGCATTGAAGAAATTGACGTGCCATCTTTGGCCGCCGATGAAGTTTTGCTGCGTGTTCGTCTTGCGCTGACCGATGGCACTGATTTGAAAGTCTGGAAGCGCGGCTACCACGCAAAAATGATTCGTCCGCCCGCCGTATTCGGCCACGAAGTGGTCGGCGAAGTAGTCGCCGTCGGCAAGCGCGTAGACGCGCGCTGGCGCATGGGCGTTCGTGTAGTCGCCGCAAATTCCGCGCCCTGTTTCCGCTGCTATCACTGCCGCCGCGGCCAGGAAAATCTTTGCGAAGATCTTTTGTTTAATAACGGGGCGTATGCGGAATATATGCGCATCCCCGGCCGCATCGTTACCGAAAATATGCTGGAAGTGCCGCACTCCGTGGACGATCAGAGCGCTGCGCTGGTCGAGCCGCTGGCCTGCGTGCTGCGCGGCATTCACGAAATGGAAGTGCGCAACGGCGACACTGCAGTGGTTATCGGTTGCGGCCCTATCGGCCTGAAATTTGTGCGCATGTTATCGCGCCGCGGTGTTCGCGTGATTGCCCTTGCCCGTAGAGATGCCCCGCTCGATGTCGCGCGGCGGCTCGGCGCTCACGCTATTATCAATGTCAACGACACTGCAGATGTGGTCGAAGCCGTCCGCGATTACACCGAAGATAAGCGCGGCCCAGATGCTGTCGTCGAAGCTGCCGGCAATCCGGCGGCGTGGCAGACTGCGTTGCGGCTGGTCCGGCGCGGCGGTGTGGTGAATTTCTTCAGCGGCCTGCCTTCCGGCACCAACGTCGAAATCGAGCCGGCCCATATTCATTATTCAGAAATCAAGATTATTTCGACCTTCCACCACACACCGCGCTTTATCCGCGAAGCCCTCGCAGCCGTGCGCCGTGGCGACATTTCTGCGCAGGACTTTGTCACTGAAGAAATTCGCCTGGCTGACCTTCCCCAGGCCTTCGAACGCATGAAATCGCGCAGCGGCGAAATCAAGCTAGCCGTCCGGCCGTAGATTTTCGTTAATCAATTTAGGCTAAACTTAAATAGCAGTTTGTTATGTCAGGCCGTCATTCCGAGCGGAGTCTTCGAAGCGAGGAATCTCTCTTACCGATGTTGCGCCCAGGGGAACTCGAAATCGCGCAAAACGCCCCGCCTGCGGGCTGTTCGCCGGAGTCCGCGCAGCAGTACACGCGCTGGCTCGCCACACACCACTATGAAAATTTCAACGTCGCCAGTTGGCTCCTGCCGAAGGAACTGCACCAGCATTTCTACAATCTATACGCCTACTGCCGCTGGGCCGATGATCTAGGCGACGAAATTCCCGATGCACAACGCGCTCTGGAATTGCTCAACTGGTGGGACGAAGAGCTCAACGCCTGCTATGAAGGTCACCCGTCGCACGCCGTATTCGTTGCGCTTCGCGAAACAATCATTGCGAAGGGCATTCCCAAACAGCCCTTCGCCGATTTGTTGAAAGCATTTCGCCATGATCAAAGCAACAAACGCTATCCCACATGGGATTCCGTTCTCGATTATTGCGTCTATTCCGCGAATCCCGTCGGACGACTGGTCCTGTATCTCTGCGGCTATCGCGATGAACCGCGGCAAAAACTTTCCGATGCCACTTGCACCGCGCTGCAACTCGCAAATTTCTGGCAGGATGTGTCTCGCGACCTGGAAAAAGGCCGGATCTACATTCCGCTAGACATTGCCGCTCAGCACAGGGTCAGCGAAGACGACATCGTCGCGCGCCGCTTCAGCGACAACTACGTCTCACTGATGAAAGATTTGATCGCTCGCACGCGCAGCCTGTTCGAAGAAGGTCTTCCGCTCGCACAGCAAGTCGAAGGCAAACTACGTCTCGATCTCGAAATGTTCAGCCGTGGCGGTATCGCCGTCCTCGACGCCATTGAGTCGACCGGCTACAACACGCTGCATCGCCGCCCAGTCATCAGCAAAACCAAACAAGTCACTCTGCTAGGCCGCATCCTGATCGGCCAATTGTTTCCCGTAGGGGCGCGGCAGGCCGTGCCCTCTTCACCTGCAACCACACCGGTGCACCACGGCGCTGATTCGTCCATGAGGCTTCCGCCACTGGCGGTTCCAACGACAGGTCCAGATTGGGCTCTCACCCATTCCTACGAGGAATGTCACCGCATTGCTCGCGCCGCCCGCAGCAATTTTTATTACGCCTTCTATCTCCTGCCTAAGCAGAAACGCGACGGCCTAGCGGCCCTCTATGCTTTCATGCGCCTGATTGACGACGTCGCTGACGAAGGGGAATTCATCTCCGCCAAGCAGCGTGGCCTCGCCAGGTGGCGCGCTGCATTTGACGAAGCTGTCACAGGTCACTCCCAGCTTTTTGACGGCACCGCCGCAAAGCCCCTGCCCGGAGAACCTCTTTCTGGCGAGCCTGAAGTCCTCCCCGCGCTCATCGACACCATGCGTCGCTTCCAAATGCCCGCGCGCTACCTGCACGACCTGATCTCCGGCGCCGAAATGGATCTCACCGTAAAAACCTATCCCACCTACGATCGCCTCAAAGAATATTGCTATCGCGTAGCCGGAACCGTCGGCCTCACCTGCACGCACGTTTTCGGCTTCAGCGATCCTCGCGCGCTCGATCTAGCGGAAAAACTCGGCCTGGCGTTCCAGCTCACCAACATCATTCGCGATGTACGCGAAGACGCCGCGCTCGGCCGCATCTACATCCCCGACGAAGACCTCGCCCGCTACAACGTTTCTCCCCAAGACTTCGCAAAAACCGAAGCCACTCTCGGCGTCCGCGAACTGCTCCGCTTCGAAGCCGACCGCGCCTGGCAAGTGTACGAGGAAGGTGCCGAACTACTCGACCTCGTCGATGCAGATAGCCGCGGCACACTCTGGCTTCTGGTGCATACTTACAACGCGCTGCTTGCCCGCATCGAATCGCTGGATTTCGCGGTGTTTGGCGAACGTGTCCGCCTCAGCAAAGCGGAAAGAATGCTCTTCATCGCCCGAGCAAAATTCGGGCGGCATACTCGACATAATGTCCTCGAAAAACGTGATCGTGATTGGCGGCGGGCTGGCGGGGTTGGCGGCCGGCGTCGCGCTGGCTGAAGCAGGCTGCCTCGTTCGTCTCTTCGAACAGCGGCCCTACCTCGGCGGCCGCGCAACTTCCTATGCTTTGCCGAATGGCGAGCACGTGGACAATTGCCAGCATGTCACGCTCGGCTGCTGCACCAATCTCGCGGACTTCTATCGTCGTGTAGGCGCCACCGACAAAATTAAATTCTTCGACCGCCTGGTTTTTCTCGACCCGCAGGGCATGAGCGGCATCATGCAAGCGGACGTTTTGCCCGCTCCCATCCACATGACCGGCTCGTTCCTTTTTTTTGCGCCGCTCGCGTTTCCCGACAAGCTCTCTATTGGCCGCGCGCTTGCTGCCATACTGTTTGCCGGTGGCCGCCCGAAAGACGCGTATGCCGCCGAGCCTATCTCGATGATGGAGTGGCTGCGACGCCGCAAACAGACTCCCGCCGCCATCGAACGCTTCTGGCGAGTGGTCCTCGTCAGCGCTCTCAATGAAGAACTCGACCGCACCGACGCCCGCTTCGGCATCGACGTTTTCTGGAGAGCATTTCTGGCCAATCGCACCGGCTACCGAATGGGCGTCCCGTCCGTCCCGCTATCGGAACTCTACGACGGCTGTCGCACCGCCATCGAAGAAAAGGGCGGGGAAGTAATTCTTCGCTCGCCCGTACGCAGCCTGCGTTTCGAAGGTGGAACTCTGAAAGCAGCGATTTTTGACGGCGGCAGGGAAGAAATCGCAGACTCATTCGTCCTGGCCCTTCCCCATGACCGCACCGCCGAACTTTTACCGAAAGAAATCCGCTTTGCCAACCCAGCTCTCGCGCATCTCGAAAAGTTCAAGGTGTCGCCGATTACCGGCGTGCACCTCTGGTTCGATCGCGAAGTTACCCACGAGCCGTTCATCACCTTGCTCGACACGCAAACCCAATGGATTTTCAACAAGACCGCGTTGTACCGGAAAGCTGTAACAGAATTTTCCGGTGTCATCCCGAGCGAAGTGAAGGATCTGCTTCCGTCCGAGACTGGCAAAACCTCGGCCCAATATCTTCAGCTAGTCATCAGCGCGTCCTACGCACTGCTAAGAAAATCCCGCGAAGAAATCATCGACTTATGTTTGAAAGAAGTCCGCCAGGCACTACCAGCCGCACGCGAAGCGCAACTAGTCAAAGCCACGGTAATCAAAGAAGCCGCGGCGACATTTTCACCCGAACCCGGCGTCGACCAGTGGCGCCCCGCACAAGAAACAAAAACCCCCGGCCTCTTCCTCGCCGGCGACTGGACTGCCACCGGCTGGCCCGCCACCATGGAAGGCGCCATCCGCAGCGGCTATCTAGCAGCCGAAGCCGTCCTGCGCTCATCCAACCTCACGCAAAAATTTCTCCAGCCCGATCTTCCCGTCACCGGCCTCTCGCGCATTTTTCGCACTCGCGCCTGATTTCGCGTAATATGTCGAACGCACTGTTCACTACTGAAGTGCACGGGATCAGGCAATGATCAGATTCACTTTCTTGCTCGTTCCGGCGACCCTTGTGGCTCGCTCACGCCAGACGAAGCCAAGATCCTAAAACCCCAGCTTGAACGATGGATGCGCGATCAGCTTAAACACGATTGGTCAGACCTGTGGAATATTCAGGACCAGACAGCCGGGTTGAAGAATGAATTGCTGCTGGGACATGGAGATGCTCCTGACTTGAATCAGCAACTATACCTGCGGGCGATGCGCGAAACGATTGGAGTTGGATATCCAGAAAATTAAAGCATTCACCTTGCTGTCGATCAAACGCGAGGAAGGCGGTTTCTGGATATTCGGATGCGGGAAACTTCAACGTGAGTCTTGGAAGCAAAGGAGCATTACAGATGTTCACGCAAGGCTGGTAAACGGAACCGTTGAGTTTGGACTACCTGGAGGAACGCCAGATTCTTGCAAGTTGTAGCTACGCCACACGCAGCGGCTACTTGGCCGCCGAAGCCGTTCTCCGCTCATCCAACGTTACCCCAAAATTTGTCCAGCCCGATCTTCCCATCACTGGCCTCTCTCTTCATTTTATCTGATGCAAATTCGCTTACCAGGATTCGTTGGCTAACGTATTGTCCGTCTCATCCGGCGATTCAAAAGCTACGTTGGGTAAACTTGCTCATGTTTGCCTGCGTTGATGGGCTGAGATAGACTCCCCAACGAATGCCAGACACGTCTTCCATCATCGGTCGCACGTTTTCCCATTACACCGCGCTCGAAAAACTTGGCGGTGGCGGCATGGGAGTTGTCTACAAGGCAGAAGACACTCGCCTTCGTCGTTTCGTTGCCCTGAAATTTTTGCCGCCGCAAGTTGCTCACGACCCCGTAGCTTTGGCCCGTTTTCAACGCGAGGCGCAAGCTGCCTCGGCCCTGAATCATCCCAACATTTGTACAATTTTCGACATTGGCGAACAGGAAGGCGAAGCGTTCATCGCCATGGAATTTCTCAGCGGCATGACGCTGAAGCATCTTATTTTGGGCAAACGTCTTGAGACTGAAGTCCTGCTCGGTCTGGCCGTCGAAATTGCCGACGCTCTGGATGCCGCTCACACTCAAGGCATCACTCATCGGGACATCAAGCCGGCTAACATTTTCGTCACCGAACGAGGGCATGCCAAAATTCTGGACTTCGGATTAGCCAAGCGCTCGCAAGTGGGAACACGGTCAACCGAAATTACGACGAGCACCGACCAGTTCAGTGGCGATACCACAGCGGAGCGTCTTACTGGCGCCGGTTCCACGCTCGGTACGATTGCCTACATGTCGCCAGAGCAGGTGCGCGCAGAGGAGCTGGACCCTCGAACCGATCTTTTCTCTTTCGGAGTGGTGCTATACGAAATGGCCACTGGCGCTTCGCCGTTTCAAGCAGACAGCACCGGGCTAATTTTTGACGCGATCTTGAATCGCGCTCCCGTGCCTCCGGGACAATTGAATCATGACATGCCCGCCGACTTGGAGCGGGTTATACAACGAGCGCTCGAAAAAGATCCGGCCCGCCGGTACCAGACCGCCGCCGCGCTGCGCGATGACCTGAAGCGGTTGACTCGTGATAGCGACTCGCATCGCTCGGGATCGGTGCGCACGGTCCAATCACAGCGCCGTTGGCGGACTTCGATCGTAACAACCTGCGGCGCTTTGCTTATTTTCGCGGCGATTTTGGGATATTACTTAACGCGACCAGCAGCAGCGCCGCCTCGAATTCTGCGAACTGTACAGCTCACCAATACCAACAAACCCAAATCCGACATCGTCACCGATGGTTCGCGCGTTTACTTCATCGAAGGTCAATCGCTGCTTTCGCAGACTTCTGTGAATGGCGGCGAAACATTCCCAATTCCAAACTCATTGGAAGACACCGGCTTCGCCAACGTTTTCGATGTATCGCCAGACGGTTCTTTGCTTTTGATGAATACCGCACACGGCACTTCTCTCGACGGCCCTCTCTGGAGCGTTCCCGTGGTTGGCGGTTCGCCTCGGCGCTTGGGCAATCTGGAAGGCCACTCTGGCGCGTGGTCGCCGGATGGGTCGCGACTCGCCTTCAGCAAAGGGAACGAAATCTTCGTAGCGAGGAACGATGGCAACGATCCGCGCCTGCTTTTAACAGCTGCGGGAACCGCAAGCGATCTTCGCTGGTCGCGTGACGGCTCGATTTTGCGCTTTTCCGTCAACGATCCGCACACCAACAATCGTTCCATTTGGCAGGCTTCGGCCGACGGCAGCAATCTGCAACCCTTACTTCCGGGCTGGAACCCTTCGCCGAACGAGTGCTGCGGCAAATGGACGCCCGATGGAAAGTTCTTCGTCTTTCAGGCGCAGCGCGACGACACTGCCAATCTCTGGGCCCTCGATGAACGTCGCGGATTTTTTCATTCCGCGCCCCGCGAACCCATTCAGTTAACGACCGGCCCGATGAATGTTGGCGAACCCGTCCCAAGCCGCGATGGCAAGAAATTATTTGTTCAAGGCTGGCGGCCGCGCGGTGAATTGATTCGTTACGACGCGAATTCTAAGCACTTCGCGCCTTACCTTTCCGGAATTTCCGCGATGGGGCTGGATTTTTCTCGCGACGGAGAGTGGGTCGCCTATAACGACGCTTCTGACGGCACCATGTGGCGAAGCAAAACTGACGGGACGCAAAAACTGCAGCTGGTTTTTCCGCCCATGTCGGCGTACCTGCCGCGCTGGTCTCCGGACGGCAGGCAACTCGCGTTCTTTGGTCATCCGCCCGGCGAGCCGTGGCAGATTTATGTCGTTCCGGCTCAAGGCGGTACTCCGGAACTCGTCTATAGCAACGACACCAACCTGGCGGACCCAACCTGGTCGCCTGACGGCAAATGGCTGGCCTTCGGCGGCAACTCATTGAACAATCAAGGATCGGCGGTCTACATCCTCGATCTCAAGACGCGCACGGCTTCGAAATTGCCGGGCTCGGACGGCCTCTATTCTCCGCGCTGGTCTCCGGACGGACGTTACATCGCGGCCATCCCGCTGGATTCTTTGAAAATTATGCTCTTCGATCGCGACACGCAAAAATGGACCGAGCGCGCCAAGATTTTTGTCGCTTATCCCACCTGGTCACGCGATAGCAAATATATCTACTTTGACGGCAGCCTTGATAGCGAAGAGGGTTACTTCCGCGTGCGAATCGCCGACGGCAAACTGGAGCGTATCTTTAGCTTGAAAGGCTTTCAGGCGGCCGGAGGCGCGTTCGGAAATTGGACCGGCATCGCTCCGGACGAATCTCCACTCCTGGTCCGCGACGCCAGCATCCAGGAAATCTATGCCCTCGATTGGGATAGACAGTAGATTTTTCTTTAGTAGCACAGCCACTTCTCGCTGTGCAGCAGCGCTGCCCGCACTAAGGACTAGACTCGTCTATTGAACCGTGGCTCGCACCTCGGTGAGGGACTTCAACATACGTACCCAGCGTGCGGGACGCTTTTCGTGCGGCGCTACCAATCGAAATGGACCCAACTTGTCCCCGAGCGGAGCGCCGTCCATGGTGTCCGCGACGATTACGTCAGATTCAACAATTCCCGCGTCCAGTTCCGCCAGCGAGAAAACCACGAATTCCGTTAGTCGCCTCCGCACAGTAACTTGTTGGCCCAAGTTGAAAGCTGTAAGTCAATCTGTAGAAGACGGCTTCGTCTGTGCAGTTTCTGCACTCAAATTTGGACTTCCGTGCACTGTCTATGGCAGCCTGCGCTAACAGCGGATGACCTTGCACGACAACTGGAGCAGTCACTGACCCGTCCTTTCCGACCTCCACAATTAGCTGCACTTCGCCGCTGATCCGAGTTTGTTTCGCCAGAGGGGGGTAGACGGGCGGAAAGAGGGTAGAAATAATGATCTCAGCCTCGGGTTTCGGCTGTGACTTGCTCTGAGACCAAGCGTTAGCTACGCCCAAAAAGCAAAAAATAAGGCAGGCCAGTGCGAATGCGGGTCCGGAGCGGTTAGTCTCGCATTTCACCAAGGTGTTTCTCGCTTTCCATCAGCACCGCGCACTTCTCATCAAGTTCAGCATACTCGGTCGCATGCGTTTCCCGAAACTCCTCATAAGCCGCCTGCGACTCCCAACTATCCATCGTCACGTAAACACCCGCCGCACCCACATCCCGCAGCAACCGACTCCCGCGATACCGCGCGTCCCGCCGAAACAACTGCGCCCACTCCCCATCCGGCCCGTATGTACGCTCAAACAATTCTTCGCTTCCGCTCTTGACTTCGAATTCCCATAGAGTTACAAACAAGGTTGTCCCATCTCCTGCTCTTGGTAGCTGGCAGTTCCTTCTGAAAGAGAAATTTTAGGGAAGTATCTCTTGCCGCGCCAGGTGTAGCAATCCGATTGGATACAATCAATATTGGACACATCAGGGTGCAGTGCGTAAACCGCCCGAATCTATTTTCATATGTATAGCTGTGCTGTGGCGCGAACTTCCCAAGTCCGTTTCGCGAAGAGTTTAGGGTAAGCGTTAGTGTCCGGAGGTATTTGTGGATCGTAAGTACAGCCATCGCGGCTACCGCGATGGCGACAAAGAAAAGAAGTCCCGCCCCGAACGTAAGCCGCCGCAAGGTGGTCCCCGCGGCCAAAACGATCACCTCGGGCCCCGCACTCCCCGCATGGTCGGCACTGTCACCCGCGCCCGCTGCGCCAATTGCGGAGCCGTTCTCGCTCCCGGCTTCGACGCCTCGAGCACCTGTCCCAAGTGCAACGCGGAACTTCATTGCTGCAAGCAATGCCGCTTTTTCGATTCCGGCGCGCAGTTTGAATGTACGCAGCCCATCCCGGAGCGCATCACTCCCAAGGACGGCAAGAATAACTGCAAGTTCTACGAATTTCGCACCACCATCGAAAAGGACACCGCACCCACTTCCTATCAGCAGCCCGCGCAAATCGCCGCATCTCTTCCGGAGCCCATTCCCGGCCGTCCGCCCGATGCTCGCCAGGCCTTCGAGAATCTCTTCAAGAAGTAGATCGTGGCTCGCCTATCGCGCAAAGCCAATTCCGTGTAGGGGCGCAGCATGCGCCCCAGCTTGCCCGGGCGCACACTCCAAGCTTTCTTTTCTTTTCTTCCAGAAGAATTTTGATGGGTTCTCGCGAGGGATTTCCTGAGAGCGCTCAGTGCTTCGCGAAATTTAGACCGCCTGTCCTAAACAGTCTCCGCCCGTCGCACCGGTAACCAAATAATCAGGGTATAAACGCCCAGAGCAATTCCCAGAGGCATTTCCGACAGCGCCAACAAGCTAGCCACGATTAGCAGCGCGCGACCCGCTCGTCCATTTCCCATGCTCGCTATACCACCGGCAATTCCCAGCAATCCGCACACGATCGACACTACAATCGCCAACGCATACATAAAATGAAACAAATCCATCAGCCAGTAGGGATTGGGCACCCGGCCCAGCAGCGCTCCAAACATCACTGTCGCCGTGGACATAAACACCACTAGCGCCACGCCAATACACACGCGGATAATTCCATACACAATCCAGCAGGCGCCCAGTGGTTTCATAAATCAAGTTGTGGAAGGAAGCTCTTCAGAAACATAAATCCGGGAAGAAGAGGAAAAAACGTCCCAGCCCTGAGATCCCGATTGCTCGGGATTTTCCGCCTTTTCTCTTCTTACCCGGTTTTGACCGAAGAGCAAGCTCTTCGAACAATCGTAGCTTGCCGTATTCTAAACATCGCCGCTATTGGGATTTTCCTGTAGGCGATATTTCGTTTTGCTGTAGCTTAACCGTACGCTAGCGTACTCGTGATTTTGTTCTGTTCCTGCGTCGTCAATTCTCGCGCCTGCCCTTTATCCAGCCGGCCCAGCTCCAGCGGCCCGATCGCCACTCGAATCAGCCGTAACACTTCTATCCCGCGTGCTTCCAGCATCCGTCGAATCTGCCGGTTTTTTCCTTCATCCAGCACAATCTCGATCCAGGAATTCTTTTCCCCCGCGCGAATGCGCGTAGCCCGCTTGGCCTTCAGCAGCTCGCCATCTCCGCACATTACCCCGCTCGTAAGCGCTGCCATCAATTCGTTCTCCGCCACTGCGCCAATTTGCACATGATACGTTTTTTCCAGATGTGATTCCGGCGCCGTGATCCGCGCCGCCCATTCCGAATCGTTCGTAAATAGCAGCAGCCCTTCGCTCGCTTTGTCCAGCCTTCCCACTGGCGCCATCCACGGCAATCCTGCTGGTAGTCCCGCGTAGACCGTTTCTCGGCCGCGCTCATCCTCTGTGGTAGTCACCAATCCGCGCGGCTTGTTCAACATCCAATAGATTTTCTTCGCACGCTCCACCACAACCCCGTCCACTTCAATCCGATCTTTGCCAAGGCGCACTGCCGCTTCGGGATTTTTGCTGACCGCTCCTTTCAACTTCACCCGTCCCGCGCGAATCATTTCAAATGCCTGTGATCGCGAACAAAATCCCAGTTTCGATAACGCCCGGCCCAGGCCAATGTGCCCCCGACCCGGCCCGGCATGTTTCGCAAATCGCTGATGGCCTCTCACGCCCCCATTATAGAGTTGGACCGCCTGCTTACCGTCGCGCAAAAACCGCGTCCAACAAACTACGAAGATTTTCGTTGACATTACGAAATCGTTCGTAGTAAGGTGCTTTCCATGAGCCACACAGCACTGCAAAAGCCCACAGTTTCCGAGCTACAAATCCTTCAAGTTCTCTGGGAACGCGGCCCTTCCACCGTCCGGGAAGTCCACGACGCCTTGCAGGAAGAAAAAGCCCTCGGCTACACCACGGTTTTGAAACTTATGCAAATCATGACCGTAAAAGGGCTCGTCCGCCGCAACGAAGAACAGCGCGCCCACGTATACGAAGCGCAGCAACCAGCGGAAAAAACCAAGCGCCAGTTCGCCTCGGACATGCTGCAACGCGTTTTTGATGGCTCAGCCAAAGAGCTGATGCTGCACGCACTCGCCGGCCATCGCAGCTCCAAAAACGAAATCGAAGAACTCCGCCGTATGCTCGACGAATACGAAAGGACCATCCGATGAACACCTTCGCCAACTGGTTTACTCCGGACGTCTTGCGCACTCTCGGTTTGTCGCTGCTTCATTTCCTGTGGCAAGGCGCGGTCCTCGCCGTCCTGGCTGCTGCAAGCCTGGCCGTCGCTCGCAAGGCGGCCACGCGTTACGCGCTTGCCGTAGGCGCTTTGCTGGCCATGGTTGCAGCGCCGGTGTTCACATATTTAGCCCTGCGTGAATCATCTCCGGCTTCGAACGCCTCAGTGCAGAACTCAGTTCCGGTCATCGTCCACGCCATGAACCTCGCTTCACATCGCATCGCAACCAGCACCCAATCGAGTTTTGTTTCCGGCAGCCTTCTTACCACTTTCGTCGAACTCTGGTTTGTCGGCGTACTGCTCTTCAGCTTGCGCACCGCGGGCGGTTTCTTTCTGGTAGCGCGTTTGCGCCGTCGCGATTGCAAGTCCATGAGCACCGCACTTCTCGCACTCTGCCGCGAAATGCAGAACCGTCTCGGCATCACCCGCGCCATCCGCTATTGTGAATCGTTGCATCTTGATGCACCCGCGGTTGTCGGTTGGTTCCGTCCCGTAGTTCTTCTTCCCATCAGCGCGCTCACTGGACTGACTGAGCTGCAACTCCGCGCCGTAATCGCCCACGAACTCGCGCACATTCGCCGGTTAGACGCCTTCTTCAATCTTTTCCAAGTCGCCGCCGAAACTTTGCTCTTCTACCATCCGGCCGTCTGGTGGCTCAGCAAACGCATTCGCGTCGAACGGGAAAATTGCTGCGACGATGTAGCGCTTGCCGTATGCGGCAATCCCGCCGAATACGCTCGCGCTCTGGCACTTATGGAAGAATGGCGCGTCGCGCCGTCCTTCGCGATGGCCGCAAATCGCGGACCGCTGGCTTCTCGCGTCACTCGGCTTCTCGGCCTCACCGAAAAGGCAAGCAGCCTGCGCAACGCTGGCGTGGCTTTTGGAATTCTCTGTCTCGCCGCCGCATTGCTAGCCGGCAACGCACTTTTCGGCCTGGTGCGCAGCGCAGCAGCGCAGTCTTCTGACTCCAGCCGCTCTGGCACTACGATCTCGGTAAGCAAAGGCGTAATCGTCGTTACCGCCCCTCGCCCCGCGTCACAAGCAAAATCCAGTCCCAAACCATCTTCATCTCCAGCTCCGACCAGCACGCAAGAACCAACTCCCGCTCCCAAATCGCAGTCCTATATCGACGGCATGAAAGCCGAAGGCTTTGAAAATCTTTCCGCCGACGATTTGATCGCCATGAAAGTCCAGGGCATCACGCCGCAATACATCCACGAAATCCGCGCCGAAGGCCTCAAGCCCACCGCCGATGAACTGGTCGGTATGAAAGTTCAGGGCATCACTCCAGAGTACATACACCAAGTCCGCGCCATGAATCTCAATCCGGATGTCGATTCGCTCATCGGCATGAAAGTCCAAGGCATAACGCCGCAATACGTCGACGAAATGCGCAAACTCGGTTTTCAGCCGGACACTGACCAACTTATCGGCATGAAAGTGCAAGGCATCACACCCGCGTACGTCGAAGAAATGCGTAAGCTCGGATTCAAGCCCGACACCGACCAACTGATCGGCATGAAAGTCCAGGGCATCACTCCCGAATACATCCACCAGCTCAACGAACTGAACATTCATCCCGACGCCGATGATCTGATCGGCATGAAGGTTCAGGGAATTAACGCGGATTACGTACGCAGCATCCGCGCCACCGGCCTCAATCCTGACAAAGATGAGTGGATCGCACTGAAAGTGCAGGGCGTCACCGAGGATTTCATTAAGGGACTACAAGCCGCTGGATTCAAGCCTGACGTCGACGAAGTCGTCGGCGCAAAAGTCCAAGGCATCACGCCGCAATTTATTGAACTGGCGCGCAGCCACGGCTTCAAGAATCTCGATTTGGATAAGTTGATCCAGCTCAAACACGCAAACGTACTGGAGTAAATAAATCAGGGCCCATGGCCGCGACGCAGCGGCACAACGCTATGCGTGTGCTTTGAATTTTGCCGGGCGATTTTTTGGTCGTCATGCCGAGCCTGCCTGCCGCAGCCAGGCGAAGCGAGGAATCTCTCTTCGAAGTAGGCCTTCGGCAACGAGTCTCAGCTTTAAGAGGTAAAGAAAATGGAGGATCCAAACGCTATGAATCGCCGTCACGCATTAATTGCGTACATCCTGATCGCCTGCACCCTGGTGCTTGCATTGATCGCGCGCGCTTCCGACACCCGCACCGGAAGCTGGACCATTTCCCACAGCGACGAGCCTGGCAAAGTCTCCTTTGCGCTCATCTATCACAGCAAACACAACAATTCGAATCACGAATCCGATTGGCCCACCGGCGACTTCAAGGGCGTCGATTTCTCCAAGTCCGGCAAGCAGGACGTTAAATTCGTCATCGCCCGCGACGCTGGCCGCTTCGATTGCGAAGGCTACCTGAAAGATGGCGATGGCGCCGGCGTTTTCCATTTCGTGCCCGACGCGCAATACGTCTCGCAAATGTCCGCGCTCGGCTTTACCGGTATCGATGACGAAAAACAATTTTCCATGGCGGTTCTCGACGTCTCCGTCGCCTACGCTAAAGAAATAAAATCAAAAAATCTCCACGACCTGGACACGGACAAGCTCATCGCCTTCCGCATCTTCAATGTCAGCAGCGAATTTATCGACCAGCTCCGCGCCGCAGGCTTGCCCGCCGCCGATGCTGACAAACTAGTCGCTTTTCGCATTCACGGCGTGACTCCAGAGATGGTCAGCTTCCTGCAGAAATCCGGCTATCATCCCGATGAAGACACACTGGTCGCCATGCGCATCCACGGCGTCTCCCCGGAATATATGCAGCAATTGAAAAAGGATGGCTACGACCACATCGATCTGGAAAAACTAATCGCCTTCCGCATCCACGGCGTATCCCCAGACTTCATCGAAAAAGTGCAGACGCTCGGCTATCGGCATCCCGAACCCGATCAGCTCGTCGCCATGCGCATTCACGGCGTCTCGCCCGAATTCATCGCCCAACTGAAATCCCGTGGCATGAAGGACTTGACCATCGACCAACTAGTCAGCCTCCGCATCCACGGCATCGACTGATCCCGCGACAGTGGCTCGTCATTCCGAGCGAAGCGAGGAATCTCTCTTGTTTCTTTTCTGCAGAGCCACTCAGGCTCCGGCGCAGTCCGCAACCCACTAAGCCGTTCGCAATTTATTTATACGACTCCACCCGCAAAATGCTGCTCCCGTCCTGCTCCGCCTGGTTATAAAAGACTTCTCTGCCATTCGGTGTAGATGACAACCAGAATGGACTTCTATCCAGCAGACTGATCTGCCGCGTCAGCCGCGTCGCGAAATCGTAGAAATCAATTGTCGGTCGCTCGCTTGGCGCCTCCGGCGGGCAGAAGAAAATTCCGCCTTCACTTACGCTCCAGGAGGCCCAGGACTTCGGCCGCACCGCTCCAGAAAAAATTGTTTCCGTTCCACCGTTTGCTGGCATTCGCCAGATTTCTGGATTCTCAAATCGCGTCTTCGCGTAGTACAAGGTCTTGCCGTCTGGCGATTCCAGCGCCGCAAAACCTCCTTGTTGCGTTATTTGCATGGGCTGCCCGCCATCCGCCGGCAATTTCCAGACTTGGTCCTGTCCGGAGCGATTGGAGCCAAAATATATCCATTTGCCGTCGCGCGACCAACTCGGCACCGAATTTTCCGATCTGCCCATCGCCAGCGCTCGAGGTGTTCCGCCCATCGCGGAAATCACATACACTCCCTGTGCTCCATTTCCCACGCTATCAAACGCGATCCACATTCCATCCGGCGACCAGCGTGGAGTCCCGCATCCACGCAGATTCGTTAATTGCACGGCGGCCGACCCATCTTGATTGCTTTCCCAAATCTCCAAACTTCCTGAACGATCCGACATGAACACCAACTTCTTGCCGTCTGGCGAAAGCTGCGGCCCCTCATTGCGCCCATTCGTGGACGTCACAATGGTTCTCGAATGCTGTGCTCCGCTCTCTTCTAAGTCCACACGGTAAATACTCGACGACCGTAAAATCTTCTGCACCACCAGCTTGCCGTCTTTTCGCGCCACGGTCGGATGCCACGTCGCCGTTCCCGTTCCTTCGATTTGCGTCGCTTCGCCGCCCCCTGCTGGTACTTTCCACAGCGAAGGCTCGCCGGCTTTTGTCGAGGAAAAAATAATACTCTGCCCATCTGCCGACCACGCCGGTGGCCCCATAATCGCGGCCCGCTGATTCGTAACTTGTTGTATCGGCCCGTTATTTGCCGTCGTTACAAAGACTGCTCCATCCGCTCGCTTATAACCAACCATTTGCGTCGATCCGGAATTTAGTGCCGTCACAAAAATTTCTTCCGGAAATCCGGCGCCATTTGCCCGTACAAACGCCATCCGCGTCCCATCCGGAGAAAATGCCGGACCCCAATCGCGATCCTGCCCCTGCGGCTCGGTCAATGGCCGTACCGAAGAATCTTCCACCGACAAAAGAAAAATCTGCGAGCCGCCTGTCGGCGAGTCTCCAGAAAACGCAATGAACTTTCCATCCGCAGTCCACGCCAGCTCACCACGTTTTTTCCGTGGATCTTCATGGGAAATTTTTCGCGGCGCCCCGCCCTTCGCATCCACCACGTAAATTCCATACTCGTCCGCCGCAATGCGAGAATACGCGATCATCTTTCCATCCGGCGACCACGCTGGACAGCAATCTCCCGGGTGCTCCGTCAATTGCTTCAGCGCCTTAGCGTTGCCGGCAGTCACAAAAATTCCTGCTGCTCCCGGTGCATAGCTGTTGCGCCGAAATGCTACCGAATTGCCATCCGGCGAAATTGCTGGGTCGCTTGCCAGGTCCGGCACCAGCGTCACCATTTTCGATAGCGTCCCTGTCCGCGCTGCTTCCTCGGCTTTCTCCCTATACTCGCTATATTCGGGATCGTTGTGGGCCGGTTTCAGAGCCAGCCACCACAGGATGAGAGATATCGCTACTGCCGCTGCCGAAAGGGCCAGAAATTTTCGCGAAAGCGTCAGCTTGCCGCCGCCTTCTATAGTCTCCAGAGCCTGGCCCAGTTTCGAGGTCCACTCTCGCTCGACCGGAGTCGGCACCGGAGGTGGCAGTGCAACGAATTCCCTCGGGCCGGGCATGGCTCCCTCTGGCTTTAATTCGCTCCCCGCATTCTCGATCGTGCCGATAAACCGGTAGCCTCTCCTCGGCAGCGTCTCGATATATTTCGGCTCCTCGGCGGAATCTGACAGCGTCTCCCGCAACTTATTCACGGCCGCGTTCAGTCCGTGGTTGAAATCCACAAAAGTATCCGCAGCCCAAATCTCTCGTTGCAATTCCTCGCGCGAGACCATCTGCCCGGGCCGATTCAGCAGCAATGCCAGAATCTCGAAAGGCTGCCCGCCCAACTTCACCTTAATCCGATTTTTCCAAAGCTCATGCGTCTCCAAATCCGCTTCGAACGGACCGAATCGCACTCGCTGGGGATAAATTGAGGTCATCGCGGGTTGGCTTTCGCTGCCGATTCTAACATTCTCTGTTTTCATAGCAAGCAATCGCCTTCATCTCTTGTCAGCTAACTGCCGATTTTTCTGGACCTTGCACGATGAGCTTGGTTGTACTCGCCGTTTACCGCAAAACGACCTTCTTTCTATTGAGGTACTTTCCTGCCCCGCGCATTCTCGCCCTGCAATCGCCGTGGACCTCACGTATTTAAAGACGCCACGGTCCGAAAGGGAGTTCCATGAATCGCTTCAGTAGCCTCTTGTCACTCATCTTCGCCGCATCCTTGACGCTCTTAACCGGCAGTACCATCACCGCCCAAGCCCTAGCCCACGACGGCACCCCGCATACAGGAAAGCCCAATACAGACGATGCGAAAAGTGACGCTTCGAACCACTCGGATATGAACCCAAGCGCCTGTTTCTTCGCGGCAGACCACGGCAAAACCCTCACCGAAGCGCCGTGCGACGTTCGCGCCTTGCAGGTCTCCGCAAAAGAGGGCCAGGTCCACGCCCAGAATCAACTCGGACTTGTCTCCGCGCTTGTCACCGGACAGGGAACCGACATTCGCCAGGCTCGTAGCTGGTTCGAAAAGGCCGCTCGCCGAGGCTACGCCCCGGCCCAAGTCAATCTGGCGGTTACTTACATCAATGGTTGGGGTACACAGCAGAATTACGGCGCCGCCCTCAATTGGCTCAATGCCGCAGCGAAACAAGGCCACCCCAGTGCCTACGCCAATCTTGGCATCCTCTACATGAACGGCTGGGGCGTGCGCCGCGACTATGCTGAAGCCTTCAAGTACTTGCAACTCGCCGCGAACGCCAGCGATGCGGGAGCTCAATCAAACCTCGGTTATTTATATGACGGTGGCTTGGGCGTCGTGCAGGATTATTCCGCTGCCGTTAGGTGGTATCGTCTTGCGGCCGAAAACGGCAACGCTCTCGGACAAAATAATCTGGCCGATCTTTATCTGCGCGGAGAAGGTCTCCGCCAAAGCTACGAAGAAGCCGCTCGCTGGTTCGAAAAAGCCGCTCAGCAGGGTAATACCGGCGCTCGAATTAAACTGGGATTCTTGCTGATGCACGGCCTCGGCACTGTGAAAGATCCATTCGCCGCCTATTCCTGGATTCTGGCTGCATCCAAAGCCGGCGATCACCGCGGCGATGAATATCTTCCGGCTCTGCAAGCCAGCCTCGACCAGCAAAAGCTGGCCCAGGCCACGCAGCACGCGTTTTCACTGGAACAACAAAGGGCGCAAGCAAACGTTCGGACCAGCTTGCTTCCCTGATCCTGTCGCTCGAGAATCCGCCGCTCGCGCTGCGGCGGATTTTTCTCTAAGCAGTTTGTAACGGCAATTTCGCGGCTTCCCAACCTGCCAGTCCGCCCGCGATTTCACTCACCCGATCGAATCCATTCTTCTGCAATAAGCTCGCGGCAATCGAGGATCGGTAACCACCGGCGCAGTACAGTAGCAGCGCCCGGTCCTTTGGCAATATCCCGATATTTTCCACCAGATGATTTAGCGGCACGTTCAAACTTCCTGCTATGAACTTTTGTTCGCGCTCGCGCGGCGCGCGAACATCCACCGCCAGCGGCGGCTGCGCCGACGCCAGCAGTTCCGCGGCAAATGGAGCGCTCACCCGCTCGGTTTGCACCGTAAGCTCCGGGCGCGATTCCAAACTCAGCATTCCGTCTTTCAGATATCCCGCCACGTGATCGAATCCAATTCGCCCCAGGCGCACCGCGGCTTCGATCTCTCTTCCGGGATCCGCAATGATTACAATTGCATGCTCACGATCGAGCACCGTTCCCACCCAGGTTGCATATTGCCCGCCGAGACCTATGTTGATGCTGCCCGCCAAATGCGCCGCCGCAAATTCCGTGGAGTCACGCGTGTCGAGCACTTGCGCCCCACTTCCTTGCATTCTCAACAATGTTTCCAGCGTCAGCGGGTTCATCTCCCGCTGCAGCGCCTGCTCCAGCGTTGGCCGCTCCTCGCTATTCAGCACCGCATCATAGTTAAAATAAGCTGGAGCGTCCGGCTGATCCGCGGTCACCACTTGAATGAATGCTTCTTTGCTCATCGGCTGCAGAGCGTAATTCGATTTGCGTTGCTCTCCCAGCGTCGACATCGTCTCTTTGCTTATCGCCCTCCCGCAAAGCGAACCTGCACCATGTGCCGGGTACACCAGGCTTTCATCCGGCAGCGCCAGCAGCTTGGCATGCAGCGAATCAAACAGCATCCCGCCAAGATCGTTCGCCGACCAGCCCAGCGCTACGCGCAAATCCGGTCGTCCAACGTCCCCGATAAACAAAGTGTCGCCGGTCAGTACGGCGTAAGGTTTCCTCTCGCTCACATTTAAGTCATACACAACGATGGAAATCGACTCTGGCGTGTGTCCCGGCGTCTCCAGTGCCTTTAACCGCACCCGGCCGAACGCAACCAACGAGCCATCCGCAAGCGGTGTAAACGCATACGCAGCTTTGGCTTTCGCGCCCAGGTATATCGTCGCTCCTGCACGATCTCGCAACTCCAGATGTCCCGCGACGAAATCCGCGTGCAGGTGGGTCAGAAATACATGTTTGATTTTAAGTTGGTGTTCCGCTGCAAACGCGATGTATTGATCGGTGTCGCGCTGTGGATCGACCACTGCCGCCGTACCGGTTGTTTCGTCACCAATCAAATAAGACGCGTGCGCCAGACACGGCAAGTAAAATTGTTTAAAGATCAAGCTAGGCCACCCTCGCCCGTCAACACAAATCTACAAACCCGTCAGTCCCAGCGAAGCCTGCCTGCCGCTTGCCCGACGTGGCGGGCAGGCAGGGAATCTCTCCTCGGTTTGTGGGTCGTGCACTACTTCGGCTGCGGCACAATGCGCAGGTACGGCTTCGGCGCCTTCCAGCCACCCGGATATTTCAGCTTGGCCTCATCATTCGAAACATTGCCGCTAATGATGACGTCGTCGCCGGGCTTCCAGTTCACCGGAGTTGACACCTGGTGCTTGGTGGTGAGCTGTATCGAATCCAGCACGCGCAGCACTTCGTCGAAGTTCCGCCCCGTGCTCATCGGATAGCTCAGCATCAATTTAATTTTCTTGTCTGGTCCCACTACAAACACCGTGCGCACGGTTGCGTTATTCGCCGCAGTGCGGCCTTCGGAGGTTGCCCCGCTGTCGGCAGGCAGCATGTCGTATAGCTTGGCGATTTTCAATTCAGGGTCTCCGATCATCGGATAGTTCACCTTGTGGCCCTGAGTCTCTTCGATGTCCACAGCCCACTTGCTGTGACTGCTCACCGGGTCCACGCTGAGCCCGATGATTTTGCAATTGCGTTTCTGGAATTCCGGCTGTAACCCGGCCATGTATCCCAGTTCCGTGGTGCATACCGGGGTAAAGTCTTTGGGATGCGAGAACAAAATTGCCCAGCCATTGCCGATCCATTCATGAAAGTTAACTGTGCCCTGCGAAGTTTCCGCCGTGAAATTCGGCGCCTCATCGTTAATGCGCAACATCATTTATCTCCTTGTAGTCCGAGGTCAGGTCGCTACATGCCGGGATTCGGTCCACTCGTTAGCAGACAGTGTAGCAAGAATCGCCCGCCTCCGATTCTTTTGAACCCCCATCTCATCGCACCGCGGCCAGCTGTAGCTCCGAACCTGCAAATCCGAATATTGCCATTTGATGCGCAAACCGACCGTAGATGAACATTCTGCAGCCCAATCCTCATCGCTTCCGGTAAACTTCCCTCCAGGAGTGGACCTTGAAATTCGCAAAAATCGTTTTCTGGCTGGCCGCAATCTGGGGTTTTCTCATCATCACGCCGCTTTACTTCATGTTCGCCCTCATCAGCAAGAATGATCCGCCGCCTATCACTCATCCGGGTTTTTTTTACGGTTTCGTCGGCGTCGCCATGGTTTGGCAATTAGCCTTTATCTTAATCGCCAGAGATCCCACCCGTTTCCGTCCCATGATGATTCCCGCCATCCTCGAAAAACTTGTTTACTCCATTCCCGTCATCATCCTCGTTCTGCAAAAGCGCATGCATCCAGGCGATCTTGTCTTCAGCGCCACCGACCTTTTGTTAGCCGTGCTCTTCCTGATCGCGTATCTCCGCACTCCTCACTCTGTTCCGTCAAAATAATGTCTCAGGTCAAGATCCCGGTGCTCCTCGCCTGAGTAGCAGCGACCTTTGTGCCGCTGCTTTCGTCTTATTTTCTCTGTATCCGCCTCTATTACTTCTTTGAAAAAACCAAACTTTAGTCCTATTCAAGCTCCCATTCGCTCGTTCTAAATTGAAGGAAAGGAGTAAACATCTATGAAACTCTGCACACTCGCTGTCTGCCTGCTTTTCGTGGGCGTTTGCTTGGCCAAGGAACACGACTATCAACGCGGCACGCTTGTCAGCATGGATTCATCTTCTTGCGGCTCGCAGGAAAAGGGATCCAAAACCGTTGCCGGCGAAATTTTCGGCACCGATGGCCAGCACAAGCAAACTCAGGAATTGCTTTGCCAGGAATATATTCTCCAGTCAGAGCATGTGGTCTATCGCATTCGCCCGAAAGACGATAAACATCCCATGCTGCTGCCCATCGGCGAAACCGCCCAGTTTCGCATCAGCAAAGACAAACTCATCCTTCGCGTCCCGGAGCTAAACGACAAGGAGCATGAGTACGTCGTAGTCTCCATGATCCCGCGCGAACTTGACCATTCTGCGGACACAACGCACAAAACCACGTCCACGCAGTCCGCGAGCAAGAACTAGTTCCGGCTGCTGTATTCTCAAACTGCTTTCTTGCAAAGGCGCGGCGGGCCGCCCTTCCCTCTTCTTTGTCCCCGGTCCTGAGTTTCGGGCAGGTCCGGCCTAAGAGGGGCTGTACCCTCGGTCAGGCGTTCAATCTAAAGCACATAACTCGTACTAGCCCGCTTTCCCTATTGCCCTAACAAACCTTCTTTCCGTAAACTACGTCTCATAGTGAGAGCTACTGTATCGTTCCCGAACAGCGGCTTTCCATTTTTGGAACGTAAGTCTCTTGTTTTGAGTCAGCTTCTTTTGGCTGACGGAGTGCAGAAGCAGTACTGTGCACGTTGCGGAATCCGCGCAGTCTGCAAGTCACGCTTTCCGGTTGACTTGCCGATAAGAGCAGTACCTAGGGCAACTCCGCTTTCACGCGAATTTCGATCAGAGGTAAACGGCGAATGACACCATCCACCCGGCTCGGAAAAACAACTCTCGCAGTGTTCCTCGCCGCGTGTTGCGTCTGCCCGCCACCCTCCAACGCCGATCCCGCTCTTGCAAAACCGGCCAAGCCCACGCGCTCCTCGAGACATCATCATTACGTTCGTGAAAAGGGCGTCGATCCGACGCTCGGCGATATTGCCGCTAACGACGATCCCATCGTTCGCGCCGCCGCCATTGAGGCTCTTGGCCGCTACAACGGTTCCGTGGTCGCAGTCGATCCCAACACTGGACGCATTCTCACCGTCGTGAATCAGAAGCTTGCCTACTCCGACGGCGCTATTCCTTGCTCCACCATCAAGCCCACCATCGCTCTCGCCGCGCTCGAAGAAAACGTCATCACCCGCGACACCATGCTGAAAGTCGGCCGCCGCAAGTACATGAATTTGACCGATGCCATGGCTCACTCCAACAATCAATTTTTCGAAGAGCTTGGGCGCCGCATGGGCTTCGATACAGTTTCGCGTTACGGCCGGCTGCTCGGTCTCGGCGAACTTGCTGGATACAACTTGCAGGACGAACATCCTGGCGCGTTTCCAATGGTCCCTCCGCTGAAGGGCGGCGTGGCGCGCATGTCCAGCTTCGGTGAAGGAATTCAGATGACGCCGTTCCAACTGGCGTCACTCGCTGCCGCATTCGCCAACGGCGGCACTCTCTATTATTTGCAGTACGGTGTCTCTGGCGAAGAAGTCAGCGCGTTTGTTCCGCGCATCAAGCGTGAACTAAATATCGGCCCGCTGCTTCCTGAATTGCGCGAAGGCATGCTGGCCGCGGTTCTCTATGGCACCGGCAAGCGCAGCTTCGATGCTGGCGGCGATGAAATGCCCGCTGGAAAAACTGGCACCTGCTCTGATCAGATTTCTCATGTCGGCTGGTTTTTGACTTACGCCGATGAAGCCCATCCCAGAATTGCACTCGCCGTGCTGATTCGCGGCAACAGCTCACGCATCAAGGGTCCGCTCGCCGCTGGCGTCGCAGGCCACATCTACCGCCGTTTACGTGAACAAAATTATTTCGCACAACCTACGGTGGCGACGAATTTGGCAGCGATCGCTTCCGGCCACTGATTTCTCTATCCTTCGCTGCGTACTTCGCAGCCAGCAACCCTTGTAAAGTCTTCTCGTCCGCATTCTCGTGCAACTCTTCGTTATTCAGCAGCCATTGCCCGTTCGACGCGTTTGTAATTCGCGATGTCGGCGCGGATTTCGAGCCTGTTGATCATCGCCTGCGCGTCAAAATTCATCTTCTGATGTAGCGCGGCTACAGCCCGGCGCGCGCCCGCGATAGCGTCGCTATTTTCCCATTCAACTATGGTCACGAAGTTGAATTCACCAGGACCAGACGTTTGTTCCAGGATGGCTTCTCGCACAAAACCAGCCTGGGTTCTGAGAACCTCGTGTGTCGCGTGAACTCTCGTGAGAAACTCCTCGCGAGCGTGCGCTGGTACGACGAATTTATCGACTCTAAATATTTCTTCGCTCATTCTGAAATCGCCTCCTCGATTGTTTTGCTGAACGCAAAATCCTATAAGGGCCTGGGTGGAGGGTCCGTCAGTAAATTACAGGGAGTTTGGAGTAGCCGGTGGCGGTGTCTTCTATGGCGCGCAGCACCAGCAAGGTGCGGTCGTCGTGCGGAGGGATTCCCGCGCCGCTGAATTCGTCAGTAGCGCGAAGAATTGCGCCGGAAATATTTTCGACGCAGGAATTCGCGGGAAGGGAAGTGATCAAAGCGGAAAGACGTTCAATGCCGAACTCTTCGTGCTTGGAATTTTCCGATTCAAGAATTCCATCGGACGCAAAAATAACCACGTCGCCGACCTGCAAGCCCAGCGTGAAGATCGTATAGTCCGCTTCCGGGAACAGGCCCAACGGGATGCCGTCAACGGCAAGTTCCGTCAGTTGGCCGTTGCGCAGCAGCAGTGGGTGCGTCCCTCCCGCATTTGCGATCGTGAGCGTTCGGTCGGAAGCTTCGTACACAGCGAAAGTAAGCGCGATAAAGCGAGCTTCCAGGCGCGCGGCATGCAAGCGGCGATTGAGCACGGCCAGCATATCGGCGGGCGCAAGCGTGTGTTCGACGGTCAGCTCACGCAGCATACCGATCGCCAGCGAGCCGTAGAGCGCGGCAGCGGTTCCTTTGCCAGAGACATCGCCCAGAGCAAGCGCCAGCCGACCTTCTCCATACTGCAGAAAATCGTAAAAGTCGCCGCCCAATTCGCGCGCAGGGACGTAGGCGGCGGTGATATCGAGGCCGGGAACTTCCCGCGCGCCACGCGGCAGGAGCTGCAATTGAATTTCCCGCGCGGTGTCCAAATCATTCTGCAAACGATCTTGGTTTTCGCGCGCGTCCTCATACAGCCGCGAATTTTCCAGTGCGATGGCAATAAACGAACCGAGCGCCATCAGCATGCGTTCGTGTTGCGCGGTGAATGCGGCGTAACGCTTGCTTTCCAGATCGAGCACGCCTACCAGGCGGTCTTGCAGCAGAAGAGGAATTACCAGCTCGGAGCTGACCACTTCGCACGTGTCGCAAGGAATATAGCGAGGGTCCAGGCGCACATCGTCCAGACGGATGGGTTTGCGCGAAGCGGCTGCGTGACCAGTGATGCCTTGATTCAGATTGACGCGAAAGCGCGAGGGAATGGAGTTCTCGTAGTGCATGGCGAAAACGCCTTCCAGGAGCTGCGACTTTTCGTTCCACAGCATCACCGTGAAGACGTCGTAATTAACGATTTTCTTTACGCGTTCCGCGATGCGGCGAAGCAGCTCTTCGCGGTCGAGAATGGAGGTCAGTTCACGGCTCACGTCGTAAAGCAGTCCAAGCGTTTTCGCCTGCTCCGGAAACGCGGTAAGCAGGGATTGCGGCACGGCGTCGACTTCCCCCGATGGGGGAAGCGCGGCGAGTTGGGAAAGTTCGTCCACGGTAGAAATCGAACCTGGTATCGCTAGAGATGACCTAGACATAGGATGCCTGATTCAGGTTTGATTCGCGAGCGCCGAATTGGTTTCATCGGCTGATTGTTGCGGTTCTTACGTTCCCCATCCGCTCGGTGATGGGCTAGACTTAACCTCACCTGTCATATGCAGCTTTCTCCCGGCGATAAACCTGGCCCTTACGAAATCCTCGCTTCCATTGGCGCGGGAGGTATGGGAGAAGTGTATCGCGCCCGAGACACGCGTTTGAATCGGGACGTCGCAATCAAAGTTTCCGGTGCGCAGTTCAGCGACCGATTGGAACGTGAAGCCAAAGCCATCGCCGCGCTGAATCATCCCAACATCTGCCAGATTTACGATATCGGCCCGAATTATATAGTCATGGAGTACGTTGACGGAGCGCCGATTGTTTCCCGTGAACACCCACAGGCTCTTGCTCCGGCGGAGGCCCTGCGGCTCGCCACGCAAATCGTAGCAGCGCGTGAAGCTGCGCACACCAAAGAGATCATTCATCGAGATCGTTCGCTTTTCCCCTCGGTCCGGGTGGCGGTGCACAATCTCGCTGGCAGTTGCACCAGTTCCTAGAACCTCGACATCGGCGGAAATGAAATGATGCGCCGTTAGGAGTGCGGCAAGCTGATCCGGATGGTTGTCAGTTCCCGGCGAGCGCGATGCGGTCGAGGTATTTCGTTACCTCATCCCACCGACCTTGTTTCGTCGCGAGAGCCACGTAACCATCGGGACGCACGAGCCAAAGTCCGCCTGCATGCAATGGTTCTCGTAAATCCGGCTCCAACAAATTTGCATATCTGGCAAGCAATTGCTTAACAGTTTCACCGCTGGATTGAGCAAAGAGCGCAAATCGTGGCGTTGCGCCCGCGCCCACTGGGAGCTCTTTTTCGCGAATCGGAGCGCGTTCTCCTGCAAGGGGTCCTCTGTGGAGGTGCTGGCCACCGCCGTTCAACGGACTTTCGGGATAGCCGATGGAAAGTTCCGTCACCGCATCGGCCGCCTTCTTCAACACCGGCGAAAGACCGAAGACCAGCGAAGCGACGTGATTGCGAATGGATTGTTTGATGGCCCCTCTCATAATGGCGACCTCCGTCAATCGGCCTGCGCCCTTGAGTACCGCGTTTCCGACCGCGCTTCGCTCAATGCTGTAGCTAGCCAACAGGGGCTCCGCCGCGCAGGTCCCGCGACATACCAGAGCGAGTTTCCATGCCAGGTTGCAAGCATCCTGAATGCCGGTGTTCATTCCTTGTCCGCCCGCCGGACTGTGGATGTGCGCGGCATCTCCGGTCAGAAACACACGGCCCACACGATATTCCGCTACCTTGCGTTCGTTGATGTGAAACGCCGCCAGCCATATCGGATTCGAGGCGGTAATTCCGCCTGGCCCTCGCTCATCGAGGATTGCCTGCACCTCTGCCAGTGTCGGGTCATGGGGAGCGGCAGCGCCCAGCCAGTTTCCCACATCAGCAATTACGCGATAGCGAGGCGGAACGATTGGGAAGGTGGCCAGGATTCCAGCGCAGTGCCATGAAATGTTGATTTCCCCAGGATCGGGCAAGCCGCTGAGGTGGACATCGGCAAGTATCCAGTTGCTGGGCATGGTCTCACCCACAAACTCCATACCGAGTTGATGACGCACCGTGCTATGGGCGCCATCGCAGCCGATAAGCCATCCGCTGGCAAACTTCTCTTCCTTTCCGTCCGGGCCGCGCAGGGTCGCGACGACGCCGTCCGCATTGGCAACAGATGCTGTTAGCTCAACGGTTCGCTCGACCTTCACGGCAAACGTGTTTAAATGTTCCTCCAGTAATCGTTCCGTGTCGCACTGAGGAATCATTAGGGCGTAAGGATGCGGACTGGCTACACGGTCTACTTTGATATGCGCGATTTGCTTAACGCCCGCAGCGATGTTCGCGCCGGTTACCTTAAGACCTGCGGACAGGAATGGCGCTGTACAACCCATGCGGTCCAGCATCTCAAGGCTTCGACTCCACATCACGATCGCCTTGGACTTGTCAGTTCGCTGCGCAGCCTTCTCGACGATTCGTACGGAGACGCCATAGCGCGCGAGTTCGGCCGCCATCGTCAGGCCGACCGGACCGGCACCCACGACAAGAACGTTGCTATTCAGAGCGACATCCTGCTTTCGCTAAAGCTCCAGAGAGAATGCCATAAGACCACACGCGAATTCTAAAAGCTAATCCAGCGGGAGCCGTGAAATATCGCACCGCATTTTATTTTCCAAGTGCCCGATACGTCGCCCCGCCGGACATCTGGAATCCCCGAAACGCCGCTAATGTGGTCGCCAGGAACGCCTGCCGCCGAGGTCTGAATTCTAGCTTTTAGTGGCCACATTCATTTCTCGAACGCTCCGCCTCGTAGCTGTCTCAGATTGGGACACTCGGAAATGTGTTGTCTTAAGCACTAGTTTTAGTACCCCGTGTTCGATAAGAGACAGAAATTAATTACCTTCAGAGATACCGTTCATGCCAGTTAAGTATGACGAATCTGCGGGCGCTGTCGCGCGAGGAGCGAACTGGTTGCGAAGCTGAATGGAAGGAACAATGACCAAATCTATTCTGCCCCCAAAAATACTTCTGATTGAAAACGATCCGGCCGGCGCCGATAGGATTCGCGCGGCGCTGGTCGAGACAAGTAGCGGTACGTTCGACGTGGAATGGGTTCGCCAACTTTCCGAGGGCCTTGCGCGCCTGAGCAAAGGAGGAATTGACGCTGTCTTGCTCAAGTTGTCCCTGCCCGATAGTCACGGTATCAAGACATTCGACAAGCTATTCAGCGCCGCTCCCGACATCCCGATTTTGATTCTCGGCAACGGCAACGAACCCCTGGCGAAGGAGGCGGTGGCGCACGGCGCACAGGATTATCTCCTGGCGGGTCACGTCGATAGCTATTCGCTGCCGCGCGCGCTGCGCAACGCGATCGAGCGCAAGGCCGTCGAGGATGCATTGTACATCGAAAAAGAACGCGCGGTGGTCACCCTCAACTCGATTGGTGACGCCGTTCTCTGCACCGACATTTCCGGGAATATCACCTATCTCAATCTCGTTGCAGAGACTATGACGGGTTGGCGACGCGAAGAAGCCATTGGCAAGCCTCTCGCCGAAGTCTTCCGAATTGTTGATGGCGCCACGCACGATACCGCTCGAGACCCCATGGAAATGGCCGTCGAGCAAAATAGGACGGTGGGACTGACTGCGAATTGCGTGCTCATCCGCCGCGACGGATTTGAATCCGCCATTGAAGATTCCGCGGCGCCCATCCACGACCGGGTGGGCCGCGTCACCGGAGCGGTGATCGTTTTCCACGACGTGAGCGCGGCGCGGGCCATGTCCGTGAAAATGACACACTCCGCGCAGCACGACGTCGTCACAAATCTGCCCAATCGCCTGTTGCTTAACGATCGGATAACTCAGTCGATTGCCTTGGCTCTTCGCCAGAATAAATCGCTTGCAGTGATCTTTCTGGATTTAGATCGTTTCAAATACATCAACGATTCGCTGGGACATAAGACCGGCGACAAGCTGCTTCGTTCCGTTTCCAAACGATTGCTGGCCAGCGTGCGGGGTTCCGACACGGTCAGCCGCCAGGGCGGCGACGAATTCGTGATCCTGCTTTCAGAGATCAGCCATCCCGAAGACGCGGCCAAGAGCGCAAAAAAGATACTTCTTTCGCTCAGCGCACCGCACTCCATCGCGGGACAAGATCTGCATATCGATGGCAGCATCGGTATCAGCGTCTACCCGGAGGACGGAAAGGATGCCGAAACGCTGATCAAGAATGCCGATACAGCGATGTATCACGCCAAGGGAACTGGCCGCAACAATTTTCAGTTCTTCAAGGGTGACATGAATCTGAGGGCTGTGGAGCGGCAATCTCTCGAAAGCAGCTTGCGCCACGCTCTCGAGCGAGAGCAGTTCTTGTTGCATTATCAGCCGAAGGTGAATCTCGACACAGGCGAGATTACAGGAGTTGAGGCGCTGATACGGTGGCAGCACCCGGACCGAGGACTCATCTCACCTGGCCGGTTCATACCTATAGCCGAAGACTGCGGCTTAATTGTCCAGATCGGCCGTTGGGTACTCCGCGAAGCCTGTAGGCAGACGCGCGAATGGCAAGACGCCGGGTCGTTGCGGTTACCAATTGCCGTCAACGTTTCGGCGTTGGAGTTCCGCGATCCAGGTTTTGTCGACAGCGTGCGGACAGTACTCCAGGAGACTGGTTTGGAGGCACGATATCTCGAACTTGAGCTCACTGAAGGCGTCCTTATGGAGGATGGTCAATCCACGGCCGCTGTACTTCAAGAGCTCAAAAAGATGGGAGTCCACCTTGCCGTGGATGACTTCGGCACCGGCTATTCCAGCCTCAGCTATCTTCAGCAGTTTCCCATTGATGTCTTGAAAATTGACCAGTCCTTCGTCCAGCACATCACCGGCAATCCCGATGACTCTCCGATCGTGAGCGCCATAATTGATATGGGCAAGAACCTCAAGCAGCGCGTGATTGCCGAGGGTGTTGAAACGCAGGGGCAGCTCGCATTCCTTCAGGCCCAACGCTGTGCGGAAGGACAAGGCTATCTCTTCAGCCGGCCGCTGGCCGCCGCGCAATTTGCCTATTTACTCGAGACGGGCTTAACGGAAACTCTCCTCCACTGAGGGGTCGGACCTCCTTCGCACCCGGGCATCTGGAATCTCTGAGGCGCCGCTAACGTGATAGCCAAGAACGACAGCCTTCGATGGTAGTATTTGCAGCCTGGGCCTCGCTCATGCGTTGCAAGCGCCCAGATTTTGCAAACGCGACTGGAGGTGACTGTGGCCAGCGCATCTCTTCCGAAAGACAAACGGTCGGCTCGTATCGCCATTGTTGAGCAGCACATTCGACTTGAGAACGAGCACGACCTTGAAGGTGTTCTCGGTACCTTCGGTAACAACGCGCGGTACGATGACGAGCCGTGGAGCGAACACTATACAGGCCGCAACGGAGTCGGCTTGTTCTACCAGCAGCTAATGAAGGCCCTTCCCGACTTGGAGATCGAGGTACAGCGAAGATAGGTCACAGATGACGCCATCGTGGTTGAAGTGATCATTTGCGGTACGCACCTCGGCGGTTGGCGTGGCCTTCCTGCGACGGGGCGCCGAATCGAGTTCCCACTTTGCGGTGTGTATACCTTCGACGCGGATGACCGTCTGGCCGGGGAAAAAATCTACTACGACCGAGGTACGGTGTTGAGACAACTCGGCATTTTCCACGAGCCGCAAACCGTATTGGGACAAATCTCCACGTTAGCGACTCATCCCGTCACAATCGCGCGTGCTTTCGCGAGGAAGCTACTGCGCAAGTGACGCGCGACCGGGCCAAACGGAAAAAGTCCGTTCACGATGTGGTCATGCTGACGGATGCTTCAGGATCTCGGCCAACGCATGTAACCGGGCCGCGTCAGCCGGACTCGACGCGGCGGCGCTCTTTTCCAACGACGGCGCCATGCCTTCCAGCTTTTTCACCTTGCCCTTGCTCATGTGCGAACTCTCAGCGCTTTGGATTGCTTTGCGCAGTTCTGCGATCCGATTTGCCGGCAAGGCCTGCGACCGTTCCAACTGATCCAGGTACGCCTTGGCAACAACCAGCTGGGCGGGCCACGCGATTTTTTGCTGGTTCTGCACGTTCAGCTCAGACACTCGAACCGCCTTGGCCGCGTCGATTTCATTTTGCGTCAGGAATTTGCTCGGTGCCAGTTCGAAGACGTCCAGGCCGCGCGCAATCTCCGAACCGTAGATAGATCCGTTGTACCAATATGCCGACCACTCGCCGCCCAACACCAGCATCTTCGGATCGATCGGCCCGCGGTCGAAGTACGCAATCTCGAATGGATGCGCCGCGTCGGTGAAGTCCACAACGGAGACGCCGCCCTGATACCAAGCCTGCACTTCGATATCGCGCCCGGGGACAGGAATCAGCGAGCCGTTGTGCGCCACACAGTTCGCAGTATCGGCCTGCGCAGCCGGCAGCTTGTAATAGTTCGCGAAACTCAGCTTGTTTTCTTTCAGGCTGAAGATCGCATCCGCGCCCCATTTGTTCGGGTCGTTCGGACGGCACCGCGCGCCCAGGCCGCCGCCCCACTCGTCTGTGAAAACGACTTTGCTCCCATCGTTCGAGAACGAAGCCGAATGCCAGTACGAATAGTTGGGATCGTTCACCGCATCCAAGCGCTTCGGATGTACCGGGTCCTTGATGTCGAGCACGATTCCATTTCCGGAGCACGCGCCCGCCGCCAAGCCAATCGCCGAGTACACCGTGATGTCGTGGCACTGGTCGGTGTCCTGCGGCTTTTCCCCGCCCTTGCCGTGCGTGCCGCCATTGTTCAGGCCGTTCAGCGCGCCGGTCCGCGGATCGATAAATAGCCGAGGGCTGGACACTACCTTTGCATCCTGGGGCGCAGCGACCGGAACCTTAATCACGTCAATACGAAACAGTGCGGTATTTGCATCCTTGTCTGGTTTTTCGCCCGAGCATCCCGCCAGTTCTTCCGCTTGACGAACAAACGATACGCCCGACACGTAGATATAAACATTTTCCCTGTCGTTCGGATCCAGCACCAGAGTGTGCGTATGCGATCCGCGGCAGGTCTGCACCGCCGCCACTTGCTTGGGATTCTTGATGTCTGAAATGTCGAAGATCCTCACGCCGCGGAAACGATCTTTTTGCGCTGCCGGCAAGCGACGTTCTTTTTCGTGCCCGGCTGCTGGCGGAGGCTCCGGCGGAAACCCTTGCACGCCGCAATCCAGACGTCCATTTGGCATCTCCACCGACATGAACAACAAGTTCTTGTACACCGACACATCACCCTGCCCGCCCGGACACACCATTGAAGTCAGCAGTGTGGTGTTCGCGGGATTCGAGATGTCATAGATATTCACGCCATAAAAATTTCCCTGAAATAAGTGATTACCCTGGAATGCAAGGTCGGAGTTCGCGAAAGCCAGTTGCGCGATCACCAACTGCAGCGGCTTCGGCATCTTCGCGGCGGCACCTATGCGGAGTTGCCCCAGCATCTTCTGCACCTTCGGATCATCAGGGTCAGCGGACCCGAGTTGAAATGCGTCCGGCTTTTTCACCAGCTGCAGGTGCTTCATGCCCATCGACGATTCACCCGCATCATATAGTCCCGGCGTCAGCTTGAAGCGTGGGTCGCCCACATCCGAACCGGTCATTCCCGGCGGCAGCGACGGAGCTGGCTGCGGCGCAAATGGATTCTCGTTCTCTTCCTCGTCCCCCTTTTCGTCTTTAGTGGCTCCCGGCTTGGCTGCGTCCTGCTTGCTCGAATCCTGCTTCGGCGCCCCCTGCGTAGGCGGAGCCGCTGCAGGCTCCTGCGCCCTGATCCGGCTTACACCGGAACATAAAAACATCGCAGCCACCGCCACACGAAAAGCAACACTGGACACTTGGTTCATCGTTTCTCCTCTGAAGATTTCTTGTCCAACATACTTTGCATAATCTTGATCTCGGCTCGTTGCGTATTGTCCGCATCTGTCGCGAAGTTGAACACGTCGGCGTCCTGCCCAGCGCCCGCCGTGTCGAACAAATCCTTAACCATCGTCAACGCCCCGTCGTGGTGCTGAATCATCCCGGTCAAAAATAAGTGGTCGAACTCAGCGTCCTTCGCCTTTCGCAAAGCCTCCATCTGCTCCGGCGTAAGCATACCGGGCATGAGCTGTTGGTGCGACGAATGGCGCGACATGTCCATGCCCGGCATGTCCACGGAAATTCGCTCTCCCCGGGCCGCCAGCCACCGCTGCATCAACTTAATTTCGTCAGACTGAGAACTACTGATACGCGCGCCCAGCGACCGGAGTTCCTTGTTCTCGGTATGCGACGCAATCAGCGCCGTCATCTCCACCGCCTGTACGTGATGCATGATCATGCCCTGCATGAATTCCACATCGGCCTGCGACCGTGGCGGTAACTTGGCCCTCGTTGACGGCGGCAGAGTCTTGCTCGGCTTGCCCGGCGCACCCGGCTGCACGACAACCGGCGTTGCGGGCTCAGTCTGCTGTGACCACATAGCAGAGCAAAAGAACCCAGAAGAGCAGAAAAAAGCTGCCGCCGTGCCGACCCTGATCGGGAGCCGATTCCGGGGAGCGAGCGTAACTCGACAAGCCGCGCGTGACAGCGCACTAAATATCATTTGCGCGTCTTTCGTCGATGCTGTTCGATCCGCTTTGCTTGTGGAGTATGTGCCAATCCCCAAATAAAGATACGACAGCTATAGACACGGTGCAGAATCAAGCCGTCAGTTCAGCTTTGGTGTTTCTGCGGGCCTTCGCCGTCCAATCAAACGCTACTGGCGCCCCTCGCTCAATACTATGCAATACCAATAGAAGAAACTACGACGATTCGCCGAGGTCGCAGCATAGACCAAAAGCGCCGCCCATAGCAACGTTTAGACGCAACGCTTCGAAAAGCTGACTGCAGCGGTGTCGTTTGAAAGACCATCGCTGTTACTCCGCCATGCGAGACGCGAAACCCTGTTGTCGTCGTTTCGGTAAGAATGGCTTCAACGATCACAGGACGCGCCCCGATTCGCGTCTTGGGGATCACCCAGCGGCGTCTATTGGTTGCGTCCTCTTTACTGGATGTTCGGGCAGCTCTCCGGGGCTGGAGCGTCAATCCGGCGATTCGCCTTGGCCGGATCGTACGGAACGAGCTGAACGGCGATGGTTGATGCCGGAACCGAGCCTTCGTTCCGGATGATGTGCACATGGTCGTGACCGGGATCGACGAGCGTCGGGGCCGGTTGTCCTGGGACGAATGCGTACACATGGGGCGTGCAATCGGCCATATACTCCGTTATGGTTCCAGACGTGACAATGATCAGGCTGTGGCCTGGGTGCGTGTGCCAGCCCGTGCTGGCTACCGCTCGTGTCACCGGGTTGACAGGTGGCCAGACATTGCTCTGCACATACAGGTCTGACAGTCCCTTCGTCTTCTGCAACGACAGCCAGACGTCACCGTCGAATCCGGCAGGAAGGTCTTTCCTCGAAGACTGGTTAAAGGCATCAATTTCGCCGAAGGTGCCGGTGGCGATGGTTGTAGCCTTGAATCCGGTCGCCGGTGTGGCCCAGACCTTTCCTGCGTAGAAGATGGCCGCGACTGCGACCGCGGTGCTGAACAAAACTAACCACGTCAGTTTTCTTGGCATGCTCGAACCCTCCGTTTTTTTTCATTTGGTTCATTTGGCATCTCGGATGGAGACGCGCGGACACGATCGGACACCTTGCTACCTACCTTCAAACTGTAAAGCGCAGAACTAACCCTGTCCCTCGTCTTGCCGTCGAATACTGCGCTTTGCTGTCCCTCCGTCGCCGGAGTACAATCCCCGCCGCTGGCCTTGCACTTGCTCCGGATCAACCAGGAGAGCGCGATGGGTGTCCCTTTCCCTGACGGATCGTCACCCGTGAAACCGCTCGAAGACCGCCTGGATTCGTGGAAGGAAATCGCGACTCACCTCAACCGCGACGTAACAACGGTGCAACGCTGGGAGAAGCGCGAGGGGATGCCGGTTCATCGCCACCTGCATGACCGGATCGGCTCGGTCTACGCTTCTCGAACGGAGTTGGACGCCTGGGTACGCGGCCGGAATTTTCCCGCAGAGCAAGCAAGCGGGAATAATGTAGCCTCGCCCAGACCGACTACTCTGCCGCCGCTCTATGCGATACTCACCTCTCGAATCAAGTGGACGTTCTTGCTGCCGCTGGCACTGGTGGGAACCGCGCTGGCGATTGGAGTAGGCCTGTGGTTTCAGAGGACGGAATATTTCTGGCGAAACCCGATCGCTGACGCGCGATTTCAGAAAGTCACGGACTTCGAAGGAGTGGAACAGGCTGCCGCGGTGTCTCGCGACGGTCAATTCGTGGCGTTTCTGTCCGACCGGGACGGGCACCAGGATGTCTGGGTTACGCAGCTTGGTTCGGGTCAGTTCCACAACTTAACGCAGGGCACCGCGCCGGAGCTCGTCAATCCATCAATCCGCACTTTGGGGTTCTCGCCCGACGGCTCTTTCGTGACATTCTGGGTTCGCAACGGCCCGAGCGCTAGCGACATCAGCATCTGGGCAGTGCCAACGCTCGGTGGACAGTCGAAGCCGTACCTTGCGGGCGTGGCCGAGTTTGACTGGTCGCGCGATGCCTCTCGACTCGCATACCACACTCCTGGGCCCGGAGACCCGCTGTTCGTCTCAAACGGCAGCCACTCATCGGATTTGCGGCCCATCTTTACTGCGCCTTCCGGCCTCCACAGTCACTTTCCGTTGTGGGCGCCGGATGCAACTTTCATCTACTTCGTCCAGGGTTCTCTCCCGGACAAATTGGACGTCTGGCGCATCCGTCCAACCGGAGGAATTCCTGAACGGATCACTTCGTACAGCGGGCGTGTCACTCATCCGGTCCTGTTGGACCGCCGGACACTCATGTACCTGGCTAGCGATCCCGATGGTTCGGGGCCGCGGCTTTATAGCATGGACGTCGAGCGCCGTATTCCTCACCGGCTAACTTCTGGCCTGGACTGGTACACCTCGCTAGCCGCCAGCGCTGACGGTCGCCGTCTGGTCGCCACGCTCGCAACTCCGAAAAGAACTCTCTGGCGCTTGCGGATCGCTGATTCGCCTGCCGAGGTGTCGGCGCCTGCGCGAATCTCGCTCACGACCACTACCGGATTCTCGCCACGTCTGGGCGCTAACTATCTTCTGTATGTTTCTGCTACGGGCACCAGCGAAAGTATATGGAAGCTCGCCAATGGAACTGGAACGGAATTGTGGAGGGGACAAGGAACGCAAATCTTTGGCGGGCCGGCAATCTCCCCCGACGGAGGGTACATCGCATTCTCCGTCCGCCAGCAGGGTCAGACCTCTCTTTATGTCATGCAGGCGGACGGCGCCAACGCGCGGATTGTCAGCGATTCGCTGAACCTGCAGGGATCTCCAGCATGGTCGCCCGACGGCCAATCGATCACCACGGCTGCGGATGATCATGGCGTCCCGCACCTCTTTCGAGTAGCGCTCGACGGTCAGCCCCCAGCTCTTTTTCTTCCGGAGTACTCCGTTGATCCGACGTGGGCGCCCGACGGCCACTTCGTTGTCTACTCGGGACCCGACATCGGCACGACCTTTTCGCTGAAAGCCGTAACACCCGAGGCCATAGTGCGTCCCCTGCCCGCCCTTACCCTCACTCGGGGAGCTCGACACCTCGCCATTCTTCCTGGAGGACGAGCGCTGGTGCTCCTGCGAGGAGAGATTCAGCACAAGAATCTTTGGCTGATCGACCTGGAGACGGGTGCAGAGCACCAGTTGACCAACCTCACTCCCAACTTCGACATTCGCGACTTCGACATCTCGCCAGACGGACGTGAAGTTGTCCTCGAACGAGTGCAGGAGCTTTCGAATGTGGTGCTCCTGGATCTCCCCCGGCCGTAATCCTCGAAATGCCCCCGCCAAAGCTGAAAGTTGCCAACCTCGCCTACGCTTCTGGCTTTTTATGGAAGCTGAAGAACGCTATTGAATTGCCGAATGACTTTGTAGCATTCGCACGCGGAACTTTCGAGTTTCCTGCGGTTAAGAATCTCCAGAGTTCCGCGGCGGTATTCGATGCTCTTTTTTCTCTGCAGAATCTTTGCCGCCAGGCTGACACTGGGCCGATCGGTCCCCAGCATGGTCGCGAGAAAATCATGGGTGATGGGAAGCGAACTGAAATCCACGCGATCGGCGGCCATCAGTAACCAACGCGCGAGACGCTCGCCTGCGTCGTGCAGCCGATTGCACGCCGACGTTTGAGCAATCTGCATGCCCTGAACCACGGCGTAGCGACTTAGGGCCATTTGCAATTGCGGAGTTGATTCCAGAAGATTCTGCAGGGCTTTAACGGTAATTCTAAAACCGTCACCCGAAATTTGCACCAACTGACGTAGCGGCGACATTGTGAGGCCAACCGCTGATGCCACACCGGCGACTCCTTCGTTGCCGACCATGCCAACTTCCACGGTTTTGCCGTCTATGGTCGCGACGAGCAGAGAAATCAATCCGCGATTTGGGAAATAGGCAAACTCTAACTTTTGTGTGGGCTCGTGAAGAATGGTGTGCTGCCGGAACTCAAATGGTTGCAACAAAGGATGCACCAGCCGGACTTCGGTCTCTGGGATGGCGAGGAGGATCTTGTTTCGAAGGGATAACCCCGCGGTATCCGTCTTGTTCCGCGGATGCGCACCCGTACCTGCAATGTCGGCTGGAAGTCCCATTCTTTTGATTGCGAGAGAGCAAGACTAGCTGCTGGCAATAGCGATTGTCTGTAGGACGTCGAACACTCGGTGAGGCTATTTCAGACCAAGCTGGCCGTTCAACTGTTCAATGACCCGGTAACACTCGCAGACCGAGGCTTCAAGTCTCTTACGATGATTCAGAATCTGAACGGCGCCGCGGCGGCACTGGATGGCGTGGTCTTTCTGCAATGCCCCAAGCGCAAGAGTCACGCTTGGTCGGTTGGTCCCCAGCATGATGGCCAGAAAATCATGTGTGATTGGCAGCGACGCAGTCTGGACGCGGTGTTGGGCCATCAGCAGCCAGCGTGCAAGGCGTGGTTTGATATCGTGCAACCGATTGCAGGCAGCGGTTTGCGCCACTTGCATCCCTCGCAAGACGGCATAACGATTCAGGCGCATCTGCAAGCCGGGAGTGGCGCCAAGAGCGGCACATAAAGCATGAGCGGAAATTCTGAATCCGTCGTCTTGAATTTGCATTACCACACGGAGTGGACTTCTGTCCAAGCCCACAACGACTGCGACGCCCACAGTCCCTTCGTAGCCCACCACACCGGCTTCCACGCATCGCGACTACAATCGAAGCCAAACCACGGTTGAGAAAATAGACAAACTGCTGTTTCTTGTGAGTCTCATGAAGACTGAGATGATTGGGCAAGTCAACAAACTCCAGTTGCTGGCGTATTCGCTGGTACTCGGCATCGGGTATGCACAGAAGAATCTTGTTGCGAATTGGTTTGCCAGCCGAGTCCGTTCGTTCGCCAGCTTTTGCCGCCTCAAGATGCTTGGCTCTCACGAAAGACTCCACAATCGCCAATTGGCGAGGACCTGGACGTATTTTGTACCGTCGGTCGAGCCGCACTCTTTATAACCTGAAAACCAGCAAGGTTCATACAGCAGAAGCTGTACGTTTCGTGACTGTGCTACGTGGTGTAGGGCATCGAACATAAGAAAACATAAGGGTTGTCGCGCCGCCTTAGCGGTTGCAGTAAATTATTGGACTTTTCGCGTTGTAGGCCTTTCCTTGTATTTACACCTCCATCCCGCGTGTGTAGGGTATGCAACGCACGGGAATCGTCTGGAGGATGTTTGCCTTTTCGAATTCTAATCGCCGACGACCACTCTGCAGTCCGGAGCGTTTTACGCGCACTAATTGAAAGTCACGCAGATTGGCAGGTTTGCGGCGAAGCGGTGAACGGATTCGAGGCCGTGGTCAAGACCGAGGAACTGAAGCCGGACCTGCTGGTTCTGGATATGGCTATGCCGATCATGGACGGGATAAGAGCGGCGCGCGAGATTTCCAAGGCTTCGGCGACGCTACCGATATTGATGCACACCATGCATAGCTCTCCCACTTTGGACCTGGAAGCCCAGAAAGCTGGCGTGTCCCAGGTGGTGAACAAGTGCGAGAGCGGGGACAAACTGATTATCGTGATAGAAAATCTGCTGAACGCGGCGCACGGCGGAACGGTTCCTGGCGCAGACATCCGCGTAGCTGAACTGGCGGCGGAGTCGATGGCGCCCGCGCCTGAGAAACTGCAAGACTTGTCCAGCTCCAAGCCAGACGGCACAGAAGAACCAGAACCCAATTGAGCGGTTGCAGTGATCGCCAGGCTGTCATTTCACAATGCTGGCGGCGGGGGCGGGAGTCGCTGCGTCGAGCGGCGGAATAACTGCGGGCGTCGTCTCCGTTTGCGCGAACGATTGCGTCTGTGTGCCAGGGTCAGGAGAGCTTTTAGTTTTTGGCTGCCGTTCGTGCTTGGCTTCGCTCTTGGAAAATACCTTCGCAGTGAGCAGCATCGCGCTGAATGTTGCTGTCAACAGCCCCGCTTGCCGCCATCCGTTGAGCATGGATGCGTTGCCCATTAGCGTCAGACCTGCGAAGCAAAATAGCAGGTGCACACAAAACACCTGCAGCGAGCTTTGCCCGAGCATAACCAGCGGCCGGATCGCCAGCGGTTTCAATATCGACTGCGAAAAAATCAGCAGAGCTCCCACAGCCGCAAAATTGAGCACCCGCAAAGGTCCCAGATGCCACTTGTCAAAAAGGAATTCACTGGCGCCCAGTTCGAATCCGTGTTCCAGCACTCGCCGCAACGCAAAAAGAGGAACAACTATCAGCACGGAGGGAATGATCATACGCCGCGCCCACTTTTCGATCGGCAGATTATCCTGGCCCCAGCGTACCCCAAGCCAGACTCCGCTGATCCACAAAAATTGCCAAGCCCACAGATCAAACGAACCCATCTCGTTCAGCGGAATGCGCGTCGGTATAAAGCGCATCATGAAAGAGTGTTCGGCGTTGCGAAAACCGAATTGCGCAAAACCCCAAATAACGAATCCCCCCAGTAGGATCGGTTTCCAGCCGATCTTGCTGGCCAGCAGCAGCGCTGTGGAAGTGAACGCCAGAAAAATGATGTACATCGGAAGAATATCGAGCAAAGGTGGCCTGTAAATCAGCATAGCCGCTTCGGTAATGGATTGTTTCGCGCCAACCATGAAATAAAAATCGAGCAGATTGTGCAGTCCCGGCCGGTTGCCGCGCGATGCAATCGGCACCGCAACCAGGAACATAAACACCAGCAGCAGCGCGTGGTACCCGTACAATCGCAGCGTCCGCGTCCATAATTTTCGCGTCATCGGCCAGTAACCGTCGTGCTCGGCCATGCGGAAATAGATTCGTCCAGTAAACAGTGCGGAAAGAAAAATGAATCCTTCCGCCGCCGAGACGAAACCAAACGGCTGATTCACGTAGGTGCTGGCGGAAGTGGGCAGATGGGTCAGTGCGATCCACACCAGCATCAGCCCGCGAAGCGCATCGAGTTCCGGACGCCGTCCCATCATTACTCCTGAAGGTTAGATACGCGGACGCGGCCGAGGGTTTCTGACGAGCGCGGAATAGTTGTTATGTGCTCGTCGCTGAAATACAGCGGACCGTGCGAAACGCAATTTGTTGGCAAACCTGCTCCAGTTTGGCGCTTTGAGGATGTCCCGGCGAGCCGCGTGATGTCTTTAATCACTATGTGGTATTTCGCAAAAGGACCAGACCGATGCAAAGTACTCATGCTAAAGTCAAAGAGCGGAGGAAGCGGTGCCTTTTCGGTCGCGAAAAATTCACGCATTTCTGATTCTGTGGTTGGCCATCGCAATTCCGGCCCACGCCAAAAATCACGAGACCGGATTTCTTGATCGCACCATCGCCCTGCAGGGAACTACCTACAAATATCAGGTTTTCGTTCCGGAGACCTGGACCCCTCATCAAAAATGGCCGGTCATCCTTTTCCTGCACGGCGCTGGCGAACGCGGTAACGACGGCATCCAGCAAAGCGATGTGGGCATTGGAACGGAGATCCGCGTGGATCGCGGGCGCATTCCGGCCATCGTAGTGATGCCGCAATGCCGAAAAAACATGTGGTGGACACAACCGCCCATGGACGATCTTGCAATGGCCACGCTGGATGCGGCCAGCAAAGAATTTCACGGCGACCCAGAACGAACTTATCTGACCGGGATTTCCATGGGCGGCTATGGGTCCTGGCACCTGGCGGAAAAATATCCGCGCAAGTTTGCCGCGATGATCGTGATTTGCGGGGGCATTCGTCCGCCCCCGGCGACCTTGAAGGCCCATCCCGACCTGGCAAAATGGTCGCCGGCTGACGATCCAAAAAGCTATTCTGCCGCGGCAGCGAAGATTGGCAAGACTCCCGTGTGGATTTTTCATGGAGCCGACGACGACATTGTGCCGATAACCGAGTCACGGCAAATGTACGCAGCGATGAAAGAGGTAGGCGCTGAAGCCCACTATACCGAGTACCCAAATATCAAACACGTTTCGTGGGACAAAGCTTATGATGACGAAAAATTGTTTCCCTGGTTGTTTTCGAAATCGCTAGGCTCTAGATCGAAATAAAAAACATAGTGCGTGCGCAATCTCACGTGCGCCGAATCTCAGCGTAAACACAAGGCAAACGCCAGCATACTACGGCAACTTTTCAATCTGTTGCTGCACGTGACTGCGAAACTGCAGCGGATGCGCAACTTTGTGAAATGGTTCCGGAGTGCCGCCGGTCCCGATCACCACAATGGTTCCGTAGCCAAGCATTCTGCCGGCAGTGGTCTCGCTGACTTCGATGCTCTCTACCTTGTTCAATAGCATTTCAATGGTCTTGCGGCTGGCCAGGCCGGTTTTGATCACCACGCGGCGATTGGTGACCGCCATTTCCGTCGCGTTGCGGCGCACCATGCCTGCCAGAATCACCACCACGCCGGATATCAGCAAGACTGCGGCTCCGCCTTCCATCAGGTGCAATTCTTTGCTGTCGATCCCCGATTGGTTGCGCGCGTAGTACAGCAGAAGCGCCCCGGGCAGAGCGAGCAACAGGCAGCCCACGGCTAGATGTCCCAACATTACGATCCAGTGCAATCGCGTTTCGTAAATAACCTTTTCGCCCGGGACTAAGTTCGATTGTACGTAGCTCATCTGCCGTTTGCCTCGAGTCGTTTCGCGGCGCCACACCACGATGGGATCAGCAACTGGTGCCTGCCGCACAGAGGCTATCACAAGGATCGCAGATTTTTCTTGACGGGAATGATGTAGAAGCGCGGTCCGCCTGGCTGGGAAAGGCGCAACGCGATTTAGCAGAAATCAGGCAGCCTGGGACTTTGGCGTGCGGCTGGATTTTCTTGGCTTGGTCGGGCCGCCAGAGGCCAGTTCGCGTTCAGCGCGAAGCCAGTCTTCGATCTGGTTGCCCGGTGCGCCACGGCGTTCCAGATAAATTTCGTAGGCGCGGGCTTGGATTTGTTCGAGCGAGGGAGCGCTCTTTGCGACTCGCGGTTTGCGTGTTGCGCTGGGAGCGACTTGCAGTGTTCTAGCCATGCGGTTTTTCCTTCCAACTCCTTTAGGGTTTCAGTGGAGAGCAGTACTCGCAAGAGCTGCCCTCATTTGAATTTGACCGTTCAAGAAAAGCAAAAACGGTACTGCCAAGTATCTTAAATTATAGAAATAAAATTTGCAGGCTGGGAAAAGCAAAATTTAGATGAATAGAATCGAAAGAACCACCAGGCCGCTGTGTACGCAAGCGAACCGCGCCAAGCCACGCGTTAGACTGCGCCCGGATTGCTAAAACTGGAAAACCTTATTCTGCTGGATCAATGCCGCGGAAATCTCCAGAAAATTTCGCCGGACTTCTTCCCGCGCGATGTCATCGCCGGGAAGGCTGAGCAGGGATGCTGCGCCGTGCGCCAGCAGAAACATGGCATAGAAGCATCGCGAATAATCTTCCGGCTTGCCACCGAAACGGTCAGCAAACTGGGTCATCAACCACAGCCGTCCGGGGCGTGGAAAATCCGGGTGGAAGATGTCACTCCAGGAGTTCACTAACAACTGGTACTCGTGCGGGTGCTCGTCCGCGAACTCAAGATAACGCCGGGAAACATCATCGAGTGACTTTGCCGCGAAGAGGTACTCGTTCAATTGCAGTCGCACGCGTTCAGCCAGCGCTTTGCGCAGGGCCTGTTTGTTGCGGAAGCGTTTGTAGACGGTAGGCGTAGTGGTGCCGGCCTCTCGCGCAACGGCGCGTAGCGTCAGGCCACTCTCACCGCGCGTGCGCCACAACTTCTGTGCCGTTTTCAGGATTCGTTCCTGCAACAATTGATCTGCATGGGGCGGCATGAGAGTCCTTGTCCGGTTTTGAAGTGCGTCTCTGTAGCATTAACGACGTAGAACTAATACCATAAACGCGCTGCCAAGCCAAGTACGCTGACACCGCAAGTAAGCACAATAAAAGCGTGCCCTATGCGACAAGACAGCCCTATAGGAGCGCTACCGTACCCACGAATCGCTTCGCTACAAAGGTTAATGATACATTGACAGTGTAAAGATAACGATGTATAAGTATCTTATACGAATACTTAAGGATAGCCTGAGCGCGGTCAAAGACAGGAGAAGTAGTTTGCCTCACAAGTTAAACGCAGTTCGGCCCCGGGGTAAGGAGCACGGCAATTCGCAGGAGCAGCCAGAACAAAATCCCTTAGTTCAGAAACCCAGGTTCCCAAGCAGTCCGGATTCGCAAACCGCGGTCGGCGCACCCATCGAATTTCAGTATTGCGCGGAAAGCGACATCCAGAAAGCAATCCGGTGGTTTGCAGAGTACTTGCGCGCAGAACGCGAAGAATATCACCCAATCGCCGGGCCCCTGACTGGCGAATGGCGCGACATGATGGAAGGATATTTTGAACCGGCATTGCTCGACCGGGTGCGTGTGCTGGAACTAGTGGACGAGCGCGTAGCGAATCCGTGGTTTTATCCGAAGGCCCGCGAAAAGGGCTTCCAGCATTTGCCGGATATCACTCACAAGGCAGCGGTGACGTTTTTGGACGTGGTGGTGTTCAACGAAAGAATGGGAAGCCGCGATCTCTTCCACGGGTTGGTCCATGCCGCGCAGCTGCGCGTACTCGGGGTGGCCGAGTTTACCGAGTTGTTCGTGCGCGGATTCTTGCGGGCGAGAAGCTATTTTCTCGTACCCATGAAAGCGCATGCATTTGCTCTGGACGCCAGATTCGCGGCGAATCCGGGTGTGCGCTTTTCAACGGAAGACGAAATTCGCGACTGGTGGCGAGCCGGAAGATACGGATCGGCATCTTTTCCATTCATAGACGCAACCTAACGATGCTAACCATCCCGTGTCGGGGCGCAGCATGCTGCGTCCCTGCTTGCCCTGACGTTCGACTCAAGCAGTTTTTCTATGGCTGCCAGGCGTCATCATTCGAAAAATCAGGCTAAAAAAGTAGGCCAGAAAAAAGTGTGGGCGCAAACGGCGGAGATCATCCCGCGCCGTTGTAACGCCAACTGTTTCTAAATACGCTCTAAATTCTCGACTTTAGAAGGGGAAGCTTCAGAAATCGAGCGAACATGCGATTTCTGAAGCTTCCGAAGACGCGCAACAACGCGTCTCCGTCTCTTTCGCGCAGAAGTCACGGGCCGCACCCACCTAATCATCGAGCTTGCGAAAGATATTTTGATGCAGGGCCAAAGAATTAACAAAGGCCAGTCCGGCGCGATGGCTTGAACACAATTAAGACATGCTAAGAGTACAACTCGACCACGCAATCGCGATTTGCCGTATCGCCGAATGGCATCTTCATCGCAGCCTCAAGGACGGCCCGGCACCAATGCAGCCATCGTTATCGGGAATGAGCTTGCCGTTTTGCTCTATGAGACTGTAACGTAGGCACGCAGCTTCGAATCCTGCGCGATTGAATGGCCGGTGCCGCGATCCGATGGTCAGGAAGATGCGATCGAATAGAAAAAATCCGATTCCGAAATTGGCTTCCATACGGCCGTTGTCATCGACAGCGTGGTGATGAATGTCATGCATTCGCCGCGCCGCGCGAAACCAGAAACGCAAGACCGAATTGTGCGCCATCCAGAAGTCCGACAAGTGCATGCGGTCGTGCAAGTAACTGAACATGAAGAGCGGCCACACGACCAGCGTCGCAAGCGCAATCATCTGGTACAGCGCGGGAACATGTACCAGCCTCATCGTGGCCCATAGCGCGGCCAGGATCATTGCGGAGGGAACCAGCCATTCCAGACCGACATTGCCCACGGAAAAGCGCTGCTCCGTAGCGTCGTGGTATTTGTCCAGCCGCATCGGCTGACCCGGCCCATAAATCAAAAAGTGATGAATCAAATGACCGCGGCTCAGGAACGGGATTTTGTCGCTATGCAGCAGGCGATGCAGCCAGTAACCAAAGAACTCGGCCAACAAGCAAGAAATCAAGAGCGCGAGCGGAATTCCGATCAGCGGCGAAATCTGGCTGTGCGCTGCCATGAGATTTTCTCCTCTGCAAAAATTTGCCAGGAATGGTTGGAACGAATTTTCAGGAGAGCCGTTCGGGTCGACGGCTCTTCCTTTACTGTTGGTCTCGCAACGCGTCTTGCTTGCTCAGCGCGAGCCAAAGCGGTAAACGATGCTAGCTGAGGCCCGCGCACTGTTGAGCGTTCCGCGAGCGGCGTGAATGCCGATGTAATCAAACTGCGGCCGGAATGCCAGCTGACGACTCAGGCTCAGGTCGATTCCGCCGCCTGCGCTCCAGGCAAATCCACTAGTCGAGGCGGAAATGCCACTCGCGCCGAAAAACGCGGTCCGACCAGGAACGTGTATGTGTTTGCGCTGACGCCAAACGGGGAAGCGTGATACCCGCCGAAATCCCCGGTGATACCTAGCCAGCGGTTGGCGTATCCGGTGAAAGCCGCCGTTCCCCCGTTGGCGTTCACTCCGTTGCTGAATCCTTCGCGAAAGTACGAGTAGCCTACCGATAAATCGGCTGCGGGAAGTTCCTGGGCACGAACGGCTGAAACGGAGAGGCCAAAAATACCCACGGCCAGAAAAAGTATTTTGCGCATGATGTGAACTCCTCAGAAATTCCGGGGACGTCCATCCGGTATGCGGAAGCTACGCGGAAGGAAAAACGACATTCAAGCGACAAGGGGCGTCATGCGATTTCTGACGCAGGATGTCGCGGATAATCAAGACGGGTTACCCATGTGTTAGGGCGCGTACCCCGAGCGTCATTGGCCGGAAGCGAATGAAAGCAAGGCGGATACTATGAAGATCAGCGTTTGGATGGATTCAGGTGAATGCGCGTGAGAAGCGTCTGGAAGCGTGGATCGGACCGAATCGGGTCCGCCATCGGCTCGACCGCCAGATAAATCAGGCGGTCGTCGCGCTCCTTAACCGCGCGATCCAGCCACATGAAAGTCTGTTCTTTGTCGTCGAGGCCGAGATAGATGCCAGCATAGTAGGCGACGGGAACGTAGCGTTGCTTTGCCAACGCCTGCAAATCGGCAAGAACAGCAAGCGCGGCAGGTTTATCTCCGGACACTGCGAGGGCGTGCCCCAGCTCCATTAGCAGGGCGGGATTATTCGGCGCCAGACTGCCGGCCCTGCGAAAGTGTTGAATGGCCTCCGGGTACATTTTTTTTTCGCGGTAGGCAGAAGCCAGCCAAAATTCGCCAAGCAGCGAATTGGGATATTGCTCAAGGGTCAGCTTGGCTTGCGCGATGGCGGCGTCGAAATTGTATCCGTAATAAAAGGCTTCGGCACGCGTGGTCGTGAAGATCGGCGACACCGGGTCGAGTTCAAGCGCGATGTCGGTTTCGGCTTGGGCCTCGCTCAAGCGTTTTTCAATCATGAAGTATTGCGCCAGCCACTGATGGGCCGTGGCATTGCCAGGCTCGAGCCGAATGGCCTCACGCAGTTCGCTTTCTGCCGCTGGAAAATCCCAATCGTAGTACATCAGAATGTTGCCGCGGACGTAATGCGCTTCAGCGCTCGCCGGGTCCAAATCCAGGGCCCGTTGCACTTCCGCTTTCGCTTTGGCAGACGCTACCCCTGGCGGCATCGCATCGTTTGGCGCTTGTCCGATCACCGCGTAAGAAGCGGCCAGGCCCGAGTGAGCCGGTACATACTTCGGCATTTTTCTGACCGAATCTTCGAAGGCGGATACGCTCCGCGCGAGGTCGCGGTTGGTCCAGGCACGCCGTCCGCGCATATACGAAATGTAGCCCTCCGGATCGACGCTGGCGGCTAAAGCGCCGGCCGGCACCGGAGGCAGATTGAGCAGCAACTTTTGTGCGACGGCTTCAGCAACTTCATCCTGGACCTTCAGAATGTCGGAAAGGTTTTCCGTATAAGAATCGGACCACAACGGCGTCTGCTCTTTCGCGGAAATCAGTGAAACGTCGATACGGACCTGGTCATTCCCGCGGCGCACGCTTCCTTCTAGGACATAGTTGAGTTTCAGCAGCGGCTCGAGTTCGGTTATTGGCTTGGATCCGAATTGCTTCGACGATGTTGGCGCGATGACACCGAGGCGTTTGGGATCCAGCCGTCCTAGACGCGTGTTCAGCTCATTGGTCAGGCCTTCGGTAAAGTCGGCTTGTCCGGGATCTCCAGCAATGTTTTGAAATGGGCGAACGAAAAGCCGAACCTTTCCATCCGAAGAAGCCACCGGTGTGGGGCTCGAAGTGAAAGAAGGAAAAGAAACAATGGAGTGCGTAACGAAAACTCCGAACACGATGAGAAATGCTATTAATGCCAACCAAGTGGACTGTCGTCTGTAGAAGGGAATTGCGATTTGCGGTTGCGTTTCGACTGTGGGAATCAACGTCGCGACGGAATCGGTGGGATTAGAGGCGTTGTTGGGAGCCACGGAAGGCTCATCGGTGAAGTCGTCTTCCTTTACATCGCGCGGTTCGCGCTCGCGATACCACTTATCAAGCTCGGACGGATACGCGTAAACCGAACTTTGTTTGCCGACCTGCAGCCGGTGAATAGGCAGGACGAGGATTTTCTCCCAGCGCTGCACGGTGCGAATTTCGCGCCGCAAATACGCCGCTATTTCGCCCCACGATTCGAGCCTGCGCTCCTTACCGGGGCCGCCCTGAGTAGCTTCTGGCATTGGCTGGGTTGTCCGTGTACAGACTTGTACGGGAGTATACAGCGCAATTACTGGTGGCGAAACAAGCGTTTCAGTTTCAGAGGGGCGTGGTGAGCAGAGTTTAAGCGGAGCCAGTGCGCCGCAGTGTCAGTCCAACCAGCACGGCGATCATCACGATACCGGCGAAAAGAAAAGTGAACGTGCCGGGCTCTGGAGTGGAAACGGGTGGGACAATAGGCGTATTCGGGCTATTTGGATGGACACCCGGAGGAAACAGCGGGGGAAAAATCGCCGGGGGCGGTGTGTTCGCGCCGGTGGTGGTGGTGGACCCCGGAGGCAGAGCGGGAAGTGCGCTCGCCGGCGCGCCAGGGAAAAAACCGTCGCCATCGCCGGGAAGAAATTCCGCCATCAAAGGCGGAACAAAATTCGGGGTGTTCAACGCTTCTTTGCTTGGCTCGGATACCGAAACCGGTTTCGCGGCGATAGCCGAAAGACGATTTCCACAGCGCACGCGAGCAAGATTTTCGCCGTCTGAAATTAAAGTTTCGCCCGCGGGAATAACCATGCGATTTCTGGTCCAGTAGACATTATTGTTGCGGCGATATGAGACGTACATTTCAAGCGGCTTTTCAAGGCGTATGGTGCGAGCCGCGGCAATGCGAAAATCGGAATAATGTTGTGCCACGACAGGATCGTGGGAGACGACAGACTGCAGTTCGCGCGCGTCGCGAACGCCGCCGGGGACGATAGAATAGGGAAAGATCGGGCGTTGCGGTTGCGACGCGGCGGAAAGGTCGAGCGATTCCTGCGCATTCGCGTCCTGCGAATAGGCCGGCATCTGTGCCTGTTCGGCAGCGCTGTGGCGGAGAACCTTGACGGTCAAGAATGTGACTAGCAGTACTGCAGGAATGAACAGCATCGCCGCTCGCGCGAAGATGCGAGGGAGATGGGCGTAGCGGGATTTTGGTGCGACCACGGGCCTGGGCACGGTAACGTTCCTCACAGTACCAACAGGCAATTGTGCTGCCGAACGGAAGCGCCTTAAGAGGTGAGAGGTAGCGGGTCTTCCGCGCCAAAAACGAACGAAAAGCAGGGGCAGCGGAAACATTTTGCAGATAGTCAGGTCTTCCAATTAGAAATATCAGGAAAATCTTGTAAAAAGCGGAAAATTATTTCCCGAATTCCATGGTCGCTTGTGCTCCCAATCACTGAAGAGTGTCGCTTGTGAGACACAAAGCTTGGTCCGGTGCGCCATCCATTCTGGTTGGGAGGTGGCTCGGCCGGAAAGCAGATCCCTCGCTACGCCTGCCTGCAGCCTTCAGGCTCGGGATGACAGAGCGCGAGTCTGGTGCAGGAGGCCCCCCACCTTTTTACGTAAGTATGAGATCTAAAGGACTTAGCTGGGCGCTTTCTGTAAGTATTCATTCTAATCGACTTAAAGTCCCTTTGGATTGATGTACTTGTGTGAGACCACGTAAGTACTCATTCTGCTGGACTTAATGGCACAGTCCGATCAAGCTACGGCCGAAAAAGCAGATCCCTCGTTACGCTCGGGATGACGGAGCACCAGTCTGTGGACGGGCTGGCCGTTGCTCGATTCCCGAACAACTGATAGCCGTGACGACTATTGTTGTCAAGAGAATAAAATACACCGGATGCTAACAGTTCGAACGAGTTCACGGTTAAACATGAAGACAACAACCCCACACGCGAATGCGGCGTGTGGGGCACCCGTCGGAAAACGGGTTGGTGGAAACCACGAGGCCGGCAAATAAAGTTGAAGAGAGTGCGGGTACACGGTATATCAGGTGCGGTGTGCGAGTTGAATGCGCTGCGAGGTGACGGGGTGATGACGCGGATGAAGCGGAGTTTGGTTGTGATGTGCGTGGTGATTTGTGGATTGGTGTTCGCGACGAGTGAGCGGGCCCAGGACGCGTCTGTACAGAAGCCTTCGGAAAAAAGCGCGGCGAAGAGTGAAGCGAAGGTTAAGGCGGTTCGGTTTGGGAAGTTGTGGGATGGGAAAGGGAAGGTGTGGACGAACGCGATTGTGATTGTGGATGGGGACCGGGTGCGGGAAGTAACTACGGATGCGAAGCGGATTCCGGCGCAGGCGGAGGTGGTGGACCTGACGAAATATTATGGGCTGCCGGGATTGATTGACGTACACACGCACATGACGCTGTACACGGACGAGACGCCTGGCGTTCCCATGCTGAAGCAGATTGCGAACAATCCTCCGGCGGTGGAAGTATTTTTGGCGCGCAAGGGAGCGATGCGGACTCTCGAAGCAGGCGTGACGACGGTGCGCGATTTGGGCTCGGACCAGTACATGGACATTGCGATGCGGGACCTGATCAATCGCGGCGAAATGATCGGGCCAAGAATGTTTGTGGTCGGATATGGCTTAACCGTCACCAGCACACCGTACAAGCCGGGACTGAATTTGCCGGCAGGAGGGATGGCGGACGGCGTGCCGGAAGTGTTGCGAGTGGTGCGGCAGCAGGTGGCGGCGGGAGTGGACTTGATCAAACTGTTCGCGTCCACGGGAACGGACGACGACACCTCCGGATTTCAAACTTACGGTTACGAAGAGATTAAAGCGGCGGTGGACGCGGCGCATCAGTTCGGAAAGAAAATCGCGATTCATTCTTACGGGCCGGATGGAGCGCGCGACGCGGTGCGGGCGGGAACGGATTCACTGGAACATGCGACGGACATGGACGACGCAACGATTGCGGAGATGGCGAAGCGCGGGACGTACTATGTGCCGACGATCGATCACAACCGCTACTACATCGAGAACGGAAGCAAGATCGGGTACGCGCCGGGATTTGAGCCGCGGTCGCAGGCGTTTATCGCGCGGAATTTGGAGACGGCGCGCAAGGCGCTTCGCGCGGGAGTGAAGTTTGCCATGGGATCGGATGCGGTTTATTCGATGTTCGGGCAGAACACGCGGGAGCTGGGATGGTTTGTGAAAGCAGGAATGACTCCGGAAGAGGCGTTGAAGACTGCGACGAGCAACGCGGCGGAGGTGTTGGGCAAAGGGAACGAATTGGGAGCGGTGGCGCAGGGATGCTTTGCGGATTTGGTTGCGGTAGAGGGGGATCCTACGGCGGATATTGGCGTGGTGATCGAGAAGGTTAAGTGGGTGATGAAGGGTGGCGTGGCGGTGGTGGATAAGACAAAGAGCGTCCATATTGCTGGCCTCAAAGACAAGGCATAAGATTTGAGGCACTATACCACGATATTATCTACGCTGGGCGCGTGCCAAATCCTTACTGCTTGGTTTTATCAGTCGACTTTACTCGAGCCTATTTAGCGAAGCGGCGGATGCTGTAGGCTACGGGCAGGCCGATAACGATCATGTGGACGACGAGGCCTAGAAGGACGTCGTGAAGGGAGTAAGGGCCTGTGGATTGAAGGGCGGAGAGCGGCAAAACGATGTAACTCATTACCAGTTCGACGGCCATCCCATAGAACAAGCCGCAGACCAGAGGGTGCTCGGTCAAAAAAGTGAGCTTGCGGCTGGCGACGTAGTAAATAGCAGCGACCGACGTAGCGATGAAGAAGTGCAGCAGGACGCCGAGAACGTACGTGCTGGCGCCTCCATGAAATGCCTGCTTGCCGAGCAGGCCTGCCGCAATTACGAGCGGAACGCGGCGGCCGAAGAGGATGAAGGCTTGAGTCAGGTCGAGCGTTCCGGCGATGAAGCCGCCTACAGCGATGGGGAGGAAGAGGCTGCGGGTGGTGTTTGTGGTGGGGATAGCGACGGAAGATTCGGACATGGGAGCTCTGTACATTTCGGGTTAGACGCGAGAAGGAACGAAAAGGCGGGGACGATTTGCTACGCCTTTCGAAGAAGTCCCCAAGTAGAGGAATGTGCCGCCACCTACGGCGCTGACGATCCACTATCTGCGGACCCAGCGCTTGCGCGCCGGGCTAACTTGTGGCGCGCCCTTGGCGCTTGTTGGAGATGCGCGGGATTTCTCGATTCCCTAGATATGGGAAGAACCCGGCACGCGGCTAGGAATTATTGTTGGTTGCTAAATTTATGATTACTTTTCCGCGGGCGTGCTGTTCGGAGAGATAGCGGATGGCTTCGGGGACTTGCTTCAAGCTGTAACACCTGTCGATGATCGGGGTTACTTTTCCGGTTGCCATGAGTTCGCTCAAGAGGGTCAAGTCCTGTTTATTCAGTTTCGCAACAAAAAAGACGAACTTCTGGCTTATGAACCGCGACCATACCAGCGCGGTGAGCAAACGGGTCAGGAGACTGAGGATCCCGCGACCGCCTAGGATTCCGACCATGAGGTTGATTCCCTTGGGATTTAAGAGGCGTCTGCAGGCTGACAGAGAGTGGTTGCCGACGTTGTCGAAAATTATGTCGTAACATTGTCCTGGATTAATTTTCGTGAAATCTTCCTGGGTGTAGTCAATGACGTGATTCGCGCCGATGGAGCGGACCATGTCCACATTTCTGGTGCTGCATACGGCGGTTACGTGTGCGCCGAAGGATTTGGCGATTTGTACGGCGAAGGTGCCGACGCCTCCGGCGGCGCCGTTTATCAAGACTTTTTGTCCAGCCTGAATATGCCCCTTGTCACGAAGACCCTGCAACGCAGTGAGCGCCGCTACAGGTACGGACGCGGCTTGTTCGAACGTGATGTTCTCTGGTTTGATGGCGAATGCCGACTCGCGAGCGCACAGATACTCGGCAAAGGCTCCTTTGCACATGCCGAAGACGGCGTCGCCTGGTTTGAACTGGGTGACGTTCTTGCCGACGGCTTCGACTTGGCCGGCCACATCAACGCCGGGTCGTTTGATTTTTGGTTTGCCCAGCCCGAGCAGTACGCGAACGATGTACGGTCCGCCTTTCATGAGGTGCGAGTCAAGCGGATTGACGCTTGCCGCGCGGACTTTGATTAAGAGTTCATCGTCCTTGGGGACGGGCTTTTCGACGTCGGTGATTTGCACGACGACGTCGGGCGGGCCGTATTGTGTGTAGACAGCGGCTTTCATTGGCGGAGGCAGCCGGCGCGCTTACTTTTGCTAGCTTTGCTGGTGAGACCACGATCAGAGCCAGGCCGATGATGACGAACATAGCTACGCCGATGAGCAGGTGGAGGCGTTCGTGGACATCACCGATTGACTGGACGGCCATGGTGGCGGCGTGGGCGAAGCTCGACCAAGCGGCGAAGGCGGTGAGGCTGCGATGCGCGGACGGGTTACGTGATGCGAGCAGCAGGAAAACTCCCAGCGTGACATAGAGGGAAAGCATCATCTGCAGGGTTGGTTCGTCGCGCACCAGGAACACCAACGGATAAATAGTGGCCACGAACAGCAACCCTACGATGATGAGTACGACTTTTTGTGCGCGTGCTCCAAACATTGTGTCCTCCTAACGAGTCGGAATGGCAGAACGGATGAGCCGGGCTCCCGACCCGGTCGGGACAAGTGCCGCCCGGCACTACGTTACGAAATTCCTGGCTGGGGAGCAGTTGGTCTTCTTCGATAGGTAGAGGAAAACCAAACGCGGAACACCCAGAAAATCAGCAAAATCAGCGGAAGTACACTGAGAAATATATAAAGGGTAGTGCCGAATAGAGCCGGTGAGAGATGTTGTCCGAGCCCCACCGCTGAAAGCAACCGCAATGGGCGGTTTGAGGGTCCCAGGAAAAAAGAGCCTGCTGCGATGAACAGGCCAAAACACATCCGCCAGAGATGGCGCACGACGCGCTTGGCTCCTGCGACACCGCGGCTCAAGAGCATGCGAAGATCCCCTGCGCCGGCAAGAAGCATGACCGTGCCCATAAAGAAGTTCATCCCCGCAGGAACGCCATCTTCCGGCGGAGCCGGGCTGCGCATCTTTTGCAGCCCGCTCATCCAAGTGAGCACACCGAGCGTCAGCGGAATCAGCAGCAGCGCCCAGTCATACCCACTGGTTTGGCCGTCTTTGCGGCGAGCGGTAAGCCAGGCCGTGAGAATCAGATAGAAGGTGAGAATGCCGCCGCCAATATTGCCGGGTTGGTGTTTAAGAACTGCCAGGTACACCGCGAATGCGGACATGATCAGCATCGAAGCGACAAAGACTTTTCCGGCCAAGACGTGCCAGCGCCCGCCTTTGCGGAAGATCAGGGAAGCGGTTCCGGAGAGCATGCCGACGATTCCGCCGGCGACGTGGACTGGGAGTAGGGGCGAAAAGAGCATCGGAGCTTTCCTTGCTTACTACATACGAGTCGTGGTGCGTGAAAGTCTCATACAACGAAACCAAAACAAAATCGATGCGAATCAAATCGGTCCGCGATAGCGGCGCAGCCGGACGGCTGCGAAGAGGAATGCCGCGGCGATTATCAGGCCGATCCAGAGGCCCGGCGTGGTGAGAAATTGCGCCAGAGTGAGCGCTGAAATGATCTCCATTACGGTGCCGTGTGGCGCTGCGGCGGAGGAAGGCTCCGGTCCGGTCAAGCGGTACTGCAGCATGGCGAGGAAATGCGAAGTCTGGAAGACAATCTTCTCGAGTCCCCAGATCACGAACGGAGGCAAGAACGCCCATATAAACGGCGCGCGCGGCGCCCAAGCTGAAACCAGCAGCAACCAGCCGTAGAGGGGCGCGTACCAGAGGCCATGAACGGTCACAATATGGTAGAGCAGCATCAGCGACATGTGGAAGAACGACATGTGTGCCCAGAATGCCCCGATATTCTGGCCGCTGCCCAGCAGGGCGACGCTGCTCAGCAGCAGCATGACAAATTGCGTGGCAACGGCAATGGCGAAACTCAGGAACGGCAGAATGATAAGGGGAATGGTGAGCTTCGAGAGCACGGTGGTGAGGTCGGAAACCGGCAGCGACTTCCAGAAGAGGATGCTGCGATCGCGGCGCTCTCCGTATAACGCATCGAGAGAGTAGAAAATCCCGACGATAAAAGCCGTCCCCATGATCAGACCTGCCGCTAATTCGTAGGGTGTGTCGAGCGCCTCGTGCGCCTGGTCAAGGGTCTTTACGCCGTGCATATGGTGCGGCAGAGCGATCAAGAAGCCGAACAGGAAGACCGCGGCAGCGGCGAGCGGCGCAACGTAAATTGAGCGGTACTCCCAGAGTTCGCGGCGAATCGACCAGTACATGCGCCGAGTCGCCGGGACGTGCGCGCGCGCGATTGCCTGCGATTCGACGGACGATTCCGGCATGACGTTCGATGGAGTATTCATCGGGCCGCTCCCTGGTACGTGCCCTGTGCCGCTGCTTGTGGCGGACTGGATTGGTTGTCCATTACTGCAACGAACAAGTCGGCGATTGTAGGTGTGCGCAGGTCGCCGAACGCGGCGAGTTGGTTGCGATCAACACGATCGAACAGCAGAATGCTGCGCCCGAATACCTGGCGCTCGTGAATCGGTTTGAGCGCACGCGCCGCAGCGACCTGCTCGGGATGCACCGTGACTTCCAGAAAGCGCAACTCGAATTCTTCCATGCTGCAATTGAGTACGATGCGGCCGCGATTGATGAACATGACGTCGGTGAGGACGTTCTGCATCTCTTCGACCTGGTGCGTGGTTACGACGATGGTGCGTTTGCCATCGAAGTAGTCGTTCAGTAGCGAATCGTAGAACTGCTTGCGATATAGGATGTCGAGACCGAGCGTTGGTTCGTCGAGCACCAATAATTTCGCGTCTATGGCCATGACCACGGCGAGATGCAACTGGGCCACCATGCCTTTGGACAATTCTCTGACCTTGCTGGTACTGCGGATGTTCGTTTTCGCAAGAAAACCTTCCGCTTTCGCGCGGTCGAATCGCGGATGCACGCCGGCGACATAATCGAGCGCCTGCGAAACTCTGATCCATCGCGGCAGCACAGCGACGTCGGTTATGAAGCAGACATCGCGCATCAACTGATCGCGCTCGGTCCACGGGTCGCGGCCCAGCACCCGCAGCTCTCCATGATACGGAGTGAGGCCGACTATGGCGTTGAGCGCGGTGGTCTTGCCTGCACCGTTGGGGCCGATGACTCCCAGGATGCGGCCCTCTTCAACACGCAAATCAATGCCGTCCAACGCAATGGTGGTGCCGAAGGCCTTGCGGAGGCCACGTGCTTCTATCACTGTCATGGCTTCAGTGTTGCTCCTCTTTGTCTGGTTTAACTGGGGTTGTCGGCTTCGGCCGGCGTTTTGCGGACCCGTTGAGCAGTTCTTCCGCCTTGAGCCCCAGTCGCTGAATGGTTGCTGAAACCCTGGGCCATTCTTCGGCGAGAAATTTCTGACGTTCGCTTTGCAGCAGCAGATTGCGCGCGCCGGCATTTATGAAAAAACCGAGACCTCGTCTAGTCTCGACAAGCCCCTCGTCCGCCAGTTGTTGATAGCCTTTGAGAACCGTGAGTGGATTGACGCGATATTCGGCCGCGACATTGCGCACCGATGGCAGCACATCGCCTTCCTTGAGAACTTCGTCGAGTATCATAGCGACGACACGATCCCGAAGTTGGCGGTAAATCGGCTGATTGTCGTTCCACTCACGATTCATCCTGTTTTCCAACTGTCCTTTCCTAGAAATAACTGCCCGATTATTTTGATCGCGTCAGGTCCATGTGCGCGTGGACCGGCTTGTCCCCTGGCATCATATATGTCCAATCCTCGGTGTGGTGGTCGGCGTCAACCGTCGTGAACACGGCGTGGTACATGTGTCCATACTCATTACGGCCGGAAAGATCGACAAACTCGAATTCCACCTTCTTTCCATCCGGCGAGATTTTGCCCGTCATGCGCGGGCGGTTTCCGGCGTCACAATAGTGCACAAGCGTGAGGCGGTCGCTATCCACATAAAGCATAGTGACGGGATGATCGTAATGCGTGGCGTCCAACGGCGTTCCCGCCTCCTGCATTTCGTGCACGAGCGCGTTTCCCCGGGAGGTCACGCGCAGCGAGACCTGTACCGGCTTGCTCATGTCCATGTCGGCTTGCGGCGGGACCATAGTTACGGGCCCCTGCCACGAACCAGCCAGAGTTTTCAGGTGGTCAAAGGACTTTTGTGCGTCGGATTTCTGCGCTTCGGACTGGGCGAAAGCTAGGGCTGAGACAGAGAGTAGCACCACACCGAGGGACATCATAAGACGACGGGATTTCATGTTATTGCTCCTTATCCGCTTTCCGGTTGAAGTTGCCCTCGCGTGATGAGTAGCGAGCGGTCAGCTGTTTAACGACTACCGGTGTGTTATAGTGAACTACAACACTACTTCACATGCAAGCTTTTTTTTAGCTTTCTTTGTTCCCGCCTCGCCCCCTGCCGACATTCGTTAAGACCGGGCGCGTATATCATCCGTGGGCAGGCAGGCTGTCCGTAGGGAACTCGGGGGGAACTGCTTCTATGTGGGCTATGCAAACCGCAAAAACACTGGAGGCGGTGCTGCGCTATTCGCTTTTGGTGGGCTTCGCATTTTATGTGTTGAACCAAGTTCGAAAACCCACGAGGTGGGTGGGCAGATTGTTTCTGTGGATCATGAACTCTTCGCATTCCGGGGTAACTGACTGGGGCCTGAAGCACGTTCGAATC
>WNFE01000178.1_pt1 | contig 61833 bp, 67 predicted proteins | sample 5400451 | NCBI WGS metagenome assembly WNFE01 (sample SAMN13153344, study PRJNA577476) | soil metagenome | isolation source: 200 cm saprolite under Douglas fir tree site 2 hole 2 | place: USA:California | collected 2015-04-18
GTAGAGGCGATGTGCCGCCAGGAGCTGTTCGATCTCTTCAGGCGCGAGCGCGCGAAGCGGCGGCCGCGCCGAAAAGTCGATGCTTGCGGCAAAGGGGGATTGTGGCCTGTCCGGTTCCGCCATGGGGGGATCTTACTCCTTAGCGCAGGCTGGGGGCACTCCGAACGACGCGGCAGTTGGGTATGCCACCAAGCCGTGCAACCAGGGGAGCGATGCATAAAATGGGCGTCCGACCGGACGCCGACTGCCCTCGGTGCCGGGCAGGCTTTCGAAACCATCTGGCAAGCGTAGCTCATTGAACCGCTCTGCGTCGGATCACATTTTCTATTTCCATGTTGCAATTAGTGTCGCTCGATGTCTCAGGGAGGGGGTCATGAAAGCCGCCTTGCTGTTCACCGGGAGTGGGCCCTTGGTTATCCTGACTTCCCACGCCTCCTTCACCGATCCAGCTCTGCTGGAGAAGCTGGCGGCCAAAGGAATCGACAAGTTCATCGCCTACGAAGTGCCTATCGCGACTGCGCAGGAGCGATATGGCAATCATTTCCGTGTGGTTATGCGCGATTTGCGCGAATCCGATGATTTGCGCGTCCTCGATTTCAATGGCGAGAGGGCCTTTCGCCTCTTTCATATCGCCGAGCTCGGCGCACCGATCATGCATGAGGCGGGAGCGGGTGTCCCGGCGCGCTGAGGTGCCTAGCGCTTTACCTTTCCGCTGGATTCGGCCGTGCTCGCCATCGTGCGCAAGTGTTCCTCGATCTGAAACAGTTTGAACGCAATATAGGTGAGCTGGGCGGGCTCGCCAAAGTTCCTGCCGATAGTGCTGCGCCCATCAAAGGCGCTTTTCCTCACATCAGCTTGGAAGCGTTCGTGTTCGGTCGTCATTGGGGGTATCCGTACTGTGAGGGACCCGCATAGCCGCGCCAGACGGGGAGCCCCGGCGAAAATGGGGCTCCCGCACGCGCCCACTTATCGGGCTCTACCAGAGGCTTTTACGCAGCCATTTGGAGGCTCCGACGGTCACGGTCGGGCTAACCGTGAGAATGTTCTCGCGGGCCCGCCCGAGCACCTTCAGAACGACCGCATGCGTCGTCAGCGGATGGTCGCTGAATTCCTCAATCCGCCAGCTGCGGCCCGTCACTTGCTCGATCGCAAGCAGCAGCGGCGCCATGAGTTCGCTTACTGCGCCCTCGGCCCTCATCGCGCCGAGCAGGCAGTATCGCCCGTCGGGCGTTCGCAATCGTTTTTTACACCAGCGCCTCGGATCGCTGAGCAGGTCGATCACTCTGTCCATCTTATCGAGGGCCTGAACGCGGCCTTCATACCCACTACCGTCAAAGGGCATCGTCTCCTCCATGCCGATGGTCGCACATTGGCGTCTCTTGGAGGGCGCACATCTGCTTCATTTGAAACCCATGATCGAGGAGCCGCAAGCATTACAAGCATTAAAGGCGTCATAAACACACGGCTGCCGGGGATCACGTGATCGCGCGCCCTAGGCGCCCTGCGAGCTCGATGGCTCCGTAAACCGCGGGATGGATCGTTCCGCCGGGACCTCGCTCGATCAATGGTTGGACGCTGAATCCGATATCAATCCCGCGCCGGACGCCGTGTTCCCTGGCGCGCTGAGCGAACTCGACGTTCATGTCGACCGAGGCGGCAATACGTTCGTCCATTGACCTGAGATCAGCAAACCGAGCCTCGCAGGCAAGCGTCTCCTTTCTGAGGAGTTTCGCGTAAAAGGCCCTGCTCGTCAGCGCGAAGATCGCCAGCCCCACGTTCCATTCCAAGCGGCCAAGATCCAGGCCTTTGGTCTCGAACTCCTGCGCCAACTGGTCCATGAACGACGTCATCGCGCTCACATCGTCCAGGAACTGGCCCATTACCCGCAGGCGGCCCCCGGCCGCCTCGAACTTTCGCACAATCCGGTCGGCTTCCCCGAGCCGCGAGTGGATGCCGATCGCACCCAGGTTCAGCCCAAGGGTCGGGTTTTGGTTCCTCAGGTAGGCGAGCCCCTCTTCGACCGTACTCTGATACACAGTTCCGGCCGGGGGGAGGGAGAACGGCCGGCCGACCAGCACGACATTCTTGATACCGGCTTGCGCTAGCCTGCTGAAAAGCGGCTGCTGGTCTGGCGGGGTTTGATAGATGGTCACGCGGTGCGGTATGAGCAATCCGCGATAGTCGCCAAGGTGGTCCTTAAGCATCAGAGCGTACTCGAACGAATCATGCCGGTCTGGCGGTGCTTCGCCCCTGATCTGGCGCGCTTCGAAGCGGTCGAGATCGGAATGATGCAGACCGGCGATGGGCAAGCCGGCGGATCGGTAGCACCTCACTGTCACCAGCCCTTCCGCAATCCGCACATCGGCGGGGGCCGCTCCGTCGCCGCGCGGTGCCCGTTTGAACGGGGAAGGGTTCTCGATGAAAACGCGACAAACCATATTCGTCGCTCCCGCAAGGGCTCCGGTCGCTAATACTGACACGTAGATGTTGATCCGGGAATCTTAGCGCTGGCGCTCGAAAGTGACGCCCGGTGTGCTGCGAGGCGTGAAAGCGGGGAATGTCGACCCAGCAACTCTGGTGTTCGTGGCCGCTGTCGGCAAGGGCACCGTGGCAGAAGGCGCCAAGTTCGCGGGCGCCGGGGTGATCGTCGCCGAACCGGTAGACGAGATCGTACCGGCCGGGCGCTTTTTAATGCTGCTGCCGGTCCTCGTTCCGGTCGGTCCGGTGACCTGGAGCCGTGAGATTCGTGGCCGCGCGCTCTTCGTTGGCCCTTCCTTCTCTAGGGCAATCACCGACATTGGAATTGCTCGATGATTTCGGCGAGGTCCTGACCTCCGTGCTTGAACGCGAGTCAAGGTCTTGACAGCTATGGGACGGTCCTGCACCGGCACTTCTTGGCGGTATCTTCAGACCGATACGGGCTCTTCTTCAGCGTCCGAAGCAGCGTGGAAGCATACACGTAATCGCCTCGCGGCAGGCCAGCGACGATGAACCGCAGCAGATGGCCGCACTTGTCCGGTTTCCCTTGCCGCCTTACGGATTTGGGGGACAATGAATCCCTAGCTGCCCTTGCGGGGCGCCAATGCCAAGTAGCGCCGAAAGCGGTCGGAGCCGTCCGCGATTCCACGCAATCCGCATGCTCGCGGCAGGCCTGCTCTCGGCGCTTGGCCTCTGCTTCGGGAGTGCGACCGGTGCTGTGCCCACGCCGGCGCCGGCGGCAGTGGTGTTGACCGTGGATGGGGTGATCGGCCCCGCTGCCGCTGATTATGTGCTTCGCGGCTTCGCGGCGGCGGCTGAGCGCCGCGCCGCGCTGGTGGTCATCGAACTCGATACGCCTGGCGGGCTCGACGGCTCGATGCGCGACATCATCCGCGCGATTCTGGGCTCGTCCGTGCCGGTCGCGGTCTATGTGGCGCCGAGCGGCGCTAGGGCCGCAAGCGCCGGAACTTATATCGTGTACGCAAGCCATGTGGCGGCGATGGCTCCCGGCACCAATCTCGGCGCCGCGACGCCGGTCACGCTCTTTGGCGCGCCGCCGTCCTCACCCGAACGCCCGACCGGGAAAGAACCGTCGGAACCGACGCCGCACGACACGTTGACCACCAAGGCGGTAAGCGATGCGGTTGCCTATATCCGAGCGCTCGCGCAGATGCGCGGGCGCAACGCCGACTGGGCTGAACAGGCGGTGCGGAAGGCTGTGAGCCTGCCCGCCGAGCAAGCAGCACAAGAGGGTGTGGTCGACCTCATCGCTTACGATGTCCCGGATCTGCTGACGAAAGCCGACGGGCGAACGGTCAGCCTCAGCGGCACACGGATGCGGTTGGAGACAGCCGGCCTGCCGCTGGTTCGGCTCGATCCCGGCTGGCGCACCCGGCTCCTCGGCCTAGTCACCAATCCCGACATCGCTTACCTCCTGTTCCTGCTTGGCATCTTTGGGATTGTTTTCGAGGTGACCCACCCCGGTGTCGCGGCCCCCGGCGTGGCCGGCACCATCAGCCTGCTGGTCGGCTTGTTCGGCCTCAACTTTCTGCCCATCAACTACGCCGCCGCAGGTCTGGTGCTGCTCGGCATCGGACTGATGATCGCCGAGGCCATCCTGCCAACCTACGGTGCGCTCGGGGTTGGCGGCATCGCCGCTTTCGCAATTGGCTCGCTCATGCTGGTCGATACCAACGTTCCGGCTTTTCGCCTGTCGCTCTCGGTGGTGATCGCCATGACGCTTGTCGCTGGGAGCCTGTTCCTCCTGGTGCTGAGCCTGCTGATCCGCGCCCGGCGGCGGCCCATTGTCACTGGTGAGGCAGCGCTGGTCGGCGCGGCGGGCAAGGTCCTGTCCTGGTCTGGTGCAAGCGGCCAAGTGCAGGTGCGAGGCGAGCGCTGGCAGGCCAGTGCCAGGGCACCTCTGGCTTCCGGCCAACCGGTCCGAGTGATCGGCCGCAGAGGACTTACGCTAGCGGTCGAGCCTGATCGGGCGCCGGCGGCAGCCGCAAGGGAGGACCAGTCATGATCTATGCCGTCGTCGTTCTCATCGTACTCTTGCTGGCAGGGCTCCTGGTGTCGTCGGTGCGAGTGCTGCGTGAGTACGAGCGCGCCGTCATGTTCACGCTTGGCCGCTTTACCGGCGTGAGGGGACCTGGGCTCATCCTGATGATCCCGCTGGCACAGCAGATGGTAAGAGTGGACTTGCGCACCATCGTGCTCGACGTACCAAGCCAGGACGTGATCTCGCGCGACAATGTCTCGGTCAAGGTGAACGCGGTGCTCTATTTCCGCGTCGTCGATCCGGACAAAGCGATCATCCAGGTGGAGAATTTCATGCAGGCGACCAGCCAGCTGGCTCAGACGACATTGCGCTCGGTACTAGGCAAGCACGAGCTCGATGAGATGTTGGCTGAGCGCGACAAGCTCAACGCCGACATCCAGGAAATCCTCGACCAGCAGACCGATGCCTGGGGCATCAAGGTGGCGAACGTGGAGATCAAGCACGTTGACATCAACGAAAGTATGATCCGGGCAATCGCCCGCCAGGCTGAGGCCGAACGGATCCGACGGGCCAAGATCATCAATGCTGAGGGCGAGCAGCAGGCGGCGCAGAAGTTAGTGGAGGCGGCGCAGATTCTGGCCGCGTCGCCGGGCGCGATGCAGCTGCGCTATCTCGGCACGCTGCACGACATGGCCGGCGAGAAGAACGCGACGACCATCATCTTTCCTTTCCCAATCGATCTCCTGCAGACTGTTTCCGCCTTGGCGGCCAAAGCTAGGTCCTAGATGGTAGCAGCGGACAATATCTCGCCAGTTGCACTGATTCCTGGATGCACCTGCCGAGTGCGGTTGGCCTCTCCGCCGTGATCGGTCATTCGCCTAATGCGGTGGTTTCGGCGATGGCTGTCTTCGTCGCCACTACCCTTGTACGCGAGCCTCAAGCGCCGGGGCGCGCGTGACCGAACTTTCCTCGACCATCACCAGTCCGAACTGCGGGCAGAGGAAGGCGGAGACGATGCCGACTGACGCTTGGCATATTTTTTACGAGTACACAGGCTGGGGCGCGTTACTCCGTCTTCTCGAAAAGGATTGCTGCGTCTTCTGCTCTTACGGCTCGCTGCGGCGCCCGCCCATTCAGAATCAGGGGCGTGGCGAGAGCTGCGACAAATGACAGATAGAAATGACAGATAGAGTAGCTTCCGGTCAAAAGCGAGGAATGGACCGACGAACATGCGTTTGGATTTTTGCCGCAGATAGTGGCAGCGCGTTACCAGGCAATGTCACGATTGTTTCGTCTCGCCATGCGAGAGTTCTCCGAATTGGGTCTGAAATCTAATCAGGGCAGAACGCTGCCGCTCTGCGTACGGCGAATATCCGGATCGGCGTTGGGTCGTCAAGCTGCGCCGCTGTATGACGTGTGCGTGCCGACGATGCGCGCGATCTCAGCAGGCGCCAGATTATTAGGGCATGTCTGGACCTGCGCCGCGCCGTCGCGCCTTGTTTGTCCGAGCGCAGCGAAATGCTCAGCGCCGAGGTGCATCTCCTTGACGGGCGGGTATGGCCGTAGATCGTCCCGATGGCAGCCTCTGACAGCGCTAGAATTCATCCCGATGGCCGGGTGGACCCGTATGGTGGCGGCTCGCTTATCGGCAGCGTGCAGAACAGGCGCCATTTGCTTGGATTGGCATAGGGCTGCGCTTCGCCGCTTCGATCGATGGCCCAGACGCGCCAGCCGAAATCTGCGTCATAGACCCGCGGCCGCACGATCATCGTGAAGGGGCGCGAAATCGACGTCATCTTTCTTCGTCGGCGTGATCAGCCAGCCTTGTTGACCCGCATGTACCATTCGACGAGACGCCGCACCTGGCGCGGAGTATAGCCGCGCGCCATCATCCGCTCCAGGAAGTCGGCATGCTTCTTCTCGGTGTCGGTGTCTTTCTTGCTGCCGAAGCTGATCACCGGTAGAAGGTCCTCGACCTGAGAGAACATGCGCTTCTCGATCACTTCGCGCAACTTCTCGTAGGAGGTCCAGGACGGGTTCTTACCCCCACGCGCCGCGCGCGACCGCAACGCGAACTTCACCACCTCATTGCGGAAATCCTTGGGGTTGGCAATACCGGCAGGCTTTTCGGTCTTTGCGAGTTCCTGGTTGAGAAGATCGCGATTCATGAGCTGCCCAGTATCCGGGTCCTTGTAGTCCTGATCCTCGATCCACGCATCGGCATAGGCCACGTAGCGATCGAACAGGTTCTGCCCATAATCCCCATAAGATTCGAGATAGGCCTTCTGGATCTCCTTGCCGATGAATTCGGCGTATTTCGGCCCGAGCCATTCCTTGATGAAGTTCAGGAACTTTTTCTCCTGGTCCTCGGGGAACTGCTCGCGGCGGATCGACTGCTCAAGCACGTACATCAAGTGGACCGGATCGGCGGAGACCTCCTGGGTATCGTAGTTGAAAGTACTCGACAGGACCTTGAAGGCAAAGCGTGTTGACAGGCCTTCCATGCCCTCGTCCACGCCCGCCGCATCCCGATATTCCTGCGCCGTCTTGGCGCGCGGATCGCTGTCCTTTAGACTCTCGCCGTCATAGGTCCGCATCTTGGAGTAGAGGTTCGAGTTCTCGTGCGGCTTAACGCGCGACAGCACGCAGAAGCGCGCCAGCATCTCGAGCGTGCTGGGTGCGCAGGGCGCCTCCGCAAGCTCGCTGCTGCTGAGCAGCTTCTCATAGATCTTCTGCTCCTCCGCGGCGCGCAGGCAGTACGGCACCTTGATGACGCAAATGCGGTCGATGAAGGCCTCGTTGGTACGGTTCTTCTTGAAGCCCTGCCACTCGGCCTCGTTTGAGTGCGCCATGATGATGCCCTGATAGGGGATAGCGCCGATGTTCTCGGAGCCGATGTAGTTCCCCTCCTGCGTCGCCGTCAGCAGCGGGTGCAGCGTCTTGATCGGCGCCTTGAACATCTCGACGAATTCGAGCAGACCTTGTGTCGTGCGGTTGAGTCCGCCCGAGAAAGCATAGGCGTCGGCGCTGCCCTGGCTGAAGACCTCGAGCTTGCGGATGTCGACCTTGCCAACCAAGCTTGATATGTCCTGGTTGTTTTCGTCCCCCGGCTCGGTCTTGGCAATGCAGATCTGCCGCAGGCGCGAGGGGTGCAGCCGCACCACCGTGAATTTGGAGATGTCGCCGCCGAACTCGTCGAGCCGCTTCAAGGCCCAGGGCGAGGCAATCCCGGCCAGGCGGCGCTTTGGAATGCGGTATTGCTGCTCGATGGCGTCCCCCATGGTCAGCGGGTCGAACAGGCCCAGGGGGCTCTCGAAGACCGGGCTCATCTGCTTGCCGGCCTTCAGCGTGTAGATCGGCAGTTTCTCCATTAGCAGTTTGAGCCGCTCGGCGAGCGAAGACTTGCCGCCACCCACCGGGCCTAGGAGATAGAGCACCTGCTTGCGCTCCTCGAGGCCCTGCGCCGCGTGCCTGAAATATCCGACGATGCGCTCGATCGTCTCTTCCATGCCGTAAAAGTCGGCAAAGGCGGGATAGACGCGGATGCTCCGGTTCATGAAGATGCGGCCTAGCCGCGGGTGGCGGCTGGTGTCGAAGATCTCGGGCTCGCCGATCGTCGCGAGCAGACGCTCGGCCGCGCTCGCATAGGCCATAGGCTCGCGGGCGCAGCATTTCAAATAGTCCTCAAGAGACATTTCCGTCTCTTTCTCGCTGTCGTACAGCTTCGAGAAGAGACCAAAGAGATCGTCCTGCGACATCATGGGCCACCTCGGTGCTGAAGCACCTGGTGAATTCAGGGCCTGTCTTGGCTTTGGAAGGGAAACCCGCTAACGAGACCCTTCATATGAAAGTAGTCATTGAGGTCTGGGATTTCCATGACCCATGGCGACGCCTGCGGTCGGTCACCTCTGCCGGATCGCATTGGATTCGTCCATGTGTCCTGCGCGGCTTGTCGCGCCGGCGTGACGCACGGTATGGGTTGTTATGGACTGCTACTTCGAGGGAGGCGGTGCGGGCGTTTCCGGCATCCGTTCGAGGATGTTACCGCGCATTTGAGAGCTGCTCGCGTGGAGGACCTCGACCAACACGACAAGCATTGTCGCCTATTGATTCTTCGCTGGTACGCCCGGAACGACAGCCGGCGTACCCTCCGGACTGGATGGTTCATAGATCACAGAACCTGGTCCCTTTGCCTCAGTTTTGCCTGCGACCGTGTTCGCGCCGGTTCCGGAGATAATGTAGTAAAGGGCCGCTCCCGACCGGTGGTGTGGCGAGTTAGAGGACATCTGCGCCGGAAAGGTGATCCGTGTCAGGTTGAGATCATAACTGCCAGGCTTCAGGTCGGGAATCGGCGCCGCCGTGCGATACAGTTTCTTCACCGTGGCAGGGGCTGCCTCGGCGGCCTGATTCAGGTCCGCAGCCGCAACAAGGAGAAAGTGCAGGAAGATCGATGGCTCGGCACTTCCCGTTTTCAGCGATGCCATCTTCGCGCCCGCGATAAATTGCCCTTCCCCGGCACTTAACGTTTTTGACTCTCCATCGATCGAAACTTCAGTCGATCCCGCGAGCTGATAAAGAATGCCGCTGGCCGCTGAGACGCTGCTCTGCTCCCCCGGCGGAATGGTCACAGCTACTGCCCTGAAATAGAGCGGCACCTCCACCACCGTCGGCAGTTTGGTGGCCGCGACCGCAGTGCGCGTAATCGCCGGTGAAGCCGGCGTGGTTTGTGCGACTGCGGATACGTCAGGGGCCACCGCGCCGAGCGGCGCCAATCCAATTGTTCCGAACCGCATGATAACCTCCAGTCAAATTGATGAGCAGGTCCGCGAGAAGGCAGCCCGTCCCTAAAGCGGCCACAACGGACTGCCGGATCACTTATAGGCGCGCACCGCCTCTAGCGTCGCAGCATCGTCACGATGACGACGGCGAGAACGATGGAGATTAACGCGTTGCCGATAACCGAGCGCCATTTGCGCTGCCGATAGGTGTCATAGATTTGGAACATCAACCATAGCCACGCCAGGGTCGCCGCCGTGAGCCGCAGCCAATATTCGATCAAGACAATTGCAAGCGCCAAGCCTGGAAGCAGCATCCCGAATACACCCGCGAGGGCAACACCAAGCGCGACGAGGCGGTGAAGCTGTGTCTCCAAACCAATTCCGCATCGCCGATCTCGCCGCTGACGCCGCGAGAAAGCACCGGATCATCCCAACGGTAAGCCCTAAGGAACCCGAATCCTGTGCCCGCTCGGGTCTATCAGTCAAGCCGTGGCCGCCGCCGCAACATGCTTGCCGCGGGCGGAGTGCCGGCCTCGGCGGCATCGCGTTCGGTGGTCGGCTGCGGGGCGGCGACGGCATCTACCGCCCTTATCAATCCAATCTCGATCTTTGAATTACCGCAGATGAATTACGGCCCGATTGCCGTTGCCAGCAGCGGCGGCCGAGTGACGAGGGCTCCCAATGGTGTCACCGCTCCGGGCGGTTTGTTGTCACCGGCATGACCGCGGCGGGGAACTTCATAACTCTCGGTTCTGCCAACTGCGCGATGTCCATCCTGTTCACCCCCGGGCACGCTGGTTGGCCCCGGCAGCACCATGACCGTCACCAACTTCACAACCGATGCCAGCGCTGTGCCAAGGTTCTATGGCAGCGGCTGGTTCGAATATGTTGGCGCCGATCTCGTGGTCAACGCGTGACAGGCCGGCGGGAACTACACCGGCACATACACGGTCACCGTCATCTACTAGCGCGTCCCGCTGGCCCGCTCGCCGCGCTTCGCGTATCATCTCGACATAGTTCCAATGGCGTGAGAGGGGCCGCTTCGTGCTCCCAGCCGGTTGCTGGGTGGGAGCGACGATGTCCCTCGGCATGGCCATTCTCGACTTCGCCGCGCTCATGGCGTTGGCGATCGCGGCGAAGCGCAACAATTGGACGAAGACTAGCGCGGTTTGCGCTTTGACTGCCCGTGCGACGCTGGCTTGGGGCCTGATGGTTTGGCTGTCCTTCTGACCTCGGGGTCAGAAGATTTCTGGTTGATTGTTCATGAGCGAAGATCAAGCGGTCGCCGAAACAGCGCGGCAGCTGATCGAGCAGCGTGGCGCGGGTGCTGCCAAGTATGCCGATGACATGGCGGCGCGCGCGCGGGATAGGGATGCTGCCGCGTTTTGGCGCAAGGTGGCGGAGGCGGTCCGACGGATGTCGCGAGGTAAATAGGCGTCCATGTTGAAGGAAGAAGCTGACCAACGGCACATTGAGCGGCTGGCGAGGGGGCAGTAGCTGAGATGCTGGCGAGAATGGCGACCCGTCGAGGCACCGAATTTTGGGGCAAGGTTGCCGATGCGCTGCGAGCGATGAAGGTGGACGCCGAGTAGGCGCTCGCGGGTTCCGAATCACCGGCGCTCAAGGCTGAGCTGCTGGTCAGGGCAATGGCGACCAGGGGCGCCGCTCCATGCCTATTGCCGCATGATCGCTGATGCTGGTGTTAGCCAAGCATATCCAAGTTCATCCTAGGCCTCGGATGAAGACGATCGGTGCGTCAACAGCCCCGTTCTTCCAGCGGTTTGCCCGACTCTCGCGCGAACGACAACCCAATCACAATCGCGTGCGCGATGTCGTCGCGGCGTGCCGACGCCCGGGAAAAGTTATCGACGAGCTGCATCGCCTTGAACCTCCCTGGGCATGACGAGCGTTCACCTGGTCTCGGGGAGGCAATCATGGGCGAGACATACGAAGCAGACGTATCCGAGGTGGTCTGTGCGGGCCCGCACTGTGTCCAGCCCGGCATCTACGAGTCGAGGTGAAAGTCGAGCCAGCGCCTGGCGCACCATCGGAGTACATCACACTCCGGTTCAGGCCGCCTGAGGCTGCGTTCCTCGCACACCTGCTGCAATCAAATCGTCCTCAGGTTCCTGCCCACGACCAACTGCTCGACCAAGTCGCTGGGCACGATACGTAGCCACGCAAAGAAGGCTTGCCGCCCTCGGACGGTCGGTCCTAGCATCAACCTACGTGCGCCCTCCAAGAGACGCCAATGTGCGACCATCGGCAAGGAGGAGACCATGCCCTTCGACGGTACTCGGTATGAAGGCCGCGTCCAGGCCCTAGACAAAATGGATAAGGTGATTGACCTGCTCAGCGATCCGAGGCGCTGGTGCAAGAGGCAATTGCGAAGCCCTGATGGGCGATACTGCATAGTTGGCGCGATGAGGGCCGCGGAGGCCGTAGCCGAACTCAAGGCGCCTATACTGCTGGCGATTGAGCAAGTCACTGGCCGCGTCTGCGGCATCGAGGATTTCAATGACCATCCCGCGACGACGCATGCGCTCGTCGTGGAGGTGCTCGGGCAAGCGCGCGAGAATATTATCAATGGCTCCTCTCATGCCCCTCAGCAAAGGATCGGAACTTGGGCTCTGTTCCGCCAGGCATTCGCTAAGCACCGCGAGATAGCATAGACGCGCCCTTGTTGATCGACTGCTCTGAGCCCCGTTTCGGCGGGGCTTTTTCCTTTTCGGTCGTCGTGCCAGGACAGGCGCGAGCACAAAGAGAGGCAACGATGAAGGCGGCTGCGCTGCGAATTGCCAGCGAGCCTGGCGTTGGCCGGAACATTGTCGTCATCCATCAACGCAAGATGCAGAACGACTGTCCTTTTGCCCTGCGGCTCGAGCAAGGTGGCCGTGTCGAGCTTGCCTATCGGCGTGAAGATAACAGTACCTTTATACGCCACGCCTAAACCTCTGATAGCCGGCAACCTTGCAACGATGCATGCGGGCCTTAGCGTTCTTCTCCCGCAGCGTGAGGTTAGACATCAGCGACAGCGACTATTGGAGAGACGCGTACTAGGGTTGATTGCGCAGCGCGACAAACTATTGCAGGCTAAAGGCGCGCGCCTGTCGAGAGATGGCGAAGCGCGACCGCAGACCGGGTTCGCTGCTCCTACGCGCCGCAGCACTAGACGCAACAGCCGCGCATGTTGAACACCCGGAGAGGGAGTTAGCCTGACTAACAGAACGCGTGGGAAGATCAGACCATCCGTACTCGCTTTGCCTGAACTTTCGCCGAGGAGAACGGGTTTGAATTGGACAATCTGGTGGGACATGCATCGGCGTCCCGGCCAAGAGGGTTGGAGCAGGGCAGTAGAGAGTAACGAAGCAGAAGCACTGCAACGCGCAGAGCGCTTCCTCAAACTCGGATTTGTCGTTTACGAAATCAGGGACCCCAAGGGTCTTCTGGTTCACGATGAGGCAGCGATCAGGAAGCGTTTTAAGCCAGCGCCATGACCTGAGTCTGGACCTGGGCAAAAGCAACGGCAGCCATGAAAATACCGTGGGAACATGACCCCGACGGGCGCTTGGAGTAGGGCCGAAGTGGAGCCGTCGCTACAACGTAAGGGGAAACTTTGATGCCTACAGGAAAGGTGAAATGGTTCAATGCGCAGAAGGGCTACGGCTTCATCGTAGCCGATGATGGCGGACCAGATGTGTACGTGCATATCTCGGCTGTGGAGCGTTCGGGCCTGCCCACTTTGGGCGAAGGACAAATCGTTGAGTACCAGACTGAGGTTCAGAAAAACGGCAAGACCGCCACGACCAATCTGAAGCTCGTCTGACGCTCGTTAAGCATGGGATTCAGCTTATGAAGGCGCACAAGTTCAAGACCGGACAACGAGTGACCGTTGCGCCGAACGACCTAGGTGGTGAGTTGCGCGTAGGAACGTTCACGGTGGTGAGGCCGCTCCCCGAAGAGCGCGGGGTATGGCAATACCGGATCAAATCTATCACTGACGGACATGAGCGCGTCGTTTTTCGAGAACGATCTTAGCTAGTGGGAGCGAAAACGGCAGGACTCAAGGGCGCTGGCGTTGGAGCGCGGGGTGGAGTGGAGAGTTAGGCGCGAGGGCGGCGAAGCTCCTCGCCATCAGCCTCGAAGGCAGCGTCGCTTAAAGAATACGCGCTGCCGGGAAGCTCGCGTGCGGTCGCATCGAGGAAATACCGGCACATCGTCCCTCTCGTAAACCCGGCGCATCTCCGCGATCACGGTGTTGTGGAGATTCGCGCCGTCACAGCCGAAGGGCGGTGAAGCGCCCGTGACCTGACACTAGGTCCGCCATCAAGCCGCATCCCTTCGGCCCAAGGCTGCGTAAGCGTTTCGCCAGCGTACTGATCGTGAATGTGGATCACCAATATGTTCCAACTGCACTCAACGGCACACCGTGGGGGACGGTAGTAGATGCCGCGCACCGACCCTTTCAATCAGCGGATCGAGCCGCGCGGTCTCAATACGAATACTCGTCCATGGGCCTACGGCGAACTTTACGTTGGCTCAGGAAGGCGGGGAACCCTGGCACTAAAGGCCTGCAAGTAACGCTGGTTGCGCTTCCCCGCCTTGAACCCTCATCTCGCTACCCGGCGGGTCTGACGACCTGGCAGCGCCCAGCGAGGAGCAAATTAAGGCAGTTGCGGGTCCCCGCAACCAGGATGCCGCGTTCGACCTGCTCCCCGCAGGTCTTGGCAGAAGCTCATCCCCGGCCGTTACATGCCTTGACGTTCGATCCAATCGAGCACGATATGGGCGGTGTTCTCGGCGCCGGGCTCGACGCAGAGAAGATGACCTGCCCCATCGATGATCAACAGCCGCAACGTCAAGGTCCATCGCATCGACGGCGAGCACGCCGCCAAACGAAATACTGACGTTGCGCACCACGAGCGCCACTTCGGACCTCCCGCGCGTCCGCCTCTTCGACCCATGCTCGTTGCGACGGCGCAAGAGCGGATCCCGGGCGGTAGCCAATCGTGCTGCAAACCAAATAAGCGCCGGCCCTCACGCGCTTACCAAGGGTTCGCAGCCGTTCAACGTTAGGGCGGCCGCGCCCGCGCCGGAAATAGTTTCGACAACCAGGGGCGATAACAATTTGTTAGGTCCGCGCTGTCCGGAGGGCGGGTCACCATCCGGCTCGAGCCTGCATGCAGACCTGGCCGGCGCTGCTCCGGGTCCAGGACGACACGCCGCCATCCGCTAGGTGCGCGCCGAGCACCTCGAACGTCTCGCCCGCGATCAGCGGCGCAATGGCGCGATAACGGAAGCGGGATGGCGTCCGGCCGCCGAGCACGGCCGCGAGATTGAACAGCAGCGTCGCCTGGAGCGGCCCATGTACTACGAGGCCAGGATAGCCCTCGACGCCAGTCACGTAGGGGGCATCGTAATGGATCCGATGGCCGTTGAAGGTCAGCGCCGAATAGCGAAACAGCAGAACGGGCGATCCTTCGATCTGCCAAGCGAGGTCCGGTGTGGGGCCAGCGTCGGGCGGCGCTTCTCGATGGGGCGTCTTTTCACCGTTCTCGGGCAGGGATCTTTCCGTGTCCCGGTAGACAATGTCATGGCGTTCCGCGAGCGCGGGTCCGCGCCCGGTCAAGAACTCGTGCCGTACCGTCACGAAGCACAGCGGGCCTGAGCGTCCCGCTTTGTGCTCGACGCCCGAGATCGTCGAGCGTCTGGCGATCCGGTCGCCCAACCGCAGCGGTCCGAACGTCTCGATCTCTCCTCCCGCCCACATTCGGCGAGGCAGGGGCACGGGCGGGAGGAAGCCACCCTTTGCCGGATGCCCGTCGGGACCGAGCTCTGCCATGGGCGCGGCTCCCGGTGCGAGACACCAATGCAGGGCCAGCGGGCACTCGCCATCGCCAACGGCGGCTAAGTGCGGGTCGAAGGTGGCGCGAAACCCCTCGACGAGCCGCGGCGTGACGATGTCCTCGGCCTCGGCGGAGCGCCCGATCCACTGTCTCAATGCTGCGATATCGATGGTCAGGAGACCCTCCGGCCGCGAGCTGTCCGATGATGCCGTGGCGTCGCTGCCCAATCAGACGGTGCGCGCGCCGTCGACGGGAAAAACCACGCCGCTGATGAACCCCGCCTCGTCGGAGGCGAGATAGACGCAGGCATTGGCGATGTCGACCGGCCTCGCCAGGCGGCCGAGCGGTATCGTGCTGATGAACTTCGCGCGGTTCTCGGGGGTGTCGGGAACGCCCATGAAGGACTCGAGAAGGCCGGTTTCACCCATCACTGGCGCGACGCAGTTCACGCGGATCTTGTCCGGCGCGAGTTCGACCGCCATCGATCGCGACACCAGGTTCACCGCGCCCTTCGATCCATTGTACCAGGTGAGCCCTGGCCTCGGCCGGATGCCGGCCGTGGAGCCGATGTTGATGATCGTGCCACCGCCTTGCTGTCGCATGATCGGCACGACCGCGCGCGTCATGAGGAAGATCGATTTCACATTGATGGTATAGACCCGATCGAACTCTTCCTCGCTGACCTCGAGCATCGGCTTGTTGCGATGTGTCCAGCCGGCGTTGTTGACGACGATATCGAGCCGCTTGAAGGCCGCAATCGCCTGGTCAACGGCGCTGTCGATATCGCCCTGCTTCGTCACATCGCCGCCGACCGCGATGGTGCCGCCGCCGGCCTCTCCGGCCACTTTTGCGGCGCCATCGCCGTTCAAATCGAGGATGACCACCTTCGCGCCCTCCTCGACATACCTGCGGACGATCTCCGCGCCGAAACCCGATGCCCCGCCCGTCACGAGGGCAGTCTTTCCATACAATCGCATTGTGAGTCCTCAGCTGTGCACCGCCAATCTGGGCATGTGCGCGCATTTTGGTGAAATACTGAAAAATGCCAAGGATATACCGGCGTGGGCAAGGATGCCGTAGCCCAATCCGCGCGCGATCAAAGCCTTGATATGGGCCAGCGAATCCATCTCCAGGATGATGTGAAGATTGACGCCCTGGGTATGGGCAAAGCGCTCGATCATCTCCCGCAGTCCGTGCGTCCGATGAAGCAAGATCAGGCCGAATTCCGCGCACTCGGCCAAGGTGACGGGCTTCTTGGCAATCCCGTCGTCACCGACCTCATGCGGCCAGCCACCGGCGGAGACCAGGAGGAAGAGCTCTTCGATCAGCAGCGGCGTCACGCGCAGGTGGCGTGCAGCATTCACATCGTAGAGGACGCCGAGACCGATCACGCCTTCGTTCAGCCATTCCTGCACGTGCCCGCCCGCTAGGCCGGATAGGATTTTTTTATACCTATTCAAATCGGCCAATCAAGGCCCGAGGTTCGGAGACGCGGAGAGATGTGGCGGTGCGTTGGCGAGCGGGATACATTGTGCCCATATAAAAAAGCGATCGCCGCTAGGCGCCATCCCTATTTCCGGGAAGCCCGGATGGCGTCCTAATCCTCTGCTCTGGAATCCGTCCTGTGGTTGCCGCGTCCGCGCCGAGCTTGCTCCTCCGTGAGGGAGGATAATGCAAAAACCGTTGGAAGGCTTGCTTGTGGTGGCGCTGGAGCAGGCCGTCGCCGCGCCCTTTTGTACGATGCGACTGGCCGATGCCGGCGCGCGGGTCATTAAGCTCGAACGACCGGAAGGCGATTTCGGCCGCGGCTATGACGATGTCGCGATGGGGCAGTCGAGCTACTTTGTCTGGCTCAACCGCGGAAAGGAATCGGTGGTCGTCAACTTACGGGCCCAGGAAGATCGCTCGCTATTCGAGGCTCTCGTCGCCAAGGCCGATGTTTTCGTCCACAATCTGAAGCCCGGCGCGCTTGAACGCATCGGCTATAACATCGACGCGCTTTGCCGCGAGAACCGCCGCCTCATCGCATGCTCGATTTCGGGTTACGGCGAGACCGGACCGATGGCACAGCGCAAGGCCTACGACCTCTTGGTGCAGGCCGAATCGGGATTGGCGTCGATCACCGGCGGACCTTCGGAGGCCGCGCGAGTCGGCTTCTCGATTGTCGACATTGCGACGGGTGCGGTCGCCGTTCAGGCGGTACTTGAGGCGCTCTACGGCCGAACGGTCACCGGAAAGGGCACGCATATTCGCCTGTCGATGTTCGACACGATCGTTGAATGGATGGCGGTGCCGTTCCTGCATGCCGCCCAGGGCCGGCCGCCGAAGCGCATCGGGCTGGCGCATCCTTCGATAGCCCCATACGGTGTGTTCCGGTCGGGGGATGGCAAACCGATCCTGATCTCGATTCAGAACGAGCGCGAGTGGGTGGCGCTTTGTGAACGGGTGCTCGGAGACGCAGCTCTCTTGAGCGATCAGCGGTTTTGCTCGAATGTGGCGCGCGTTCAAAACCGCGAGGCGACGGACGCGCGCGTTGCCGCAGGCTTTGCCGTGCTCGCTTCAAGCGAGCTGGTGGAGCGGTTGACCCAGGCCGACATCGCCTTCGCCTTCGTCAACGAGATCGCCGATATCGTCGGTCATCCGCAGTTGCACACCATCCCGATCGCAACTCCGGGAGGTGTGCTCGACGTGCCTGCTCCGGCGCCGATCTGGGCGGAAGGCGAACGGCGCTACGGATCGGTTCCCGCACTCGGCGCACACAGCCATTCCGTGCGCCAGGAGATTGCCGCGAAAGGCCGACGGCGCGAGGCAGGCCAGAATTCCAGAATTATGGGGAAGACCGTCGGCACCGAGACCCCCAGTGAACCGCTATCGCAGGAGGAGCCTATGACGCTAAAGCAGACCTTTGCCGAATATCTGAAGTCGCAGACGGATGTGTGGCGTGCGCAAATCAAGGATTACGAGGCTCAGCTCGGAAACACCGGCGCGGAAACCCGTGCCCGCTACGAGAAAGCCGTAGCCGAGATGCAGGCGAGGGCCGAGGAGGCCCGTAAGCTCTTGGAGCAAGTGAAGAGTACAAACGAAGTCGCCTGGAAGGACATGCAAGGCGCCACGCGAAAGGCCTTCGCAGACTTGCAAAAGGGTTGGGCCGACGCGCTTTCGCGCTTTCAGTGACAGTTTGCCAATCGAGCTGCCGGGCTGGGCTTTCTCACCTATCCTAGCTGGCGTTTTGCCACCGTCGCAAATCAAAAGCCTCAAGCGCTGATCGACGGTCGCTGTTCTCTCTCCCGTGGCTTCCGAAGGTAGCCCGACGCATGCGCTGCGCGTTTTTCCGGCTCCCGAGACTGGGCGGACGCGTGAGCGACGACCGGCGTTCGACCTCACGCTGATTTCTGGCGGGGCTCGACCGGATGAGCATCCACCTCCCGCCAAGAAAATCGTTGTTGTCATGTTTAGTGAAATGGTATTTACTAAACTGAACAACAACAGCTGCTAAGCGCGTTCGGCTTAAACGGCGCATAGCGCGGGTCATGAGCGGCCGTGTTCAACACGACCATGGCTGGCCGGAGAATAACCGTTGCACACCGGCCGACCGGGGATGCAACCAAGGGAGAGAGCGAATGAGATGGCTATCAGCTACCGCTATACTTGCCGGTTTTGCTTTTGCAGTCGCGCCGATCACGCCGGTGCACGCGCAAGGCAAATCTTTGACCCTGTGCTGGGCGGCCTGGGATCCAGCCAACGCGCTGGTCGAGCTGTCCAAAGACTTCACGGCAAAGTCCGGGATCGAGATGAAGTACGAGTTCGTCCCATGGACGAGCTATGCCGACCGCTTCCTCAATGAATTGAACACCAAGAGCAAGCTCTGCGACCTCATCATTGGCGACAGCCAGTGGATCGGCGGTGCCGCGGAAAACGGCCACTACGTCAAGCTCAACGAGTTCTTCGACAAGAACGGCATCAAGATGGCCGATTTCATGCCGGCGACGGTGCTCGGCTATTCCGAATGGCCCAAGAACTCGCCGAATTACTGGGCGCTGCCGGCGATGGGCGACGCCGTCGGCTGGACTTATCGCAAAGACTGGTTCTCGCGCCCCGAGATCCAAGCTGAGTTCAAAAAGAAGTACAGCCGAGATCTCGCTCCGCCGAAAACCTGGACCGAGCTGAAGCAGGTCGCAGAGTTCTTCCAGGGCAGGGAGATCGACGGCAAGAAGGTCTACGGTGCCGCAATCTTCACCGAGCGAGGCTCGGAAGGCATCACCATGGGCGTCACCAACGCCCTCTATGTTTGGGGCTTCAAGTACGACGACCCGGAGAAGCCCTATCACATGGAAGGCTTCGTCAACGCCCCGGGCGCGGTCGAGGGGCTTGAGTTCTACAAGTCGCTATACAAATGCTGCACGCCCCCCGGCTACACCAACGCCTACATGCAGGAAGGCCTCGACGCCTTCAAGTCGGGCCAGGTCGCCATGATGATGAACTGGTTCGCCTTCTTCCCCGGGCTCTACAAGGATCCGGATGTCGGCGGCGCCAAGATCGGCTTCTTCGTCAATCCCCGCGAGAAGTTTCAGGCAACCCAACTCGGCGGACAGGGCATATCGGTCGTATCCTACTCGGACAAGCGGGACGATGCCCTCAACTACATGAAGTGGTTCGCCCAACCGGACGTCCAGAAGAAATGGTGGAGCCTGGGCGGCTACTCCTGCGCCAAGTCGGTGCTGCTCGATGCCGAATTCCCGAAGAGTGCACCGTTCGCGGGCGATTTCCTCAAATCGATGGACATGGTCATCGATTTTTGGGCCGAGCCGGCCTATGCCGAACTGCTGCTCGACATGCAAAAACGCATGCACGACTACGTGGTCGCGGACAAGGGAACGGCAAAGCAGGCGCTCGAGCTCCTGATCAAGGACTGGCAAAAGGTCTTCAAGGAGGAAGGCAAGCTCTGACAGCGTATCCGCTCGCCGGGACTCCTGCACGGGTCATGATCTGTGCGGGGGTCCACGGCGCGAGCGCTGGCCGATTTTGACACCGCGTTCCTTTGACTTCACAGTGATCGCCCTATGAGTGACATGACGGCGAAACCGTCTTTGACAGCGCGCGCTATCGATGCGACGCCGGCGACGATTGCCCGACGCGTCCGTGGCCTATCCGACCGGGCGATCGCGTGGATCTTCATCACGCCAACGATCGCCCTGCTGCTGGCGATCAACATCTTTCCGCTGATCTGGACGGTCCGACTATCCTTCACAAACTTTCGCGCAAACCGGCCGAACGCCCTGATCAAGTCGATTGGGCTCGAGAACTACGCGAGCATACTCACCGATCCGGAAATCTGGGCCGGGATGCAGGTGACGGCGCGCTTCGTCATCGCGACGATCGTCATCGAGACCGTCCTCGGCTTCGCGCTCGCCTACCTCATCGACCGCAAGTTCCGCGGCCACGGCTTCTGGACGACGGTCATCCTGATTCCAATGATGCTGTCGCCGGCGGTCGTCGGCAATTTCTGGACGTTTCTCTATCAGCCGCAAATCGGTCTCTTCAATTACATCGTGGCCTTCCTCACCGGCGGCTCTCCGTCGTCCTTCTCGATGATCGGCGACGTGCGCCTCGCGCCATGGTCGATCGTCATCGTCGATGCCTGGATGTGGACGCCCTACGTCATGCTGATCTGCCTCGCCGGCCTTCGCTCCATCCCGAACGACATATACGAAGCCGCCGAGGTCGACCGCGCCTCGAAATGGCGGCAGTTCTGGTCGATCACGCTGCCGATGGCGTTGCCCTTCATCATGCTCGCGGTGCTGTTCCGCGGCATCGAGAACTTCAAGATGTTCGATATGGTCAATCTCCTGACCAATGGCGGACCCGGTTCGACGACTGAGCTCGCGTCGATCACCCTGAAGCGCGAAGCCTTCGAGAAGTGGCGGACGGGATATTCCTCCGCTTTCGCGATCATCCTCTTCTGCACGATCTTCGGCTTGGCGAACATCTATGTGAAGGCGCTCAACCGTGTGAAGCAGCGATGACCGGGATCACCACCGCCCATTCCGTGGTAGAGCCGAGCCGGCTCGCGAAGCGCGTCGCCGCCGCGATCATCATCTCGTACTCGGTCATCTCGATGTTGCCGCTGCTGTGGATCTTCATCACCGGATTCAAGACGCCGCCGGACTCGATCGCCTATCCGCCGAAGGTGCTGTTCTCGCCGTCGCTTGAAGGCTATGTGAACCTGTTCACCACGCGATCGCGACAGGCGCCCGAATACATCGCCAGCCTGCCTCCCGCCGAGACCTGGTACGACCGGCTGGTGCGGTCGCGCGGCATGGTGATCGCCGGTGCCTCGAAATACGTCCCGCGCTATGTCAACTCGCTGGTGATCGGCTTCGGCTCTACCTTGCTCGCGGTCTTTCTCGGTACCATCGCGGCTTACGGTTTCTCGCGCTTTCGCGTGCCGCTCAAGGACGACCTCCTGTTCTTCATACTGTCGACGCGCATGATGCCGCCGATCGCCGTCGCGATTCCAATCTACCTCATGTATCGCGAGCTCGGCCTCACCGATACCAAGGTCGGCATGATCCTGCTCTACACCGCCGTCAACCTGTCGCTCGCCGTCTGGCTCCTCAAGGGATTCATCGACGAGATTCCGCGCGAGTACGAAGAGGCGGCGATGATCGACGGGTATACGCGGCTGCAGGCTTTCCGCAAGGTCGTGTTGCCGCAGGCGGCGACGGGGATCGCCGCGACGGCGATCTTCTGCCTGATCTTTTCGTGGAACGAGTACGCCTTCGCCGTGCTCCTGACGTCGGGCGAAGCGCAGACAACGCCGCCCTTCATCCCTTTCATCATCGGCGAGGGTGGGCAGGACTGGCCGGCCGTAGCGGCGGGGACCACCCTTTTCCTCATTCCCATCGTCGTCTTCACGATTCTTCTGCGCAAGCTGCTGCTGCGCGGCATCACTTTCGGCGCGGTGCGGCGATGAGCGCGCTGCTCGAGAAGGGCACACCACGCTCGCTGTTGCGCCGCATCTTTCAGCGCGGTCCATGGGAGAACCTGGCCACGGCGCTCATCGCTGCGGGTGTCGTCATGCTGCTGCAGCCGATCTCGCTTGATCTCTACACCTACTCGTTCGCGACGATCCTCACGGGGACCGTGATGTTCATGATCGTCAGCAAGTTACCGGACTGAGGCAATCGCCATGGCCGAGATCGTGGTCGAGAATCTGCACAAGGCGTTCGGCGAGTTCGTCGCGGTGCATGATTCGACATTCACGGTGGATGACGGCGAGTTCTTCTGCCTGCTCGGTCCGTCTGGCTGCGGCAAGACGACGACGCTGCGGATGATCGCGGGGCTGGAGCTGCCATCGTCGGGACGCATCCTGCTCGGCGGCAAGGACGTCACGTCGAAGCGCGCGGCCGAGCGCGACATCGCCTTCGTATTCCAGCTCTTCGCGCTCTATTCGCACATGACGGTGCGCGCCAATATCGGCTTTCCCCTCAAATGCCAGGGCATGAAGCGAGCCGAGATCCGCGCGAGCGTCGAAGAGGCGGCGCGCATACTGCGCATCACCCACCTCCTCGATCGTCGAGTGTCGGGGCTGGCCTCCGGCGACCGACAACGCGTCGCTCTCGGCCGTTCCATCGTACGCCGGCCCAAGGCTTTCCTGATGGACGAGCCTCTCGGCGCGCTCGATGCCGAGTTCCGTCATGTCATGACCGGGGAGCTCCGCAATCTGCATAACCGGCTGCGGGCAACCACGGTCTACGTCACGCACGACCAGCTCGAAGCAATGGCGCTGGCGGACAAGATCGCGGTCATGAATCATGGCGCCATCGAGCAGCTAGGCACTCCGCGCGAGATTTACGAACGGCCGGCATCGCTGTTCGTCGCCGACTTCATCGGCTCGCCGCCGATGAATTTTCTTGGCTTCCGCAGCGGCGTCGGGGCCGGCGCTCGGTCGGTATCCCTCGGCGCGGCCCTGATCGGGGTGCCGCAGATCCGGGAAGACCTCGACGAGCGCGAACTTCTGCTCGGCGTTCGCCCGGAGGACGTGCGCTTGCGCGACTGTGGCCTGATGAACGGCGAGGTCTTCGGTTCGGAGTATCTCGGGACGACGCAGATCGTAACCCTTTCGACGCCGCACGGCACCGTGCGGGCGCGCCTGTCGGCCGACGTGGTGGTGCAACGAGGCGAACGTGTCGGCCTCGATTTCCGGCCCGAAAAACTCTCGCTGTTCGACAAGACCACCGGACGGGCGGTGCGCACGGCGTTGACCGAAGGCGGCGCTCATGGCTGAGATCGTGCTCGCCGGGATCACAAAGCGCTTCGGCGAGGTGACGGCACTCGCCGAGCTGTCGTTGAAGATCGGCGATGGCGAGTTCATGGTATTGCTCGGCCCTACCGGCGCCGGCAAAACGACGACGCTCCGGCTGATCGCCGGGCTCGAGCGCCCTGACGCCGGGCGCATCGCGATCGCCGGCCGCGATGTGACGCGCGCACCACCGGCCGAGCGCGACGTGACCTTCGTCTTCCAACAATTCTCGCTGTATCCGCATCTCTCGGTCTACGACAACCTGGCCTTTCCGCTGCGCTCGCCGATCCGGCGCGTGCCCGAACCGGAGATCGCCCGCAAGGTCGGCGACGTCGCGGCGCTGCTGCGGATTGAAGCCAAGCTTGCCAATCGTGCCACCCAGCTCTCCGGCGGCGAGATGCAGCGCGTCGCAATCGGCCGCGCGCTCGTCCGCCAGCCGGCGGTCTATCTGATGGACGAGCCGCTCTCGTCGCTCGATGCGAAGCTGCGCGCCGAACTTCGGCTGGAGCTCAAGCGCATCCAGCAGGACTTCGGCGCGACGATGCTCTATGTCACACATGATCAGATCGAGGCGATGACCATGGCCACGCGCATCGGCGTCATCGAGCGCGGGCGCCTCGTCCAGCTCGCGACACCGCGCGAGATCTACGAAAACCCGGTCAACGTCCATGTCGCGGCTCGGCTCGGCCAGCCCGGGATCAACCTCGTCCCGCGCGGCCTTTTCCCGGGAATGGCTGCCCCGCCGACAGCTGCGATGATCGGCGCCCGCACCGAGCATCTCAGAATTGCGCGGTCGACGAACGGCGCCGCGACCGGGCGCGTCACCTGGATCGAACATCTGGGTGACCGAAACCACCTTCATGTCCGGGTCGGCGACAGCGAGGTCGTGACCCTGGCCGATCCCGATGCCGGCCTCGGCGTCGGTGATGATGTCGCGATCGAGTTCGTCCGGCCGCTCTATTTCGACAAGGATGGCAACCGTGTCACTGACTGATCCCAGAAATTTTCGTGGCATGCGATCGAGGTGTCGATGAAATTCGATAGTGCACTGAACCGGCGGCTGATCGCCGCTACGGCGCAAGCGGTGATCTCCCATGCCGACGAGCTGAGCGATCTCGACCGGGCCATCGGCGACGGCGACCATGGTCTCAACATGAAGCGCGGCTTCGAAGCCGTGATGGCCGACCTCGATGGCCTCGCCGTCAAGCCGCTCCCCGACCTCCTCAAAGGACTCGGCACACATCTCGTTATGAAGGTGGGGGGCGCGTCGGGTCCGCTCTATGGCACGCTCTTTATCGCGCTCGGCAAAGAGCTGCCGGACGAACCAAGCCTCAGCGACGCAACGCACGCCTTCGCGATGGCGATCGCCGCGGTGAAGGCCCGCGGCAAGTCGGATGTCGGCCAGAAGACAATGCTCGACGTGCTCGCTCCGGCGCTCGCCGAGCTCAACGAGGGCGGCGGCGACCTGCCGCAGCGCCTGCGTAAAGCCGCCGGCGAGGCCGCCGAGGCGACGAGGCCCATGCGGGCCGTGCGCGGTCGTGCGTCGTTCCTCGGGGAGCGCAGTGTCGGCCACGTCGATCCCGGCGCCCGTTCCAGCGCGCTGATGATCACGGCAGTCGTCGACGTACTGGGAGCCGGGGCATGACGGACAATGTCGGGATCGTCATCGTCTCGCACTCGCCCGACGTGGCGCGCGGCACGGCGGACATGGTGCGGCAGATGGTCGGGGCGGAGGTGCCGCTGGCGTGGTGCGGCGGCGCGCCCGGCGGCGGCCTGGGATCGAGCGTCGAGGCGATCATCGAGGCGATCGGGCAGGCGTGGTCGAGCCGGGGCGTCGCCATTCTCGTCGACCTCGGTGGCGCTGAAACCAACAGCGAAATGGCGATCGAAATGCTTCCAGAGGCGCGGCGCTCGATGGTGATGGTGTGCAACGCCCCGATCGTCGAAGGCGCCGTGATAGCGGCAACGGAGGCCTCAGGCGGGGCGACGCTCGAGCAGGTGCGGCGCACCGCCGAAGAACTGTCGCCGATCTAATCGAGGCGAGCGCGAGAAGGAAATCATGTCGGAAACGGTTGTCCAGGGTTCGGTCTTTTTGGCGCATGCGATTGGGCTGCACGCTCGCCCTTCGGTCAAGCTGACGAAGCTCGCCAAGATGTTCGCTGCTACGATCGAACTTGCCGCCGCCGAGAAGGGGCCCTGGATCGACGCCAAAAGCATCGTCAAGGTGATGGCCGCCAAGGTGCCGCAGAACGCGACATTGCAGTTTCGTGCGACCGGCCCTGATGCCGTGGAAGCGGTCCGCTCCTTGATCCGGCTGGTCGAGCGCGATTTCAGCGAGGATGTTCCTGATGGCGCCGTCGCGTGAGCTGAGAGGAAAACCGGCAGCGCCAGGCCTGGCCTTCGGGCGCCTCGTGAGGCTCGACGCCGCAACCGGGCAGCGGATCTCGACGGGCGACGAGTCTGCCGAGCGCCTCGCACTCGAGCGCGCGATCGGCGCTGCCATCGACGACCTCGAGGCGCTTCGGGCGCGCTCCGAGGATGCCGACGGCATCGAGATGCTGGCTTTCCAGGTCGCGATGCTGGGGGACGACAGCTTGCGGGCGCCGGCCCTGGTGGCGATCGCCGAAGGTACGGCCGCGGAGCCTGCGTGGTCGTCGGCGCTTGCCGTCCAGATCGCCGATTACGAAGCGTCGGAGGACGATTACTTCCGCGCGCGCGCCAGCGATTTGCGGGACCTCCGCGACCGCGTCCTCGGGCATCTCACGGGCGCCACGCGCGGCGGGATCAAGACGGATGGCGCCGTGCTCGCTGCCGAAGATATGGCGCCCTCCGTGTTCCTGGAGACGGATTGGAGCGCCGGAGGCGGATTGGCTCTGACTGGCGGCAGCACCAGCAGCCATGTCGCCATTCTCGCCCGAGCGCGGGGCATCCCGATGGTGGTCGGTCTTGGCGCCGCCGAGTTCGACGGACACCAGGAGGTGCTGATCGACGGTGGCTCCGGACTTGTGATCCTGAGCCCGGACGCCGATGCGAAGCAAAACGCCGCGAAACGGATGGCTGCGACAGCGGCGGTCGCGCGACTTGATCTGGCGGAGCTTGCCAAGCCCGCAGCCACCGCGGACGGCGTGCCGATCGCCGTCATGATCAACATTGCCGATCCGGCCGAGCTCGCGACGCTCGATCCCGCGCATTGCGACGGCATCGGGCTGGTGCGCACGGAGTTCCTGTGCCGGTCGCATGCGGCGCTGTTCGACGAGGAGGCGCAATTCACAGCATACCGGCGGCTCCTCGAATGGGCTTCCGGGCGGCCGGTCACGATCCGCACGCTCGACGCCGGCGGCGACAAGCCGATCCCCGGATTTACGATCGACGGCGAGTCCAACCCGTTCCTTGGGGTGCGCGGTATCAGGCTGTCGCTCAGGCACCCGGAGACGCTCCTCGTTCAGTTGCGGGCGCTCGCCCGTGCCGCCGCGCTCGGTGAGCTGAAGATCATGCTGCCGATGGTTACGGTGCCGAGCGAGATTGACGACGTTTCCCGATTGCTCGACGTTGCGCTCGCGGAGGTCGCGGCGCTCGGCGTGCCTTATCGCCGCCCGGCGCTGGGCATCATGGTCGAGGTGCCTGCGACGGCGCTCGACATCGGCAGTTTCGACGCCGCGTTCTTCTCGATCGGCAGCAATGATCTCACGCAATACGTCACCGCCAGCGCCCGCGACAGCGGCGCGCTCGCGGCGCTGAATGATCCGCGAAATCCTGCCGTCATGCGCCTGATCGCCGAGGTCGCAGCCCATGGCATGCGCTCCGGAATCGAGGTCAGCCTCTGCGGCGATGCCGGCGGCGACCCGGCCGTGATTCCCCAATTGATTGCTGCCGGGCTGAGAACACTGTCAGTCGCGCCAACCGCATTGGCCCGCACCAAGGCGGCGATTGCGGCATGCCGGGCTCGAAAAGCCGATGGCTAAGTCCGAAGCCGATCAGAGCCCGGCCACCGGCGATGCCGTCGCTGAGTACAAGAGAATTCTGCAGCGCATTCTCGAGAATCGACCTTCCGGCACGCGTCAGCGCCTCGCCGCCGCGCTCGAGAAGAATCGCAGCTTCATCTCGCAGATCACGAACCCGGCCTATGCTGTTCCGATTCCGGCGATCCACCTCGACACCATTTTCGAGATCTGCCACTTCCCTCCGGAGGAGAAGAAGCATTTCCTCGAAGCCTATGGCCGCGCACATGCGCGCCGCGTGAAGCTCGTCAGGGAGACGCGGCGATTGCGGAGCCACACGATCTACCTGCCCGATCTCGGGGACGAGGCGCGCAACCGCCGCATCGAGAAGCTGGTCGCGACTTTCATCACCGAACTGATCCGACTTATCTAGCCGGCAATACGGCTCAAACGAGCCATCGTCGTGGGAGGAACCAATGAAAAAGCTGATAAACGCGGCGGATACGGTGCTGACCGAGAGCCTCGACGGCTTTGCCGCCGCGCATGCCGACATCGTGGCGCTTGGCCCCGAGCGCAAGTTTGTGCGACGCGCGGCGCTCGGCCGCGGCAAGGTCGCACTCGTGTCCGGTGGCGGAAGCGGCCATGAGCCGCTCCACGCCGGGTTCGTCGGTTTTGGCATGCTCGACGCGGCCTGCCCGGGACAGGTTTTCACATCACCGACACCCGACCAGATCGTCGCCGCGGCTGAGGCGGTGGATGGCGGCGCGGGCATTCTCTTCATCGTCAAGAACTACGAGGGCGACGTCATGAATTTCGACATGGCGCGCGAGATCGCGGACCGAGAGTTCGCGACTGTCGTTACCAATGACGACGTCTCGGTCGAAACCTCGACCTATTCGACCGGCCGTCGCGGCGTAGCGGGGACCCTCATCGTCGAGAAGATGGTCGGTGCGGCAGCCGAGCGTGGCGCGAATCTCGCAGTCCTGAAGGCCCTCGGCGACCGCGTCAACAACGGCACGCGGACAATGGGTGTTGCGCTCACGAGCTGTACCGTCCCCGCGGCCGGCCGGCCGACCTTCGCGCTCGGCGGGGATGAGATGGAAATGGGCGTCGGCATCCACGGCGAGCCGGGACGTCGCCGCGTCAAGCTCGGCTCGGCGAACAAGATCGCCGAGGAGATGGTCAACGCGATCGTCGATGATCTCGGGGCGGCGGCCAAAGGCGAGGTGCTGCTGTTCGTCAATGGCTTTGGCGGCACTCCCTTGATGGAGCTTTATCTGATGTACCATGCCGCGCGCTCGCTGCTCGAACGGCTTGGCCTCAAGATCTCGCGCTCGCTGATCGGGAGCTATGTGACATCGCTGGAGATGGCGGGCTGTTCGATCACGGTCAGCTGTCTCGACGATGAGCTTCGCACCTTGTGGGATGCGCCGGTTCATACTGCCGCTCTCCGCTGGGGGCGGTAGCGCTCATGGCTGGGGTCGAGGATGATACGCTGGGCTCGCCCCCGTCGTGATCAACCAAACATAACGAGAGGGAGGAACACATGGCCCTTACCCTGTTCACCAATGTCACGGTCCTGGACGGCTCGGGTGCCGACCCGTTTCCGGCCCAGGTGCTCGTCGAGGGCAATCGCATCAAGGCTCTGGCCCGGACCGGCAAGGCCCTGCCGCCGGAGGGTGCCCTGCAGATCGACGGTGGCGGCGCGACACTGATGCCTGGCCTCGTCGAGGCGCATGGCCATATCAGCTTCGCCAATACGGCAGACCTCGAGTCACTTGGGAACATCCCGCCCGAGGAGCATACGCTGCTCGCCGCCAAGCACGCCAAGCTGATGCTCGACCAGGGGTTCACCAGTATCAACAGCGCCGCCGCAGCGAAGCCTCGGCTCGACGTCGTGATCCGTAACGCCATCAACGCCGGCGATATCCCGGGTCCTCGCATGCTGGCCGCGACGCCCGAGATGACGGTGTCGGGCGGGCTCGGCGACGTGCGGCTGTGGCACATGCACCGCGAGACCTTCGCCATCGTCTGCGACGGGCCCGACGAATTCCGTCGCGTATCCCGCCAGATGTGCCGGGAAGGCGTCGACACCCTCAAGATCAATCCCTCCGGTGACGAGTTCGTGCCGTGGGCCCGGGCCGAGCAGACCGTGATGAATGATGCCGAGGTCGAAGCGGTGTGCGAGGTCGCGCGTCAGCGCGGCAAGCGCGTCGCCGCGCACGCCCGCTCGGCCGAATCGGTGAAGATGTGCCTGCGCCACGGTGTCGAGCTCATCTTCCATGCAACGTTCGCCGATGATGAGGCCATCGACCGACTTGAGCAGGCGAAGGACCGAGTGTTTGTCGTTCCGACCATCGGCATCACCTTCGCGACGCTCCGCGAGGCGAGCCAGTGGGGCATCACACCCAGCGTCGGTGAACAGCTCGGGCTCAAGCGGGAGCTTGAATCCGCGATCAGGGTGATGGCGGAACTGAAGCGCCGCGGCGTGCGCATCCTGCCCGGCGGCGACTACGGCTTTGCCTGGAATCCCGTCGGGAGGAATGCCCGCGACATCGAGCATTTCGTTAATCTGCTTGGCTTCACGCCGATGGAAGCGATCACGGCAGCGACCAAGCTCGGCGGAGAGATCATGATGCAAGGCGGCGCACTTGGCCAGGTCAAGCCAGGCTATCTCGCCGACCTCCTTTTGGTGGACGGCGACCCCCTCGCAGACGTGCGAATTCTTCAGGACAAGGATCGCCTGCTCGCGATCGTCAAGGACGGCCAGTTCCACAAGCACCCTGCACCAAGGCGTCGCATCGAGGGCATTGCCGCCGAATAGACGACGGACAGTCCGGATAATCGAGCAGGGAGCGCGTAGATGCGGTCGACCCAAAAGATCGCGCGCGCGAGCCACACGAGCTGCAGGCGATCTGCAAGGATCGGATGCCGTTCGTCCGGGTCGGCGGCGTCAATGCGCTTCCCTCCCCGTTTCCTTTCATCGCCTTCTGAGCGGGGGAATAGGCGCCGCGACAGCGTTTCTATTCTACGATAAGCAATGTTCAGCATCTCTTAGTGATATATTCCTAGTCTACAGACCTTTGTCCATAGATGCCCGGACACCGGTCTGAATGTCGTCCATCAAAGAGTTCGTGCGGTCTAGGCCCGGATCGGGTTTCATCAAATTCGCCCTATTCTCTACGCTTTTGGCGGCGGGAGTGGGGTATGGGACATATTCACTGAACCTGCGCTGGTACGTTGCCAACAAGGGCGAAGAGAAAATCACCGCGCTGCAGCTCGTCGACGCGTTCGTCACCAACTATTCCGACATCCGCGGCCGCTTCAACAGCGACGAGGTGCCCGTCCCGGCAACGTTCCGCGCCCATTCCATCGAGCTATTCAACCGTATGCGCGACGCCGACAACGTCCTGCGCCTGCAATGGGTGGGTAGAGCCGGACGAGCGATCGCGACACCTCCTGTGGACGCCGCAATGGCGGAAACCATCGAGGCCTTCGCCGGGGAGACCAACCCGACAGCACGGTCCAGCCTGCTTACCGTCGGAAACGACCTCGTGTTCCGTACCGTCTACCCGTCCAGCGCTACCCAGCAAAGCTGCGTCGATTGCCACAACAGGATGCAGCCGGATCAGCCGCGATGGCATCTCAACGATGTCATGGGAGCGTTCTCGATCGACGTTCCCGCTGGCCCGTTCCTGCGCACCAATCTCCTGCAAAGCACCGGTCTCGGCCTGGCGCTCTCCCTCGGCCTGAGCGGCGTCGGCTTCTTCATCGCTGTACAGTCGTTCCGCTCGCTGCGCGAGCGCGAGGCGGCGCAGGCACGGCTGAAAGAAAGCGAGCAACGGTTCCGCGATTTTGCCGAGTCCGCCTCCGATTGGTTCTGGGAGCAGGACGAGCAGCTTCGCTTCACCTATGTTTCGGAGCGCGTCGAGAAGTCTGGCCTGCCGACTGAGGCCCATCTCGGCAAGACGCGCCGCGAGGTCGTGTCGATGGGGGTGACGGAGGAACAATGGCAGGCGCATCAGGCTGATCTTGGGGCTCGGCGTCCTTTCCAGAATTTCCGCTTTGCGCGTTTCACGCCGTCCGGGGATGCGCGGCACATCAGCGTCAACGGCAGGCCAATATTCGACGATGCGGGGCGCTTCCTCGGCTATCGGGGCACAGCGAAGGATGTCACGGCGGAGGTCGCCAGCGAGATCGAACTGGCGCGGCACGTCGAGGCGCGCACGGCCGAACTACGCGCGGCGCAGGACGAGCTTATCCGTAAGGAGCGGCTGTCGGTCCTCGGCCAGCTTACGGCGACGGTGGCCCACGAGCTGCGCAATCCGCTGAGCACGATCCGAAACTCTATGTTCGTGGTAAGGGAAGGCATGGCGGCACGCGGCCTGACGCTCGCGCACGCCTTCGAGCGTATCGAGCGCGGGATAATGCGGTGCGACCGCATCATCACCGATCTTCTCGACTACGCACGCGCCCGAGACCCGCGATTCGAGTGGGTTGTCGTCGATGAGTGGCTCCGTGAAGTGCTCGACGAGCAGAAGCTGCCTGCTGGCGTCGCCATCAGACGCGAGCTGGCTGCCGCACGCGCGCGTCTGCTGATCGATCCCGAGCGGTTGCGCCGGGCGATCGTGAACTTGATCGACAATGCGGTGCAAGCGCTTACACAGCCGCCGCTTGATCGGCCCGCGGATCGGATCGTCGTGAGCACGTGCATTATAGGCGGCCACGTCCAAATCTCGGTAGACGACACTGGATGCGGCATTCCCGCCGATATACTCCCCAAGGTGTTCGAGCCCTTGTTCAGCACCAGAACTTTCGGCACGGGACTGGGGCTGGCGACCGTCAAGCAGGTCGTCGAGTTGCATCGTGGCTCCGTCGAGATCACCAGCGAACCGGGTCGCGGGACTCGCGTGGCCATCAAGCTGCCGCTGCCGCCGGCACAGGGACTCGCGGCATGACGGTGCGCGTCCTCGTCGTCGATGATGATCGTGACCACGCCGAGAGCGTCGCAGACCTCCTCGGCCTGCGAGGTCACGCCGTGACAGTCGCGTACAGCGGCGAGACCGGCTTGGCCGTGTTCCGGGGTTCGGAATTCGACGTCACCCTGATGGACGTGCAATTGCCCGGGATGAACGGGGTGCAGACTTTCTTCGAGCTCAAGAAGATCAGGCCCGATGCTAGAATCATCGTGATGACCGGTTTCAGCGTCGAGCATCTCCTCGCGCAAGTGGTGCAGGACGGCGCTGTGGGCATACTTGCCAAACCCTTTGCCGTGAACGAGCTCCTGGCAATGCTCGAACGAGTGAAGCCGCGCGGTCTGATCGTGGTCGCCGACGATGATCCCAATGTTGCTGCCAGTCTCGAGTCCGTCCTCAGCCGCAATGGCTATTCGGTCCAAATCGGGCGCACGGAACAGGATGCTTTGGACACGGAATTTGCCGGTGGCATCAATTGTCTTATCCTGGACTTGCGCGTTCCGATGCTGTCCGGCCTCGAAGCGTACCTACGGATCAAAGAAGCCGGCCGGTTGACCCCGACAATTCTGGTCACCGGCTACGCCGTCAACGAGGGCCAGGCGTCGACGCAGCTGCAGCCCGCCATGGAATGGCTTCTCATTAAACCCTTCGATCCAGGCGAGCTGATGCGTGCGATCGACGCTGTTGTTCACGACAAGCAGCTCTGACGCGGAAGCTGGCGATCGCTTGATAGCGGTAGCGTTTCTCCGTGGCGCCAAGCCGAACCCGTGTGCGGCGTTCTCCAGAACAGCTCGTTGAGCACGGCGACGTAGGCGCTCAGAGCCACGGTGAGTCTCCGTCGCAGATGTCGCCAGCGATGGCGGGTCTATGCTCGCACCTCATCGGTGATGACGGTAAAGCCGGCGAGCGTACACTGGCCGAAGCTGGTGGTGATCGCGACATCCGTCGCATCGCGGCCGCGCGCCATGAGAACGCGGCCGATGCGCGGCCGGTTGTGCCGCGCGTCAAAAGTGTACCAGGTACCGCCGAGATAGACCTCGAACCACGCGCTGAAATCCATGGGCGCGTCGACCGGCGGGATGCCGATGTCGCCGAGATAGCCGGTGCAATAACGCGCCGGAATGTTCATGCAGCGACAGAAGGTGACGGCGAGGTGGGTGAAGTCGCGGCACACGCCCTGGCGCTCCATGAACGCCTCCCAGGCGGTCTTGGTCGGGCGCGCGTGCTCGTAGCCGAAGGTGATCCGGTCATGCACGTAGTCGCAGATCGCCTGGACCCGACCCCATCCGGTCGGTGAATTGCCGAACAGCGACCACGCCGTGTCCATGAGACGATCGGTCTCGCAATAGCGGCTGCCGAGAAGGTAGATGAGCACCTCGTCCGGCAGCTCCTCTACCGGAAGCTGCGCCGTGTCCGGCGCGACCAGGTCAGGCGCGCCGCTGTCCTGCACGAGCAGGTCGGCAGCGATCGTCAGCCGCCCCTCCGGCGCAACGATGCGGGTGCAGATATTGCCGAAGCGGTCGTTGTAATCGCGTGCCGGTATGGGCGGATCGAAACGGATCTGCGGCGATGTGAGCAGATCCGGAAGCCGCGACGGGTGGATGCTGAGGATAAGCAGCATCGGCGTCGGCTTCGGGCAGTCATAGGCGATCTCGTATCCCGCACGTATCTTCATCAGGGTCTTCTCCCAGGCGTGTCCGCACCGGCAGCAGATCCGCAGCGGTGCGGCAGCGCTCGCGAGCGGTGGCGGCGGTCTGGCGCGCACTTTCCTCGCCGCGCGGCGTTCATGGACCGGCGCTCGAGCGGGGCGCCTGCCTCGCCGGCGCGTCTTCCGCCGCACCGGCCGGTGCCTCGGCTGTGACCTCAACCTCGACACTCATGCCGAGACTGTCCGACGGAAATCCCAGCCAGGTGCCCCAGATCGGTACCGCCTGCTGCGGGTCGCGCGCCACCGCCACCCGGATAAGGTCGCGATTGCCGACAACGCCGTTGGTGGGATCGAACTCGACCCAGCCGGCGCCCGTAAGATAGACCTGCACCCAGGCATGGGTGGAGCCGCCGCCCACATGGCTGTCGCGATCGCGCTTCGGGACGTAGAGATAGCCCGAAACGAAGCGCCCGGCGAAGCCCAGCGCACGCACCGCCTCCATCATCAGGACGGCGAAGTCGCGGCAGGTGCCACTGCCGAGCTTCAACGTCAGCAGCGGGTTCTGCACTCCTTTCTCATGGCGCGCGACATAGGTGAAGCGCTGCCGTATGGCGTGGGTGATGGCGGTCAGCAGCTCATGGGTGTCGGTTGGCCCGTCCCGGCGCAGGAATTGGCGCGCCCAGCGGTCGAGCTCGTGATCGGGGTCGAGGTACTGCCGCTCGATGCAGCGGATGAGGTCGGGCACCTCCTCGGCGCCGTAGGCGAAAGGATAGGTGCGGGCGTGCTCGTCGATGCGAAAATCGAGCGCATTGACCGGCGAATGGTCGAGACGAATGGTGCAGACGAAGCGCAGCTCCTGGGCGCGGCGACTGAAGCGCGCGATGGCGACGCAATTGCCGAAGACGTCGTGTATCCAGCGCAGATCCGACGGCTCCGGCGTGATAGCGATCGCCGCCTCGATCAGCCTCTGATCATAGCTGTCGCGCGGCCGGAACATGATCCGGTGCTCGCCCAGGGAGACCGGCCGCTTGTAGCGGTAGGTGGTGACGTGGTGGACGTTGAGGACTGGCATGGGACCGGGCTGGCGTGGGATGGCTGGCCGGCGTCGGGTCAGCCTATTTTCCGTGCATGTTTCGCGCCAGTCGGGGACCGGCACCTTATACGAACGAATAGAGGCGCGCTTGGCCGCCGACGCTCGCGGGCGAGGCGACACGCGCCAGGGCAAGCGAGCCGCATTGCAGGGCGGCGCGCGGCCCGCGCCATCAGCTCTTTCCGCTTAAAGAGGCAAGGTGCCGCCAAGCCTCAGGCAGCAGCAGCGCCAGAAGCTCGGCCCACTCACGCTGAACATCCGCGGCGGCGATAAGATCCTGCCGGATCTCGAACTCCAGGTGCGGCAGGCCTCGCCGCTCGCCATGTACGGGGATCGTGTAGTCTGTCTCGTCGCTGACTGCGTAAGGCTCGTTGTCCCCGACCGCCAGCCCGCGTTCCCGCAGCAGGTCGCCGACGATGCGGGCGAGGCGTGGATCGCGATTATAGAGGACCCCGCACTGCCAGGGCCGCGACCCGCCGAGGAATACCGGCGTGAAGCTATGCAGCGCGAGGAGCACGGTCGGGCGGGAGGTGCGCTGCCGGCGGTCCAGTTCGAGAGAGATGCGCCGGTGATAGGGGTCGAAGACCTCGCGCCGGCGCGCCTCTCTTGCGCCCGCGCTCAAACCGGCATTGCCGGGGATTGGCGTGGCCTCGCTGATCTCGACGATCGAGCTCGGCGCGTCGGGAGCGCGGTTGCAGTCGATCACGAGCCTGGAATAGGTCTGCCGGATCAGCACCGCGTCCAGCATCGTGGCGAGGCGAGACGCCACCGCCGCCGCGCCGATATCCCAGGCGATATGACGCTCGAGATCGGGCGCGGCGAGACCGAGCGTGCCGAGGCGGCGGGGCATCCGATTGCCGGCATGGTCGCAGGTAATGACGAAGGCCGAGTGGCCCCTCTCGTTCTCCACGATGACCGCGCTCGGCTCATCCTCGTCCAGTAGCTGCACCGGCGTCTCCGATTCTTGGCGTCCCGTGCGCCTCGTTGCTGTCCATTCCGCGGGCACACTGCTCAAGCGTGCAGCAGATGCCACAGTTCTTGGCAGGGCCGCCGCGTCCGCTGCGGCAACGCCTGTCAGCGGCCCGTTGAGGCGCCGGCGGGTGCTGTCAGAGTTCGCTCCACTCCATTCTTATGGCATGGAATCCGCGTATCTTATGGCTTGGAATCTGCGTAACCTGTGGTCAAATCGCCGTCAAGAGACCGCCCTCTTACCGGCGAGCAATGGTCGTTGATTTGTACTGAATGCGCCACGCGAGGAGTCGAGCGGACATGGTATCCAGGGGCTCTGCTCGGTCGAGCCGGTTGACACCACCACCGGAAGATCACGCTCGGATCACGGTGGCGATCGACTGTATCGATGGAGACTTCCGCGCCTGCTACCGCGTGTCGCTCGGCGCCGGCAGCCACCGCAGCGGGATACGGCGCTTTGTCGCTCGGGAGGATGCGCGCGCCTGGCTCGAGGGCGAGGCTCGGCTCTACGGCGCCGAACTGATCCGCGAAGAGCAACTCTGAGAGGGGCCCCAGCCGGAGAGACCGGGCCTCGCAAGCTTCTATTGGCGCGCGGCGGTGGTCGGACAGCTGGCTCGATCATCGCCGATGGCATGAGCGCGCACGTTCGCCGACGCGCCGTGCAGGACGCGGTCCGTTCACACCGGCGCCGCCGCCGCGCGTCGGGCGCGGCATAAGCGGTGCGCCCAGCCCCCGTATCAACGGCGTTGTCTGGGCGGGCAGGCCGGGCGTGAGAGGCCGTTTACAATGCCAACCGACGCAAGACCGGTTATGATCCAGCGAGGCATGAGACCGGGGGGCGTAGCGCTCGGCCTTTGCGCCGTGGCGAGCCCGCACCGGAGCACGGAGACAAGATGATGGCAGGAGGATGCACACACCTGGACCAGGTCCGCGACGTGCGGCCACGCACGCCCCAGGGTTGCGAGGAGTGCCTCAAGACGTACGGGTGGTGGGTCCATCTTCGCCTCTGCCTCTCCTGTGGGCATGTCGGCTGCTGCGACGAGTCACCGGGCACGCACGCGACCAAACACTTCCATCACTCGCGCCATGCGCTCATCAAAAGCCTCGAGCCGGGCGAGGACTGGGCTTGGTGCTACGTGGATGAGTTAATGATGGAGCCCGCCCCGGAGGCGCCATGAAGGCCGCGGCGAAGAATTCGGCCTGGCCGGCGCTGCCTCTCGGCGAATGGCGGGACACCTATGCGACGCTCCACATGTGGACGCAGATCGTCGGCAAGACGCGTCTCGCGCTGGCGCCCATGGAGAATCACTGGTGGCAGGTCCCGCTTTACCTGACGCCGCGTGGCCTCACCACCTCGGCGATCCCGTACGGCACGCGGATCTTCGCGGTCGACTTCGATTTTCTCGACCACGCGCTCTTGCTCCGAGTGAGCGACGGCGCGACGCGCGCGCTCCCGCTGGTGCCGCGCTCGGTGGCGGACTTCTACGCGGCGTACATGGCGGCGTTGCGCTCGCTCGGCGTCGAGGTCGCGATGAGGCGGCGGGCACCCGTCGAGGTCGAGACCGCCATCCCCTTCGCGGAAGATCGCGAACACGCCTCCTACGACCCGGACGCCGCTCACCGCTGCTGGCAGATCCTCGTCGAGGCCGACCGCGTGCTGAAGCGATTTCGCGGCCGTTTTCTTGGCAAGGCCAGCCCAGTGCATTTCTACTGGGGGAGCTTCGATCTGGCGGCGACCCGCTTCTCGGGGCGGCGGGCGCCGCGTCACCCCGGCGGCGCGCCGAACTGCCCGGACTACGTCATGGTGGAAGCTTACTCGCACGAGTGCAGCAGTTGCGGGTTCTGGCCCGGCGGCGGAGTGATCGCAGAGCCGGCTTTCTACGCCTACGCCTACCCCGAGCCGGTCGGCTACGGCGACCATGCGGTACGTCCCGACGGCGCGCGCTACAGCACGGAGGCACGGGAGTTCATCCTGCCCTACGAGGATGTTCGCAACGCCTCCGACCCCGACGAAGCGCTGCTCCAGTTCTTTCAAACGACATATGAGGCGGCAGCCGACCTCGCCCGCTGGGACCGCGCCGTGCTCGACCGAGCGCGGGACGAGTGGCCGTGACGCATGAGCGCTGCCATGGCGCGCGCTCCGCGTAACGCCGCTCCAGGTCCGGAGCACCTATTCAATAACATCTGTAGACGGACGATCGTGACCATCGACATGCTCCGATCGCCATTTCCCGTCCTCGTCTTCATATTGAATCTCTGCCGTCTCGCCGGGCGCGCGCTGCTCCAAAGCCACGCGCTTGGCGGCCTTCACGGCCGCTTCGTGGCTCGGAAAGGTTTCCGAGAATACACCGTCGAACTTGTAGGCCCACCCGCCGTCGTGCTCGACGACCCGATAAGCGACTTTTGCCATGTCGTTGTTCCCTTAGCCTGAATGATCCACCCCGGTGAAGCGCCCATAACCTCGAACTGCACCTCTATGCTACCGCGAGCGACGCGCGAATAGTGACAGATCTTTCGTGGGGCTTCCCGACCAGCGCCTCGAGCGCCGCTTACGCAAGGCGGGCAGCTGCCTTCGACATGCATCTTGACCGCGAGGCCAGACGCACCGCCCTCGCGCGGGCAACTCGACATAGGAGATCCCCCGGCGCGGCGGCGAGTCCGTTCACCTAGCCAGCATCATGGTTTTCTTAGCACCTTGCCTCTGCCACCACATCTCGAGGCCGCGTCGGTCAAAGGTCTCTGGATCCGGCTCGCTGCCGGTGATGGCGTCCTCTGCCTCAATGGATTGCACGGAAGGGATGTTGGCAGCCATGGGCGTTGCCGATGGCGCCGGCGTCGAGCGCTCGGCCGGAACAACCGCAGCGGCCTCCATGGGATTGGAACGATCGCTGTCGGCGTCGGCAGCATCGGCGAGCGGCGCGACCGCGGCAACGGTGGCGCATAGTAGGAGAATCACGCTTGCAATGCTCACGCGCTCAGGGATGACGCACATGTCTAGCTCCTTGATCCGGTCTCCGCCTCGTGACGGAGTGCTCGGACCAGGAAAGCAGCGTGTCGCGCCTCTGTCGGTGACGCAGCGCACAACTGGGTACAAACGCGCATGCAGGCCCCACCACTGATAGCGGTAGTGTCGCGCTTTGCACCTTCAGCGCGCGAGGGCGCGTGATGCGGCACAACGACGACAGCGGCGAGATTACGTGTTGAGAGCAGCAAGGGCGGGGCATAATCTGCGAATGATGCGCCTTCTCAAGACGATCCGGCTCGACCGATCCGACGAGCATATTTTCTCGAATGCCGCCGAGCCCGGCGAATGGGCGGTGTCCGGCGCCTTCGTCTTCGCTGACGATGATCCGGAGCGTTTCGTCAACAAGGACCGCCAGGCCTTCGTGCACGGGTTCCTGAGTACCGCGAGCTTCGGCTGGTCGACGCTCGTCAGCGTCGCCGAGATCGGGTTCGTCGAATACGAGGATGTCGTCGAGGCCTTGGCGCAGCATCTCCTGTCCCGCTTCGGCGCGCCCGACATCGCCGCGGCGCGCGCGGCGGCGCGCGAGGAAGCCGAGTTTGCCGCCAGCCTGTGCAGCCACCGCATCAACACCCTCATCGCCGTGCAGCGCTCCTGGGGGCCGCAGGGGATCATCGAGCGCTTCCGCGCGGTGGAGGTGCCGCGCGAGACGCCGCACGCGGCGATCTGGAAGATCGAGCCAGGCGAGGACGGCGCCGATGAGTGAAACACGCCCGTTGACGTCGGGCGATTTCTGGCTGAGTTCGGGTTTCCCGCTGCTGCGCCGCGACGCGAGCGGCAATCTGCAGGTCAGCGACGATTTCCTGCGCGCCTACCTCGCGCGGCCGGAGCTGCGCCCGGTGCAGGAATCCTGTGCCGCCGAGACCGCGCTCCACAGCGCGCTCCTGGCCGATCCACGCCAGATGGTTGACGAGGGTCGGCTCGCGACACTCGCCGATGCCGACATGCGCGACAATTATCGGCACCTGCTGCGCTTTCGCGACCGCTTGCTGGCGAGCCCCTCGCTCGAGGCCTGCTATCTTGGGTTGTTCCGCGCCGAGTCCGTCGACATCCCGCCGCTTTTCGTCGATCACCTCGCGCATGTGATCCTGCGCAACATTCTCGACGGCTGCACCGATTCGCTGCGGCTGCGCGCGGCGGAGCTGCTGTTCCGCAGCCAGAAGGTGACGCTCGAGGACGGCGCCGTCATGCTCGCCGACGAGGAGACGGTGGAGATGTACGCCGCCACCGGCGGCTTCGGCTCGCTCGGCCGGCTGCTCGCCGAAAACCAGACGCCGATGCGGAGCGTCAGCCTCGACGTGCTCGACGAGGCGAACGCGGCCCTATACTGGGAGCGCGGCGACCGCTTCGACACCGTGCTCGATCTGAGCTTCGGCCGGCCCGGCCTCGATGCGCTCTGCCGCGTGCTGGAGACGTGGATCGCGCATCTCCTCGGCCTCGCCGTGCGCATCGAGCCGGTGCAGGCGATCCGCGACGAGCGCTGGTCCTGGCATGTCGGGCTCGACGGCGAGGCGACGGCGATCCTCAACGATCTCTATCGCGGCACCGAGGTCCCGGAAGAGCGGCTCCGTCGTCTGCTTGCGCTGTTCCGGCTGAGCTTCGCCGATCCGGCGCCGACGCTCCCGGAGCTGGCGGGCCGGCCGGTCTATCTCGGGCTCGCCATGACCGCCGACCGGCGGCTGCGGGTGAAGCCGCAGAACCTCGTCACCAGCCTGCCGCTGGCGAAACCGGCGTGACGCGGAGCGTGGCCCGCCGCACGAGAGACGGCGCTTTCCTCGACCGGCCGGCGGCGCGGCTGTGGGCGATCGTGGTCTTCGTCCTCTGCGCCGCGGCGCTGCTCTACATCCACCGCAACGATCTCTCGCCGGCACCGAAGGTGGAGGCCGGCGGCGGCGATGACCCGATCGCGCTCTGCATGCGCGATCGGCTTGCCGTGATCGACGGCCAGCTGCGCGACGGCGTGCTCAAGCCCGAGCAGGCCGATCTGTTCCGCACGCGGGTCGACGCCCTCTGCCAGGCGCAGAACCGGCGCAGCGGGCCCGAAGGCTTGCCGCCGGGTATGCCGCCGCAGCCGCTGCCGCCCCGGTAAGCTCGGTCTCAGTCGCTCTTGTCCGGCTCGCGCCGCCGCTGCTCCTCGCGCTCGCGCAAATAGTCGTCGGTGGTGCGCGGCAGCGGGCGAGGGGCGGCGGCGAAGGGCTGCTTCTCGCCTTCGAACTGCACGATGATGCGGCAGTCCTCGCACATCTGGATGAGGCGCACGGCGCGCTCGTTCTGGAACATGCTGTGCTTCATCGCCAGGCGCTCGAGCACGCGCTCGACCGAGCTCTTGGTGCCGAACGCCTTGCCGCAGTTGATGCAGGCGAAGGGCGGCTCCTCCTTGAGCACGACGGCACTTGCCGCAGCCGGCGCGAAATTGAACCGCGGCACCAGGGTGATGACCTTCTCCGGGCAGGTCGCCTTGCATAGCCCGCATTGGACGCAGGCATCCTCCTGGAAGCGGAGCTGCGGCAGCTCCGGATTGTCCTGGAGCGCGCCGGTCGGGCAGGCGCCGACGCAGGCGAGGCAGAGGGTGCAGCCGGCGAGGTCGAGCGCCACCGCGCCGAAGGGCGCGCCGGTGGCGAGCGGCACGATCTCCTGCGGCGCCGGCGCGACCTTGGCGATATGGCCGAGCGCCAGGCGGATCAGCGCCCGCTTGTCGCCCATCGGCAGAAAGTCGCCGGGCCGGAGCGGCGCGACCTCGGGAAGCGCATAGAGCGCGCGCTCGACCGCGTCGGGATCCGCCTCGACCAGCACGTGCAAGCGGCCCTCGCCATAGCCAAGGCCCGTGAGCATGGCCTCGGCGAGGCCGATCTGCCCGGCCAGCGCCCCGAGCGCGTCGTGCTTTTCCGGATGGGCGAGGACCACGAGCTGCGCCGCACCATAAGCGAAGGCCATGGCGAGGAGATCGAAGCCGAGCTGCGTCACTTCGTTCAGGGCAAACGGCAGCACATTGGCGGGGATGCCGCGGCCGTGGCGCGCGATGGCGTCGATCATTTCCGCGCCGTGGCGCGGGTCGTGCACGAGAAGCGCCGGCCGCCTTCCGCCGGCGCGGTCATAGGCGCGCAGCAGCGTGCGCAGCCGCTCGCCGAGCGCGCGCGGTGCCGGCAGCGCGTAGGATGCGGCGCCGGTCGGGCAGACACTGTGGCAGGCGCCGCAACCACCGCAGAGATAGGGGTCGATCGCCACGGTGTCGCCATCGGGGCGGATCGCCGAGGCGGGGCAGACATCGAGGCAGCGCGTGCAGCCGGTCTTGCGCGCGCGCGAATGCGCGCACAGCGTGGCGGTGAAATCGACATAGCGCGGCTTCTCGAACTCGCCGACGAGATCGACGAGGTCGAAGAGCGCCCGCTGCACCGCGGCCGGATTGTTCGGATCCGGCCGCAAATAGCCGTCGCGGCGCGCGGGCGAGGGGAAGAGGGGGGCGCCGCCGCTCAAATCGAGAATGAGATCGCAGCGCGAGCCGGCGCCGTTGCGCGGCGTCTCGAAGGCCAGCGCGCGGCGGGAAGACGGCACCGCCGGCGCATAGTCGTCGACCGTGAGCTCGAAGGCGCCAAGGTGGCCGCGCGCCGCCGTGATGGTGCCGCGGAAGACGGGCACGTTCATGCGCGGCGGCGGCACGATTTCCCGCGGCTTGGTCAGCAGCAGCGTGACGTCGAGGCGATCCGCAAGCTGCTGCGCCGCGACGAGCGCGGTCTCGTCCCTGCCATAGACGAGGCATACGCCTTCGGATTTGAGCGTCACGCTCGGCGCCGGTGGAATATCGAGGGCCGCCTCTGCCAGCAGCGCCGCCATTTTCGGCAGGGCATCGGCGCCCGCCTCCGACCAGCCCGCGCGCTCACGGATGTTGGCGTAGGCGACGGGGATGTCGAGGCCCGCCTCGCGCAACGTCTCGTCGAACAGCGGCTGCTCCTGCGTGCAGGCGACGAGGAGCGGCCCGCCTTTCGCCGCCGCGGCGCGAAAGTTCTCGATCTGGGCGCGGCAGAGCTGCGTGTTGACGAAAAGCGCGCCCTCGCCGCCGCAGGCCCGGCCGAGCGCCTTACCGTCGAGGGACATCGTCCCTTCGCAGTTGCACACCAGCAATTTGCGGCCGCCGAGCTCCATCCACCTTTCCTCGTGCCGCGGCGCTTGGACGACGCCGCGCAATCGTGGCACTATTGTAGAGCCCCAGCGTGTCTAGGCACAGGGATACAAGGAAGGCAAGGACTCATGATTCGTGCACTTCTCCTCGGATTCGTCGCCATCGCCATCTCCGGGCCGGTTCTCGCCGCGGAGAGCTGCGACCAACCGCTCAAGGACACTCAAGCCGCCTTCAAGACCAGCACCATCGGGCCCAAGACGACGCAACAGGCCGAGGCCGCCATCAAGCAGGCCGAAGATCTATGCAAGGAGGGCAAGGCCGCCGAGGCCAACGAGTTGCTCCGGCTCGCCCGCACCATGATCGGCGAGTGAACGGGCGGGCTCGGAGCTGCGGAGAGGTGGCATGAAGAACAGCGAGCGCATGCGCGTCGGCGTCATGCTCGAGCGGCGCCGCATCGGCCATCGCTGGCAGGACTACGCTTGGCGCGCGCTGGCGGTCGTGCCCGGCGCGCCCGACATCGCCGCGCCGCGCCGCCTGGGCGAGGGCGAAGGCTGGGCGCATTATCATGCCGCGACGCTCGATATCGAGCTCTTCCCGAGCGAGACCGAGGGTTACCGGTACAACCTGTCACAGGCGGAGCCGGTGGTCTATGCGCTCTGGCGCAGCGAAAATGACGAGCCTGAAGGCCGGCCGGCCGTTTTCCATGTCACGGTCTGTCCCTATGAGGCGCAGGATTACCTCGACGGCGGCGACGTCGTGGTCGAAGGTCTGCCCATGCCCGAGGCGATCGCGCTCTGGTTGGCGGGCTACGTGGCGCGCTATCACGTGGACGAGCCCTTCGAGAAACGCCGCCGCCGGCCCAACCCCGACGGAAAACGGCGCGCCGCGGTGGAAGGGGACGAGCTTGGCTGACCCGGGCGATTTCCTGGCGCGCTGGTCGCGCCTCAAGCGCAAGGCGCAAGCCGAGCCGCGCGAAGCCGAGCCGCGCGCTGGGACGGCGCCACCTCGGATCGCCGAAGCCGATACGCCGGCGGCACCGCCCGCCGCGCCGGCGGCAGCCAAGCCTGTCGAGGAGCTGCCGCCGGTCGAAACGCTCGGCAAGGACTCGGACTACACGCCCTTCATGCGGGCCGATGTGCCGGACGCGTTGCGCAACGAGGCGCTGCGCAAGCTCTGGCAGAGCGATCCGGTGTTCGCCAATCTCGACGGTCTTGTCGATTATGCCGAGGATTTCGGCGCCGCATTCGCGGTCGGCGGCGTGGTCGCGACGGTCTATCGCGTGCTCCAGGGCATGCCCGACCCGGCGGACGAGAAGCAGCCTGAACCGGCGGCAGGGCCCCCGCCCGCGCCGGCCACCGCGGCCGCCGATCCCGTGCCCTCGGCGGCGGAGATCGCGGGGCGTCTGCCGCAGCAAAACCAAGCGACGGACACGGAATCGTTGAATCGCACAGAGACATTGAATTAGACTAATCTGATGGTTGCGAGACACAATGAGAAGAACCTCGCAGCCGGGAGGGGCGTCGGATGAGTGTCGCTTCGGCAAGCGTGGCCGATTCGACCGATCGGGTGACACGCGAGATTCCCGAAGAAGAGCTGTTCCGGGCACGGCTCTATTCCTTGTTGGCGCGTCTTCTCGCGGCGGCACCGGATGCTGCTTTGCTCGCGGCGCTCGGCCGGATCTCCGGCGACGCGAGCGAGCTCGGCCAAGCCTTTGCGGCGCTGGCGCGGGGCGCGGCGGCAGCGAGCGCCGCCGATGCAGCGGCGGAATATCACGATCTTTTTATCGGGATCGGGCGCGGCGAGCTCCTACCCTATGGCTCCTATTACCTGACCGGGTTCCTCCATGAAAAGCCGCTTGCCGAACTGCGCGATGCGCTCGCCGGCCTCGGCGTGGTGCGCGTGCCCGAGGTCAAGGAGCCCGAGGACCACATCGCCGCGCTGTGCGAGGTCATGGCGGGCCTGATCGAGGGCGCCTTCGGTGACTCGGCACCCTTGACGGTGCAGCGCCGCCTGTTCGAGCGGCATATCGCGCCGTGGGCGGCGCGGTTCTTTGCCGAGCTCGAGGCGGCGAAGACGGCAGAGTTCTATCGCGCGGTGGGGCGAGTGGGTCGGCTGTTCATCGGCATCGAGACGATCGCTTTCGCCATGACGCCGAGCGACGAATTGGACAGGAGAGCGACATGAGCGAGCAGGCGGAGCGGCTGACGGCTAAGCGTCGCGAGTTCCTCAAGCTGTTGGGCATGGGAGGCGCCGCTGGCGCGGCGGCGCTGGCGGCGGGCGGCGCGGCGCCAAGCGAGGCTGCGGCGCCGGCGCAGCCGGAGACCGGCTATCGCGAAACCGCGCATGTCCGGAAATTCTACGAGACTGCCAGGTTCTGAGCCCGCGGGAGGACGTATCATGTTGGTCAAGAAGACGAGCGGCACCGCGCGGGCCACGCACCTCTCGAAGCTGACGCCGGCGCTCGCCGGCAGCGCCATCGACCGCCGCACTTTCCTGCGCCGCTCCGGCCTTGCCGCCGGCGGCGTTACCGCCGCGCTCGGCCTGGGCGCCGGCATGGTGAAGAAGGCCGAAGGCGCCGCGCCCGCAGCCGCAGGCGACACGAAATCGGTCAAGACGGTGTGCACGCATTGCTCGGTCGGCTGCACCGTCATGGCCACGGTCGAGAACGGCGTGTGGACGCGCCAGGAGCCGGGCTTCGACAGCCCGTTCAATCTCGGCGCCCATTGCGCCAAGGGCGCTTCGGTGCGCGAGCATGCGCATGGCGAGCGCCGTCTCAAATACCCGACCAAGCTCGTCGACGGCAAATGGACCAAGATCAGCTGGGATCAGGCGCTCAACGAGATCGGCGACAAGCTCCTGGAGATCCGCCAGAAGTCGGGGCCCGATTCGGTCTACTGGCTGGGCGGCTCGAAGCATTCGAACGAGGGCGCCTATCTGATGCGCAAATTCGCGTCGTTCTGGGGCAGCAACAACTGCGACCACCAGGCGCGTATCTGCCATTCGACCACCGTCGCGGGCGTGGCCAACACCTGGGGCTACGGCGCGATGACCAACAGCTACAACGACATGCACAATGCGCGGCTGCTGTTCTTCATCGGCAGCAACCCGGCGCAGGCGCATCCGGTGTCGCTGCTGCACATATTGAAGGCGAAGGAGCAGAACGGCGCGCCGCTCATCGTCTGCGACCCGCGCTTCACGCGCACCGCCGCGCATGCCGACGAATATGTCCGCTTCCGGCCGGGCACGGACGTGGCGCTGATCTGGGGCATCCTCTATCACATCTTCGAGAATGGCTGGGAGGACAAGGAATACATTCGCCGGCGCGTCTGGGGCATGGACCAGATACGGGAGCAAGTGAAGAAGTGGAACCCGCAGGAAGTCGAGCGCGTCACCGGCGTGCCTGAATCGCAGCTGAAGCGCGTCGCGCATATGATGGCAACGAACCGACCCGGCTCGCTCACCTGGTGCATGGGCGGGACGCAGCATCACCACGGCAACAACAACGTGCGTGCCTACTGCGTGCTGCAGCTGGCGCTCGGCAACATCGGCGTCGCCGGCGGCGGCGCCAACATCTTCCGCGGCCACGACAACGTGCAGGGCGCCACCGATCTAGGCCCCAACCCCGACACGCTGCCGGGTTATTACGGTCTGGCCGAAGGCGCCTGGAAGCATTGGGCGCGCGTCTGGGAAGTCGACTACAGCTGGATCCAGGGCCGCTTCGCGTCGAAGAAGCTCATGGAATCGAAAGGCATCACCGTGCCGCGCTGGTTCGACGCGGTGCTCGAGGCCAAGGAGAACATCGACCAGCCCGACAATATCCGCGCCATGGTGTTCTGGGGCCACGCGCCCAATTCGCAGACGCGCCAGGGCGACATGAAGAAGGCGATGGAGAAGCTCGATCTCCTGGTGGTGGTCGATCCCTACCCGACCGTGTCGGCGGTGCTCTCCGACCGCAAGGACGCGGTCTACCTGTTACCGGCGGCGACGCAGTTCGAGACGTCCGGCTCGGTGACCGCGTCGAACCGCTCGCTGCAGTGGCGCGAGCAGGTGGTGGCGCCGCTCTTCGAGAGCAAGCCCGACCACGAGATCATCTATCTCTTCGCCCGCAAGCTCGGCTTCGAAAAAGAGATGTTCAAGAACATCAAGGTGGACGGCACCGTGCCGATGGTCGAGGACGTCACGCGCGAGTTCAACAAAGGGAGCTGGACCATCGGCTACACCGGCCAGTCGCCGGAGCGGCTGAAGCTCCACATGGCGAACCAGCACACCTTCGACAAGACGACGCTGCGCGCCAATGGCGGCCCGTGCGACGGCGAGTATTACGGGCTGCCCTGGCCGTGCTACGGCACGCCCGAGCTCAAGCATCCCGGCACGCCGCTGCTCTACGACACCTCCAAATCGCCGATGGATGGCGGCATGACGTTCCGCGCCCGCTTCGGCGTCGAGCGCGCCGGGGAGTCGATCCTGGCCGTCGATTCCTGGAACGAAGGATCGGAGATCAAGGACGGCTACCCCGAATTCACGATGGCGCTGCTGCAGAAGCTCGGCTGGGACAAGGACCTGACGCCGGACGAGCTCGCCGCCATTCAGAAGGTCGGCGGCAACAATGTCGGCGCGGTGAACTGGAAGATCGATCTGTCGGGCGGCATCCAGCGCGTGGCGATGAAGCATGGCTGCTCGCCCTTCGGCAACGCCAAGGCCCGCGCGGTCGCCTGGAACTTCCCCGACCCGGTTCCGATCCATCGCGAGCCGCTCTACACGCCGCGGCGCGATCTCGTGGCCGATTACCCCACATATCGCGACACGTTGGCGTGGCGCATGCCGACCCTCTACAAGTCGGTGCAGGACAAGGACGTATCGAAGGATTTCCCGATCATCCTGACCTCGGGCCGCCTCGTCGAATACGAGGGTGGCGGCGACGAGACGCGGTCCAACCCTTGGCTTGCCGAGCTGCAGCAGGACATGTTCATCGAGATCAACCCGTTCGACGCCAACCAGATCGGCGTCAAGAACGGCGAGCAGGTATGGGTCCATGGCCCCGAGGGCGGCAAGATCAAGGTCGTCGCCAAGGTGATCGAGCGCGTCGGCAAGGGCGTCGCCTTCATGCCCTTCCATTTCGGCGGCCATTTCCAGGGCAAGGATTTGCGCAGCAAATATCCGCCGGGGTCCGATCCCTATGTGCTCGGCGAGTCGACCAACACGGCACAGACCTACGGCTATGACTCGGTGACGCAGATGCAGGAGACCAAGACCACCCTGTGCCGCGTCGAGAGAGCGTGAGGAGCACGATCATGGCGCGGATGAAATTTCTCTGCGACGCCGAACGCTGCATCGAATGCAACGCCTGCGTCACCGCCTGCAAGAACGAGAACAACGTGCCTTGGGGCGTGAACCGCCGCCGCGTCGTCACGCTCAATGACGGCAAGCCAGGCGAGCGCTCGATTTCGGTCGCCTGCATGCATTGCTCCGACCCGCCCTGCATGGCGGTCTGCCCGGTCGACTGCTTCTACCAGACCGAGCAGGGCGTGGTGCTGCACTCGAAGGATCTCTGCATCGGCTGCGGCTACTGCTTCTACGCCTGCCCGTTCGGCGCGCCGCAATATCCGCAGGCCGGCAATTTCGGCGGCCGCGGCAAGATGGACAAGTGCACCTTCTGCGGCGGCGGGCCGGAGAAGGCGGGCAGCGAGGCCGAATACGTCAAATACGGCCGCAACCGGCTGGCCGAGGGCAAGCTGCCGCTCTGCGCCGAGATGTGCTCGACCAAGGCGCTGCTCGCGGGCGACGGCGACGTCATCTCGACCATCTATCGCGAGCGCGTGGTGGCGCGCGGCTTCGGTTCGGGCGCCTGGGGGTGGGGCACGGCCTACCAGCTCAAGGGCGGCCGCAGCTGAGGCGGCATGATTTTGTCGCGTGAGGTTGCGGTGCCCAAGAATCTTGCCGTTGTCGTCTGTGTCGCGCTGATGCTTGCGATGCTGGGCGGCTGCGATCGGGAAGAGCAGGCGCATGAGGTGCACCTGAATAAAGGCGTCTATGCCGGGAAGCCGATGACCAAGCTCGACGACGAGCAGATCACCGAGCTGCAGCACCGCGCCAGCCATGGAGACTATTGAGAGGCAAACGCCATGCGGCACGGACGAATTCTCGCGGCCGGCTGGAGCGCCTTCGCGCTCGCGCTCTTTCTGATGCTCGCTCTCGCCATCGGCAGCGGCATCGTCGGCACGCTCTCCTTCGACGCACCCGCCTTGGCGCAGCGTGCGCTTGACCCGCCCGCGGACACGCTCGGCACCGGCGGCAAATCCGATGACTGGCGGCAGATCCGCCAGGGCGTGCAAGGCAATGTGTCGATTCCCAACAAGCAGGCGGGCGTGCTCATCCAGTCCGAGGGCGAGAATTTTCGCGCCGCGCGCAACGGGCCACTCTCCACCTTCGGCGCCTGGGTGCTGTTCGGCATCATCGCCGTGCTGGCGCTGTTCTTCGCGCTGCGCGGCCGCATCAAGCTCCAATCCGGCTGGAGTGGCCTCGTCGTCGAGCGCTTCACGGATATCGAGCGCTTCACCCATTGGCTGACGGCGGTCTCTTTCATCGTCCTCGCGCTTTCCGGGCTCAACATGCTCTACGGCCGCTATGTTCTGCGTCCGATCATCGGCGCGACGGCATTCTCCTGGCTCACCTGGATCGGCAAGCTCGCGCATAACTATCTGGCCTTCGCCTTCATGATCGGCATCGTGCTGATGTTCGTGCTGTGGCTGCGCGAGAACATCCCCAATCGCTATGACTGGCAGTGGATCAAGCGCGCCGGGGGTTTCTTCAGCAAGCATGACCATCCGCCGGCGAAGAAATTCAACGCCGGTCAGAAACTTGTCTTCTGGCTGGTGATTCTCGGGGGCGCATCGGCGAGCCTGTCGGGCCTCGCCCTTCTGTTTCCCTTCAAACTCGCCTGGTTCTCGCACACCTTCGCCTTCCTTAACATCTTCGGCCTGGGCCTGCCGACCGACCTCACCCCGCTGCAGGACACGCAGCTCTCGCAGATCTGGCACGCCATCATCGGCCTGTTGATGATCGCGCTCATCATCGGCCACATCTATATCGGCACGATCGGCATGGAGGGCGCCTTCGACGCCATGGGCACCGGCAAGGTCGACCGCAACTGGGCGGAGGAGCACCACCAGCTCTGGGTCGCCGAGATGGAGCAGCGCTCGCCTGCCAGCGGCGACGACGATTGAGCGCCGGCCGCAAATCGATGGTGCGACTCATCGCAGCGGCCGCGGTGCTGCTCGCGACCGCATGCCTCGGTGTCGCCGGCGCGGCGGAGCCGCTCACGGCTGAAAAAGTGTCCGCCGACATCGCCGAACGCTACCATGTGACCGTCCTGCGGGCGACGCCGACGAAAATCGGCGAGCGCGCGGGCTACGCGGTGGTGGTGATGAATCCGGGCGGCGACGACAACGGCGCCTTCCGGGTCACGACGCTGATCGTCGATGCCGAGACCGGCGCGCTCGTCCCGCAATTCGTGCATCGGCCCGCCGGCTATGACCTGCCGTCGCCTAGCGACCGGAGCCCGCCCGGCGACGACAGCGGCCCGATCATTCGCTCCCTGACCGAGCGCGAATACCGCGAGCGGTAAATCGTGGTGCGGGCAGTGCGTCTTCTCCTGCCGGCCATCATTTTCCTTACCGTCGTGGGGGCGAGCGCACGCGCCGCGCTCATCGGTCATGGCGGGCCGGTCAAGGGCATCGCCGTCAGCGGCGATGGAGCGCGCGCCATTACCGCCGGTTTCGATTACACCGTGATCGTTTGGGATTTGCCACAGCAGAAGCTGCTGGCTCGGCTCATCGGCCATGAGGCGGCCGTCAATGCCGCGCTGTTCCTGCCGGACAATCGCCGCGCCGTGTCGGCGAGCGATGACGGTACGCTCATCGTTTGGGATATCGAAACGGCAAAGCTGGCCGCGCGCTGGCGCGGCCACCACGGCAAGGTGGCGGCGCTCGCCGTGTCGCCCGACGGCAGGATGGTCGCTTCGGGCGGCTGGGACCATGACGTAAGGCTGTGGGATGTCGCCACCGGGGCCAGCCGCGCGCTGGCCGGCCACGGCGCCAACGTCAACACAGTCGCCTTGTCACCCGACGGAGCGCTCCTTGCCAGCGGCGACTACGAAGGTCGGATCCTGCTCTGGCATGTCGCCGATGGCAGCCTTGCCGCAACGCTTCCCGGCAACGGCTTCCCGATGAACGCGCTCGCATTCGCGGCCGACGGCCGCCTCCTCTCGGCATCGAGCGACAAGACGGTGCGCGTCTGGGACGTGGCCGAGCGACGCGAGACCTTCCGCTACGAGGGTCATGAGGACCCGGTTGTGCCGCTGGCCCTCGCGGCCGATGGGACACTCGTCGCCTCGGGCACGTCGCAAGGCGCGGTCGATCTCTGGCGGCTTGCCGACGGGACACTGCATCGCAGCCTCTATGTCGCGCGCGGGCCGGTCTGGGCGCTGGCCTTCACGCGGGACGCCAAGACATTGCTGTCGAGCGGCTCCGATGGTGTGGTGCGCCTCTGGGATGTCGGCGACGGGCACGAGCTGTCGGGCGCCGCGCCGCCGGTATCGCCGGCCGCCGAGGCCGAGGATCGCGGCGCCCGGATCTTTCGTAAATGCCGCGCCTGCCATGCCTTGACCGCGGGCGATGACACCAAGGCTGGCCCGACGCTCTACCACCTCTTCGGGCGCCGCGCCGGCGCGGTGGCGGGCTATGCCTACTCGCCGGCCCTCAGCGGGAGCGGGCTCGTCTGGAGCGAGGAGACTGTGGACCGCCTCTTCGCCGAAGGGCCGGAGGTGGTGGCGCCGGGCTCGAAGATGCCGCTGCAGAAGATGCCAGACGGCAAGGATCGGGCGGACCTCATCGACTTCCTCAAGCGCGCGACGGCGCAGTAGAGCACTGGCGGGCAGGCATGCTACACCCGTACAAAGCGAGATCGCGCCGCACGGGGAGGTGCGCATGAGAGCATTCCTGGCAGGGCTCGGCGTTGCCGTCTTCATCGCGTTGGTGGCGGCGATCGTTTCTGACGCCATCGACCTCCGGTCGAAGGACGTCTACCAGTCGCACAATGGCAGCGTCCGGCTTTCTGCCCAGTAGCCGGAAGGTCAGGAGGATCTGCGAAATCTGCGCGACGAAATGCCGCTTTTTGGGCTTCATCTGGGTAATTCTCGGGTCGGCGACATCTTATTTCCCTTAAATTGAGATAAATCCAGGGGCAAAATTTGCGATTGCTTAAAGTAATCGTGGGCATAATGCGAGCCAAAGCTGATGTATCGCCGGGACCTAGGGCGATTCAGGAGGCATTATGGACACCAATCGCGGATCGATTATTGGATTTACCCTTCCCATGATCGTCGCTGCCTTTGCCGCATCCCTGAGTCTGGCGGCCGTAGCAGCGCCGGCCGGGGACAGCGATGGCAAGCTCTACGCTGCCGTGCCGACCTTGCCGCAGCATTCCCTTGGGAAAGCAGAAGCCAAGGTCCCCGCGCGTTTCCAATCGGACCTGACGGCTGTCCGGGACATCCAGGCGGAACGCGCCATCTCTGGTTCGGAACCCGACCCGGAGACGTTCGATAAAGTCGGGCTGGAGACCTGGTGGAAGAAGCACCGCAAGGTGTCCAAGTAGCGCTGAAGCGTCGAACGGTCCACGACATCCGGCGGCGGCGCACCGCACCGCCGGATCGCTGACGATGCCAGTGGCGGGCGTAAAAGCGTCCGCCTTGCACTTCAAACCGGTCGCCCTCGCCAAGCCGCATAACCGCCGGCGCCAATCTGAACGCTCGAGAACGCGCCCCGCGATAACGAGTATCGGGTGCGGCTTCGTGCGTTTTGCGCCTACCGTTTAGCAAAAGGATCACGCGGCGGCGCGTCGCGTCGTTGGCGGTGCGGCACGCGCGGCTCACCATTGTTTCGCGCGAGCGCCACGTCTGACGCTTCATCCCGCATCGGCGTGAGCCACTGTCGCTGCGGCCCCCGCTCGGCCGGCAGAGCCGGAACGAAGCCACTGGCGGGGGAGTTTCTCATGAGGTACGTAGCCGAATGAGGAGCGACTGCCATGACGCGTGTTCTTGCCGTTTGCAGCCGCGGCGCTGTTGTGCCTCGGCGCCGCAGCTTATGCTGCAGATCCCGAGGGCGCAGCGGTGCCCCATGAATCGACGCCCGATGCGCCGCCCGACGCCAAGTCGGGGGCCATGCCGCCGCAAGCAAGTGCCGGCGCCGACGAGCACGCGCTCGCTCGATGCGGCGACCAGATCAAAGCGGAAGGCCGGTCGGCCGGCAATCCCGCCGTCGTCCAGGAGGACCCTGGTGCGCATGCACAGCGCGTGCGAGCGGCGGTCAAGCTCTATGTTGCCGAAGAGCTGCACAAGACGAAGAATGGCATAGGGTGCCTAGCCCTCGCGGATCAAGCGCACGAATTGCTCGCCGGATCGACCGATCAGCAGCCGGCGAGCGGGAACTCGAGATAACTCCCGAGCGACGAAGGGCCTCGCTCTACCGTTGGGCGGAGGGCGCGCCGGGACCGGGAGAATCATCGAGGCCGGACATGCGCGGGCCTTACGCGTCCGCCTGCTCTTCGCCATGCTGCAGCATGCGGCGCTCCTTTGCGTATCGGATGAGCGCGACAAAACGATAAAGCCCGTGCACGAATTTGCTGTACGGCATGGTGATGAAGAAGCCAAAGACGACGCCGAGATGGAGCGCGAGCAGGGGACCCATCACCGGCGTCTCACGCCACGCGAGCAGCGCCAGGCCGGTGATTCCGGCCATAAGCAGCATGGCGATGAAGGCGACGTCCATGCCGCGGCGTGCCTCGTCCTCCACCGCCGGATCGCGCCGCCCTTTGGCCGCGAGCAGGCCGGCGGGACCGATCACCAGCCCGATACCGCCGAGCGTGCCGAGGACCACCGGGAGGTCGTACCAGGGGTAAGGTGCCTCCCGACCGAGAAGGAAATGGTAGAGGGTCGCCACCGCCGTCGCCGCGAAGCACAGCAGGAAACCATAGAAGGTGAGGTGGTGATAGAGCTTCCGCCGGTCAGCGGGGCGCTCGTCGTCGTTCATGCAGCCGATGCCCCCGCCGTCAAGATAGCGCAGCCGGCCCGCATCCTTGATCGCCTGCCAGAGCGCGCTCGCGTCCGTCGGCGCCTCTCCCGGCCGCGCCGTGTCGCGCCAGAACAGTCGCAGGCTCATCGAGACCGCGACCAGTGCGTAGAGAAACGCCGCGCCGAACAGCGCGGCCATCGCCTTGTGCGGCATCAGCCGATAGAAGGCGCCGGGCCCGGTGTGGACGCCGAGCAAGGCCGCGGGATCGTTGAGGGCGGCGAAGCCCAGCAGGAAGCCGGCGACGCACAAGGCGGCGATGACCGCGATCGCAAGGCCGTTGCGCTCGAACACGCCCGCGAAGGCCGGCGGCCAGGCATAGGCGCGGTATGAGTCGGCGCGAACCTGCGCCAGGACTCGCGGCACATTGACGTTGAACTCGTGCGGCGGCGAGAACTGGCAATCGTAATAGCAGGCGCCGCAGCCATGGCAGAGATTGGCGAGGTAGTTGAGATCGCCGTCCGGGAAAGCGCGCCGCATCTCCATCGCCGGAAACACGGCGCAGAGCCCCTCGCAATAGCGGCAGGAGTTGCACACCGTCATCAGACGGTCCGCCTCGGCGAGAGCGCTAGTTGCGTGCATTGGCGGCGGCCTCCCGTCCGGCGATGCGGCCGAAGACGCTGCCGATGGTCATGCCGATGCCGGCGGCATAGCCGCGGCCGAGCACGTTGCCGGCCATGATCTCGCCGGCGGCGAACATATTGGACGAGGGCTTGCCGTCTGCCATCAGCAGGCGCGCCTCCTTGTTCACGCGCGTGCCGAGATAGGTGAAGGTGATGCCGGGGCGGACCGGGTAGGCGTAGAAGGGCGCCGCTTGGATCGGCCGCGCCCAATGGCTCTTGGGCGGGCTCAGCCCCTCGGTGCGGCAGTCGTCGAGCACGGTGTGGTCGAAAGCGCCGGGCCTCACCGCGGCGTTGAAGTCGCTCACCGTCCGCTCGAGCGCGCCGGTGTCGAGGCCCAGCTTTTGCGCAAGGCCGCGGATGCTGGTCGCCTCAATGGGCGGGTAGAGCGAGGGCATGAAGAGCTCGAGCGAGGAGGCGTCGAAGACAATGTAGGCGATCTGGTCCGGTTGCGCCGCGACCAGCCGCCCCCAGATCGCGTAGCGCTTCGGCCAGACATCCTCGCCCTCGTCGTAGAAGCGCTGCGCGTGCTTGTTGACGACGATACCGAAGACGACACAGTCGAGCCGGGTGATGATGCCGCCGTCGAAGCGCGGCGCGCGCGCATCGATCGCCACGGCATGGCACTGCGTCGGGTCGCCGACCTGGCCCAGATATTGGCTTCGAAGCCGCCGGCGGCGGCGACGAGCGTGGCGGCGCGGACGACGACGCGCTCCTCGCCCCGCGACACGGTCGCGGACAGGAACATGCCGGTATCGATCCCGAGCTCGACCACCTCGGAATCATACGCGACTTCGACGCCCAGCCGCTCGGCGGTGAGATAGAGCGCGTTGAGCATCGCCCGACCGCCGCCGAGAAAGAAGGAATTGGTCCGCCCCAGGCTCAGCGTGCCGCCGAGCGAGGGCTGGAAGCGCACGCCCTGCGCGGCGATCCACGGCAGCATTTCCTTCGACTGGCGGATCATGAAGCGGGCGAGATCCTCGTCGGTGTGGCCGCCGGTCACGCGCAACAGGTCGTCCCAGAACTCCTCCTCCGTGTAAGGCCCGGTGAGTGTTTCCGTGGCGCTGTCATGGGCGCAGCGCATGTTGCGGGTGTGGCGGGTGTTGCCGCCGCGATAGAAGCGCGGCGCCGCCTCCAGCACGAGCACGGAGGCGCCGGATCGCCGCGCGCTGATGGCGGCGCACAGCGCAGCGTTGCCGCCGCCGACGACCAGCACGTCGAACTTGCGAGTCAGATCGACCAAGCCATCCCCCGCTGCCGAGCCATTCCCGCCCTCAGCCATTCGCCGGGCATCTCAACATGCGCGCTACCTCGCTGCAACAAAGCGCTGCCGGCAGCGGTCTCGGTTGCTTGCTCGCAGTATTTTCCTCCTTACCGATAATAAAACTTTGGCCTCCCGCAATGAAACCGCTGTGAGAATCGACTGTTTCCCGGTCTGAAATCTGATGCGTAAAGACCGTGACCTCGACCATTTCCGCTACCGTGCTGCTCGGTGCATCTTCCCTGGTGTTGGCGGCCTCGCCGAGCGTCAGCGACCAGACGCAGCTGAACGGCACCGGCGCAACCGCGAACCGGCCGAGGATCGCTTCGGCAACGGGCAGGAAAACCACTCGGCATCGCCCTCGGCTCCGCTCGATCGCGCGAACGGCGCTACGACTCCCGGCGACGCGACGCTGAAGCCAGACGGTGCTCGGTCGGGCACCTCCGCCGAAGTCGCCTTTCCAAGTGCCGCTTCCGCAGGCGACTGCGGGCCTCGTCGATCATTTGTTGGGCAGAGCTGAGCAAAAAACACTCAGCGCGGCGGGCTAAGCGAGCCCACGGCTAGTGCACGGCTGCCCTCGCCGACCAAGCCGCTGGACGATCAAGCGCATGGCCCTCTTGGCCCGAATCTTGCCACTCAGCTCGTAGCGGCGTGACCCGCCGGCTCAATGGGTAAAGGGGTGGCCAATGCGAAAGAGAAAACTCAGGGGAGCGCTGGCAATGGCCGGCGCCATGGCGATTTCGGCGATGCTGACTCGCTGTCCGGCACCATGGCGATCAGCGAGACGACGCTCAAGGACACCGTCCTGATGATGGTGGACGACGTCAACAAGCGGGGCGGGCTGCTCGGCAAGAAGGTCGAGGCGGTGGTGGTCGATCCCGCCTCCAACTGGCCGCTCTTCGCCGAGAAGGCGCGCGAGCTCATCGAGAAGGACAAGGTGGCCGCGGTGTTCGGCTGCTGGACCTCGGTGTCGCGCAAATCGGTGTTGCCGGTGTTCGAGGAGCTCAACGGCCTGCTCTTCTATCCCGTGCAGTACGAGGGCGAGGAGAGCTCGAACAACGTCTTCTACACCGGCGCCGCGCCGAACCAGCAGGCGATCCCGGCGGTCGAGTACCTGATGGGCAAGGAAGGCGGCGAGGCGAAGCGCTGGGTGCTCGAAGGCACCGAATCGAAGGGCGTCCCCGCCGAGGACGTCATGATCAACTACACGCCCTTCGGCTTCTCCGACTGGCAGACGGAGGTGGCCGCGATCAAGAAATTCGCCTCCGCCGGCAAGAAGACGGCGGTGGTCTCGACCATCAACGGCGACGCCAACGTGCCCTTCTACAAGGAGCTCGCCAACCAGGGCATCAAGGCCTCCGATATCCCCGTCGTTGCCTTCTCGGTCGGCGAAGAGGAGCTATCCGGCATCGACACCAAGAACCTCGTCGGCCATCTCGCCGCGTGGAATTACTTCGAATCCGTGAAAAACCCGACCAACACCGCCTTCATCAAGCAGTGGCACGCCTTTATCAAGAACGACAAGCGCGTCACCAATGACCCGATGGAGGCGACCTATATCGGCTTCAAGATGTGGACGCAGGCGGTGACGCAGGCCGGCACGACCGACGTCAATGCCGTGCGCCAGGCGATGTACGGGCAGAAGGTGCAGGCGCCGTCCGGCTTTATCGCCGTCATGAACACCAACCATCACCTGTCGAAGCCGGTGATGATCGGCGAGATCCAGCCTACCGGCCAATTCGACATCGTGTGGCAGACCAAGAACGCGATCAAGGCCGACGCGTGGAGCCCCTACCTGCCCGAGGACAAGGGCAAGGTCGCCGATTGGAGCTTCCCCTGGGTTTGCGGGAATTGTACCGAGCCCAAGTACAAGACTCTCGTGAACTAGAGTGGAGGAACGGCCGGGCCCGGCCACCCCGATCGCCGGGCTCGGCCGACCAATCTCGGGGGATTGGTCGAGAGGATCGTGATGTTCCGGTGCGTCCTGTCGGCGCTTGTCGCGCTCTTGCTGTTGCCGTCGCTCGCCGCGGCGGCCGATCTCAAGCAATTGGTCGACCAGCTCGGCGCCGATGATTTCGCCGCCAAGATCCAGGCGGTGCAGGATATCGGCGCGCTGGGCGATGGCCGGGCCGTCGCGGTGCTCAAGGCGCTCAACGATGGTGCGCTCTACGCCACGACGGATCATCGCGTCGTGCTCGCCCAGCCCGCGGGTGATCGCTTCAAGACCTTCGACCCGGTCGACGGCGCTTCGCTCGGGGAGGCCGCCGCCGACGCGCTCGAGAAGGTGCGCGTCAACAATCGGCTGCGCGGCGCCATCGATGCCGCGCTCGGCAGCCTCACCCTCGTCGGCGGCAGCCTCCAGGATCGCCTGAGCGCGGCGCAGGAGGCGCTGAAGCATCCGGCAGCCGATGGCGGTGCGGCGCTCGAGAAGGCGCTCGCCGCGGAAAAAGATCCGCAAGTGCGGGCGGCGTTCGCGCTCGCGCTCGCCGCGGCGCGGATCGGCAGCGGCTCCCGGGAGCAGCGTCTCGCCGCAGTCGCCGAGCTGGCGCAATCCAGCGCTCCGCAAGTGCGTAGTGTGCTCGCGCAGCAGCGCGACGCCGCCGATCTCGATCCGGAAGTGCGCCGCGCCATCGACGGCGCGCTGAGCGCGGTCGAGGGGCGGCTCAAGCTTATCGGCTTCGCCGTGACGCTGTTCGAAGGCTTGAGCCTCGGCAGCATTCTCCTGCTCGCCGCCATCGGCCTCGCCATCACCTTCGGCGTGATGGGCGTCATCAACATGGCGCATGGCGAGATGATCATGCTCGGCGCCTACAGCACCTTTGTCGTGCAGCAGCTCTTCCGCGCCTTCCTGCCGCCGCAATGGATCGACGGTTACCTCGTCGCGGCCGTGCCGGTCGCCTTCCTAACGACGGCCGCGGTCGGCATCGCGCTGGAGCGCGGCATCATCCGTTTTCTCTACGGCCGGCCACTCGAGACGATGCTTGCCACCTGGGGGGTGAGCCTGGTGCTGCAGCAGCTGGTGCGCAGCATCTTCGGCGCCACCAACCAGGAGGTGGCGAACCCGGCCTGGATGACCGGCGGCTTCACCCTGATCGGCGGTGCCACCTTCACTTGGAACCGCATCGTCATCCTGATCTTCTGCTTCGCCGTGCTCGGTGCTCTCGCTCTCCTGCTGCGCCGCACCACCTTGGGCCTCCACATGCGCGCGGTGACGCAGAACCGCGACATGTCCGCCGCCATGGGCATCGCCACGGCGCGGGTTGATGCGCTCACTTTCGGCCTCGGCTCGGGCATCGCCGGCATGGCCGGGGTGGCGTTGTCGCAGATCGGCAATGTCAGCCCCAATCTCGGGCAGATCTATATCGTCGACAGCTTCATGGTGGTGGTGTTCGGCGGCGTCGGCAGCCTCCTGGGCACGCTCGCCGGCGCGATGAGTCTCGGCATCGTCAACAAGCTGCTGGAGCCGGTCGCCGGCGCGGTCCTCGGCAAAGTGGTCGTGCTCGTTGCCATCATCCTCTTTATCCAAAAGCGGCCGCGCGGGCTCTTCGCCCTCAAGGGCCGCGCCGCCGAGAGCTGAGCAATGCCGGGCGCCTCGAGCCTGCTGACGCCGCGCGGCTGGGCCTGGTTCCTCGGTCTCGGCGCCGTACTCGTCATCGGCGTGCCGCTCCTCAACGCCGTGCCGCCCGCCGGCGCGGCGCTGCAGCTCCCGGACTATCTGGTGCCGCTCCTCGGCAAATACCTCTGCTATGCGCTCTTGGCGTTGAGCCTCGATCTCATCTGGGGCTATGCCGGCATCCTCAGCCTCGGGCATGGCGCCTTCTTTGCGCTGGGTGGCTACGCGATGGGCATGCACCTCATGCGCCAGATCGGCACGCGCGGCGTCTACGCCAATGCCGAGCTGCCGGATTTCATGGTGTTTCTCAATTGGAAGGCGCTGCCCTGGTACTGGTGGGGCTTCGACCATTTCACCTTCGCGGCGCTGATGGTCGTGCTGGTGCCGGGCGTGCTCGCCTTGGTCTTCGGCTGGTTCGCCTTCCGCTCGCGCGTCACCGGCGTCTATCTCTCGATCATCACCCAGGCGCTCACTTACGCGCTGTGGCTCGCCTTTTTTCGCAACGACATGGGTTTCGGCGGCAATAACGGGTTGACCGATTTCAAGGACATCTTCGGCTTCGACCTCCATGCCGCATCGACGCGGCGCGGCCTCTATATCGCCTCAGTAATCGCGCTGGGACTGGGCTATCTCGCCTGCCGCTTCATCGTAGCGTCGAAGCTTGGGCGCCTGCTGCTGGCGCTGCGCGATGCCGAAAGCCGCGTGCGGTTCCTCGGATATTCCGTCGATCACGCCAAGCTCTTCGTCTTCACCATCGCGGCGGTGCTGGCCGGCATCGCCGGCGCGCTTTATGTGCCGCAGGTCGGCATCATCAATCCGAGCGAGTTCTCCACCGCCAATTCGATCGAGATCGCCATCTGGGTAGCGGTGGGCGGCCGCGGCACGCTGCTGGGTGCGATCATCGGCGCGATCGCGATCAATTTCGCCAAGAGCTGGCTCACCGGATCGCTCCCGGAGGCATGGCTTTTCGTGCTCGGCGCACTGTTCGTGCTGGTGACGCTCGCTTTCCCCCAGGGCATTCTTGGCCTTAGCGCCCAGTTCCGCGGCTTGCGCGGGCGCGGGCGGGGCGCGCCACCGGCGCCCGTCCCCGGCGAGGAAGGGGCGCCATGAGCGCCGAACTCGCGTCGCCAGCCGACGGGCAGACCGCGCCGCTGCTCTACCTCGACGGTGTCACCGTCAGCTTCGACGGGTTCAAGGCGTTGAACGGCCTATCCTTTATCGTCGGCCCCGGCGAGATCCGCTCGGTGATCGGCCCCAACGGCGCCGGCAAGACGACGATGATGGACGTGATCACCGGCAAGACCCGGCCCGATTCCGGCACGGTGTTCTTCGACGGCAGCCACGATCTGACGCGGCTCGACGAGGCGGCGATCGCCAATCTCGGGATCGGCCGCAAGTTCCAGAAGCCGACGGTGTTCGAGAATCTCACGGTGTTCGAGAACCTCGAACTCGCGCAGGCCGGACCGCGCGGCATCGGCCGCACCCTCTTGGCCAAGCTTGCCGGAGCGGAGCGAGACGTGATCGCCGAGATGATCCGCACCATCGGGCTCGCCGGCCGCGAGCGCAGCATCGCCGGCGCCTTGAGCCATGGCCAGAAGCAATGGCTGGAGATCGGCATGCTGCTCATCCAGGACCAGCGGCTGCTGCTGCTCGACGAGCCGGTCGCCGGCATGACCGATCGCGAAACTGAGGCGACGGCGGCGCTGGTGCTGTCGCTCGCGGGGTCGCGCACCGTTGTCGTCGTCGAGCACGACATGGAGTTCGTGCGCAGCCTCGACACGCGCGTCACCGTGCTGCACGAGGGGGCGGTCCTGGCCGACGGCTCGATCGACTTCGTCCAGAGCCAGCCCGACGTCGTCGAAGTCTATCTGGGGCGCTAGATGCTCGCCGCCGAGAATATCGACCTCTACTACGGTGCGAGCCACATCCTGCGCCATGTCGGCGTCATCGCCGAGAAGGGCGCGGTGACCTGCGTCCTCGGCCGCAACGGCGTCGGCAAGACCAGCCTGATGCGCGCCGTCATGGGGCTGCAGCCGATCCGCGCCGGGCG
>WNFE01000073.1_pt1 | contig 60987 bp, 40 predicted proteins | sample 5400451 | NCBI WGS metagenome assembly WNFE01 (sample SAMN13153344, study PRJNA577476) | soil metagenome | isolation source: 200 cm saprolite under Douglas fir tree site 2 hole 2 | place: USA:California | collected 2015-04-18
GCTCCTCACGGCGCTGCACTTCAAAGTAGACATCGTCGAGGTCGCGGATACGGTCGTCATAAGCCTTTTTCTTTTTGCCCAGCTGGGCCATTTCGTCGATTTCCGTGTCGTTCATAACCTCCAGTACATCTTGGGTCGCATGGGAACGCAGATACTGGATCTCGACTTGATAGGCTTCGAAACTCTTTGTCGGCATGCCTGGGGCCTTTTTGATTTCTTCCAGGATGACGAGGATGTCTTGGAGATTGCGGTTCAAAAAGTAGAGGGATTCGTAAACTGGAAATCTCATGGCCCGTAGACTCTTCTTTCCGCGACCGGGGCAGTCGCCGCACATGTTCGGGAAAAGGACGGCTGGCAAGTCGAACGGTGGCTCCGCCGGACCCACGAGAACCGATGCAGATTTTGATCAGTGTCGTTTCGCCAGCCAAGGGCTAGGGCTATTTCAGACGTGGCGGGGAGTGAGAGAAGGAACGAACGGCCTCGTGCCTGAGGCAATTGCTGAAGTGACGGGTGTGAGGTTGCAGCCGCTGAGCGGAAACGTTAACTTCAATGGCAGCCATCGTTGCCTCCTTGTAGGCCACGTTGGTCAGGGGCGCGTCGGTGGTCCAACACCTGCGCGCTCCGTTATGTGCTTTGCTTCTTTCGCGTCTTCCGGCCGCCCTTACCCCAATAGTGTTGGGCCTTGTAGGTTTTGGCCCTCTCCACGTCACCTTCTGACCAGAGACGAACGGACATTCCACCTACGGCCTGCGCTGGCGGCGTTGGAACCTTTTTCTCGCGCATCCAACGATGAAGAGTGTCAGTTCCGATGTCCAAGAGTTTGGCTACTTGGACGGTAGAGTAAGTCTTCATCGATATATTCCAATACCCTACTTGATTTGTCAAGCGGAAAGTAAGAAACCAACAAAAGCTGCTGCTCCCTGCTGCTCGCGAGGCATGAAGAGTATCTCAGATTTCATAGAAAATGCGGGTATCGGATTTGGCATCCAGCCGACGGCATTGCAAAGCCTTTGGCCGCTACGGAAGGGCCAACCGAGGCAGGCGGAAGGTCCTGAGCGGGGCAGGGTGTCTTGGGACGGATTGGCAGCAATGCCGCGGCTTCGCGTGAATTGAGCAACCTCTCGAATGAGGGAAATCGAGCCAGACATACAGTATGTACTGTATCGCATCATTCTCTGGAGATATGTGACCATAGCCTTCTGATCCCCGTTGTGACGCCGCCTGAGGAGATAACATCCCAAGGGTGAGAAAAGACAGCCGAGTCAGCCATGAACAGTGAGAGGGCAATCGAACGCCTAAGAACAGCAATTGCGACAGGTGCTTCGCGCTTGGAAAAAGAAATTGAGCCGGCGGATGTAGCCGATGGCAAATTCGACGCCACCACCAAGCGCGGAGCTCTCAAACTTTTGCGAACGGTAGTGTCCGCGGAGAAGCACGTGAACACTGCCGCGTAGCAATTACATTTTCGCCAGCCACAGGAGGTGGCATCATGGAATGGGACATATTCAAGAGCGAAGATGGATCAGGCAATTGGGTAGTTCAAGCCATGAACTTCGATGGTGATGGCGAGATATATACGGTCACCTTCAGTGATTTCGACCCAGAGGCGGCAGCAAGAGAGTATTACAACTGGAAAACCAATGTCGCCACCCTTCGGGCAATCCATGTTGTGAAGTCGCGCAAGACGACGACTGCGGCCTGACTTTTGCGTCGAAACGGAATCGTTTCACCCATTGAAAAGGTAAGTGTAAGTACCGGTTTTTCAGAAGCTGGTCGCATCACCACTCAAAGCCCTACCCGGCTCTCTGGGTAAAATCTCCCCCGTTACTTCCCTCCTCCGGGCCAATACCTCCGTAATCGTGCCAATGTCAGCTCCTGAAAAGTAAGCTAACGTTGCACGGCACTACGCTTGCGCCGGAAACTGTGGAGGACACATGAGCAAACGTCCGTTGGCAATACTCGCACTGCTCGCTGCACTAGGCTTGGGCACGCCATCGCTGATGGCAGATCACGGAGACGAGGGTCACAAGCACAAGCACGGAAATAAGCATTTCGACGATGACGATCAGGGCTGGGAGCGCCGCGACAGCTACGAATACCGCACCTATGGTGACCGCGACGAGCGGCCTCCGGGATGGAGTCAGGGTAAGAAGACCGGCTGGGGAAATTGCGGCCTACCCCCCGGCCAAGCCAAGAAGTACGGCTGTCGGGCCTACGTTTATCAAGGGCGTCCTCACTACTATTACCAGGACGAAGAAGGGCGGATCATCGTTCGGCGCCCGATCATTGAGATTCATGGCAGCGTGGACATCGTTCACTGAGTTTGTAGGATCACTCCTGGCGGAAGGCAGAGGGATGCCGGTTAGTGCCTTGCCGTTACCTCTGTAACCTTTCGCCAGCGATTACCGTGGTAGCCCATCGCGCAAGTATCTAACAATTACTCTGAATTTCTCTCGAAAACAGGAAACCTATGAGACCATGGCTCAGTCTCACCATCCTCGCCTGCGCGCTGATCGGGTCCGCGTGCGCACAAGAATTCCCTCCCAAGACTTACGACTGGGTGCGTGCCAGCGACGAGACTGTGCAGCTTGACCCTGCCGACTACCACACGGGTCGTGTTTACCGGCCGGGTAGAGAAGGCGGGAACATGCACATCATCATCAGGGCAAAGCAACCCGTATCGCTGGCCATGACCTGGGCCGAGAGCTGGAATACTGCTCAGCAGCATCCGGAGACTTGGAGCAGTCTTGAGTACCGGTGCATGCGGGAGCATGTCATGAGCACAACTTACGAATGCCATCTCCCCCCGGGGCAGTCCATGGTGCTGGTCATTCACGACGAACGCACTCCCGACCGCGCCATCGTGCAGGGAATAGAAGCCATCCTGGGCAAGGCCGGAGCTCGGCAGCTGATTTCCCCGAATGATGTACAGATCACGTATCACAGTTGGTCATGCGTCGCCAACTGCATTCAGCCTGAGTTTGACTGGGTGCGGCTGGTGAAAGAGAAATACGAGCTCACGTCGGTGCCCAAGTTGTACAGCATCCTGACACCAGAGCACGACGGCCAGAGACTGTGGGTGAAAATCAAGGCGCCGGCACCCATGACATTAGCGGTCTTGCCGTCCAAACTCGCTGACCAGGTGTACGACAAGCCGGACGAGCTTGGTGCGGCTCTGGCCCAGACCTCGTGCAAACAGCGCGGAGTGCAGGCGATGGAGTTCGCTTGCACGTTTAAGTTCGCGGATGGGCCGCAATCGCTCCTCATCGTTCCGAGCGGCGTCCTCAAGTCGCATAAAAAAGCCGAGATCGAAGCGCAGGCTTTTAAATGTGTAGCCAATTGCGACCTGATGACGGCAAGCGACGTGGAGCCCTGAGACATCGAGGTTCAGAGCGACACCGGCCTCCGTGTGCCGCGCCCTTTTAGTGCGGAGGGCAAGAAACCAGACAGGTCGCTAAGCGCATCCAAGGGTTGCGCTTGGTTGCGACCGTCGTAGCGGTGCTGTAACCAGCGCTGCTTGGCGGAACCGCATCAGAATGGGTGAACCATGCGTTTCGAGGCAAACGGCCCGTGGCTACTGCTGTTATGTGTTCTTGTTACAGCTGCGTCCGCTGCGCAACCGAAAGCTCAAACGCAGGAAGGCCTGGCGGATGGGCAGCGGGCGAGTAGGGCGGACGCATCTTCGCACGAGAGCCTCTCGCAGTCTTTGCTGCTGAATCCGAGTGATGGATTGTCTGTGATCGGCGCTGCCCTGGAATCTCGTGGCCGCGGCCGCTCCAAGCCCGATTGCTCCCATCTGGTGCATACTGTCTATGGGCGCGCCGGCTTCCCGTACTCCTACGTAAGTTCTTCCGACCTCTACGCTGGAGTGGACGAATTTGAGCGGGTGACACGCCCCCAGCCCGGCGATCTAGTGGTGTGGCCGGGGCATGTTGGGATCGTGGTGAATCCCTCACAGAACACCTTCTTCAGTTCATTGCGTTCCGGGGTCGGGGTGGAGTCCTATTCTGCGTCATATTGGAAAGCGCGTGGAGTGCCTCGCTTTTATCGCTACGCAAAAGCCGCAGCAACAGAAGGTAGGGAAAGTAAGATTGGGACTCCCACTTTGACGCCGACGTCCTTGGAAGCCTCCGCGAACACCGTGACAAGATCATCCGTCAACCTGAATCCTGTTGGCATCGAGCTTCCGCGCGTGCAAGTCATCAATTCAGCACGGCCCAAGCCCGAGGAAGTTACCCAGGCTCTCCTACCGACACTAAGCATGAACCCAGAAGCGCTACGTGAATCAGATGTGTTCAAGCTCGCCCCATCTCTGATCGTGTTCAGCCGACTGGAAGTCAGGGCAGTCAAGATTCACGGCGACCAGGGACGTGCAGAAGTGCGTATCATAGCGCCGGTCTCGATAGCTGGAGGACAAGCGAACCTGAGAACGCGGCAGGAAGTACAGACGTGGCCCCTCCGGCGCCGAGATCAGACAAGTTGGGAGTTGATGCTTCCACAGGACGCCATTTACATGTCTCGGGACACCGCTGTGCGGGTCCTGGCTCACCAGCTTGCGCTGTTGGCGGATACCGAAAACCCGTCAGCAAACCTCCGCCAGAAGTCACAGCTGGCGCGGATGCTCAATACACTTCTTATGGAGTAGAAAAGATCTCGGCACTACGGCCGGAGCGGCAAAAGCGGGTACCTACGTCAGCCGTACATCAAATAGTGCCAGCCAGTACTGAACCGACTGCAGGGCGAAGCCGCAAAGGATGAGTCCGATGCCGAAGGCTCCAAGCCGTCGCTCCGGAAGGTTGTCAGCGTAATATTCGATGTAAGGATTCAGCGTCACTCCGACGCCTGTGACCAGGCCGGTCACCAGCCCTACCCGGATCGCAAAAGACCAGGGGTGGCCCACACGCACCAGCGCACTACAGATAAGTGCTGTGGCAATATAGCCAACCGTCCGTGCGACAGTTCCCCAAAACTGACGGCGGGTAAGGCGTGGACGGCGAGACGCTACATAGTCGGTAGCCGGACGCATGCCGCGAGAATAGGCGAATACTTGGCCGACGGTGACGAGAATGACAAATGCAATCGCGAATCCGAGGCCCAAAATCCTATATAGTCCAGCGCCGAAAGCAAACCCACGGATAGCGGCGAACAGTCCTTCCCAAGGCAACGAGTAATGCTCCAGGCCACGAGCTGCTCGATTGAGTTCAATCGAAATGGTGATGCCGGTCGCAATACCAGAAGCCAGGCCAAAGAAGAGACCAAGGCCAATACCGTAGCCGATTCCGAATACGATTGAGTATGTTACCGCCCGGGTAAGCAGCCGCAACGGACCGTGTTGTCCACCTAATAAGTCGTACGCCAGATAAAGACTGCCCAGCACATCAAGACAGGTACCGGTGATGCTGACGGCCGCGACCGTATGGTGGTCCATTCAATGATTGTAGAGGTAATACTTAGTAGTTGTGCCAGGATCATGGCGCATCCGGAGCATCACCCGCTGGTTTGTTTACCGCTGGAGCGGGCAGACAGCCAGCAATAGCACCTTTCACCATGTCCACACTACTTGACTCGGATCGCGCGCTTGTCGTTGGTTCAACTATTGCACGTAAGGTCCTCCAATGGCTATTGCCTGCAAGTCGTCTCTCCATCTTTTCTGAAATCGCTGCCGGCGGGAAATCGTGCAGCAGTTTTGCCAGGTCTTCGTATTGGTCGGTGGCGAGGAAGTCGACTCTCGCAGCTACCGCCGCCTTCCACCGCACCAGGACTCTTTCTTTCGAGCCAAAGTTGTAATTCTTGTCCCATCCATTTTCCTTGCGCTCCCGATCCGAATGGCCGTTCAGAGTGTAGAAGCGAATCCATAGATTCATTTTGTGGGCGTGATTTACAAGCCCCTGCAGGCGCTCCTCGTCCTGCGAGGTCCAGGCTCCAGATTTTCTTTGCCCTCCTTCCTCCACTACGCCCCAGGAATTATTCCACCAGCGACGGTAATTGTTGGCCGGTTGTGGGACAAGAATCTCGGGCGGCGCCATGGGGTCCTTTCCGTGAAGATGGACAGCACCGAAAGCCAGCAGCCTTTCTCCAACAGGGACAATGTCATAAAAATCCCTTTGCTGACTATCAGCCTCCCCGGTCAGCACCAGTAGTGGTTTCAAAGTCAGGGGCATCATGTGCTGGATATCGCTGGTCCGTGTCGCACTGCAGATCCATGACTCGTATTCCTTCAAGAGCTGCCAGATCGCCGCGTGATGCGCAGCTTCGTCGGACTTGAAGTCCAGATTCAGGGTGATGAGCGGCCAATTGCGGGTATCTCCGTCGTGCAAGGCCTTCTCAATGACGGGGCGGATTCGTTCGAAGAAATAGTCTCGGATCGTGGGCTCCGTGCCCCGCACCTTGTCTCCGTGCGAAACCACGGACCACGATTTACCTGTACCCTTGTCCGTATACCAAAACAGATCCTGCTCGATGGCAAGAGGAGTGCCGGTTTCGAGGGCTCGATCGATTCGATCGCTCCAGCGCCCACCATAGGGGTAGCAGTTATGCGCATCCATCAAGACGCGTGCACCCGGGGAAAGCGTGGAGTCTGACCAGGCCCTTCCTGCGCGCACACCACAAGCGAACAGCAGCAGCAATACGATACAGGCTTTGACTTTTCGGTGTTCCAAGTGTGGCAACCAAGTTGAAAACCAAGCTCAGAATTGAAAGCGTGCCGCAAGCTGCACGACTCGGCGATCAAATGCGTCGGTAATGACGCCGAACCCGTCGTCGCCCCAGGTAGTTTGGCTGGGATCCCTGAAATTCACATGATTGAAGAAATTGAACGCCTCCGCCCGGAGGTCCAGCCTGGTCCGCTCGGTAATCGTGAATCGCTTGACCAAGGTCAGATCAAGGGTTCCAAACCGTGGTCCGTGCGCCACGTTGCGTCCTGAATTTCCCGGAGTATCCACAGCTTGAAGCGCAAATCCACCGGGATTGAGAAATTGACGGTTGTCCGCGGGATTGTTTCCAGTATTGGGATTGCCGACCCGATTGGGCCGCAGGTCACCGAAGTCGTTTGGAATATTGTTAAACGAGATTGGCTGTCCCGTCACAGGGTCAGTTCCGCTTGGGTCGAGCGAGACGTCCATTGGCAACCCCGATCTCCACGTCACAATGCCGGAGAGTTGCCATCCGCCGATCAGTGCGTTCGCAAACCTACCCATGTCGTTGCCGAAAGCATGGCCGCGGCCTAGCGGAAGCTCATAGACACCGGCCAGGGTGAAGCGATGCCGAGGAACCTGGCTCATTGGACCGCGTTCGCAGACGAAGCAGTCCTTTACTTGTGGCTCGCTGTCGGAGCCCCAAGCGCCCGCTTCATCAATGGCGCTGGCGTAAGTGTAGGCCCCCAGGAGATAAAAACCGGTCCGGAACGGCTTTTCATATTTGAGTTCGAGGGCATTGTAGTGCGATTCGCCCCGAGTTGTACCGGTGTAGATCGAGGAGAAACTCGGAAATGGATAATTCGCCGGATCACTGGGATCGACACCATAATTCGTCTGATTGGCATCGAAGTTCGCAATCAAATGGTGGCCGCGATTGCCGACATATGAAATCTCGAACGAAGACTGGGCCGGCATCTGAAATTGGGTACTCACATTGAACTGGTGCACTCGCGGGGTTCGCCAGTCACGCTCCCTGGCCTTAATGCCCAACGTGCTCGGATCGAATTGGGTCAGGATGTTGCCAGGGATGGGGTCGGAAAGGAACAAAGGGGGAAGCGCCCCCTGTTTGTTCAACGTCACCGAGACCAGCTGCGGCGGGTTGAGAGGCAAATTGGTATCGGATCCGAAGATGTCCTCGCCGTTATAGAAGAGCCCGTATCCCGCGCGAAATACGATTCGATCGGGAACCACCTGGTACGCGACACCCAGGCGCGGCCCCCAGTCAGCTCGGTCCGGATTGACCAGGTATTTGTTGGAACCGGAAGCGTGCACGAGTTGACCGGTCGTGAAATCAAAGTTGATATTGCGATTGGTTCCGCTACCGTAGTACGGGGTCGCGTACTCATAGCGCAGCCCCAGATTCAGGGTCAGCCGACGGCTTACTTTCCAGTCATCCTGAGCGTAGCCGGCCCAGACCTGCTGCAATTGCGTGACGGTGGGAACTGAGTTGATGACGAATTGATCCGGCATCCCCAGGAACAGGTCCGCCAGGGCATCCCCCGCGGAAACGATGCCCGCCGGGTCAGCCGTGAAGTTTCCGCGGAAGCGGTACTGAGGTGTCCGACGCTGGATGTCAATGAACTCGTTACTCTTGGCACGCGACTCGAAACCGAGATGAATGGTGTGCGCGCCCCGCGCCACAGATAAGCCATCCAGAATTCCGTAAAGATGGGGCTTCTGGAATTGCGGGCGGAAGTTGCGAGTACCCAACTCCTGATAATTTGAAATCTGGATGCGGGGCAAGCCGCCGGGGTTGGGCAGATCCGACGGAATACCTTTAAAACCGAAGGTTTCCGCGGTCGGTCCATCGGCAGACGTATTGGCGAAGGTGGCGTAGGTGCGGTAATAGCCAAAGCGAACCACGTTGACGACTCGCGGACTGATTGTCCTGGTCCAACTCACTCCCGTACTCTGGTTGCGGTTGTACTGCTTGCCATTGTTGCAATCCTGAGATCCGCAGTCAGCTAGATTTCCTGGGAAAATCGCGCTGCGGAAGATGTCTTGCTGCAAGAAACTGTAACGGAAGGAAAACTGATCACGCTGGGTGGCGTAGTAATCGTTCCGGATATCGAATTTGTGAGTGTTTTCCCGGTCGGGACGCACAGCGCCGTAGTTTTCTGTGAAACGTCCCGAGCTTTGCTGGGTACCGGGGAGGTTGGGATCGGGATAAAGAGCAGCGATTGAAGCGCCAAGCGCGTCCCAACGGGCTTTCGGAATGATGTTGCCGGTAAATGGCAGTCCGGTCTGCGGATCAAAGAGCGGGAACGTGAGCGCCGAAAAGTCTCCCTGTTTCTCGGCCTTGGTCGGCACGTTTCGCAAGTAGGTATCAGAAAAAGTTTCGTGGAAGCCCTCGTAGTCGCCGAAATAAAAGAGTTTGTTCTTTACGATTGGTCCGCCGATAGTGCCGCCGAACTGGTGCCAGGCCAGATCCGGCTTGGGAAGGCCAGTGAAGCTGTTGAGCCAGGAGTTCGACGCCAGGGCTTTGTCGCGATTGTAGTACCAAGCCGATCCGTGCAAGGCGTTGCCGCCGGACTTAAGGGAAACATTCACCACGGCGCCGGCAGAACGGCCAAATTCGGCCGAGTAACTGTTGGTCTGCACTTTGAATTCGCTGATTGCATCTGGCGAGGGTCGGACCACCTCGGAGGAAAGAGACTGAGCGTTGGTTGTGCCCTGGTTGTTGTCGAAGCCATCGAGGAGAAAGTTATTCTGCGTCTGATAATTGCCATTGGCTACGAACCAATCCGGCCCACGCGTCGCCGGGGTTAGATCGGTGGCCACGGTAACGCCGGGCACGAGCAATGCCAGGTCGGTATAGCGGCGCGCCTGCAGCGGCAATTGCACTGCCACGTTTCCTTTGACAACCTGGCCGAGGGAGCCTTCTTCAGTTTGCAACGCCGCCGGCTCAGCCGTGACTTCAACAGTCTCTGCTTTGCTAGAGGGCTGAAGCACGACCTTTTCGAAACGCTTTCCGTTTACATCAATGGTCACGCCTTGCACTTTGACGGTCTTAAAGCCATCGTGGGAAACCTCGAGGGCGTAGTCGCCACCGCGGATCGGTGAGAAGACCGCATAACCGTCCGAACTCGTGCTTTGAGACGCGGATGTTTCCGTACCAGTATTGATGAGCTTTACCGCCGCCGCAGGAATGACCGCACCGCTCGAATCCGCGACCAGAACTTTCAATTCTCCAGCGTCGGACTGGGCATAAAGCCTGGTAGCAAACACCCCTGATAGCGCAAGAATGAGTGAAAGACAGGATTTGGTGGCACCGCGACTGGTCCAGGACATCACAGGCTCCTTACTAACGAGGTCGAGGAAGATTTGCGCCGGAGAGTGTTTAGTAAACTTTCAGCGTTACAGTGGTATTAAAGAAATATTAAGATCACGTGAAAGCGCCAGCTTCTCCAGACAGGCGATCGTCGTCCTGAAGCCTTGCGCGTAGATGTCACCTCCCCCGCTAGGCATTCGGGCGGCGCGGGCGGGTTCAACTTCCCGCAAGCCCACATCCAGATCGCCAAATTCGACATCGCGCAGGACTACAAATTCGTCGAGCAGACCCAGGTCTGGAACCCCGATATTGCTTTTGTCTACCCGAGCCTGACGACGAACTCGAACAACGAAGTCGGCATCTCGCTGGCCTGGGGCGGGGGCAAGAGTTACGGCAGCCACGCGGTCGGCATCCTCGGCGACTTCGTGGTTTGGTTCGGGGAGACCAGCGTCCGCACCAGCACTCGTGTAAGTCCTACACGATTCGGCGACTATCTGCACGTGCGGCTGGCTCATCCCGACACTCGATTCTTCAGCGCCTTCGGGTATGCGGTGGGAAGTGACACTACCATTACACCGCCGCCGGAAAAGGACGACTATCTGTATGTCGAGTTCGGCCGAGAAGCGATCGCTCCATCGCCGCTTCACTAGACGCAGTTTCACCAATGCCTAAAGAGCATTTTGGGTGCCGGCGCCCCAGTTTCGCGTCGTGGCTCTCGCTAACGTGGGAACCATACTCCCCAACCGCGCCAACGCTCTGGCCCCCTTCCACGGTTACGCCGGTTGGCCGTTTTGCGCACGGCGTAGGGCAAGGGCGGAACTGCTGTTAGCCCAGCGTGTAGCGAAGCGGAACGCTGGGTGGGCTCTCCGCTAAATCTCCAAACCCCTTCAGGTGTCTGTGTCATAGCCCTGGCACTTGTTATCCACAATGGGGATGAGCGCTAGAATGTTTTCCCTCACCATCGGACGCAAACTTAGGTTTCTTCTCAGGCTTTGATGATTTGGCGGTTATTGCGCTGCTTCCTGTCGTTGTTCTAGGCTATCCTCTGCGTCTGAAGAGCGGTGGCGGAGATGGCCTCCGTGCTCGTGACTCTACGGTAGAAGAACGGAGGCACGCAACATGCTGCAAAAATACAAAGAGATTTTCTACGGAGGCCTTTTCGGGCTCGGTACGGCCATCCTTGATACGGTCATGGATGCCCAGATGGAGGGCCTCGGCTTCCAGGATGAAATGGTCCAGCATCGTCCCATGTTGTTCTATCGCGCCCTATTCATCTTAATTGGCCTAGCTCTCGGCTGGCTGCTCTGGCAGAAAAACAAACGTGAGCGCGAGTTTCGTGACCTATCGGAGATTCTAAAGCGATTTCGTCAAGAGTACGGGGGCCCCGCTATTCTCATGCACGCAAAGTTGCAAGTACTCTTAACCCGAGAAGACCTGCACCTCTCCGACGAAGCCGAAGAACTTGTTCAGTTTGTGTACCAAAAGTCCCAGGATCTCCAGTCACTAGTTAAGAACAAACTGCCGCCGTGGTAAATCAACGCTGGCTCCGCCGTTCGTTGGATATTTGGCGACCCAAAAGCCTGCGCTAGCAAGAAGACGTTAGAAAGGCGAATGCAGATCTGGGCTCCTCCTATAGATACCCGCACGCGCTCTCGCACGGTCTGGCCTTCGATCTTGAGCAGCGGTTCGTCTGCATCGGGGTCCGCCGACTGTGGGCTGGCCGCCCAAGTGGCGATCCAGGCATTTCGCGGAGCCCAGCCAGTTGGGAAACAAACAGAAGAAAGCAAACGAGAGCGCAATCCGCAGTTCACTCAGCTGGAAACAGATCAGTCAAAAATGGAAGAACGCATTCGGGCAGTCATAACAGGGAGACTGCGGATCGTCGACTTAAGGGAGCACAGGACTACGAAGGGGACGGATAGGGTGCCGCGTCCTTTATGCCGCGTCGGGGTTTGGAAGGAGAACATCGCGGACAAAGTTGTTGAGGTCGCCGCACGCGGCGATGAATTGACGAAGAGTGCGGCGGGTTGGAGCAAACGAATTGAATTCATCAATGGAAATGCCGCCCTCGGCATATGCACGCCGGAAATCCGTAACCTTCTTCGAAAGCTCAGCAACAATCCGGGGCTCGACCGGATTGTCGATGCGAGGACCAACCTCAACGTCGCTGGCATTGAAACGAACCTGCCATGAGTAGGGCGGCGAAATAACGACGTCGCCACCGATGAATTCGCTCCAGTGCATATGGTTGCGGAACGCCGCTGAGAGCAAGCGAAGGCGGTACCCTCGCTGACGGAAGATCTGATAGGTCTTCTTGAACACCGCCACCCCGGCCCACTCGAGGTACCCAGGATCGATGGTGATGCGCTCTTTCTCAACCACAACTTTCAACCAGTCATCGAGACGTCCGACCATGATGGTGCACACCGGCCCCATACAGGTGATTTCCATGCCTTCGCTCTCGCGCCGTCGCAGGCCTCTCTCCACGGCTTCAGCCACGGCAATGCACTGAGGCAAGGAGAAACAGACGGTCGCGTTAATACTGATACCCCGATGGGTGGCCTCCTCAATGGCTAGAATCCCTGCGCTTGTGACCGGGATCTTTACAATCATGTTGGGCGCCAATTCGCTAAATTCCTCAGCCTGCTCGACGATGGCTCGTGCATCGCGATACAGGCGCGGGTCAGTCTGGATGGAAAGTCTCCCATTCCTTCCCTTATGAAACTCGAAAACAGGCTTCAAAAGGGCTGCGCTCCTGACTGACATCTCGCGAACTACCTGCCAGGCAATCTGATCTTCGGTGGCCGTAGGACGCTCGTCGATCAGGGCGCGAATTCGATCAATCCACAGGCTCATTTCCTTCTTGAGGGCCGCAACCACAATGACAGGATTGCAGGTGGCGCCTACGGCTCCGTGTTCGATCGAATAGGTCAACTCATCGATTGCGGCCGAGTCATTCCACAGACAGGTAGGAGTCGTTTGTGTCATTTCATACAACGGGCTCTTGTAGGCCACTGAGCTTTGTGTTTGTGTCATAGAATCCCCCAGACGAAATGGTCCGAGTGCGCGAACTGAAAGTCTGTGCCCGCACTGTTGCGTCTGGCATTATGTGTGCTCTTATTGTTTTTGTCAAACCGCTTAGACTTCAGCGAAGCTAAACGGGGCTACAGTCTAACAATTCTGTAATGCTATGATTAGACAATTTCGTCTCGTACCAGCGCCCCGTTCCAGTTTCGCTTATTCTAAGCGCTTTGAATATGTGAATTTTCAGGTATTGTGGCCAAGTCGAATTCAAGGAATCCTGCCCCAGACTACCGGAGGCGTGGTTGATCCCGTGCGGAGAGTGAGCCGTCCCCCGCCAAGCTTTTCGTTCGTAGGCGAAAGCCACACGATTCTCGAACCCGCAGTTGCGGCATGATCTTGTGAGTCTCGCCTCGCCCCGCCTTGCCCTTAATGCGCTCGAGCAACAGCTCGGTCGCGACACTGCCGACTTCGTACTTCGGAAGCTCTACCGCCGTGATCGGCGGGCTGAAGAGTTTCAACCAGGGATAGTCATCCAGCGTCACAAGGCCAAAATCGTTTGGACAACGCATGCCCATCTCCTGGGCGGCTTCGAGGAAGCCTACCGTCATTAGAAAGTTCGCGATGAAAACAGCGTCCGGACGGTGAGTGAGTAGCGAAAGACCGGCGCGGTAACCTGAATCAATACGATAGTCTCCTTCGTATACCAGCTCGGGCTCGAACTTCAGACCATTCTCACTCAAAGCCTTTCGATATCCCTGCGCCCGGGCTTTGCCGTTGCTCACATTCAACGGACCGCCCACGAGTGCGATTCTTTGATGCCCCACTCTTGCCAAATGCGATACGGCATCGTAGCTGCCCTTCAGGTCGTCGGTGGTCACGGCATCCTTCGTCAACCCCGGATAGGTGCGCATCATCAACACGACCGGCACTTTCATATCTGCGATCATGCGCTCAATACGCGAGCTAAGCTGGCCCGGTGCCTTGGTGAGCAAAACGCCGTCCACCCGCTTGGATAGAAGCAGTTCCAGGTAGAGTTCTTCCTTCTCCGCATTGCCGTCAGTATTGCACAAGAGAGTGCTGTAACCATGCTTCTGAGCTGCATCTTCCGCCCCCCGCACTACCATGGGGAAAAATGGATTCGAGATGTCCGGAACCACCACCCCGATGGTGTGGGTCCGCTCGCTGGCCAGACTTTGAGCGAGCGAATTAAGTCGGTAGTCCAGCTTCTTGATCGCGGCCTCGACACGTCGCTTACGCGCTGCACCTACGTGTTCCTTCTTGTTGATCACGGCCGAAACAGTGAAGACCGAGACCTGCGCTTCGCGCGCCACATCGTAAATGTTCGGCGCTCTTCGACCGGGCGTTTTGGAATTCCTGGGTGAACGAGGCATTGCACTCTTCCCTCGATGATCGAAATTTCCTCGTCTCGTCCTACCGAGACAACAAAGCTTTCGGGGCCTGTTACAGCATTACTGAGGAGTTCTCATCCTTAGCACAAAACTTTGAATTTCGCTGGCGCGATGATAGACGGCTGCTTCCGCCTTTGCCATGACTTCTCGATGCCGGGCAAAGGCTTTCTTCGCGTCCTCCGACTTTCCCAGTCGAACATAGGCTTGCCCCAGCTTGTACAGCGGTTCGGGAAACTCCGGATCGAGTGCAGCCGATTTCTGGTAATACGCAACCGCCTCGGCCATGCGTTTTTGCACGCGGCAAAGCTCCCCAAACTGATAGGGCACTCGGGCATCGCCGGGACGCAGAGCCGCCGCCCGCTGCAGAGCTGCCTGTGCCAGTGAAGCATTACTCATATCGCCTCCCTGGTCCATTTCTTTCACCAGGGCCGCGCCATAGTAGTACTGCGCGCCGAAAGTCTGGGGCTGCTTGGCGGCCAAATATGCTAGTTTGGCCACAACTTCCGCCGAGCGGGTATCCGCAAAGCTAAAAGCCTCTCCGAGAAAAAGATAGGCAGGTTCGAATTTCGGATCCAGATCGACCGCCTTCAGATAAGACGCGACCGAGTCGGCGGTCTTTCCCCGCATGAATTCCGCAGTGCCCAGACCGAGATAGATTCTCGACGCCTTGGGAAAACGCGTTTGGGCGGCCTGGAAGACCGTTTCCGCGGCATCAAAATTTTCATGCAGCAGGAGCTCCGCACCGAGGTCGAAGGCAAACTTGTCACTGCTGGGATCTACACGCACGGCTTCCTGGTAATGATTCAGCGCATCCCCAAATTTATTTTGTGATTCGCTGATATCGCCAAGTAGGTCCTGCAGATCGCCTGTGTTCCTGATCGCGAGAGCGTGCTGCGCCGCATCCAGCGCGCCGTCGACGTCCTTCAAATGCTCAAGCCGGAGGACAGCCAGGTTGTAGTGCGCCTCATAGGATCCGGGATCAGAAGCGATGGCTTCCTCGAATTTCGTGACCGCTTGTGTGTATGCGCCATACGACGTCAGCAGCGCGGCTTCCCGCGTGGCCCGCTCACTGACGGAGAGCGAGGCTAAGACCTGATTCAGAAGCGGAATCGCCGCGTCCGCCTGGTTGGATTTCAGACGCACCAAAGCCACCGTATAGAGAAGTTCTTTGTCGTCCGGCGCCAACTTGACGGCTGCTTCCAGCGCCTTGGACGCGGCCGCAAGATTGCCTTCATCAAAATTTAGACTGCCGACCAGCTTCAACCACGGCACGACACTCTGATCTCCCGGAGGTTCAATTGAACCGAGAATGCGGATCGCGGCCTTTCGATCTCCCACGCCAGCGGCCGCAACGGCGGCTTCATAACCAATTGCCGAGGAGTGTTCATGGCGAAACGCGCGGTCCAGTAGCGGACGAGACTCAGGATATTTGTGTCGGGCGTTCAGCAGCGCTCCCAAATTGTAGAGCGCACTGACGTCTTGCGGACTGATCTTAAGAGCATGGCGAAAGGCGGCCTCAGCGTATTCCGAATCTTGGTGTCGAAGGTAAGCCGTTCCCAGATTGTTATAAGCTCCCGGTGTGTTCGGAGCCAGGCGGGCAAACTCTTTGAACATGGCGAGAGACTGCTCATTCTTTCCCTCTCGACCGTAAGCAATGCCGAGCAGGTTACACACTTCCGCGTCCGTCGCATGGGCCCGGCGATAATTTTCCAATAATGCTATTGCTTGAGTTGTGTCGCCCTTATCGAGCGCCTGACGGGCGCGATCGAGCAAAAGATCTTTCTGGGCCGCCAACCAGACACCGGTAAATAAGATGAAAAGGACCGCTCTGCCTCCCCATCCCAAACGGGTTCGGGTTTTAGGGGGAGATGATTTCATTGACCTTTACGGTTCGGCCCAGCAGGTGAACGGAACCTGCAAATCATAGCAGGGTGCGGGCCTCAATTTCGCCACGGAGGTCGAGTCTAGCGGGAGCGGGGGCACATCTGCAGTTTCAGTTGCTCGGTCACGAAAGCCTTCATCTTCTGCGCGCTGATGGCGATACTAGCCTCACGGGTGTGATCCAGCTCCAACTGAACCCAACCATCGAATCTAATCTCACGATAAAAGTGTGCTAGACCACGAAAATCGACAACACCTCTGCCGAGTTCGACGAAATCTCCAGTTGTCCCCGGACCCATGTAGCTCGGGCCGCCCAGCTTGGGATCGAAGTCCTTCCAATGACTGACCGCGAGCCTCGAAGCGTATTTTTTGACGGTCTGCAGGGCGTCGAGCCCCATGGCGGTAAGGTGCCCTACGTCTGCACAGAACCTTACATACTTGGGATTGGTGGAATCCAGAATCTGGAGGGTGATTTCTTTGGGAATGTCCCGCTCGGCGTGAAGCGCTACGAAAATACCGTGCTGTTCCAGCGAAATCCGTCCGATTTCATCGGCGGTGCGAATCGCCTGCCGCACATCGGACGGAGTTCGCACGTATGGCTTTCTTCCGGGACCCCAGGGAACGTCCCAGCCCAGGGCGATGTACTCTGCACCCGCGCCTTTTAAAAACGCCGCGACAGAGTTGATTTTCGACTTTATTGCCGGCAGTTGCTGCGTCTCGTGCAACATGAGCGCCTGATAGACACCTTCCAGTTGCACCCCGACTTTGCCGGACTGTTCACGAAACCCATTCATTTTATTTGCATAGGCGGAATCGAAATCCGCTTTACTATTGTCCGCCTCAGTGGCGCCGATGTTCAGGGCCGCGATCCCCTCAGCCGCTTTCCAGTAGGTAGTAATCGAAGGATCGGCTGAAAGCCAGGTCGTTGCCGCCATCCCAATTTTGAATTTCTGGACTGGGTCGGCGGCAAAGATAGATGTTGGATCGATGGCCAAGGCCAGTGTGGTTGCCACACCAGCCTTCAGAAATTGACGTCGCTCAATTCTGCCGGCCATCCGCCCCCTCAATCGTCATAGTCGTCACTTAACACTAGAAGTAAAACTTTAACGCAAACTGAATCTGGCGGAAGGTGAAGGGTACGGTACTGGTGATCGCACCGAAACCAGAAACCGGAGCGCCCGGCGTACCCGGATTACTCGTATTCCAGCTCAGGTTTGAAGGCGTGCCGAACTGAGGCTTGTTCAGGAAATTGAACGCCTCCACCCGGAACTGCAGCGACTTGGTTTCAGTAAGGGGCAGGTTCTTGAACAGGGACATATCCACCAGTGAAATTCCAGGAGACCGCGGCCCCGGGGTGGGACTGCAATTTCCGAAGAAGAACTGCGCCGGCGCCGAGTATCCGGTCGGGCTCACCCAGTCAGCGATGGAGCGATGGAAACCCGGAGCCGGTGTGGTGCAGTTCGGCCGATTTCCGGATTGCGTTCCGCTGTTGTCCTGTGTGATTCCGATCGAGAGCGGCTGTCCGCTGGCGAAGGTTGCGATGGCGTTCAGCTGCCAATCGCCGAGTACCTTCTCCATCGCGCCCGAATTTGCAAAGCTGTGGTTTTTGCCGGCGGGCAATTCATAAGTGCCGCTCACCACCAGCCGGTGCGGGGTGTCGTTATCCCAATAGCCCCATTCCCTGTTGCGGTGGTACCTGTCCTGGACTCCACGTAATCCGGCTTCGAAGTCACTCACCTGAGACCGCGCTTTGCTCCAGGTATAGGCAGCGTGGAAAGTGACGCCGCGAGACAATTTCTTATCGCCCGAGAGTTGAAGAGCGTTGTAATTCGAGTTGGAAGCGCTCGAGAGCCATTCAATGTGGGTGGGGGAGGTTCCTTGTACGAAATTGGGAAATGGAATTACAGGAGGCGAGCCGGGATTGATGAGGTTCGGCTGATTCTCGTTACTCAGATCCCAAAGGTGGCGCGCTTGGTTGAACACGTAGTTCGCCTCCAGCACGAAACTGCTGGTGACGGAATACTGGAACCCGAAACTTCCTTCATAGATCGTCGAAGGCACCAAGTGAGAGTCGATCGCCCGGATGAAGAGCTGGCTGACCTGGGCGGTGTTGTTGATATCAACAGGTGCCAGGAAGTTTGATGGATACCCGTTCTGTAACAGAAAAGCGGGGCCTTCTGTTGGTTGCGGATTGTTTTGAGCGTCGACCAGAAATGGAGGATTCAGCGCTAACTGGCTTTCGCTGCCATACCGATAAGTGTTTTGATAGTACACGCCCGTTCCTCCTCGCATGACCAGCCTGGGAGTAATCCCAAACGCGAAGCCAACGCGCGGAGCAAAGTTGTCCTTCACGGGATGTACAGTCGTCCGGCTAAATGTGCCGCTTGCGTTTGACGGGATGCTGAACAGTCCGCCTGTGCCGCCATTCAGAGTCGGGTTGAAGTTAGTCTCGCGATTGTCACGCTCAAATAATGGACTTGAGTACTCGTAACGAACTCCATAGGTAAGGGTCAACCTTGGTGTGGCCCTCCAGGAATCACCAACAAACCAGTTCCAACCGTTGCGATAGATACGCGCGATATCCAGATTTTCCAATTCGGCGTGGCTGGGTATTCCCAAGAGTAAATCAGTGATTCCGTCACCGGTGTATTGACCGTTGAAGCCGAAGTTGCCACGAATGCAGCAAAGATCGCTGAAGTTGTCAGCGTCACGTCGCCACTCAAGGCCGAGCTTCAGAGTGTGCGTTCCCTTGATGTAAGTAACGGCATCCTTGAGCTGCCAGATCTGTGCAAACTGATTCTGCGGTAGCCACATAGGGCTGCCCAGAAGCTGCATACCGGAAATGTCGATTTCAGGAAGACCGCCTGACAATCCTGGGAAGTTCGGTATTCCAGTGAGGCCAACCTGGCTATTGCCGTCAACGCCGAGCGTCGCCTGAATATTGTGGGAAGCGGCACGGTTGAAGCTGAAGTGCGCATCGTTCACAATATTGGGACTGAATACGTGAACATACGCCGCAGTAATACTTGTTCCCCGGTCAAGGTTCTTTCCCGAAGTCGAATCGTTGGTTCCGTCCGCAAGCGGAGAGCTGTCGTTGAATATGCCAGGCCGGAATTGGCGCAAATCATAAACGATGAAGTGGCCATAGATGTTGTTGGAATCGTTGAATTTGTGGTCGATGCGGAGTCCGCCCTGATCGGAGTCCACAGACTCTTTCGGGCTGGCAATGTAGTTGAATCCACCGTTGCCGAAGCTTCCCGGCTGGCCTTCCAAACTCCGATTCGCATTTGGTAACGGATAAAGAGCAATCAGTTTAGCCGCCACCGGATCGACACACGTGGGATCGACAATCCCGTTATTGATGCAATTGGAGAACTGAGGCAGCGGTGCAATCGATGGAGAGGTTGGCACGGTCGTGAGTTCATTAAAGTCCAAATTCCGCATATTGGGAGTTGGGACCAGACCGGCGAGTGTCAGACCCTCGCGTACTCGCCTGGCTTCATAGTTCATGAAAAAGAAGGTTTTGTTTTTTCGAATGGGGCCACCGAGGGTGGCGCCGTACTGGTTCTGCTGAAAGATCGGTTTGATTGAATTCTGACCCGCGAAGTAATCCTTGGCGTCGAGTTTGCTGTTTCGAAAATATTCGTAAAGGTCGCCGTGAAACTGGTTTGTCCCCGACTTGATCGCAGCGTTGATCACGCCACCGGCGCTGCGCCCATACTCGACGTCGTAGTCGCGAGTCTGCAACTTGAACTCGGCCAATGAATCGACCGCGGGCTGCACTGCTTGAGCGCTCTGGTCCTGCAGATTTGTTGTGTAGGAATTATTGTCGGCGCCGTCCAGCACGAAGTTGTTCTGCGTCGAACTGTTTCCGTTGACGCTAAATACGCCCTCGGCCCTCTGCTGAAAGGAGGCGCTCGCAGTGTTGACTCCAGCGGTAAGCTGCGCCAGCGAGTCATACCGCCGCCCGTTCAGGGGAAGGTCCGTCGCCTGCTGTCCGCTAACCACGTGGCCAACATCCGCAGTCTGGGTGTCGATTAGAGGAGCCTCTGTCGTGACCTCGACTTTTTCCGTCGAGGTCCCCAGCGTCATCTGGAAGTCCACCTGCTTACGATCCTGCACATCCAGCGTCACCCCATTGCGAACCGCCGTCTTGTAGTTCGGCGCATCGACGGTCACGGAGTACGTGCCTACCCTCAGGTAGGGAAACACGTAGTCTCCGTTACCTGAAGTCGTGGCTGTCAGGGATTCCCCTGTGGCGACATTTGACACCGTTACCTTCGCATTCGGCACGACCGCGCCGGAAGGATCCTTGACGGTGCCTACGATGCTGGCAGTGTCAATCTGTGCGACCGCAATCGCTGTGGAAGCCAGAATTAAAGCGATGGCAACCAGAAACCCACGCACTTGCTCTTTATCTCGCAATCGCATACCGCCCCCCTACACAGATAGAAAATGAACTTCATGGTTAAAGACACGCCCACCGCAATTTGATCCGGTCTGATATTTATCTAACCGCTTATACAATCAGAGCGCTTTTATACTTAATCCAGACGCATTGTCAAGACAAATAAATCCAACCTTTCTTGCAGGAATTCGTTCACATTGCTGGTGCTGGATGCGTTAAAGTTTCCGCAGAGGCACTGGGCCTTGGCCCCACAGTCTAAGCGGTTAGTCTCAAATTGTGAGCCGGGGCTGATTATGAACTCAGTTCAGCAAATGAGAAAGCATCTGCCGATGTGTTCGCCGGAGCGCGCAGATTCTTTTTGCCTGCGCTTCGCGAACCCGTTTTCGCGTCTTTGGTTTTTATCACCCTGTGATATACATGCGTGAGTTGGGGTGAATCTCAAGACGCAGGTTGTGCGCATGGCGGCAATACCGCGTGTTCCGATTCGGAGGCTTGAATGTCGAACTCAATGGACCGAAGAGATTTCCTCAAGGCAGCGGGGGGAACCGTTGCCATCGCTTCCCTGCCCGCTATGGGCGCTACCGTTCAGCGCTCGCTCGCGTCAGGTTGCAAATTCTTCACAGGACCTCAGGCAGCTCTGGTCGAGAGCATTGCTGAGCAAATGATCCCCGCGGATGACACGCCCGGAGGCAAGGCGGCGGGAGTGGTTTTTTATATCGACGGCGTTCTTGCCGGGCCTTTCGGAAAATTCTATCGGACTAGTTATGAAGAAGGCCTCGCCATGATTGACGCTACCAGCCAGAAACAATTCGGAGGCGCCTTCGCCTCGGTCGGTTCTGAACACCAGGCCGCAATTCTTGAAGCTGTTCAATCAGGACATTCACGAAGAGAATTCCGGCACGAGTTTTTCGGGCTGCTGTGGCGGCACGTCATGGAAGGCTACTATGGCGATCCGGAACATGGCGGGAATCGTGATGGAGCAAGCTGGAAAATGATCGGATTCGAGGGCTAACCGCATGGCGAATGCTAAGAAAGTAGACGTGATCGTCATTGGATCAGGGGCGGGCGGAGGCGTAGTGGCCAACGAACTCGCTCAGGCTGGGCTTTCGGTCGTTGTATTCGAACGAGGGAAGAACTACAGTCCCGCCGATTTCAATCACAGCGAGTTAGACAGCCAGTACTCGCTTCCGCCGGCTTATGGGCCGTCGGTGTTTCCGAACCCGCGGACATTTCGATATACCGATCGTGAAACTGCCCAACGCGTCTATCCCGGTGTGAGCGATGGCTACGGAAAGACAGCAGCGGCGGTTGGAGGAGGCACGGTCGCTTACGGCGCGGCCGCATGGCGATTCAAGAAGGAAGACTTTCGTATGAAGTCGACCTATGGAAGTATTCCGGGAACTTCCGTCGAAGATTGGCCAATCAGCTATGACGATCTCGAACCCTTTTATGAAAAGGCGGAGTATGAGTTGGGCGTTTCCGGACTTGCTGGCGCAGATCCCTTCGCCGAGCCACGAAAAAAACCTTATCCCCTTCCCCCACTGCCCATTAATGCACAGGGAGAACTTATTCGCGACGTGGGCCAACGCATCGGTTGGCATCCCTTCCCGCCACCTTTCGCCATTTTGACTCAGCCTTACATGGGGCGCAATCCATGTGTTCAATGCGTCTGGTGCCTCGCTCATGACTGCGAAGTCAAGGCAAAGTCCGGCACACAGGTCACGCTACTTCCCAGGGCGATGCAGACCGGTAAATGCGAACTGCGAAACAATTGTTTTGTGACGCGGATTCTCACCGATGCCAAGGGCCGTCCTAATCGAGTCGAGTACTTCGACGCCAAGCATCAGGGGCATGAACAGTATGCGGATTTGATTGTGGTGGCATGTTCAGCCACCGAGTCCGCCCGGCTGCTTCTGAATTCCGCCAGCAAACTCCACCCTAAAGGGTTGGGGAACTCATCCGGCCAAGTGGGAAGAAACCTGAACGACCATACTGGAGCGGATACATTTGGAATCTTCGATCGCGAGATTCCACATGACAAAGGACCGGGGCCGTCCATCGCCTTCAACGATTGGAATCATCCGCGCAGCCGGGAAATACCTGGTGGCGGGTACATTTATAACTACTATTGCACCCTTCCCATCGAATTTGCTGGAACCCGCCCTCCTGGCGAGGCGCAATGGGGCAAGGCTCACAAGGATTTCCAACGCAAATATTTCCGTCGATATCTCCATCTCGGCAGCAACTGCCAGGGACTGCCGCAGGAAACGAACAGCGTCGACCTCGATCCCAATATTCGGGATGCGTGGGGAATGCCCGTCGCCAGGATCACCCACTCCTGGATGAAAGTGGATTATGAAATCGCAAACTACGTGATGGACAAAGGCGAAATTCTGCTGAATGAAGCCGGTGCCATTAAAACCTGGCGTGGTGGAAACAGTAAAGGTGGCGTGGGAGATCATCAAAACGGGACTTGCCGCATGGGCGACGATCCGAAAACCGCTGTGGTAAGCCGGTATTGCCAGAGTCACGACGTCGACAATCTGTTCATCGCTGATGGAAGTGTTCTGGTGACCGACGCCGGCTTCAATCCGTCCCTCACGATCCAAGCAGTCGCGTTCTGGTCTGCGGATTACATCAAGAAGCAGTGGCAAGGAGGAGCTTGGCGAAACGGAAAACAAGGCTGACTTTTTGCTCTGACTCTATGCTGCAATTTACAGGAGAAACTGCATGATCGGTGGCAGGCCACTCATACTTGCAGCATGGCTCGGCATTTTCGTATACGGCTACCTCAACGCTATGTTGGGGATCGTATTGCCGAATTTGATGGAAAAACTCAAGCTCAACAAATCACAAGCTGGCGTTTTTTTCATGTTCAGTTCGGTCGGCCTGATTGTGGCTTCGATTCCAGCAGGTCTGACTATGGACGCCCTGGGCACGAAGTTGGTGGTCTGTCTGGGCCTATTTCTCGTTGCTATTGCTTTCTGGGGGCTCGGAATCGTTGACACTTCGAAGTCGCTCTACGCGATGGCTTTCGTTTTGGGCCTTGGTGGTTCCATGGTGGTTGCGGGAGAAAACACTGCAATTTCCCTGGTCAACTCCACGCAACGCGAGATCGCAGCCAACCTGCTTAACCTCTTTTTCGGAGTAGGCGCTTTCGTAGCTCCGTTTCTTGTGATGCCGGTGCTGAAGCGCAGGGGTTTTTCGGGAGTGCTAAAAGTTTCGAGTCTGCTGACCCTTGCAATTCTGGCTTTGCATCTGGGGCTTACCTTCCCCAAACCCTTGCTGGCCCAGGGTTTCCCACTGGCGCAAACCGGGGCATTGCTAACCCAACCCCGGTTGTGGCTCCTGATGTTTCTGATTTTTCTTTACGTGGGCACGGAGTTCTCAGTGTGGAGTTGGACTGTCACATTTTTCACTACTGAGCGCGGCTATGACCAGAAGCAGGCGTCCCGAATGATTGCTGCATTTGCCCTGGCCATGATCGCGGGACGCTGGGCCGGCCAGTGGACATTGGTCGCGTTCGGACCGGTGCGAGTACTGATCATCAGCGCGGCTGGCTCCGTCCTTTGCCTGGCCGGCATGTTCACGCTGCGCAAACGGATTCTGGTTGCGATTTCCACCATGGCTGCGGGCTGGTTCATGGCTGCCATCTTTCCCACAGCTTTGGGATTGGCGGGTACGTACTTTCCAACCCTGGTGGGAACTGCCATCAGCCTCGTGATTACAGGCGGCTGGTTGGGTGCAATCGCAATTCCTCCTGCCGTCGGATTTGTAGCCAACCGTAACGGAGTGGCCCGGGGTGTTCTGGTTCCTGTCGGCGCCGCACTGTTGATGCTGATGTCGCCATTGCTTCTCGCGGTGGCGCATTAAGGTGTCTCTTCACAACGGTTCAGTCTTGGCCAGTGAGAGCGCAGGTTGACAGATGAAGAGCTCAAGACTATGTTCTAAGCGGTTATATGCTGGAAATATCGCAATCGGTTAAAAGACTCGAGCAAGGTTTGGAAGCCATCGGCTATCAGTCCGGCAATAACCTACGCTGCGTTCTTTGCAGTTCTGGGTGGAGCATGGCATGACCCACACTGATTACGTCGTCCACTCCCGCACCCTGCCAGTGGATCAACCCGGCGAACTAATCCAGCTTCCCCGAGAAAAAGCCGGATGGGAATGGATGAGCTTCTTCGTACGGCGCCTTACGCCCGGAATGGCGTGGGACTGCCTCGCGAAAGAAGAGGAAGTCGCGCTTGTTCTGCTGGGCGGACAGTGTACTGCGGATTGGGGTCAAGGTGAGCAGTTGATCGGAAAAAGAAAGAATGTCTTCGATGGTCTTCCCCATGCCCTTTATCTTCCTGCGGGGAGCCACGCCAATCTGATGGCGGAGACAATCTGCGAGATAGCTGAATGCCGGGTTCCGTCCAAAGCCCGCCTTGAACCGAAACTGATTACTCCGCAAGATGTCGCCAGCAGCTTGCGTGGCGGCGAGAACGCCTCTCGCCAGATTGTCGATATCATCCGTCCCGATTTTCCAGCCGAGCGGGTGATCGTGGTGGAGGTTTACACTCCCGGCGGAAACTGGTCGAGTTATCCGCCTCATAAACACGATGTCCACAATCCTCCCACCGAAGTAGATCTGGATGAGATTTACTACTACCGGATCACCGATCCTCGGGGTTTCGCACTACAGAACCTTTACGACCCACGAACCTCCCGGGATTTAACCTTGAAACTTCACGATGGAGATGCCGTCCTGGTGCGAGATGGATACCATCCTGTAGTGGCCGGTCCGGGGTATAACGTCTACTATTTAAACTTTCTGGCTGGGACTTCGCGGACTATGGCGGTCACGGAAGATCCGCAACACACATGGATCCGCTCCAACTGGAAGCAACCGGACACACGCCTTCCGCTCGTCTAACTGAGTAGCCGACAAGCCTGGCGCGTTAAAGTCATTTTGATCGAAACACTCTGACCGGAAGGACGAACTCTCACCTTCAAACTGTAGCGAGGCAGATTCGCCATGACGCGACGACTAACGACAGCTCAAGCCATTGTCAGTTTTTTACAAAATCAATACGTTTCGCGTGACGGTAAGGAGCACCATTTCTTCGAGGGATGCTTTGGAATTTTTGGCCACGGCAATGTGGCTGGTATGGGACAGGCTCTCGAGCAGAATCCTTCGTTTCCATACTATCTTTGCCGTAATGAGCAAGCTATGGTGCACACGGCTACTGCATTCGCCAAAGTGAGTAACCGTTTGCGGACCCTTGCGTGTACGAGTTCAATCGGGCCTGGAGCCACCAATATGATCACCGGTGCTGCGGTGGCTACAGTGAACCGGTTGCCTGTGTTGCTTTTGCCTGGTGATATTTTTGCTCGCCGCAATGTGGCTCCGGTGCTTCAGCAATTGGAATCATCGACAACCCAGGATATTTCGGTGAACGATTGTTTTAAACCGGTCTCCCGTTATTGGGACCGGATCGAGCGCCCGGAACAAATCCTTACCTCTCTGCCCGACGCGGTGCGGGTCTTGACTTCTCAGGCTGACACCGGCGCGGTCGTCGTGTCCTTGCCGCAAGACGTTCAGGCAGAGGCATTCGAATATCCTTCCCGGTTTTTCGAAAAGCGAGTGTGGACCATCCCTCGTCAACGTTGTGACCGTGACTTGCTGGTTTTGGCTGCCCAATGGATTCGTTCTTCCAAAAAGCCGCTCATCGTCGCGGGCGGCGGCGTGATTTACTCAGACGCCACCGAGCAACTGGCGCGCTTTGCCGCGCAATCCCGCATTCCGGCGGGCGAGACCCAGGCTGGAAAGGGTTCCCTGTCTTTCGATCACCCGCAAAATCTGGGCGCCATCGGTGTGACAGGAACTCCGGGAGCGAATATCTGCGCCCGGGAAGCGGACCTTGTGATCGGCCTTGGTACTCGATATAGCGATTTCACAACGGCATCCAAGACCGCGTTTCAGAATCCCAATGTGCGATTCATCAATATCAACGTCACGGAGCTCGACGCCTACAAGCACTCGGCTCTGCCTCTCGTCGGGGACGTTCGCATCGTTCTTGAAGAATTGGAAGCGGCGACCAAAGGCTATCGCGTGGAAGATTCCTATCATGCGGCGGCGTCTGGCATGCAGGCAAAATGGCAAAAAGAGGTCGACCGCATTTACAGCTTGCGACACGGTCCACCCATCAGCCAGGGATCGGTGATCGGGGTAGTGAACCGCGTTTCGGGACCGAAAGATGTAATGGTTTGCGCCGCCGGCAGCCTGCCTGGCGATCTTCACAAACTCTGGCGCACGCGCGACCCCAAGGGATACCACATGGAATATGGGTATTCCTGCATGGGCTACGAGATCGCAGGCGGATTGGGCGCGAAGATGGCCGATCCCCAGCGCGAGATTTATGTGATGGTTGGTGACGGCTCCTATCTCATGATGGCGCAGGAAATCGCCACCTCTTTACAGGAAGGGTACAAACTGAACATTGTCCTTCTTGATAACCATGGCTTCTCCAGCATTGGCGGGCTGAGCCGCGCTTGCGGCAATCAGGGGATGGGAACGGAATACCGCTATCGAAAAAATGGGAAACTATCTGGAAACAACATTGAGATTGATTTTGTCGCCAATGCCGCCAGTCTGGGGGCGTACGCGGTTCGGGTTAAAACAAGCGAGGAACTGGAACAAGCCTTGATCGAGGCGCGCAAACAGCCCCGGACCTCGGTGGTCGTGGTTGAGACTGACTACAACGAACGAGTCAGTGGCTATGAATCGTGGTGGGATGTTCCCATCGCAGAGGTTTCGGAAGTCGAGTCAGTCCGCACCAGCTACCGTGATTATTCCGAAGCGAAGAAAAAGGAGAGATATTTTCTGTAGCATCGCCTCCAGGAGTCGGTCTGGCGGGTCGCTGATGCAGGTGGCGGGATCTGGATTTATCGTCACCTGACCCTGGATTCGTGTGCGAGAATCAGAAAGCAAACACCTCTGAGGTATCGCGATTGCGCGAAGTGCATTCCCTGAGACCTTCCCTTTCTCGGCGTCACTTTCTAAAAGCTTCGGCCCTGCTCGGCCTTGAAGGCGCGGCTGTTTCGTCGGCCCTGCCGCTACTGGGCTCCGTCAGTTCTGCCCAGCCCAGACCATCGAACTCACAGCCTTTTTTCACTTTGGTTCCCCCCTCCACCAGCGGAATCACGTGGAAGCATGCCAATGGACGCTCGCCGAACTACTACCTCCCTGAAACCACAGGCGCCGGCTGTGCTTTCATCGATTACGACAATGACGGTTGGATGGATATTTATCTGGTGAACAGCGGTCGCTGCGACTTTTATGATCCAAATCCGCCGCTCCGCAACATCCTCTATCACAACAATCGCGATGGCACTTTTACCGACGTTACGGTGAAGGCGGGCGTAGCTGGCGGCGGCTACGGAATGGGCGCCGCCGTAGGCGATTACGACGGCGATGGCTTCCCCGATCTCTATCTCACCCAGTACGGGAGCAGCATTCTCTATCACAACAACGGCGACGGCACCTTTACTGATGTCTCCAAAAAGACTGGCGTCTCGGCCCCAGGTTGGGCCTCAAGCGCCGTCTGGTTCGACTATGACAACGATGGGCGGCTTGACCTCTTCGTGTGCCGCTTTGTGGATTTCAGTAAGGAAAAAAATAAATTCTGCGGGAACCCGGCGACTGGCGAACGCTACTACTGCGTTCCGCGCGTTTACGATCCCATGCCGAGCTGGCTATTTCACAATAACGGAGACGGAACCTTTACCGACGTCAGCAAAGAATCCGGCATTGCGCAGTACATGGGGAAGGCTTGGGGCGTGGTGGCCTGCGATGTCAACAACGACGGCCACATGGATCTTTTTGTGGCAAATGACACCGTGGCAAACTTCCTTCTGCTGAATAAGGGTGATGGGCAATTCACGGACATTGGGACTGAAGCGGGAGTTGCGTACAACGCCGAAGGCAGTGCTCGATCCGGCATGGGTGTTGATGCCGCTGACTACAACGGCGACGGCTGGATGGATCTTTTCGTCGCCAATGTGGATCGCGAAATGTACTCCCTCTATCGCAACAATCGCGACAACACCTTCGATGATGACGCGCTGGCCACAGGGATCGGGAAAACTACGGCACTCATGAGTGGATGGGGCCTGAAGTTCTTCGACTTTGACAACGACGGCAATCTCGATCTGTTTCTGGCCAATGGCCACCCTGATGACAAGGTCGAAACCCGGGATCGCGAAGTCCAATATTCCGAGCCGATGCTCCTGTTTCGCAACAACGGTCCCGGTTCCCGACCAGCATTCGCAAATGTGAGTGCAGCGGCAGGGCCGGTTTTCAATCAGCGGTTCGCCGCGCGGGGTATGGCGATTGGCGACTTCGACAATGATGGCGCAGTCGACGTGCTGGTAGCTGTCAACAATGACGCGCCGGTGCTGTTGCGAAACACGGCGACCGCGGGAACACATTGGCTCGGAATTCAGTTGGTGGGAAGCAAGGCCAATCGTGACGCTATCGGCGCAAGCGTTACCTGGCAAGCCGGGGATTTCAAGCGTCACCGAGTTAAAGTTGGCGGCGGAAGCTACCTCGCATCTCACGATCCGCGAATGGTCTTGGGCATTGGTCCCCGGACGAAAGTCGATTGGGTTGAAGTGAAGTGGCCTCGGCCCAGCGGCCTGGTAGAGCGATTCTACAACCTGCCGATCGACCGCTATGTCACCATCGTAGAGGGAAAGGGCACTAAGGCAGCGGTGCGCCCACAACAACGCGGTTAAACATCATGCGTGGGAGCCGGACATACAGCCCAGGCGGCTGCGGATCAGTCCAGTGTGTTCATAATTCGGGATACATTAACACTTTCAAAGCCCGCCTCTGAGTACACAAGTCAAAAGCTGTCCGCCACTCTGAGATCGGGAGCTTGTTGGAAATAACGTCGTTCAATCTCACCCGGCCCTGGTCATAGATTTTCATCATGCGATCCCACGTTTGAGCCGTGTAGCAGACGGAGCCGGACAGCTTGAGCTGCTTATAGAAGACTTGATCCATCGGGAACTGAATTTCCTGTCCGCAAATCCCTACTTGTGTGTAATTTCCCATGGGTCGGAGGGCTTCGATGCAACCACGCACTGAATTCTCGTGGCCGGCACACTCGAAGGCAACATCCACCCCTAGGCCGTCAGTCTCGCGGATTGCATCGAGGAGGTTCCGATTGCCAACATTCACAATTGCGGCTGCACCAAAGCGACGTGCCGCATCTAGTCGAGCCTCGTCACCCGGGGCCCCGGCTACGATAGTCTTTACTCCCTCCGCCACCAGCAACTTCAAACATAGAAGTCCCATCGGGCCCGGACCGGAAACCAGGGCCGTGTCACCGATTCGAACCTCGGTCAGTTCAGTGACCGCCTGGATCGCGGCTGCAAATGGTTCGCTAATCGCCGCCTCTTCCAAGGGAAGCCCCTTAGGCACCCGATAGAGCTGGTCGGGGCGCATGACAACGTAACGCGCAAAGCCGCCGTTGACACCGTGCCCCATACCTCGCCGGTTTGAGCAGAAGATGAATTTTCCAGAGACACAATATCGGCAGTGACCGCAAGTGATGGCGGTCGCTCCCAAACACACTACGCATTCGTCAAGCGCGACACCGGCGACGTGACTGCCTATTTCCACGACCCTACCCGCAAACTCATGCCCAAGAATGACCGGGGGGTAGTTGCGGAAAGTATCGTGCCAGACGTGGATGTCGGTCCCGCACACACCACAAAAGGCAACCTCCACTTTCACCTGGTGTGGCCCGCACAAAGGCTCCTCCACATCGAGGATGCCAACGTTTCCATCCCCCGGGGAGTGTTTTACAAGGGCTTTCATATTTTGCGAGTCCCTCCATCATGCTCAATCGGTGAAACACGCTTAAGCGGACCGAGTCCGCCACCAGCGGTCGATTTCTTCCAGCGTGCGGCCTTTGGTTTCTGGCACCAGGCGCCACACAAAAAGGAAGGCAGCGATCGAAACTGCGGCATACATAAGGAATGTTCCTGGAGCAGTAAGGGCGCTCACCAACGACAGGAATGTTAGCGTAACGAGCAGAGTCCCGCACCACAGGAAGATGGTTGCGACCGACATTGCCCGCCCTCGTATTCTAGTGGGACATATTTCCGCCATCATCACCCAAGTCCCCGTGCCCACGCCTACCGCGAAACAGGCCACGTAGGTAAGGACAAAAATCAGGACCACAATCGCCGACGCCTGGAAATGAATAGCAGCAGACACCGCGATCAGGGACAAAGCCATTCCCGCAAAAGCCGACATCAGCAGAGGCTTACGACCGGCGCCATCGATGAGAGACATTCCCAGAATCGTGGCGATGAAATTGATCGCCCCGATGATGACGTTGGCCCAAAGTGCGGTGGCAGCGGTCTGATGAGGTACGTGTTCCAGAAAGACCACTGATCCGTAGTAGATGATGGTATTGATGCCGGTGAACTGGCTGAACAGAGCAATGAGAATCGCGACCACTAGCGGTTTCCTGAAAGCGGGATCGAGGAGGTTCCCACTCTCTTCGGCGATGGCATCCCGAATGGCCTTGATTTCTTCGCCAGCGGCGTCTGAGCCGACCAGTCGTGTGAGGAAGTGTTCTGCCTCGCGGTCTCTGCCTTTCTGCACCAACCACCGTGGGCTTTCGGAAATGCAGAGCAGCGCAACCAGGAAACAGATCGATGGGATGGCGGCAGATGCAAACATCCACCGCCAGTTCGCTGGTCCCGCGCCGGTGAGCAGATAGTTGACGCTGTACGACAGCAGGATGCCGATGACAATCGCGAGCTGATTGAGGCTGACCATCAAACCGCGAGTCTTGGCCGGGGAGATCTCCGCAATATAAAGAGGCGAGAGGGTCGAAGCAATTCCGATGGCTAGACCGCCCAGAACCCGTGCGACCACGAACTCCGTGAGGTTGCGCGGAAGCGCGGACCCGAGCGACGACGCCGTGAATAACGCAGCGGCCGCGATCAGAACCCGCTTTCTGCCGAAGCGGTCGCTGGTGAAAGCTGCCAGGCTGGCTCCGACGACGCATCCCAGGAGCAGGCTGCTGGCGGCAATCTCGGTTTGCGAATCGTTTAAGCCAAACTGGCTCTTTAGAAACACAATGGCGCCGTTGATGACGGCGGTGTCAAAGCCGAACAGCAGCCCGCCGATCGCAGCGACCGCTGCGGGCAGGTACAGGTAGCGGGCGACACCTTGTGGGGCGTCAGGCATAGAAATTTGGCCAGTGAATCAGATTTTCAGCAGCCTCTGTTGCAGGAACACCAGACCGGCCGCGCCGGCCACTCCACCGTAGCCGACCAGGCCCTGAAATGCGATCGGAATCTCGCGTCCCAACAAAATCCGGGTACGGTGTGCTACTGCGTCTCGAATTGGAGTGAGTAGTTGCGCGCCGGCCTCGGCGATGTTGCCGCCAATGATCAAGACTTCCGGATCGAAGATATGCAGAACGCTGACCACGGCTCCGGTCAGGTATTCGAGGGCGCGATCGAGGACGCAGCGTGCGCTTTCGTCTCCCTCAGCCGCGGCGTGAAAAATGGCTTCGGTGCTGGGCAACTCGCCAGCCTTCCCGAGAGACAACTTCGTAGGCGCGGCACGGTGAAGATGGGCAAGGTAGTCAGACTCGATGGCCCGGGACGAAAAACGCGTTTCCAGGCAGCCGCGGTTTCCGCAGATACACAATCCGCCATTGAGGTCGAGGGTCATGTGTCCTAGATGCCCTGCGGCCCCGGAAGCTCCGCGGAGAATCGCGCCATCCACCAACACCGCACCGCCGACGCCTGTGCCCAAGGTCAGCAAAACCACATTGCGCTTTCCGCGAGCGGCGCCCCAGAGCACTTCTGAAATCAGCGCCGTGCGAGCGTCGTTATCGGCATAGAGCGGCAGGCCTGCCGGGTCGATTACGTCCGCCAAAAGCCGCCCTTCGAGGAAGTGCAGGTCCCCGGGCAGGCTGGTTACCCGAGATGTTGCAGTGTCGATAATGCCCTTGCATCCAATACCAATTCCGCGCAGCTGCGTCTTGGCTTGCCGCAAGACGAGGTGTACAAAGTCATGCAGGGCTGCTGGGGTGCGCGGCGAAGGTTGGTGAAAGCTCTCGACCAGAGTTCCGCTCATGCTTACGAACGCGGCTTTGATGGCGGTGGCGCCGATGTCTACGCCAACTGCGACGGCCTGATCAGAAGAAACGTTTGTCCGGTCTGGGCTCACAATCGTTGTGCATTATACGCACTCTATGCCATTCTAGTGGGCCATCCTTGCGTTCGACGTTTCGAACGGGATTGCGGCCTTTTGCAAGGCTATCGAAAGGAACTTCGTGGATAACCCAGCGGCCAGCAGCAATGCGAACGATGCGAGTCTGACGTTCTTCGAACGTGCGATGGCAGCGTTGCAGGAGTTGAAGGCTACTCAGGCTGGAGTGATTCAGAAAGCTGGCGAGCTTTGTGCCGATCGAATTGCGCGCGGCGGTCTGGTGTTTCTTTTTGGCAGCGGCCACTCTCGCATGATGTGCGAGGAAATGACCCCACGGCAGGGTTGCTTCGTAGGCTTCGTGGCCTTGGTGGAGCTGGCGCTTTCAAATCATGCCGCGATTGTAGGCGCGAACGGACTGCGCGCTCCGCTGTATCTTGAGAATTATGAAGGTTATGCCGAGCAGATTCTGAGCGGGTTTCATTTTGGTCCCGATGACGCCTTCATCGTAGTCTCGACCAGTGGAATTCGGCCCGTGGTCGTGGAGGCGGCGATGGGCGCGCAACGTCGCGGACTGCCGGTGATTGCCATCGTCTCAAAGGCGCATTGCAACGACGCGAAAGCAGCCCACTCTTCCGGCAAAAAGCTGATCGATTGCGCCGACCTGATCATCGACAATCAATGCCCGCCGGGGGATTGCGTAGTCGAACTGGAGGGACTTGAGTGGAGAACGGGGCCGGTTTCGACCATCACCGGGGCGATGATCATCAACATGATTCGTTGCGCCACCGCGGAGGGTCTGCTGACGCGCGGAATTAAACCGGTTGTGTTGCCTAGCCACCAATTCGTTGGGAACACGAGCGCTGCGACGCAACTAGAAACATTCTACGAAGCCTACCGCAAGAGCCTTAAGCACCTGTTTGAATAAAAATGTTCGAATAAACATGTGGACGAAGTACTTTTAATCACGGGCTCATCCGGAATAGCGGCAGCGGTGGCGCGCATGTGGGCCGCAGAGAACTCCGTGTTCGTTTTTGGAGTGAACGAAAGGGAATGCCGGTCCCTCGCCGATGAACTGGAAGCAGGCTACTCGGCCGGCGACGTGCGGGATGAAGCCGCGGTCAAGCGTGGCGTCGCCGAGTGCCTGGATCGGTTCGGGCGAATTGACGCGCTCATGAATGTTGCCGGCATCAGCGCCCGCTCGCTGGGCGACGGTCCGCTGCACCAATGCACTGCTGAGGCGTGGGATACGGTGATGGACCTCAATGCCAAGGGCACATTTTTGATGTGTCGTGAGGTTCTCGGATTGTGGACAAACAGTCGTCAGGCGGGAGTGATTCTCAACACCGGCAGTGTCCTCGCGCGGCATCCCCAACGGCAGCACTTTGCAACCGCAGGCTATGCCGCGAGTAAGGGAGCGATTGAGGCGATGACCTTGGCGGCAGCGGCTTACTACGCGCCAGAAGGTATCCGGATCAACGTGATTGCGCCGGGACTGGTGCACACCCCCATGACTGCCCGGGCGCAGGTAAATGCTGAGATCGTGAAATATATGGTTCACAAGCAGCCGTTACGGAAGGGCATGCTGACAGCGGAGGATATCGCCAAGACTGCATTTTTCCTTTTGCGGAAAGATTCGAGCCCGATCACAGGACAGGTATTGACCGTGGACGGGGGATGGACGGTGAGCGAATGAGTCCCCCCAAAAAGAAGGCAAAGGGTCTGGCGCCAAACCGGACGACCCAGCCACGGTCGCCTTTACGCACCACCGTGGTTGGCAGCTATCCGTTCCCCGGATGGCTGGAGTTTGCGTCGTCGCACCTTGACCAATTCGGCGAGGCCGATATCGAAGAGATGAGGAACGACGCAGTTATCGTGGCCGTCCAGGATCAGGTGGCCGCCGGATTGGATGTCATTACTGACGGTGAACAGACTCGCTACGATTTCAATCTGTCGTTCTACGGGAAGCTGGAAGGCATTCGCGGCACTCCGATTTCCCCGCGCCGCTTCGGGCCGCCGGCCCATGATCAGCGGGGAAAATACGAGGTCACGGGAAAGATCAGCTCCACGCATGGCTTGGGAGCGGTGGAAGAATTCAAGCGCCTGCAGAAGATCGCGCCGCCCGGACCGATATTAAAGGCCAGCGTTCCCGGACCCTACACTTTGAGCGGTCGAATCAATCCCGGCGGGGGATATAGGAACCGCTGGGACGTCACTGAAGCGCTGATTCCAATTGTTCGTAAAGAACTTGAACAGTTGATCGAAATTGGCTGCAACGAAATCACACTCGATGAACCCTCGATGAGCTGCTATGCCTATCGGGAAGATCCTCGCCGCTTTGCCAAAATATTTATTGAGACGGTCCGGCCGGTGATCGGCCGATGCCGGCTTTCCACGCATCTTTGTTTTGGTAACTACAAGGGTCGGGCCGTGGGTTTGCGGCGGTATGCGCCGCTTTTCCCCGCATTCTTCGAGTTGCCGGTGCAGGAAATGCATCTGGAAATGGCAAGCCGCGAATTTGCTGAGATAGAAATCATCCATGAGATGGCCGAGCGAGGAATCGACGTTGCGGTCGGCATCATTGATGTAAAAAGCTATTACATCGAAACGCCCGCCGACGTTGCTGATCGTGTCCGTTTGTGCCTGAAGCACGCGCCCGCAGAGGCCCTCTCTTTTGCCCCTGATTGCGGACTGAGCCAGACCGCTCGCTGGGCGGCTCGGCAGAAGTTGGCAAACCTGGTGTGCGGAGTGGCGATTGTCCGGAAGGAACTGGGACTGCCGTGATTCGTCCCGTCGTGTCTGCCGACGCGCTGCTTGCGGATGTGCGCGCCTCCGACAAACGCGACGGCAATTTCCGTCTGTGGTGGCTTGGACAGAGCGGGTTCTTGCTGCAGTGGCAAGGCGTGCATGTGTTACTCGATCCGTATCTTTCAGATTCTCTCACAAGAAAATACAGCGAGACCGACAAGCCCCATGTCCGGATGACGGAATTGATCATTGATCCCGCCCGGCTTTCATTCGCGGACATCGCCACGTCCTCACATAATCACACCGATCACCTTGATGCCGAGACCCTCGGTCCTATCCTAGCGGGAAATCCAGGCCTGAAGCTGCTGATAGCAGAAGCAAATCGCGCCTTTGTGGCGCAGCGGTTAGGTATTGATTCCGTGATTCCCATTGGGGTGGACGACGGGACCACGGTTGAAGTCTCGGGCATTCGATTTACGGGTGTGGCTTCGGCTCACGAAACAGTGGAGCATGACGAACAGGGCCACGCGAGATTTCTCGGCTACGTGATTCAGTTCGGGGAATGGGTGGTTTACCACAGCGGCGACACGATCCGATACCCGGAAATGGCGGAAAAGTTGCGGATGTTCAGAGTGCACGTCGCGTTGCTTCCCATCAATGGCCGCGCTCCGGAAAGAAGAGTGCCGGGGAATCTTTCAGGACCCGAGGCGGCGCAGCTGGCGAAAGATATCGGCGCCAAGACGGTGATCCCCTGTCATTTCGAAATGTTCGAATTCAACACTGCTTCTCCAGATCGATTCATGCTTGAATGCCGTCGTCTGGGGCAGCGATATCAAGTACTTCGATGCGGTGAAAAGTGGCAGAGTGAAGGAGTCGGGAGCAGAGACAAGTTGTAATGTGCACCGTGATTTCTTCATGCCAGAGGATTACTGCTTGCGGTGGCAATTGACGGAATCAACCGGGAGACAGTGGGAGCCGGATTATGGCCCCGATGATGCCCATAGGCGGGATTCTGAGGATTTAGGGGCTTGGATCGTTGGGTCGGTGCCCCAACGATGTGCTTACGCTTAGCGCTCAGACAACATACGAGAAGGCGGCATTCCGCAAACTAGCGGAAGTCTAATGAGCAGTCCCAAACGGCTCCTGCTTTATTCTCCTGCCCGCCACCAGCAGACGCGTCCATGGCTGATCTTTCAATCGGCTGATTTGTACACCGGGGTGGCCATAAGTCGTGTCATGAATAAATTGGCCACGCCCAATGAACATTCCGGTATGAGTGATGTGATCGGCAGAACTGCCGAAAAACAAAAGGTCCCCGGGGCGAAGTCGTTTCCGATCGACTGAATCCGCGCCTGACCAGGCAGCCTGGAGGTCAGCATCCCGTGGCATCACGATTCCGCGGCTGCGCACCAGCATTTGGGTGAAACCCGAGCAGTCGAAACCCAGGCTTGATGTGCCGGCCCAGGTATAAGTAGTCCCGAGAAAGCGTCGTCCGAGAGCGATAGACTGGTCAATTGTCAGTTTCTGCGGCGCAAGATCCAAATCTCCTCGTTGCACCCATGCCAGACGTCCATCCACCAGGCGTACTTGCAGCCAACCGTCATCGTCCCCCTGCCCTTCGGCCGTAATTTCCATGCGCGATTCGAACGGAATCGTCAGCCAAGGCTGATGCGCGGTAACGTCGGGCTCACGATACAAGTTCGCCGTCAGACCACGCACCTGCGCGGTCCTGCCTGAAGTTGCGTAAGGTGGTTCGGACGATGAGATTTGGCGCACCTGGTCTGTTCGCAACCAACCAGTGTACTGATCGGGAGTGCGCACCCTGGCCCAGCCCGGGCTTTCCTCAAGCACAACAACAGTGGTGCCGTAGATTGCTTGGGATACCACGTCGGAATCTGTGTTGCCCGCGGAGAACATGTTCACTACAGGAACGGCAACCACAGCAGAAGTGGCATTCGTTTGTGCTAGGCCTGAACAGGCGAGTAACAACGCGCCAAACAGGAGTAGCTTGCGGGCGCTGAAAACGCGGGCTGAGGATGTGGGCACGACCGTTCGCACTAAATCTTTAACCTTGCCGAGCATGAATACCGGGTCGGACGAATCCTCAAATCACGAAAACGGAGCCCCCCTCGGCGTCACGTGCTTCAAGCGGCCTGTCGATCAGAAGGTGTATCTGACCGAGACCTGCATTTTTCGTGGATCGCTAGTCAGACCGCGCCCGTCTTCGCTAACAGTCAGCGGGTCCACTACGCCGAAATCGGAGTTATTGTATCGATTGCTGCCCGGCTCGTCATAGTGAACGGAGTTGGTAACATTCTGCACTTCCAGCCGCATCTCTACGTCCTGTCGTTCGGTAATTCGTACCTTCTTGGCAACCGACATGCTCAGATTCTTGTAACCAGCGAGCCGGAAAAAGTTCCGACCGACGTTGCTAAACTGGCCCGCGGCCGGAGTGGAGAACTTTGCGATTTGGTCGGATGTGACATAGGTGAGCAATCCTGTGCTTGCATCGCGATGGATGTGGAACATGTTGGGCGAGCAGCCATCGCAGTTGGCAACCGTACGTACGACGCTGTTGAGCGTGTAGTCGTTGCTGGTGGAATACACCGTGGTGGGACGGCCGCTTTCGATCATGCCAAAGCCGCCGATCTCCCATCCTCCCAAGACGCGGTCCACGAACCCATTCCAACTGTGCCCCCAGCGCTTGCCGTGTCCGAAGGGAAGCTGATACACCCAGATACTCTGGAAGACGTGGGTGCGGTCAAAGTCGGAAGGCGCGTAGTTCAGCCTGCGATTATCCAGATCAAACGGTGTACTGGAGGCCCCGAACGGGCTAGAGGCCGTTCCTACGGTAGTGAAAGTTGGATCAAAAGATCTGGTGTCGGTCGATTTCGACCACACATAGCTCGCCTGGAAAGTCAGTCCGTTTGAAAAAGCACGCCGGACTTGAGTTTGCAGGGAGTGGTAGGTGGAGAAATCGTGGCTATCGAGGACTGTCAAGCCAGTAGTGCCCGGACCAGTCCCGGCAAATTGGGGATAGGAATAAAAAAAAGTTGGAGCCAGACCGGCGGCTACATCGGTCTGATTCTGTGCCAGGTTGGCAGCCATTCTAGCCACGCGGCCATTCACGAGATCGCTGTTGTAAGGATTTTGCTCGAACTGGGTAGTATCGACGTTCGAGTCGGCTAACCATTGCGATCCTGTCGCATCCTGAGGCGGGCGGTTGGCGTAGCCAGCCACTTGCTGCATAAGCGTGTCGATCAACGGGCTATCGCCGCCGGCCGCTACGGTGTTGAAGGCGCTCAAGAATCCATTGCCGCGAATCTTCGCCTGATTAGCATCGTAGGCACCGAACAAGTGCACAGCCTTCCGGCCAAGGTAGTTCACCTCCAGGACCATCTTCTGCGGCAGTTCATGCTGGATACCGAAGCTCCACATGTAGGTCTGAGGCGGCTGCCAATTGGGATCGACGACAGTATTGGAGTTGTTGCTAAACGGCGCCGGCGTGCGCAATTGTGCAGGTGTGCCGAACAGCGTCAACGGATTGATTCTCTTGTCCAGTTCTGCAGGTGTGAGCTGGCTTAACCGACCGCCGCCGCTTCCGAAAGTCTCGTCCGTGACCTGGGTTGTCAGCCCTGGCATCCCCTGGAATACGGCCGAGGAAAGAGCAAACGTATTGAAACGGTCATAGGCGATCCGGAAGTTTCCGCGGACGGAGGTCTTGCCATTGTTATGCGGATCCCAGGCGAAGCCAATGGAAGGCCCGAAGTTTTTCCAGGCATCCTTGTAGAGTTCACCCGGCGCCCAGCTGAGGTTGTCACTGCTGAATCCCCATCCGATGGGGGGATTGGGACGCAACATATTGTTTGCGTTTGTTACCCGCGGCGAAAGCTTGATCTCCCAGCGCAGCCCCAGATCGACGACGAAGTTGGGCCGCATTCTCCAAGTATCCTGAAAATAGGAATCGTTTTCCGGCATGCGAAAATCGGCGTGGAGAAAGGTACCAGCCGGCGCCCAGGTATTGGCATCTTTGGCCACGTAGCCTTGCTGAATAAGACCGACACGGCCCAAGAGGTCGTTGATCGAACCCCGCAAGTCCGGCAAATCCGAGTTTTGATCGATGTTCAAGCCTCCATAGTTGTAAGTGGGATCGGGCGTATCCACCGCAGGATCGAAGTTGATAGCCAGGGCCGCATTCAGGTTGCCAATGCTTCCCCGCTGGTCGATGTGCCGCTGGTAGCGGAGGTTGACTCCCCACTTGAACGCATGCGCGCCATGCAGGTAGGTCATGTTGTCCGCCAGTTGGTAGGTAGTCAGGAAACGCGCATTCCCGGCGTAGTTCTGCAGCGGCACCTGCATGCAGAAAGAGTTGTTGAAATAGTCGCAAAGCGGATGGGCGAAGAAATTGATCGCGGGGTTGCTGGCGGAGTGCGGGTCCGGGTTCGCAAAATTAAAGCCGAACCGGTTCAACCCCACAACCAGCTCGTTGAGCATGTTGGGATTAACCACCCAGCGCCACGCGACGGCCAGATTCTTCGGCGTGCGGAAAGTATCCACTACGTTGGGAAATCCAGGAAAGATGGGTAGCCCAGCATTGGCGGTGTCCCCGAGCGTGTTCTGGTGCCCCGCCGACCAGCGCACAAACAGGCTGTGGGCCGCATTGAAGTTGTGATCCACCCGAACCGTATAGTCCAACTGCTTCTCGTGCTCGCCGCCGAGAAAAGTGAAGCCCGCAATGTTCAACCCGTCCCCAACCGTGTAGTTGTTGGGAAGGGGCATCGAATTTAGTACCGATTGCACGGCGGAATCAAGCCCAAGGCCCTGAGGATCATTCGCGGCTACGTCGTACGGAACGACATTGACGTTAGGCAAAGGATTTCCACTCTTGTCGACCGTAGCGTTGCTGCTTCCCGCCGCGGCGTTGAAGCATTGTCCCTCGTAAGGCTGGTTCGCGCCACAGATAGGAGAGGACTGGTCGATGAAACGCAACAACCCGCCGCGCGCCTGCTGGGTGTAAACCGTATTGGTGTTGATGGTGGTCAGCAATGTCTGCAACCACTGGAAATTCACAAAGAAAAAAGTCTTGTTCTTGACGATAGGACCGCCCAAGGTAAATCCTGGAATTTTTTGGATGAACTGCGGTCGGGAAAGTCCCGCTCCGATGTTGGCCGGATCGTTGGCATTGAACCCCGGGGTCTGATAAAAGAAGTATCCTGATCCATGAAACGCGTTGGAGCCAGAGCGGGTAACCATTTCCACCTGGGCGCCGCTGTTGCGGCCGTACTCTGAAGTCGGGTTGCTGGTCACTACCCGGAATTCCGACAGCATGTCAGGGTTGGTGCGGAGGGGAGAGAAGTTGGAGCCGCCCGCGCTAGTCTCGTTTATATCGATTCCATCCAAGGTGTAGTTCCAGGCTCGGTCGCGAGCGCCGTTTGCGTGCACGCCGCCGCCGGCAACGTTCGGTCCTCCCTGATTAAAACCCCCAGAATCGACCACTCCGGGCTCGAGTTCCACTAGCGAAAGAGTATTCCTACCGCGCGCGGTGACAATGGGCAGCGTGTTCAAGGCTTCATGGTCGAGCAGGTTCCCAATGTTGCCAGAGGTCGCGGTTTGCACCAGGTCGGCCGCCCCTTGCACCTCCACCATTTCAGTGGCCGCACCCACGACCAGGGTAGCGTTGACGGCGGCAGGCTGGCCGATGGTGACCACGGTGCCGCTGGCCTCATAGGTCTTAAAGCCCTGCATTGCGATCCTCACACTGTAAGTGCCAGGCTGCACGGCGTCGAACAAGTAGGTCCCGGCCGAGGTTGTAGTGGAATTAAAGGAGACCCCGGTGGCCTCATTCATCAACCTGACTTCCGCTCCACTCACCAGCGCTCCGGAGGTATCGCGAACCAGCCCCGTCACCCGCGACGTGGTTTGCGCCATCGCCGACGTCCCAGCGAGCAAGACAAAAAGACAAACAAGACGACGCGCGAAAAGGCAGTTGCTCATGGTTGTCCACTCCTGGTCAACAGGGTTCCGGATCAGCGCTTGCTTCGGGGCGCTTTACCTCACAAAATCTGGACACCTCTATAACAACCCCTCAGGACGCCTGTCAAGCTAATTTATGAGACATCGCTACATTTGTTGCTTTTTCGCGTATTTACGCTTTGTGGAGAGTAAACTAGTAAAATAGGCTATGCCAGAAGGAAGATCCACTGGTCGTGGCAAATAATCCTGGTGACACATGAAACGTAACATCACAAATCGCAACAAACGTATCATCCCACGAATATGTCTTCCCGCGGGCCTCCGATCGGGCCTCTGGCGTCACCCAGGATACCAACGGAAGCCGTGCCGCTGCTCCTGATCGACCTGCTTCAGCACGTCCAGGGTTCGCGCCCGGCGGTAGTGCGCGCAAGTTGCGAAAAGAATGTTGATGAAACTGGTCGGCGCAGCATAGGAGTTGCTAAAGGGAGCTTCCACCGAGGTTAAGAAGCATTCGTTAGAGAAGCGCGCGATCGGAGACACGAAAGTGTCGGTAATTCCCACGCAGTAAGCGCCATTGGAGCGAGCCTGTTGTAAACCCTCCACGGTCTGCCGCAGGCCTCGCCTGAAGCTGATCGCGATCACCAGGTCTTTTTTGCCTATTCCGCGCACCGCATGCAACGTCTTGCCGGGGGTGGTCGCTTGGGTGACGGGCAGGCCGAGGAGCGTCAGCTTGTAGTCGAGCAAATAGATCAACGCAATGGCCATGTCGCCCCCCAGCAACAGAATCTTCTGGGCGCCATAGATTCGCTCGGTGACCGATACCAGGCGCGACATATCGAGAGTATTTCGCAGAGTATGCAGGTTGCGGATATCTTGCTCCAGCGTCCTGCGGCCGTGAGAGGCGAGGCTCGAATCATTAGGCACGACGCTCTGCATGCCTTCCAGTGAGGTGGCGCTGGCAATCGAGAGTTCGTGAAGGTAGGCCTTAAACTCGCGGTAGCTTTCGAACCCCAAGCCTCGCGCGATCCGCAAAACCGTCGCAGGGTCGGTCTTGAGGCGCTCCGCCAGGCCGCGGATGCTCAATAAGACATACTCCTTCGGATTTTCTTGAACGGGACGAATGAGCTCCTGCCGCTTGATATGGAGCTTGCTGATGCGTTCCGTAAAGCTCAAATTGGCGGCGTTAAATGTAGGCACTGCGCGTTTTCTCACGGCAACTCCTGAACGCTGTGGATTGCGGCCGGTCGGAATGGCTTTCTGGCCGACAAATCACCGAAAGACGGAGATCGTCTGGCGTGAGCAATCGCGACAAATGTATCACTATCTCGAATGTACGAAATTAAAAATATTAATGTGCGGCGGAGAATCGCGGTTATGCGGATTAATAAATGATTAGGGCCGCGCCCGGATACTGTGACGTTTGTTGCACAACCAACACCACTCGATAATCTCCAGGATCCTCTGTGTCACCAGGGAACGGCAGCGCTGGGTTCTCCATAAATAATGCCTGTTCGGATGAGCTCAACCCGCGTGACTGCCCTGTGATCAGGTCTGGCTCTACTAGGAAAGGCCGCTTATAACGCCATTTTCGCCTCGATTTGCACACTTCCAGACCGCGCCCGGGCTCGGTCGCGAATGGGTTTCAGGAGGTGGAACGACACGAAAAATCAGACCCGCGCCGGTTTCATAACACAGCCAGCGAAACGATTGCACAGTTTCTGGTCATCACCCTGTGGAGGGGGTGTGCATGTCGTGGAAGAACAAGGCCAATGAAGTTGCGAATTTTTCGGTGGACTTCGAAAGCAAGCGGACGTAGAAAACAAGCTTCCTCGTGAAGCTCTCCGCAGGCTTGCGGAGAGCGGTACACGTTGCCAGGCTACGCGCCCGAGTTTCGGTCGGCGCAAGGAGTTTGACATGGCCACGCGGCAGAAAACTCTCCTGTGTGTCGACGACAATCAGAGCAGCCTCAAGATTTGCAAAATGATCCTGGAAGACTTCGGCTACAAGGTCTTGACCGCCAGCAGCGGCCGCGAAGGACTTGAGATCTTTGCGTCGAGTGCGATCGATGCGGTGATTCTCGACTATCAAATGCCGGAGATGAACGGCGAACTGGTTGCTGGTGAAATGAAACGGACGAATCCGCGAATTCCCATTCTCATGCTTTCCGGCTGGCCGTCCGTGCCAGAAAGCGCGCTTCAACTAGTGGACGAATTTGTCGCTAAGGGAGATCCGGTCGAATTCATGCTCCTAGCGGTTCAGCAAGTGTTAAGTCGTGGCGAAAAGCGAAAGCCTGTGAGAGTCGTTACTCGGCCTCGGGGAGCCTACCACTACTCAGAAGCCAGAATAGTTTGACAGCCGGCACCGCCCCTATGCTCTCATTGAATACGCTAGTGCGTTTTCGCGCCTCGTAGGACATAATGCGCATTTTCTTCGATAGCAGATCTTCTCCAGGAGCCCCAAAATGAGTCCTCGAGAATTGGCCAAGGCGAAATCCCGCCCCGTCCATCAGCGTCCACAACGTCAGCCGTCCAGACGGGCCTCGTTCCCGATTGTCGGTGTCGGTGCCTCGGCCGGTGGCTTGGAGGCATTCACACAATTGCTCAAGGCCTTAGGTTCGGGGACAGAGATGGCGTATGTACTGGTCCAGCATCTGGACCCGAGCCATAAAAGTGCGCTGACTGAGCTGCTTGCGAAGGCGACCGAGATGCCTGTTAGCCAAGTAACTGATGCCACGCTAGTCGAACCTAACCATGTATATGTGATTCCGCCCAACGTGGACATGAGCATCGCACAAGGAATATTGCGACTGACACCCCGTACCGAGACGCTTGGCCGTCACATGCCTATCGATCGTTTCTTGCGCTCGCTCGCAGAGGACCAGGGGAGCAATGCGATTGGGATAATTCTTTCAGGAACTGCTTCTGACGGCACCCTGGGGTTAGCAGCGATCAAAGCGGAGGGGGGCATTACCTTCACCCAGGATGAAAAATCGGCCAAATTCGATGACATGCCACGGAACGCCATTGCTGCCGGCTGCGTGGATTTCGTCCTCCCCCCGGACGCGATTGGCAGGGAGCTAGCGAGGGTTCGCGCCCACCCGTATCTGGCCTCTTCTTCGTCCTCAAGAACGGCTGAACTGGTGCCCGATGGCGATCCCCAACTAAAGAACATTCTTCATTTGCTGCAGACGGCAAACGGAGTTGATTTTTCCGATTACAAGCCTGCCACGGTCAAGCGGCGCATTCTCCGCCGCATGGCTTTGCACAAGGTAGGGGAGTTGAAACAGTACGTCCAGTTTCTTCGGCACCATCCCGCTGAAGCGGAGGCCCTATACGAAGACATGCTCATCAAGGTCACCAGCTTCTTCCGCGACCCCGATGCCTTTGAAGCGCTAAAGGCGGAGGTGTTTCCTAGCATTCTGAAGCACAGGTCACCTGAGGAACCCATCAGAGTTTGGGTGCCTGGGTGTTCAACCGGCGAAGAGACCTACTCGCAGGCAATTGCGCTGCTCGAGTTCTTGGGAAATAGAAGCGCCGATATTCCCATCCAGCTCTTTGGCACCGACCTCGGCCAGGGAGGCATTGAGAAAGCCCGCGCCGGGATCTACCCGGACAGTATTGCGGCCGATGTCTCGCCGGAACGGCTGCGACGCTTTTTCCTCAAGGTGGAAGGTGGCTATCGAATTAACAAAACCATCCGTGATATGTGTGTTTTCGCTAGACAAAACCTGCTTCAAGATCCGCCCTTTTCTCGGATCGATGTCATCAGTTGCCGTAACGTGCTGATCTACCTCGGGCCGGTATTGCAGAAAAGGATCATGCCCATCTTTCACTATGCTCTGAAGCCAAGAGGATTTGTGATGCTGGGTGGGGCGGAGGGCATCATTGGCACGGCCTCAGACCTATTTGAGTTGATGGATAGGAAGCACAAGATCTATTGCCGAAAATCTATCGCCTCTGGCCTGCACCTCGATTTTGCCGCTAGTCGATACTCGAGCGAAGCAGGAAACACTTCAGGCGGCAAGGAAGTACAGAAGCGTGAGGGTAGCGTCCGCCTCTTGGATTTACACAAAGAGGCCGATCGCATCCTCTTAACGAAATACGCTCCCGTCGCCGTGGTGATTAATGACGACATGGAAGTCCTTGAATCCCGTGGACACGTGGGCCTCTATCTTGAGCTCGCGCCCGGCAGAGCCAGCTTCAACGTATTGAAGATGGCTCGAGAAGGGTTGCTGTTCGATCTGCAAGCTGCGATCAACGAAGCAAAAAAGGAGAAGAAGGGAGCTCCGGTCCGAAAGGAAAACGTACAGATCGAACGCAACGGTGAACTCAAAGAAGTAAATCTCGAAATAAGCTCTGTCAAGGTTGCCTCCGACAGAAGACGGCATTTCTTGATCATGTTCGAAGATTCGAGACCCGCGGATAAGGCTGATGCAGCGGAAAACACACCCCGAGAGGCGAAACTTAGCAAAGGCGGGAAGGAAAAACACAGTAATCATCAAAGCAGCCGGTTAAGGCAGGAACTTGCTGCCACTAAGCGATATCTGCACTCCATTGTCGAGGACAAAGAAGCCAGCAACGAAGAACTCCAAGCCGCGAATGAGGAAATTCTGTCGAGCAACGAAGAGTTGCAGAGCGCAAACGAGGAGCTGCAAACTGCCAAAGAAGAGCTCGAGTCAACCAATGAAGAACTACACACGGTCAACGAGGAACTGCACAATCGAAATTTTGAATTGACGGAAGCCAACGCTGACTTGGTTAATCTCCTCAGCAGCGTCAATATTGCGATGGTTATGTTGGGACGAGATCTGCGAATTCGGCGCGTTACCCCCAAGGGGGGACAGCCGTTCGGTTTGATCCCGACGGACCTGGGACGACCGATCACCAACATCAGGTCAAATATTGACGTACCCGACCTGGAACAAATGATTTTAGAGGTGATCAACACGGTCAGCGTAAAAGAGCGCGAGGTTCAGGATCGGCAGGGCCATTGGTATTCGCTTCGCATCCTGCCTTATAAGACTCTGGAGGACACGATCGACGGCGCCGTCCTAACGTTGGTCGACATAAATGATCTCAAAAACAACCTGGAGGAGATCAAGCAATCCCACGATCAATTGGCGGCGGAGCGGGCGAAATTAGAGGAAGTGCTTCGGCAGATGCCCTGTGGGGTCATGATCGCCGAAGCCCCGTCGGGAACGCTAATCCTCGCCAACAAACAGGTAGAAGAGATCCTGCGTCAGCCATTCCCGCATGCCGCTAACATTGAGGAATACACCCAATATAAAGCTTTCCATCTCAATAAGCAGCCCTTCAAACCCGAAGAGTGGCCACTCGCACGTTCTCTTGCCAGAGGCGAGGTGGTCACAGATGAAGAAATTGAGTACGTGCGCGGGGACGGCACCTCGGTTTTCTTGAGTATCAGCTCTGCCCCAATTCTCGACCAGGGGGGTTGCATCATCGCGGCGGTGGTTACGCTTTTCGACCTCACGCATCGCAAAGGAACCGAAGAGGTACTGCGCTCCACAGAAAAGTTGGCCTCTTCTGGACGTCTGGCGGCTTCTTTTGGCCACGAGATCAATAATCCGCTGCAGGTGCTGGGTGGTGCGTTATACCTGCTCGGTCAAAGCACCAGCCTGGGAGAAGCGGAGCGCCGACACTTGGCGACGGCACATGCCGAGCTGGAACACGTGGCACACCTAACCACAAGTCTGTTGGGCTTCTACCGCGATTCACCTTCGCCGGCGGACCTCAAGATCGGCGAGGTACTCGATAACGTCCTGAAGTTTTACACCCCAGCCATTCGGTCTAGCAGGGTAATCATCGAGAAGCGATACGACTCGGAAGACGTGATTCATGGCTTTCCGAGCGAGATAACTCAGGTATTCTCCAATCTTGTGGTGAATGCGTTGGAAGCCTTAAGCCCGGAAGGAACGCTCAAGTTGCACGTTTTAGCCTCTCGGGACTGGAGAAACCCGACACGGCGCGGAGTCCGTGTCTTCATTGCAGACAACGGACCGGGTGTTCCTCATAAGAATCGGCGAAGAATGTTTGAACCATTCTTCACCACGAAAGGTGAGAGGGGTACTGGTCTTGGTCTGTGGGTCACAAGTGGCATTGTGGATAAGCATGGAGGCTGGATTCGAGTACGCAGCAGCACGCAGCCCGGGCGAAGCGGCACGTGTTTTGCCGTGTTTTTCCCGGATCGGAGAGTATCGACAATGGGGGATACTACTGTCGCGTTAGATAAAAGTGCGTGAGATTTCGAGATGAGCGTTGTGGGGGTTAATGTCCGGTAACAAACAGCGCACGAGGTCTGCGGGTCAGAAATCAAGCCTCAGGGAAAACATAATCTGCCGCTGCAATGCGGCGCCGTTAAATGCGGTGTTGATAATGATCCCGCCGGCTTGACAATCGACGCAGGGGATCGGATTGTCGAGATTGACCTTATTGAAAAGGTTGAAGATGTCGGTGCGGAATTGCAAAGAAACACTCTCCGCCAGGGGGATGCTCTTTGCGACGGAGAGGTCGCTCTGGAAAAAGCCAGGCCCGCGTAGCAAATTCCTCACCGCGCTTCCAAACGTGCCGAAGGCGGGTCGCTGCCACGGTCCAATAGTGTCCCCGGGCGTGCCGTTTGGTTGGAGTGGCACGCCACCTGTGGTCGTGAAGTAGCCGTTTCGACTCCCCGTGACGTGAACGGATCCGACAAGATTCGGTCGGCAGGGACCTGTGTCTCGGTCGCTAGCGCAGCTTGAATACGACGGAGAAAAAGGCACGCCGCTCTCCCAGGTCATGGTCCCACTGAGAGACCAGCCCCCGACGATGCGGTTTATGATCGGGCTGACGCCTCCGAGAAGCGCCCGGCCCTTCCCGAAAGGCAGTTCAACCAGATTGGTCAAAACAAGAACATGTTTGCGGTCCGTGTAGTCGACACCGTAGTTAAGCTTTGGATCGATCGCGTAGTAGTCGCTGTCGTAGCCCATGGCTTTCGACCAGGTGTAGTGAGCGAGAAACTGGTATCCCCTGGTGAAGCGCTTTTCCGCCACCACCTGCAGGGAGTTGTAATTATCGGAAGCATCGCTGCCGAAATAGCTAATTGGCTGCGTCCATCCGAATTTCTTGAAGAAGGGTTTTCGCTCATTCGTGTCGAGGCTGCCGAATCCCACGATGGTCGCCTGATTGGGGTCGTAGTGGGGTGAACTGCTCGGGAAAACGTGGGTGCCTTTGTTGCCTACGTAGCCGATTGCTAGTGACAATGTCGGGGTGAGCTGGTGTTGTACGGTCAAGTTCCACGCATCTAGCGTAGGCAGTCTTAGCTTGCGTGGAAGAATGAAGGCGGCAACCTGGTCGGGAAGCCGGAACTGGCCGGAGGATGGGACCGTGATGAGATCGGGTGCGGGCGGCCCTTTCGAGAGATCAAATACGCTCGCAGTGTTCGAAGACGGATTAATTTGCTGCGCTATCAACACTGGCAGGTTCTGTGTGGCCGTGTGCCCGAAGTTCGAACCAAACACCCCAATGTCAAAACTGCGGCCATAACCCAATCGGACCACCGTCTTCGGCGTCACCTCGTAAGCAATGCCCAGGCGCGGAGCAAAGTTGGTGAAATTATTCTTCACATTTCCCTGAAGGTTGACGTTCCCGAAGCCCGCCACATTGACCAAGCCAGTGCCAAGGTCCACCCATCCGCCGGCGCCCTTCCCGGTAACCGATTGCGGAAAATAAATTTCCCAGCGCAGTCCATAGTTGAGGACCAGTTTGCGAGTGACGCGAAAGGTGTCCTGGCCGTAGAAGAACCATCGCTTCTGACGTTCTCCTGCATCGTCAATGCTGCTCACAAAGCGGCTGAACGCGCCCACGTCGCCGAGCAGGAACGTGGCCAAACCCGAGCCGCCGCCGGTCGGTCCCTGGGTACCCGAATTGAAGAAGCCAAAACTGCCCGTGCGTGAGTCGGTGCTGGCCACGCGAAGGTTCTGCGCGTAGCGAAAATCCGCGCCCCACTTGAAGATATGGTTGCCGGCAGTTTTCGTCCAGTTGGTTACCCATTGAAACTGCTGCTCGGTTTCCAGCAGCGGGCAACCGCAGAGATGGCCAAAAAAGAATTGGTCGCCTTGTTGTCCGTCAACAAAAACGAACGGCATGCCGGAGGTAAGTGGATTGCCCAGGTTCACGCCTGGGATTCCCGCATCCTTTGCAGGTGTTGTTCCTGCGTCGTTCGCTAAGACGTTCACATGGTAGCGGAAGAAACCAAATCGGAAGTCGGTCAGCAGGTTGGGTTTAAGCACATAGTCAGCGCCCACCGCAAGGCTCTGGTTCCGAGCCAGCGACTGACCTGCGAAGGTATCGGGAGATAATCCCGGGCCTCCCGCGACAGCCCCAAATGCGCCCAAAGCATGGTGCCGGAAGTCGGCGAAGCTATATCGGCCAAAAAGGTTCAACCTTTCCGAGACGTTGTGGTCGATGCGAATATTGAAATCATCGTCGTTGAATAGCTCGGTTCCAGAGGCAATGAAGTTCTGCCTAAGTCCTGCTCCGGAGACGTTCGGTCCCGGCAACAAGGTCAAGAGGTTGACAGCCTGGGACGAGATGCGGTTCCGCGGAATCTGGTTATTGGTGAACTGATTGCCGGTTGCCGGATCAAAGAGCGACTGCGGATACTCGCTCAGATCGCAAAACGGAATGGCCGGATCAAGGCAGGTGGAGCGAACCAGGGCGGTTGGCACGTTCAGACGCGCCGACGCTCCATTGGAGCGCCTTGTTCCCTGATAGTCGCCGAAGAAGAACAGGCGGTTCTTGGCTAACGGCCCGCCCAGCGAGCCGCCAAACTGGTTCCACTTGGTAGTGGGCAACGGCCGATCTGGTGGCTGGGTAAAAGGGTTGCGAGCCTGGCCCCAGCCGGTGCGTCGGAACTCGAAGGCACTGCCATGCCAATCGTTCGTGCCGGATTTGGTCTGGACTGTGACCACCCCCGCCAGCGCCTGCCCAAATTCTGCGTCGAAGTTCTGCGTCGTGACTTTCGCTTGAGTAACCGACTCCAGGGTGGGGTTGATCACGATAATTCCCAGGACGGGATCGCGATTGTCCGTACCATCCAGCTGGTAAGACGTGCCACTGAAATGTTGGCCGTTGACCATGATCTGAATCCCGCCCTGCGGGTTTTCGGCCGAGGTGTGCTGCCAGCCGAACTGCGACGTGCCTGGAGTGAGCAGTTCCAGGCTGGTGAAGTTTCGATTAAATAGCGGGAGACTTTCGACCTCTTGTTCGTCGAATGTGGTGGCGACGTCGGAGCGGTCGGTTTTCATCAGCGGTATATCTTCTGCCGATACCGTAAGCTTTTCTTCCGTGCCCCCGACCTGCAGTTGCACATCGACCCGGGCTGCCTGGTCGGCGTACACGGGAATGCCCCTAGAATCGATAACTTTGAACCCCGGGGCTTCCGAGCGAACGTCATACTGGTCGGGAATCAGGTGAGTCATGCTGTAGTTGCCGGCCCCGTTGCTAGTCGTCTCAAATTTGGTGTTTTTCTGAACAGAACTCACGGTCAGTTTCGCACCCACCACCGCAGCGCCGGATTGGTCTGTAATCGTGCCGAAGATGCTTCCGTAGACGGCTTGAGCGTGCGCCGGAGTAGGCAAGAGAAGTTGCACACTTAGGATGACCAGGATCGTGAATTCCAGAACTAGCGGACTTCCGGCTCTCGATGATAATAATTGACAGGGCTCTTTGTAATCAGCGCTTAGGCCCCGCAGATGGGCAAATTTTTCGTCAGAATTTCGGAAGATGGAGGGGCCGTCAGGAGCCGACGGTAACGACATCGGAGCCACCCCCCAAGCGCAACCTGACTGTACCACTCCAGCTCACCATTTTGCGACAACTTCGCTCGACGTTGTCGTTGTCCGGTAGCCGTCACTAGGTCGTACAAGTAACCATCAGAAATTCTCTATCTGCCACACGTTGTTGTAGACCATGGATTCGGCTATGGCCAGCGATCGCCCATCCGGTGATGGGATCGCGGCCAATATTTCGCTATTGCTGGAGTGAAGCAGCACTGAAGCTCTGCCCTCGAGGGTGACCCTCAGCAGTGCACTCTCTCCTTCGGGAGTCCTTCCCGCAATCAAGAGGCTCCGTCCATCCGGGGCCCAGTCGACGCTGCCTAATTCGTTCCGTCCGGTTACGGGCACATCACGCGTTTTGCCCGTGAGAGTGGAGCGGAAGCGGATATTTCCTTTAAGACTGGGACAAACCATGACACGTTGCGAACCATCGGGAGACAAGCTCCAATTGCACACGGGATCGACTTGCGGTGGGACTGAACTTTTGCCGTTCCTCACATCAAACCGGAACGTTTCCATGGCATCACCTTTGCCAACGCTGTACAAGCAAAAGGTCAAGGGCAAGCGTGCACACTGCACGTTCCAGATGCCGACGTCCTTGAGGACCAGGCGAGGAGTTCCGCCGCCTATAGGGATGGCGAAAAGAGAGGATTGAGTCTCGAGGCTGGCGGTTTTAGGCGTCGAAATATATAAGATCTCGGAACCGTCGGAGGTTACCCTAGGTTGTAAGAGCTGCTCAGCGCTAGTCGTCAGACTTTCAGGCAAGGGCTGATCGGTAACCTGTTTGAATATCTCTGAAGTACCGTTTCGATCGGAATTAAACAGGACTGCCTTGCTGTCTGGTGTCCAGGCAAACGGGTTGTTTTCATTCTCATCGAGCGTTAGCCTCCTGTTCGCGAGCAAATGAATGCCGTCCGGCGCCAGCGTTCCGATGTAAACACTCGACACCGAATTCTCTCTCAGGAAAGTCACAACCTTTCCGTCATCGCTTCCAGTAACCTGCGAAATCCAACCAATTCCTCGCGTGATGCGTTTCGGGGACTCGCCAGGCTTTCCAGATGGTTGGATCGACACCGTCCAGAGGCTTGCGCCATGCCGGTTGTTTTCATCTCCGAAGGTGTAGATAAGGCGGCCATCCAATAGCCAAAACAGCGCAGGACCTAAGCGATTGTCAGAGAAGAAGGTTTGGGCCCCTGCGTTCCGCCATTCGTTAACCTCCACGGCACTCACGCGCGCGTTGTACGTCTCAGCGGCTCTGATGTAGGCGATTCGATTGCCATCGGGAGACCACGTCGGACCTCCCACCCAGGAAGACTTGTCGCTCGCAACCTTAACTGGATCGGTTCCGTCGGAACGCATGACCCACTCTTCTCGACCATAGTCAGAGCGTTGGAACGCGATGTGCGCCCCATCCGGAGACACTGACCCTCCCGCAGCATCACTTGCAAGGTGACGGGGCGAGCCTCCGAAGACCGAAACACTCCACAAGCTTAGTTTGTCGGTCGACAAGCTTTTGCCGGGCTGTTCCCGGCGGCAGACCAGTAAATGAGATCCGTCCGGAAACCAGTCCGCCACATCAGCAGAGAAATTTGGCGGCAGGGGCACGGGATGGGTTTCACCCGTGCGAATCTGCTTCAGGTAGAGACCAGTATTGTCCGCGTAGGCGAGGAACTTGCCATCCGGGGAGACTACCGCGCTGTTCACGCTATTCTCCAATGAATTTGTGGTCAGCTTACGTTCAATGACCTCCGTGCGCCGCGATGGATGCCGCCACGGTGCCCACACTAGAGCCGCAATCACGAGGGCTGAGGAGAAGGCGATGGCGAGCCCTGGACGCCAAAAAGATGATTGACCTTGTTCCGGGGCGGCCACGATTGCGGCTCCGTCTGGTCCCGCGGTATGCGTTTCAACAATCGGCTTGTCCACCGGGGCGATGAAGCGATAGCCCCGGCGAGGCAGGGTCTCCACAAACCTGGGATTGTCGGCCTCGTCTCCCAATGCGATCCGGATCTTGGTAATGGCCGTATTGAGGGCGTGGTCAAAGTCAACAAAGGTGTCTTCCGGCCAGACCTGCCGGCGCAGCTCTTCCCGAGAGACTAACTTGCCTGAGTGTTCGAGCAGGATGGCACAGACTTGAAAGGGCTGGCCTTGCAGGGGCACCTTTACCCCATTCTTGCGCAGTTCCCCGGTCTGCAAGTTCGCTTCGAAAACGCCGAAACGCACAATTTTTGCGGAACTGTTGACCTCGGCCATATGCAACACCCGCCTGTGAACTGGAACTCTAGCACCGTTGGCCCCCTTGATAGAACTCGGAGCTGTGGAGCGGATTTACCCAAGCCGCCTGCAGACAATGACTTAGCTGTGGCGGAGAAATAGCTAAACAATCCATTCAGGGTTCATTGAGGTACTTGTCGTTGTAATTGACCGTTGGCGTCACCGCGAAAGCCAAAGAGGTGAACGCCATGGACCGCCTGCTTCTCTCCAGTTGCTTGCTGGTAATCTTTGCACTGTCAAATGTCGAGCTCGGTTGGTCCCAAACGGCCATTGTTGCTGATCTTCCAGCGCCGGAAACGAAACTACCTACTCACATCCCGGTCAAAATCCCAATTCGCCTGTACTGGGGCTACCTGATCATCGTTGAAGGATCAATTGGCAATGTCCATAAGCTAAATTTCCTGGTGGACACGGGAGCCTATCCAAGCGTCGTGGACCAGACCATCGCACACGATCTTGGGCTCGCCGAACAACCCAGTAGAGTGAACCTGTCGAACAAGAGTGTCCAGACGGGACTCGTCATTCTTCCTTCCTTACTCCTGGGCTCGGTTGGCGCCGAATCCCTTCCCGTTCTGACGGAAGACCTCTCGTTTCTGCGCAAGGCTCTGGGCTGCAAGGTGGATGCAATTATCGGTCTGGATGTCCTCGCGAAAAGCAGTTTTACCATCAACTATAGAACGAAGGAAATGCTCCTTGGCCCTGTCGAACGCCTGACGTTCTCAGCTCCGTTCGATACCGATGTACCGATGGTGACGATTCGAACGAAATTCCAAAACCAGCAACTACGCCTGGTGGTCGACACGGGCGGTCCAGACCTGATGCTGTTTCAAAGTCGGATGCCAAGCTCCGCCAGCTTTCAGGAGCTTGGAACCGAAAAGACAGCCGACGTAAGTGGATCGTTCCGGCGCAGGAAGGTGCGGATTCCTGAAGTATTTCTGGGCAAAGAAACAATCGGCACACAGATCGCATCTGTGGTGGATGACCAGAAAGATGCCGGCGACAATTTCGACGGCGTCTTGGGCATGAGGGGGCCGCAGTTCTCGAAGATTGCGTTTGACTTCGAACACCGCCGGTTCTTTTGGGACCTGCCAGTGGTTGCCCCTGCGATCTCGGTTTCCATTTACGACGATGTGCAGCTTTCTCCGCGAGTGTTGGCCGAAGCCGAGGATGAGACGGCAAGGGTCTATCAAAAAGCGGGAATCACGATCTCTTGGATTGAGTGCAAGTCGTCGAAAACAGATTCCGCACCCGATTTGAGATGCCAGGATCCACCTTCGGCAATGCATCTCAACTTGCGAATCATCCCGCACGCATCGAAATCGGGCGATGGCATTTTTGGTGTTGCCTTCCTCTCTGCAGAAGGTACAGGGGCTTACAGCGACGTATCCTACAACTCGGCGGAGGAACTGGACCGGGACTGGCATGTCGGCTTGGCGCGAGTATTAGGCCATGTAATGGCGCATGAACTCGGACACCTACTGTTGGGTTCGAATGCGCACTCACGCCAAGGCATAATGTGCCCCAGCTGGCATGGGGGCGAGCTGCGTCTCGCGAGCATGGGAGCTCTATTATTCTCCCAGGAGCAGGCGCAATTCATGCGGGAAAGGTTAGCGCGCTAGTCGAGGCGCTAGACCATCTGGTGAAATATTCCCAATTGCAACGGGATGCCAGCTGTCATCGTGGTGGCACTGCCGCACCTGGCGAACTGGCGTGGTCTTCGATCTTCAGATTGCCGAAGCCAGTTCCAGCCTTCTGCTCCTGCACAAGAAGGACCGATGACCTCTGTCCGGCGGAGTCTCGTGGGCGGGTTGCGGTTTGCAACGTTTCTTCTCGTCCTGTCGCTGTCCAACATGTTCGCCCGCCCGCAAAAGGCAGGGCAAAGAAAAAGGGCGCCCGGCAAGAGCGCCCCATAACAACACCTGCAGTCACGGCAATTTCTTATTGGTTCCCTTTGCCAGGTGCAGTGATTTTGCCGAAGAGACCGTGACTCTCACCCTGAATGCCTGCGGTGAAGAAGAGCTGGTTGGTGTCTCCCGCCACAAAACCATTGCCGAAGCTCAATCCCCAAAGGCCGTCAATGGCGATGGGATCGCCCTTACGACCGCGAAGCTGACCGTGGAAAGAGTGGCCCTCGAACTTGAAGCCAGTGATGCGACCGTCGCCGAAATTGCCCACCAGCAAGTCGCCCGAAAACTTCCCGAAGTGATGCGGGGCAAGCGCCAGGCCCCAGGGCGAGTTGAGCGCGCCGCCCGTAGCAAACCGCTCGAGGAAGCTACCATTGAGGTCGAAGACATCAATAAAGCCGCTCCCTGGCCCCTTGACGTCGTCGTGTCGCTCAGCGTTTTGCATGGCGAAGGTGACATACAGCTTGCCATTGATGTTTTGAATGCCGAAGGGAGCGAAACCAGGGTTCGCCGCGTCCGGGGTAATGGTGGGGTCGGTGAACGAATTCACGAAGCTGAATTTCCCGTCATACATTTCCACCACACCGTCGCGAAAGTTGGTGGCATAAATGAAGTTCCCCGAGCCGTCATTGCCGGTGGCAAGACCCTTGTAGACGGCGCCCAGGGCAAAACCGTCGACTCCTGCCGGCAGGGAGTTATCCACGGCCAAGAGGGCATGAGTCAGATCAACCTGAGGAGCCCAGCCGCTGATCGTGCCGTCCTCGGTCGCGAACAAGAACAACCCCTGGCTGGAAGCCGTCCCGTTCGAAACCACGAAGTCGGTCGTGCCGTTGAAAACGACACCCGTGGGCGTGCCTGAACCGCTACCTCCTTTCGGCGGCGGAATCATGACTACGAGAGGCGAAGCGACCGGAAACGGATTGCCATTTCCGTCATAAAGGGTGGAGACACCCGCATTGTTATCCGAAATCCAGAAAGGTCCTGTGGGAGCAAAAACAATGCCCCAAGGATTAACCAGATTGCGGTCGGTGACCGGGGCGACGCCGGGTAGGTCCGAAACCAGATTGTGCTGAGTATAGGACTGCGCCACGGCCGGAGTCGAAACCGCTAGCACAGCCACGAAGGCAAGCAGTAGCGCAAGAGCAAGCCTTTCCGGCAAGATTCTAGGCAGAATAGTCATATCGTCATCCTTTTCATCCCCGGGCGTGGGAACCTGAGTGAAAATGTTGACACCAACGTTAAAAGACGTCGGTGCGTTGGCGCTGCCGGTCAACAAACGGCCCGGGGTAACCTTCTCGAACCCTTAACGGTAAGGCGAGCGAAGCGCACAGAATGTCAAGAACTTGCAAACATTTTGTCTTTTTTTGCCTAAGAACCTCTAACCCCTCTCGCCGACTGAAGGGCCGCTAAACACTAGCGCGTCTATGGGAAGGAATCCGTTCGCGGCCTGACGAAGGCATGCACAGAGGAGCGTCAGCGCAAGCTCTAATTCGTAGCTCAATCAAGGCGGGATGCAAGAACGTCGGCACCGTGCCAACAATCCACAGTCAATAGTAAAACTTTAGCGCGAACTGGATGTTGCGCTCGCCCTGCGAAGTGTTGACCAGAGCAAGATTGAAGTTAAGGAATATGTAGGGAGAATTCAACATGGGCGTGTTGGTAACGTTGAAAAACTCAGACCGGAATTCCAGCCTCTTGGATTCGCTGAGCAGGAAGTCCTTGTGGATGCTCAGATCACCCGTGGCCAGGCCAGGGCCCCGGACTGTGCCCACGCCGCAAGTTCCAAACGTGCCCGGAACGGCCGGCCCATAGGAAGAAGGGTCGAACCACTGGAAGCTTGGTGGGATCGAGAGCCGGTTTTCGCCCAAACACGTGAGGAGGAGCAACGCAATTGGCCACGCGACCCGCGGGAATTGGTGCCGGAAGCGTCGTCGGCAACGATGGTGAGTGGAAATCCGCCACGAAGCTGGACCATAGCGCCCACTTGCCAGTCCGCAATCACTGCATTGACGAGCGGATGCAGATTCTTTCCCCATCTCCGGTTGCGGCCGATGGGAACTTCCTAAACCGCATAACCGGAGAGGACGTGCGTAACGTCGTAGTAGCAGGGCCCCCACTCGGCCCGCTGATCGTAGAGATTCTGCCAGTACGCCGAGGCCGGCGCCGCCTGGCCCCAGGAACCGAAGTAGCCGGGCTATTGGCGTGGACTGCTGATGGACGCAGCAAGCCGATGGCCGGGATGGATTGCCATCGCGTACACGACAGTCTGGTTCGGCCTCAGCCATCCTTTGCTGCTTGCTGCTGGGGTCAACGTCAAGGCACTTTCGGGTCTACCGGGCTTCTTCGGCACAGTTTTCACGGGCACGATCTGATCAGGGGTTTACTGGAAAACCCGCAGCTTGCGGTGGCCATTTTCAGCCACCGTGTGGTCGATTTGCTGAGTGTGAGCGTCCTCGTGTCCTTGAACCGTGCCGTTTTGGGAAAGTGATTGAGAGCGACGTGTGGCTTTTCCAACAACCAGGCCCCCGCGTCTCTGACCCAATGCGCTCGGCACCGGCCACCAATAGAGCGTAGGCTTAAGCCATGTACAAAACGACCAGAAACATTGCAGGTGGTGCTCATATGAGATGCGAAGACTGCGGGCACGAGATCAGCATGAACAAGATTTGCGAGAGGCCGATTCAGGCGGCGACGGACATGTTGAAAGTGTGTTTTCGGCAAGCCTGCGGAACCCTGGTACAAAAGCGAGCAGTAATTCAGGATTCAAGGACGATGAGCGCTAACTCCGGGTGTACTTCGAAAGAAGGAAATCCATGTCATCTCCGACGCCATAGCCGAAGTCATGGCTGATGGAGCGCACACGATCTAACCTGGAGACCAGGTCATCCCGGCGGTCGGGCGATAGTGCGTTGGCGAACTTGAGGGCCTGCTCGAACATGCGCACCAGGGCATCGAAGTATCCCTCATCATCGCTGCAAATGTCGTCGCAGAACCCTGCGGCTTGCTCGCAGTAGAAAACCATCAACTCGGCCACTCCCTCGGGATCGCCAACTGCCTTCTTGTAATCAGAGATGGCCTGCTTGGCTTGGGAGACAGAGGTGTCCTGCTTCCGGAGCACGTCAGGCCAAAGCCACCGATCAATGATTTTCTTATACGGTTCCAGCACGTCTCCGCCCAAACCAAAGCGGGAATGGAGAAACACCTGATTGTCCTTGTACGCACTGTAGAGACTCCGGATCAAGTCGAGCAACGCTGCACGGTCAAAATCCGCGAGTTTTGCTTTGACATCGGTCCAGGTGGGGTGCGATTTTGATTGACGTTTGGTGTTTCCGGCCATGAGTGATTCATCCTAACTCTACGCGGAATCGGAGAGGGAGACGATCCGCTCCAGCGTCTCGCGATAGCTCCACGGCATCCACTCCGCGGGCTTGGTCGCCAGTTCCTGAGCGTGGCGCTGCAACTCGGTCAGGTAGTCGAAGGAGTTGGCGCCGCACAACTGACAAGTGTGAATCAAGCTCATGAACAGGTCGCCCACCTGCGCCCCGTTCAGCGTCCGATAAAACAAGGCATTCTTCCTGTGCAGAACGGCCCTCTTCAGCGCCCTTTCGACGAGGTTGTTATCTAACGGGGCTCCGGCTTGCCGGAGAAACAGGGTCAAAGGCCGCCAATGTCGCAGTAAGTACGTGATCGCCTTGCCCAGCCCCGAGTTCGGCTCCGTCTTGCGCTCGGCGAACTGCGCTTCCAGCCAGTGATGGAGTTGCTCCATCACGGGGCCGCTACGCTCCTGATGAAACTGCAGGCGCTCTTCCGGCCTCAGACCACGCTCTCGCGTTTCGGCCTCGTGACCATACACCTGGCCCAGCATCTCCAGTACATAGCGACATTGGTCGGGAAAGTTCGCCGCTACTTCCACGAACTGTCTTCTGCCATGGGCAAGGCAGTTCGCCAGCAGAATCTCCACCCCCGCAGCCAACTTCGGAATGTTGCGCGAGAGCGCGTCGCACATTTGAATGGGCGGACTCGCCTGTTGGGCTCGCTGCTGCAACACGTCGGCGAGGTTCTCGCCGGCATGCTGGCGTCCGGTGAAGTACAGTGCAATCTTCCAACCCTGGCCGGTGGACACGATGCCGCTGGTGAACACGCCCGTGCGTTCGTCCGACGGTTCGCGCGTGAGACGTAACACTCGCATGCTGGTGTCGTCGTTGTGCATCACCTCGCCCTGCGCTGCCTGCCGGATCAACTCGTCGCGCGCCGGTTTGAGTAACTCGGCCGCCTCTTCGACGACCTCCCATTGCGTCGCTGCCGGTAACGGAATCCCCAGCTGACCTTGGAGTTGTTCTAACCGGTAGAACGGGGTTCCGCTGCCGTACTTGAGTTGCGCGATCATCGCTGCCGCGGTCTCGTCGTATTTTTCTGGACCTACTCCTTCCGGTTCTGGTGCGGTAAACACCTGTCCGCAGGCACCGCAGCGCAACCGTTCGAGCGAATAGACGGTGGCCGCCAGCGGCGCCTGCCCAACCATCCGCACCAGCACTTTCGGATCTTTCTGCCCGTATACGTTGCCTTTTCCGCACTCCGGGCAGCGATCCCCGTGCTTCAGCTTGGGGTGCGCAATCGCAATCTTCCGCGAACTGCAAAACGCCTCTGCAGCATTGCGTCCGTGTCCGGGCGAGGGAGAAGCGTTGCTCTCCGGCTGAGTCTCGGCACCAGTTTCCGCACCTTCCATTTTTTCCAACACAGCGCTGGTCTTCTCCGTGTTGCGCGGCCGCACCAGCATCGCCGCCAGCGCATGCAATGCATCCTTGAGCTTTTCGTAATCGTCCTCGCTCAACGGCGCTTGCCGTGCTCCGTCCAGCACCCGGTCCAGTTCGTCCAGATTTACATCGACCCGTCGCCTGGCAGTTTTCATCCTCGCCCCATGAGCAGTTCGCGAAACTGCTTCGCCAACGGATATCCCAGAACCTCTTTGATCGACCGGTTCGGCACGTAGCTATTGCATTGTTTACCACGTCCCGTCGTCTTGCCCAGCACCACCCAGTTGGCCGCACGGTAACAGGTTCCGCGGAATCGTTCGGGATCCACAAACGTCTCCAGGAAGTAGATCGGATGTCCGTAGATCCGCTGCCAGTCCCCGGAGATCCGCAACGCCATGCGGCCCAGGATATGCGACGCCAGGTGTTCCACCTTTACCCATGGCAAGATCAAAAATCGCGTGTTGTAGGCGAGGAAGCGGACATTACGACGGCGCTCTTCGGCGCTCCAGCCAATGTAGCGGTCGCGACTGCCCAGATGACGCGGGGCCGAGGACCATGCCAGACAGGCGACCGGCCGCCCTTGCCCCA
>WNFE01000078.1_pt1 | contig 60026 bp, 53 predicted proteins | sample 5400451 | NCBI WGS metagenome assembly WNFE01 (sample SAMN13153344, study PRJNA577476) | soil metagenome | isolation source: 200 cm saprolite under Douglas fir tree site 2 hole 2 | place: USA:California | collected 2015-04-18
GGCGATCTGCGCCAGGACCCGGAGGGTCAGGCCCGCTGCCAGCAGGATTGCCAGCAGCCAGTGCCGCCGTAGCAGTGCGGCCAGGCTTATCCCGCGCAGGCCGGGCTTCCGCAGGCCGGTCTTCTGCGGGCTGGTCTTCTGCAGGCCACGTGGACCCACCTTGGCTGCAACCTGGCCGGCCGGGCGGCCGTCAGATGTGGAGCGAAGTGGCATAAGCGTCATCCTGGCAGGGAGTTGCGGTTGTCGTCTGGCTCCCTGAGGGAGCTTAACCGGCGGACGCACCGTCTTTCGCCTGCAGGCCGGAGTGCTCGTCACTGAGCATGGGGGCCGCCCGCACCGGCTGGGGCGAGACCGGCGGCCCGGCTGGCTGCCCGCGGCGCGCCGTGAGGAAGCCGATGACAACGGTAGTGCCCAGGGCACCAGCTGGCACAAGGGTAACCAGTGCCGGGAGCTGGTAGCGCCAGCTGAACTCGAAGATATCGGAGCCGAGCAGCACCCCGGCGGCAGCTAGGACATTGACTAGGCAGGCGGCGGCCGTCTCACGCTGGGTCAGGGTGCCGCGTCGGCGCAGGAGGCCCAGGCTGCCGAGCAGGCCGGCCACGGCGGCCAGCAGGAGCAGCGGCCCGGGGGCGTAGCCCCCACCGAGCTGGTAGACGCGCAGGAACGAGGCGACGGGCCTGACCACCACTGGGGGGCCACCACCGAAGGGCTGGCCACGCCCGAGAACCTTCAGCCGGCCGCTCGGGGTCGTCTCCGCGAACCGGAGCCGCCCGCGCTGGAATGCGATGTAGGGCGGGTAAGAGGGGTAAGCCGCCTGGAACTGCCAGCGGCTGATCGGAGTGTCGCCTGTAGCCTGCACCCGCTGGAGGGCGAACATCTTCACCGCGTCCCGGGCTACCGCGCGCAGGACGCCTAGCGGCTGCTGCGCGATGACGCGGCGGCTGAAGTCGGAGGCGATCATGTAGCCATGCAGGCCTGGCGGGGGCTTGTAGCTCTTGATCGGCGAGAGCGCGCCATGGTCGAGGCGATCAGGGCCAACAGCCTGCTCACGACGTGTCGGGCACAGCGACTGTTCGTAAGCGGGGAGCCGCAGCGTCTGACAGTCAGCCGCCGCCGCCGCCCTCCCGTAGATGGTGCTCTGCGCGTAGGGCGCCAGCGCGAAGTGCTTGATGGCAACGTAGTCGCGGTAGCTGACCGCGAGGATCGGCAGGGCGAAGGCGGCGCAGATGGTGGCGGCGTTGGTGAGCTTGGCGCGCCAGCCGGGGATGACGACGAGCAGGTAGATAACGGCCGGCAGAATGAGGATCTCGCCGATCTGGCGGACGGGGGCGGAGGCGCCCAGGGCGAACCCGGCGGCGACGATCATCCAGCGTTTCGGGTGGGGTTGCCAGAGCAGGATGGCCAGGCCGGTGACGATCAGCGCCTCGAACAGCGTGTCGGGCATGATCGTCTGCTCCATCTGGAGCTGGTAGCCGTCGAGCAGGATGGGCGCGTTGGCCAGGGCGGCGAGCCAGCGGGGCACGCCGCGGCGGCGCATCAGCAGGTACAGGGCCACGGCCATGCCCAGCCCGAGCAGGTGCTGCACGGCGGCGACGACGTCCAGGTTGCCGACGGTCAGGAAGGGCTTGAGCACGAGCAGGTAGCCGGGCGGGTCATTGCCCGGATAGGCGCCGTACAGGTACTTGATCGAGTCGATGTAGAGCAGCGCGGGGCGGTAGGCGATCTGCGCCAGGACGCGCAGGGCTAGCCCCGCTGCCAGCAGGATCGCCAGCAGCCAGTGCCGCCGTAGCAGCGCCGCCAGGCTCGTCCCGCGCAGGCCGTTCAGGTTTGCCGAGGCCGGGCCCTCTGGCTGTCCGGCAGTTTCCTGCGTAGGCATCTAGCGTCATCCCGGCGAAGGTTGGCTGTGTCCGGACGGCCGAAATGAGGCAATTACGCCGGACTTCTGAAATGCGTTATGTAGGCCATTCAGGCTGGTCCGCGGGGGTGGTGCGCAGCCCACGTTGCCCTGGGTAAGCATATCGGAACTCTTCGTGATCGCAGCGGAAACCTCGAACCGGCGCGGCGGCTTTAGCCGAAGCCAGACCGGCCTGGCGATGCTCGCTGCCGGTACCCGGGTCTGGGCGAGCACCGGTCACCCGCCCGGCTGCCTCCGGGGCCGCGCAGCCAGGTAAATCGTCAGTGCCGCGCCGTAGCATCCGCGCATGTGCGGGTTAGCGCGGAACCAGCCAGGCGGGCCATCGGCGGTATGGCAGGACCTGCGTGCCCGAGTAGCCCAGCACGCCATCAGCCTGCGAGCCCCGGCGGCCCCGGGCCCCGGGCTGTGCGAGGTCTGCTGGGCGCCGGTCGGACCTGGTTACACCCGGTGCTTCCAGTGTGAACTGCATGCTGAGAGCGTTCCTGGCGGACTCGCGGATGTCGTCGTGCCGATCGCCTACTCGGTCAAGGGAAGCAGCCTCGCCAGGGATCTCTGGCTGTACAAGTCCGCCCGGGACGGTGCTCCAGCGGCCCGGTCCGCCCTGCGTGCACTGCTGCTCGTCTTCCTGCGCGACCACGGTCGGTGCGTCCGGCGGAAGGCCGGGATGCCGACACCCACCCATCTGTGTGTCGTGCCCAGCGGGCGCAGCCGCCCCGGGCCGCATCCGCTTGCCGCACTGGTCGCGCCGTATGTCGCTTTGCCGTGGGCCAGCCTGGTCGCCCGTGGTCATGATCACCCGTGGGTGCGTGACCTGGATCCGGATCGCTTCCAGGCGGCGCAGCCGGTGCGGGGCGCGGCCGTCCTGCTGCTCGACGACACCTGGGTCTCGGGCGGGAGCGTGCAGTCGGCCAGTGTGGCGCTGCGGCAGGCGGGCGCCAGGTGGGTGGCCGCCGTCGCGCTCGGCCGCCACCTGACTCCGCCCGATCCAGCCGCTGGGGTGCCCTTCCGGCTGGACTGCTGCGCGGTGCACAGTGCAGGCCACGGGCTCAATAGTCTTGAAAGGTGATCCAGGATCCCCCTTCGAGGACCGCATTGGTCCGCCGGGCCCGTCGCATCAACCGCGAACTGGCCTTGCTCTACCCCGACGCGCATTGCGAGCTCGACTTCACCTCCCCGCTCGAGCTTCTCGTAGCCACGATCCTGTCCGCGCAATGCACGGATAAGCGGGTCAACATGGTGACGCCCGTGCTCTTCTCCCGCTACCGGACCGCGGCGGACTACGCGGCCGCCGACCGCGATGAGGTCGAGAAGATCATTCAGTCCACCGGGTTCTTCCGGGCCAAGACCACCAGCCTCATCGGCCTCGGCCAGGCGCTCTGTGACCGGTTCGGCGGCGAGGTGCCGCCGCGGCTACGCGACCTGGTCACCCTGCCGGGTGTCGGCCGCAAGACGGCGAACGTCGTGCTTGGCAACGCGTTCGGCGTCCCCGGCATCACGGTGGACACGCATTTCTTCAGGCTGGCCCGCCGCTTCGGCTGGACGACGCAGGATGACCCCGTCAAGATCGAGCACGAGGTCGGCGCCCTGATCCCGCGGTCAGAGTGGACAATGCTCTCCCACCGGCTGATCTGGCATGGCCGCCGGATGTGTCACGCGCGCAGGCCCGCCTGCGGGGTATGCCCGCTGGCCAGGCTCTGCCCTGCCTACGGGGAGGGGCCCACGGACGAGAAAACGGCCCGTGCACTGGTCAAGGCGGGTCCATTCTCATGACCGGGGTCCCTGGCTGGCTGCGCGACCTGGCCGCCGCGGCACCACGGATGCCCGTTCCGCCGGCTCTGCGCCCGCCAGCGGGCAACAGTCGGCCCTCGGCGGTACTCATGCTCTTCGGAGACGGGCCGGACGGCCCCGACCTGCTGCTTGTCCAGCGGGGCCCGTGGCTGCGCCGGCACGCGGGCCAGCCAGCCTTTCCAGGCGGGGCGATCGAGGAATCGGACGGCGGCCCGGTCGCCGCGGCGCTCAGGGAGGCCGCCGAGGAGGCAGGTGTTGACGCTTCCGGGGTGGAAGTGCTCGCTGTGCTGCCGGAGTTGTTCATCAGTCGGAGCGGGTTCTCCGTCACGCCGGTGCTCGCCTGGTGGCGCCAGCCGGGCCCGGTCACCCCAGGCGACCCCACCGAGGTGACCGGATGCGCCCGGGTGCCGCTCTCCGAACTCGCCGACCCAGACCACCGGCTTACCATCCGCCATCCTTCTGGCACCGCTGGCCCCGCATTCCGGGTGCACGGAATGCTGGTGTGGGGCTTCACTGCCGCCTTGGTCGATTTGCTGCTCGCGCTGGGTGGCTGGGAACGACCCTGGGACCGTGATCACGAGGAGGACCTGCCGCCGGACGCGCTCGCGTCCGCCGCCCGCGGCTGACATCTGTGAACGGCAGCCGACTGGGGACGGGCCAAATCATCGGCTTGCGCGCTATACGGTGGGGCACGTGTCGGGTGATCTGCTTGACCTGATCTTGATCGCGCTCGCGGCCGCGTTCGCCGTGGCCGGCTACCGCCAGGGCTTCATAATCGGTGTGCTGAGCTTTGCCGGCTTCCTCGGCGGCGCTGCGATCGGCGCCCTTTTCGCGCCGTCGATCGCCGGCTCGTTCACCCACCAGCAGTCCAGGCAGGCCCTGGTGGCCATCGTCGTGGTTTTCCTGGCGGCGATGATCGGCCAGCTGCTGGCCTCCGCGGTAGGGGCAATGATCCGCTCGCGGGTGAGCTGGCGGCCAGCCACCTTCGTGGACTCCGCGGCCGGCGCCGGCGTGAGCGTGCTGTCTGTGCTGCTCATCGCCTGGCTGATTGGTTCCGCTGTGGTGAACGCGCCTTTCGCGGCGATCTCCAGCCAGGTGAACCGGTCCGCGGTGCTGAAAGGGATGGACAAGGTCATGCCGCCGGCGGCAAAGACGATGTTCTCCGACTTTCGCAGCCTGCTGGCCAGCGGCCCGTACACATCTGTCTTCGGTTCGCTGGGCGCCGAGTCTGCGGCCGCCGTGGCGCCGCCTGACCCGCGGGTCGTCCTCTCCGCCGGCCTGGTTCGCGCCCGCGACAGCGTCGTGAAGGTGATGGGGGTCGCAACGTCCTGCTCACGCCGAATCGAGGGTTCAGGGTTCGTGTTCGCGCCCGACCACGTGATGACGAACGCGCATGTGGTCGCCGGCGTTAACCAGGACCAGCAGATCATCACCCGGCTGGGGAACCATTTCGCGGCGAGGGTAGTTTACTTTGACCCGGGACGAGACGTCGCGGTGCTCTATGTGCCAGGTCTTAACGCCACGCCGCTAGCCTTCGCCAGGCCCGCCAACCCGGGCGACAGTGCGATAGTCGCCGGGTACCCGCTGGACAAATCCTTCACGGCGGTGCCCGCGCGAATCGGCCGGGACCAGAAGGCCCAGGCCCCGAACATCTACCAGTCGACCATGGTGACCCGCCAGATCTACGACGTGCGGGCGCTGGTCGAGCCGGGGAACTCGGGCGGCCCGCTGCTCGCCCCGGACGGCCAGGTGGACGGCGTGGTCTTCGCAGCGGCGGTCGGTGTCACCGACACCGGGTTCGCGCTGACCGCCTCCGAGGTCACGCCCGGCGCCCAGGCCGGGGGGAACGCCACGTCAGGCGTGTCCACCCAGAAGTGCGACTAGGGCATATCTCCTGGATGTTGGCCGTCGCGAGCGGCGGACGCGTAGCAGGCTGACGATCTACGAGACACGCTCCGAGGACCCCGGCCAGGCCAGCGCGCCGTCACCCCCCTGTCAGCCGCAGCCGCAGGTCCTGCGCTGGCACTGCCCCGGCGCCGTCCGTCTCGATCCGCGCCGCAAGCTGCGCGCACGCCCGGGCGATCCCGGCGGCGTCGACGCCGTGCGGCGCGGCCGCGGCGTACCGGCCCACGGCCTGACCGCCCCGGCGCAGCAGCGCGGCGGCTCCCCGGGTATTGCCGCGCTGCGCGTGGGTGAGACCCACCGCCACCTGTGCCAGCCCGCGCCACAGCTCGCGCTCCGCATCTGGCGCCGCTTTCCACGACGCCTCAAGGACCTCATGAGCGTGGAAAGGGCGGTCGGAGTCGAGCAGCCGCTGGGCGAGCACCAGGGCCTCCTCGGGCGGCAGCAGCAGGTCGTCCGGAACGCGTTCCTCACCTGGCGCACCATGGGGCAGCGGCCGCCCCAGCGCATCGCGCGGCCGGGCACTGCGCGGGCGGCCAGCGGAATCCCTGTCCCGGCTCGCGTCGCCCGGTGTGCGCGGCATCATCGTTCGGGTTCTGGGTCCGCCAGCCAGCCTGTCAGCTCGGTGTCGAAGCGGTCCGGCTGCTCTTCTTGCGGGAAATGGCCGGAGCCGTCGAGCAGCCGCCACCGGTACGGGCCGTCCACATGCCTGCCGGATCCGCGCGCGGTACCTGGCAGCACGCAAGTGTCGAGCGCCCCGTGCAGGTGCAGGGTGGGCGCCTGGATCGGCGCGCGCATGCGGCTCGCGTAACGCATCCCGTCCGGCCGTACCCGGGAGCGCGCGAACCATCGGTGATACTCCAGCGCAGAGTGTGCCACCGACGGTATGCACATCGCGGCTCGGTAGCGCCGCTCGGTTTCCGGGTCGGGCCAGCCTGGGCGCGACCAGGAGTGCAACATCCGCCCAACACGCCGGGCGTCGTCCCTGACCAACTGCCGCTCCGGCAACACCGGAACCTGGAATCCGAACGCATACCCGCTGTGCCTGCCCTGGCCCAAGGGATCTGTGAGAACGGCGGATCGCATCCGCAGCGGGTGCGCGACGGAGACGATCGCGAGCCGCCGCACCACCTTGGGGAAATAGGCGGCCATGGTCCAGGCCACCAAGCCTCCCCAGTCGTGGCCAACCACGACCGCGTTGGCCTCGCCCAGCGCCCGTACCAGCCCGGCGGCATCAGAGGCGGCCGTGACCAGGTCGTATCCCCGTGGCGGCTTGTCGCTGCCGCCGTATCCTCGCAGGTCGGCCGCGACCGCCCGGTAACCCGCGTCCGCCAGCGTCTCCAGCTGCTGCCGCCAGGTCCACCAGAACTGGGGGAAACCGTGCAGCAGTAGCACTAGCGGTCCTTCGCCCTGCTCAGCGATATGGAACCGGGTCCCATTCGCGCTGACCGCGCGGTGCGACCACGGGCCGTCGACGTAGATCGTCGTCTCACCCCGCAGGGTTGCCATGGCTCACCCTGCCCCGACCGCCGGCCTGGCCGGGCTCTCGTCGTCGCGCTTTAGCATCGCAAGGTCCTCTTGGACGGTCTTCCTTGTGTCGCGCAGACCGCTCATCCCGCGCACCTTCCGCCGCACGATCAGACTGGCCACGACGGCCAGGAGCGCGTACAGGCCGGCCACGATCAGGAAGGCTTGCCAGTCCGAAACGCCGAAGGCCGGAATTAGCCCATAGGCCAGTGCGAAACTGCACAGCACCAAGACGAGGCCTGCGGCCGGGGCAGCGATGACGAGCAGCGCGGCCGCCAGGATCAGGCGGCGGGCGTCTGCGCGCAGTTCGAGCTTGGCCAGGTCGAGCTCGAACCTGAGCAGCTGGGTGACGTCCTTGACGGCCTGCGCTACCAGGTCGCCGACTGACTGCTCGCGGTCTTGGTGCAGAGACTGCGGCGGTGCCGGCTTGGCCATCGGATGCTCTCCCCTCCTGCGCTCCTGGCTCTAGTCTCGCGCACCCCGTGTTTCACGCGTGTGCATGGGGCATCGCGAATCGTGCCGGGTCCGCCGGATTGCCATCGAGCGTCGTGATTCGAGGGACTCCGGACCCCAACGATTCCGTGAGTCCGACCCACGGCAAGTGATCTTACGGGATCGGCGGGCGGCATCTGTCCTGCCGGAGCGCAAAGCGAACGGCGCCCCACCGGGGCGCCGTTCCCTGACACGTCAGACCCGGGTTACCAAGCGTGCACCTTATCCGCCGGGCAGGCCACTTGGCCGCGACGCCACTTGGTGGGCGTCCGCCGACCGTCACCGCTCCTGCCTCGGCACGCCTCCCGCGGCTGGTCGCGCGTGGGTACTCCGGTTGCCGTGTCCGGACGCGAGTCCGTGACACCTTTCTACGACGGATCTGCGCGGGAGCATAGCCCCGGACGTGATCGATTCGTGATCTCGATCGGTCCGGCCTCTTACATTGCCGGAGCCGCATCACCCGGGAGCATGCGTCGATGTGGCCTCAACTCGCGGCGTCGGGCGACTGGTCACAGCTTCTGGGCGCGGCGGCGGCTCGGGCGTCGCGGCTTCGGGGTGCGGGTCACGAGTCGCGGCGTCGGGCTTCGGGTAGCGGGTCACGAGTCGCCGCGTGGGGGTTTCCGGCGCGGCTGATGCTAGGTCCCAGGCACCGCCGGCGGCTCGCTCCTGCCGGGGCTCGTGGGGCCTCTCCCGGCAGAGTCCGGGCCGCTCTCGGACAGAGGTGGGGCCGGCTTCCATCGGAATGGAAACCGGCCCCGACCACAATGGGGCGACCCCCGCCGGGGGGGAGAGCGGGGGTCGCCATACGGTCCGGCTCCGGGGGGGGCAGAGCCGGGCCCGTCATCTAGCAAAGCCTATGCGCATCAAGGCCAAGTTACCAACCAGTCACGCGCAGAAGGCGCCGATTACGGCACTTAACCCCATGCTGCCGGACGTTGGGCCGTTACGTCGAGAGTCCGAGGGGAAACTCTTCGTGCATTCTTTGACCTGGGCAAGGGGTCCGTCTCGGCCGCGGCCGGCGGCACCCGGGGGCCCGCGGCCGGCCGACTCAGCATCAGCAATTTTGGGCCGTCGCCGACCCGGTTTGCGGCGCATCGGCCGATGGCTGCCTGGGACGCCCGCTACCAGCCCGGACGTCGCGACCGCTGGTCATCGCCAGCTGACGAGCCACCCCCGGGCTGGTCGATGGGGCATTGAGCGGCCCGGGCAAGCTCAATGCCACGACGCGCAAGCCGAAGCAGGGACTGCGAGCCGCGAGCTTAAGCCGCGACCCGCAAGCTGAAACACAACCCGCAGCCGGGACCCCGCGACCCGAGGCTGCGATGCGCAAGCCGACGCCAACTCCCCGGCCCGGAGCCGGGACGTCGCGACGTGAGGCTGCGGCGCGCGAGCCGACGCCAACGCCGCGACCAGAAGCCGCGACGCGCGATCAGAGGCCGCGATGCGCAAGCCGCGAGCCCAAGCCGCTAGCCGCGACTGCGTCTGGCGAGCCGCGATCCGAAGCCGTGAGCCGACGGCTGGTCAGCGGCCGCGGCAGTCGGCTAGCAGGCTCTCCAGCAGCAGGACCGAGCCATTCTTGGAGAGCGGCTCATTGCCATTACCGCATTTGGGGGATTGGATGCAGGATGGGCAGCCTGCCTGGCACTCACAGCTGCGAATGGCCTCCGCGGTGGCGCGGAGCCATTCCGCCGCCGCCTGGTAGCCCCGTTCAGCAAAACCCGCACCTCCGTCATGCCCGTCGTACACGAAAACGGTCAGCTGACCGGTCGCGGGGTGGACATCGGCGGATACCCCGCCAATGTCCCAACGGTCGCAGGCGGCGAACAGCGGCAGCAGCCCGATCGAGGCGTGCTCGGCGGCGTGTGCGGCCCCAGGCAGGTCGACGCCCAGGTCGGCCAGGCTCGACCGCTGGCTGTCCGGGATCGTCCACCAGACGGCGCGCGTGCGCAGGGTGCGTAGCGGCAGGTCGAGCGGCTCCTCACCAAGGGGACGGCCTGTCTCCAACCCACGCCGAACGAACGAGGTGACCTGCCTGGTCACCTGGACGTCACCGAAATGCACCGCGGCGTCACCCCAGGCCGAGCGGCGCAGTTCGGCGGCCACCTCGATCGCGGTGACCTCCCGGGCGGAGGTCGCGTAACCAGGATCCGCCGCCTCCACCAGGGCCACGCCATCGGCTAGGTCCAGCCTGGTGACCAGGTACATCTCGCCCTGGTGCGCGTAGACGGCGCCGGTGTGCACCAGCACGTGGGCGGACGGCTCGTCCACCGTCCCGACCAGGCGGCCGGTCGGCGTTTCCACGATCTTGACCGGACGGCCCCCGGTCCCACGGAGGCCGGAGCGCGCTGGTCGGCCGCGGCCGGACCAGCACGTGACCGGCCCCCGCCGGCGCAGCATCCCGCGCTGGACGAGGGCGTCGGTGACCGCGGCGGACTCCGGCCCGAACAAGGCCAGGTCAGCCTCGGTCAGCGGCAGTTCCGCCGCGGCCGCGCACAGGTGCGGGGCCAGCACGTACGGGTTGCCGGGGTCGAGGACGGTCGCTTCCACCGGGCGGCGCAGCAACGCCTCGGGATGGTGCACCAGGTAGGTGTCCAGCGGGTCGTCCCGGGCGATCAGCACGGCGACCGCGCCGCGCCCGTCCCGGCCTGCCCGGCCCGCCTGCTGCCAGAGCGCCGCCCTCGTCCCCGGCCAGCCGGCGATGAGCACGGCGTCCAGGCCGCTGATGTCGACGCCAAGCTCCAGGGCCGTGGTGGCGGCGAGGCCGGTGATGGCTCCCGTCCGCAGCGCCGCCTCAAGCGCACGCCGGTCCTCGGGGAGGTAGCCGGATCGGTAGGCGGCCACCCGCTGGCCGAGTCCGGCGGCGCCCGCCTCGGTCAGCGCGCGCCGGGCGCCCAGGGCGACCGCTTCGGCGCCCCGGCGCGACCGGGAGAAGGCGAGCGACGGGATGTTCCGCGCCACCAGGTCGGCGAGCAGCCCGGCAGCCTCGGCGGTGGCGGTCCGCCTGATCGGCGCGCCCGCCTCTCCCCGCGCGGCAGTGAGCGGCGGCTCCCACAGGCCGAAGGTGACCGGCCCGTGCGGCGCGGCGCTTTCGGTCACTTCCTCGGCGCGCTGTCCGGTGAGCAGGAGCGCGCACGCGGCAGGCTCGCTGATGGTGGCCGAGGCCAGCAGGAACACCGGGCCCGCGGGCGGCGCAAGGCCCCGGTGGTGCGCGGCGACCCGGCGCAGCCTGCGCAGCACGTGCGCGACGTGCGAGCCGAATACGCCGCGGTATCCGTGGCATTCGTCCACGATCACGTATTGCAGCCTGCGGAAGAACCCGTTCCACCGAGCGTGTCGCGGGAGCAGCATGTGGTGCAGCATGTCCGGGGTGGTGAGCAGGTAGGCAGCGTGCGACCGGGCCCAGTCCCGCTCCGAGAAGGGGGTGTCCCCGTCCAGTACCGCGGCTCGGATGCTGTCGATGCCGAGGGCCCGAACAGCGCGCAACTGGTCGGCGGCGAGCGCCCTGGTCGGCGCGATGTAGAGCGCGGTGCCCCCCTCCAGCACCGCGGTGAGCGCGGGCAGCAGGTAGCCCAGTGACTTGCCGGACGCCGCGGGTGTCGAGATGATCACGTTCTGGCCTGAGTGGGCCCAGTTGGCCGCGGCGGCCTGGTGCGCCCACGGCCCGGGTACCCCGATTCCGGCGAATCGCTCCGCAAGCTCGGCGGGTACCCAGCCGGGCCAGTCGGCACGCTGCCCGGCGCGCGCCGGGATCTGCTCGACGTGGACAAGCCGCCCTGATTCCGCGCCCAGGCGCAGGATCAGGGCGGCGGGGGAGTCCGCCCCGGGGGCAAGAGGAGTGAGCGTAGCCATGGACTCTCAGTGTGACATCTGTAGGCGAGGTGCCTCGAAGCGTGAACTCGTGTAGACATGACCTCAGAGCGTGGTTGAATGCGCGACGGGCTCGGATGCCCTCCCGAGGGAGCAGTTCGGCTGCGGCTTCGGGCGGGAAGACAACGACAGCTGTATGGCGCTGGAGGATTTGTGGATCTGAAGCTTGACCACCACACCAAGGACGGGATTGAAGTCGTCGACGTGGAAGGTGAGATCGACGTCTACACTGCGCCGCGACTGCGCGAGCTCCTCATCGAGCTCGTCAACAACGGGCACTATCAGCTCGTGGTGAACATGGAGAAGGTCGAGTTCCTGGACTCGACGGGCCTCGGGGTGCTCGTCGGCGGGCTCAAGCGTGTCCGGGCGCACGATGGCTCGCTGGACCTGGTCTGCACCCAGGAGCGGATACTCAAGATCTTTAGGATCACGGGGCTCACCAAGGTCTTCGGCATCCACGACACCGTGGACGAGGCCATAACGGCCAGGAAATCGGAGAAATAGCGGCTTGCTGCGCTGACACCTTCGATGGCCACTGTTGAAATGAGCTTCACGCCGCTGCCTGTGCACGTGCGCACGGCGCGGCTCGTCGCCACGGCGGTAGCGCGGCGCAGCGGCGTGCAAGAGGCGCTCCTCGACGAGGTTCGTCTCGCGGTCGGTGAGGCGTGCTCACGCGCCGTCGAGGCGCACCGGGCGCACTGCCCCGCCGAGCCGGTCCGGATCGAGCTCACCGGCACGGATGGGCGGTTCGAAGTGGTCGTCATCGACGCCGCCGACCGGGACGACGAGTATGAGGACGGCGCGGCGGGGCCGGGAAGCGGAAACGGTCTGTCTGGGCCGAGCAACGGCCTCCCCGGCGGTGGCCTTCCCCGTGACAGCCTCGCCGGCGAGGCCCTCCCCGCTGACGGCGTTCCCGCTGGCGGCCTCGCTGGTGGCGGCCCTCCCGCAGAGGGCCGCCCGGACGATCCGGAAGCTCTGCTGCCGCAGGGGCTCGGCCTCGCGGTGATCGCCGGCCTCGCGGACGACGTCAAGATCATTCGGACCGCTGGCGGGCTCAGCATCCGGATGAGCTGGCCCTCTGGCGAGTACGTAGGCTGACGGCGGGGTCGGAGGCCAGGCGCGCCCACGAGGGCCATGTGCCCGCCTGGCGGCATCAATGTGTGGTTACCTATGGGACACGAGCGCACCGCGACACCCTCAGGTCGTGACCCCCGCTTCGCATCCGCCGGGCCAGCGTGCGTAGACTCCCGGCACTGCCGTGGTCGTACTTGCGCATATCCAGTGTCAATGCCTGGCTACCGCAGTGTCGGCAGTGGCGGATGCACGCGGACCCAAGCCGTGTGCCCTGTCAAGGAGGACAGATGTATAGGCTCAAGCTCGCCGCAGGCGGTGGGGCGGCCGGCGTGAGCGGCTCCAACCTGACCTGGGTTGTCGTCGTCGCCGTGATCGCGCTGCTGGCGCTCGCCGTGGCCGGCTGGCTGGTGCGGGAAGTGCTCGCCGCCAGCCAGGGCACGGAAAAGATGCAGGAGATCGCCCGGGCGGTCCAGGAGGGTGCCGCGGCCTACCTGCGGCGCCAGTTCCGCACCATCGGCATCTTCGTCATCCCGATCTTCTTCGTGCTCCTGCTTCTCCCTGCGGACACGGCATCGGTGCGGTGGGGCCGCAGCGCGTTCTTCCTGGTGGGCGCGTTGTTCTCGGCGCTCGCCGGGTTCACGGGGATGTCGCTGGCGGTGCGCGGCAACGTGCGGGTGGCCGCCGCCGCGCGCGAGGGTGCGGCGGGCGAGCGGCCCGCCATGCGGATCGCGTTCCGCACCGGTGGCGTGGCGGGCATGTTCACCGTCGGCCTCGGCCTGTTCGGGGCGGCGGTCGTGGTGATCATCTACAAGGCGAACGCGCCGAGCGTGCTGGAGGGCTTCGGCTTCGGCGCGGCGCTGCTCGCGATGTTCATGCGGGTCGGCGGCGGCATCTTCACCAAGGCGGCGGACGTGGGTGCCGACCTGGTGGGCAAGGTGGAGAAGGGCATCCCTGAGGACGACCCGCGCAACGCCGCGACGATCGCCGACAACGTGGGCGACAACGTGGGCGACTGCGCTGGCATGGCGGCGGACCTGTTCGAGTCCTACGCGGTCATGCTGGTCGCCTCGCTGATCCTCGGTAAGGCCGCGTTCGGCTCGGACGGCCTGGTCTTCCCCCTGATCGTGCCGATGATCGGGGTGATCACCGCCGTGGCGGGCATCTTCGTGGTAGCTCCGCGCAAGGGCGACCGCAGCGGAATGACCGCCATCAACCGCGGCTTCTTCGTCTCGGCGCTCATCTCGCTGGTGCTGGTCGTCGGCGCGTCGTTCCTCTACCTGCCGGCCAAATTCAGCGAGCTGAAGGGGGTCACTGACGCCTCGATCCTGAGCCACGGCGGCAACCCGCGGCTGCTGGCCATCGGCGCCGTGCTCATCGGCCTGGTGCTGGCCAGCGCCATCCAGCTGCTGACCGGGTATTTCACCGAGACCAACCGGCGCCCGGTCAAGGAAATCGGCGAGAGCTCGCTCACCGGTGCCGCCACCGTGATCCTGTCCGGCATTTCCGTGGGCCTGGAGTCGGCTGTCTACTCGGCCCTGCTGATCGGCGGCGCCGTTTATGCGGCCTTTCTCCTCGGTACCGGCAATGCCACCATCGCCCTGTTCGCGGTGGCCCTGGCGGGCACCGGCCTGCTCACCACCGTGGGTGTCATCGTGTCCATGGACACGTTCGGCCCGGTCTCCGACAACGCGCAAGGCATCGCCGAGATGTCCGGCGACGTAACGGGCGAGGGCGCGCAGGTGCTTACCCGCCTGGACGCGGTCGGCAACACCACGAAGGCCATCACCAAGGGCATCGCGATCGCGACCGCGGTGCTGGCGGCGACCGCGCTGTTCGGGTCGTTCCGGACCACGGTGGAGGCCGCGCTCGGCAAGACCGCTGGCACCTTCAGCCTCTCGGTGGACCGGCCTAACGTCCTGGTCGGCATCATCATCGGCGCCTCGGTGGTGTTCTTCTTCTCCGGTCTCCTGATCATGGCGGTGGGCCGGGCGGCCGGCCAGGTCGTCTACGAGGTGCGCGAACAGTTCCGCAACCACCCGGGGATCATGGACTTCACCGAGAAGCCCGAGTACGGCCGCGTGGTGGACATCTGCACCAAGGACTCGCTGCGGGAACTGGCCACTCCGGGCCTGCTGGCGGTGCTCACCCCGATCGCGATCGGCTTCGCGCTCGGCTACGCACCGCTCGGCTCTTTCCTGGCCGGCGCCATCGCGGCCGGCGCACTGATGGCGGTCTTCCTGGCCAACTCCGGCGGCGCCTGGGACAACGCCAAAAAGCTCGTCGAGGACGGAAACTACGGCGGCAAGGGCTCCGAGGCACATGAGGCGACCATCATCGGCGACACGGTGGGTGACCCGTTCAAGGACACCGCGGGCCCGGCCATCAACCCGCTGATCAAGGTCATGAACCTGGTCTCGCTGCTGATCGCGACCAGCGTGGTCAAGTACAGCAGCAACACGGGGCTGCGCGCGGGCGTGGCCATCGCCGCGGTCGCCATCGTGGTGACGGCCATCGTGATCTCCAAGCGGCGGTCCACGAGCATGTCAGCGAGCGGGCCGGGCGCGACCGCGATCCCGGGCGGGGCGCAGGGGCCCGACAGCGAGCAGCCGGTTGCGGGCGGCGCTGCGGGCGCGCCGGGCATAGTCTCGGGTCAGGCCGCGCCGGGCATCGTCCCGGATCACGGAGCGCCGGGCATCGTCCCGGGTCGCGGAGCGCCGGGCATCGTCCAGGGTCACACCACGTCGCCCTCGTCAGCCGCTTCTACCTCATCGCGTGAGACACCGAGCAGGTAGAGCACCGCGTCGAGATACGGAACGCTCAGCGAGGCGTCAGCGGCGTCCTTGACCACCTGCCGGGCGTTGAAGGCGACGCCCAGGCCGGCCGCAGCGATCATGTCGAGGTCATTGGCGCCGTCGCCCACCGCCACCGTCTGGCTGAGCGGAACGCCGGCCTCCGCGGCGAACCGCCGGAGGGCATCCGCTTTGCCTGCCCGGTCGATGACCGGCCCGGTCAGCTGGCCGGTCAGCGTTCCGCCTGCGACCTCCAGCGTGTTCGCCGCCACGTAGTCGATGCCCAGTTCCCCGGCCAGCCAGTCAGTGATCTGGGTGAATCCGCCGCTGACGATCCCGCACCGGTAGCCGAGCCTGCGCAGGGTGCGGATCAGCGTCCGGGCGCCCGGAGCGAGCCGAAGCTCGCGCCGGACCTCGTCGAGCACGGATACGTTCAGCCCGGCGAGCATGGCGACCCGCTCGCGCAGCGAGGCGGCGAAGTCGAGGTCGCCGCGCATCGCGGCATCGGTGATCTTGGCGATCTGATCGACGCACCCGGCGCGGGCCGCGAGCAGGTCGATGACCTCGCCGGTGATCAGGGTGGAGTCCACGTCCATGACGACGAGCCGCATGGCCCGCCGGTGCAGGCCGCCGCGCTGCACCGCCACATCGACGCCCTGTGCGGCGGACTCACGGGCCAGCGCGGCGCGCAGGGCATCGGGGTCGGCACCGGATACGTCGAGCTCGATGCAGGTAACTGGGCGGTCGGCCAGCCTGTCCATCCGGTCGATGTTGGCGCCGCCGACTGCGATCTGCCCGGCGATCGCAGCGATGGCGGCCGGGGTGAGCGGGCGTCCCATGACCGTCACGTGCAGCTGGCCGCGCCGCCGCGGCGGCTCGCCGGAGCCCATCGTGATCTCGGCGTCCAGGCCCATGTCGGCGGCGACCGCGCGGATGCCGCGGTGAATCGCGGTCAGGTCGGGATCACGCTCGCAGGCCAGCAAGACGCCGAGCACCAGCTTGCCCCGGATGACGACCTGCTCGATGTCGATGACACTCAGCTCGTGCGCGGTGAGGGCCGTGAACAGGCGTGCGGTAACCCCCGGCCGGTCCCGGCCGGTCAGGGTAACCAGGAGGGTGGTCTGCGGAGAGTCCATCGAGCAACAAACTACCCGCCGGGCGGACTCCCGCCTGCGAAACCCCCTGGGGCGGTCAGGGCAACAGCAGGTGAACGTCTCCGAACTCGTGCCACAGGTACCGGTGCCCGGCCGCGGCGTCGTAGCAGCGGCGCAGCAGGTCGGGCCCGGCGAACGCGCTGAGCATCAGCAGGTGTGAGGAACGCGGCTCGTGCAGACCGGTCAGCAGCCCGTCCACCGTGAGCAGGCGGCCTTCGGGAGTGACGATGTGCTCGGTCCACCCGGTGCCGGCGCCCTCCGGCCGCCTGGCCGCCGTCTCGAGCGCGCGGACGACCGTCGTGCCCGCGGCTATCACCCGGCCGCCGCTGCGCCGCGTCAGCTCCACCAGCCGCGCCGTGACCGGCGGCACATCGTAAGGCTCGGGGTAGGGTTCCTCGTCTCCCTCCAGCGACGACACCCCGGTGTGCAGGGTGAGCGGCGCGAAGGTGATGCCCCGCGCCACCAGCCGGGTAACCATCCCGGCGGTGAACGGGCGGCTTGCGCTGGGCATCTCGGCGCTGCCCGGCCGGGTCGCGAACACCGTCTGGTACGCCTCGATCGGCCAGGCCCGGTCCACGTAGGAATACCGGATCGGGGCGCCGTGGCGGAGCAGGTAGGGCAGCACGGCGGTGGACAGCCGTGCCCGCCACAGCCGCCCGGTGGCCCGCGTGCCCAGGCGCAGTACCGCGCCGCCGGGCACGGTGAATTCATCGCCCGGGGATCCCCCGCGGTAGCGGACCGTCGCCGGGCCGCGGCGGGCGCGCAGTTCGGCCAGCCAGCTCCCGTCGGGCAGCGGGGTGGAGAAATGGACGGCGAGCCCCGGCCCGCAGGCCACGGCGGCCGGCAGGGTCGCCGACGTGTTGACGACGATCAGGTCGCCGGGCAGCAGCAGCCCCGGCAGGTCGGTGAACCGATGATGGCTGATCTCGCCGGTCCGGCCCCTGCTCACCAGCATCCTCACGCCATCCCTGGGGGTCCCCCTCGCCTCGGGTGGCTCGTGCGCCTCCAGCTCGGGCGGCAGCGAGAAGTCCGCGAGCACGGGGGAAACAGCTGCGGATGCCGGGAGCGCAGCGGTTTCCATGATCACGCCGCGGTTTCTGCGGAACGCCCCGGCGGCAATAGGTCGGCCGCCCGGTAGCGGCCGCTCGGCAGGCGCTCACCGATCAGCCTCACGAACCCCGGCACGACCGACTCCGGCAGCGGGCGGTCGGAGATGTCCTCGCCGGGGAAGGCCGCCTGGTGCATGTCGGTGCGCAGGTCCCCCGGGTCGACCCGCCAGACCCGGATCGTGACCTCCTCGGCGGCCAGGACGTTGCAGGCCTGCTCGAGTGCGGCCTTGGCCGCGCCGTACCCGCCCCAGCCCGCGTACGCCTCCACGGCCGCGTCGGAGGTGACACAGAGCACGGCGCCGCCGCGACCGCGCAACGCCGGCAGCAGCAACTGGGTGAGGGCCACCGGCGCGATCACGTTGACCTCAAGCGCGTCGCGCAAGTCGGCGATGGGGTAGTCGGCGATGGCGGGCAGCGGGCTCGCGCCAAGCGTCCCCGCATTGTTGATGAGCAGATCCGGGCCGCCGAACGCGGCCGCCGCCGCGGCCAGGGCCGCCCGGTGCGCGGGATCGGTGATGTCGCCGGGCACCACGGCAACCTCGGTGGGCGCGGCGTGGTCCGGGCGGGGCAGGCCGGCCGCCACGGCCCGCAGGGCGGTCTCGTCCCGGGCGTCGATGACGAGGGCGTAGCCCTCGGCGGCCAAGCCGCGGGCGAGCGCGCGGCCCAGTCCCCGGGACGCTCCGGTGAGTACCGCGACCGGGCGCCGTGGACGCGCCATCGAGGCGACTCCGGTGGCGGTGGGTGAGTTGGTCATGGTTTTACGTTAGGAATGAATGGGGGTTGGCGCATCGGGCGAGGGTCCGCCTGGGCGTAGGCAGATGGTCCTAGGACCCGCGGCCGATCCAGCGCGTCGCCCGCGCCGGTAACGTCGGGGACGTGGCGCAGAACGGCAGCCGGGACCAGGTGCTCTACCGGGTCAGCCAGGTAGTGCTGGCGGTGGCACGCCAGCAGTCGGTCCGTGACGTGCTCCAGATGATCGTGCGCTCGGCGCGCACGCTGGTTGATGCCCGTTACGCGGCCCTCGGCGTCCCCGACGACAACGGGGGGTTCGCCGAGTTCGTGGTGGACGGGATCCCGGAAAGCCAGCGGAAGGCGATCGGGCCGCTGCCACGTCAGCACGGCATGCTCGCCGTGCTACTGCGGGAGGGGCAACCACTCCGGCTCGCTGACATCCGCGCCGATCCCCGGTTCGAGGGCTGGTGGCCGGCCGCCCACCCCGAGCTGAAAGACATTATCGGCGTGCCGATCACCGACGATTCCGCGGTGCTCGGCATCATCTTCGCCGCGAACGCCAACCGGCCGGGCGGGTTCACGCCGGCCGATCAGGAACTGCTCGAGCTCTTCGCCGCGCACGCCGCGATCGCGCTCACCAACGCGCGGCTGTACGAGCGCGGGCGCCAGCTTTCGGTGCTCGAGGAACGCGGGCGGCTCGCCCGGGACCTGCACGACGCGGTCTCGCAGAAGCTCTTCTCCATCAGGGTGAAGGCGCGGGCCGCGTCCATGCTGGTCAGCCGGGATCCGGCGCAGGCGGCGGCCGAGATGGAAAGCGTCGCCGCGCTCGGCGGCGAGGCGCACGCGGAACTCCGCGCGGTCATCGACGGACTGGCCCCGCCCGGCATCGCCGACGGCGGCCTCGCCGAATCGCTGCGCCGGTACGCCCTGCTCGCGGGCAAAGCCCACGGCGTCCGCGTCCTGTTCACCAGTGCGGACCTCCCGCCGCTGGGCGCGCAGCGCGACGCCGCTGTCTACCGGGTCGCGCAGGAGGCGCTGCACAACGCGCTGCGCCACTCCGGTGCCACCGAGGTGCGCGTGTCGCTGTGCCCGGGGCCGAAACGGGTCACCCTGGACGTCACCGACGACGGCCGGGGCTTCGTCCCCGCCGCCGCCTCCGGTGGCCTCGGCCTGTCCTCGATGCGAGAGCGGGCCGCCGCGGCCGGGGCGTCGCTGAGCGTCCGCTCCGTCCCGGGGAAGGGGACCAGCGTCCGGCTGGCCGTTCCGCTGAATCCACCGCGGAGGCGGGTATGACCGGGCAGATCACCGTGCTGATCGCCGATGACCATCCGGTGGTCCGGCAGGGGCTGCGGGTACTGCTCAGCGTTCAGGACGACATCGCCGTGGTGGGCGAGGCCGCCGACGGTCGCGAGGCGGTCGATCTGGCCACGGTGCTGGCGCCGGGTGTCATCCTGCTCGACCTGAAGCTGCCCGGCCTGGATGGGCTCGGCGTGCTCGCGGAACTGCGGGACCGCGGGCTGCCGGCCCGGGCGCTGGTGCTCACCAGCGCGGCCGACCCGGCGTCGGTGACGCTGGCGATGCGGGCCGGCGCGGCCGGCTTCCTGTACAAGGACGTCGACCCGGACGCGCTGGTCCGTGCCGTCCGGTCGGTAAACGACGGGAACACCCTGCTGGCGCCCGAGGCGGCCGGGTTGCTGGTGCGCTCAGGCCGCGGCGGCGAGGCCGTGCACGGGCTGGGCGCGCTCACCGGCCGGGAGCGCGAGGTGCTGGCGCAGATCGCCGAGGGCCGATCCAACCGGGAGATCGCCCGCCTGCTGGGCGTGTCGGAGAAGACGGTCAAAACCCATGTGAGTTCGGTGCTCGGCAAGCTGGGCGTGGCCGACCGCACCCAGGCTGCGCTCTACGCGGTCCGCCATTCGCGCGGTTGACCGGCGGGTTCGGTCTGTCCCAAGATCAGTGAGGTCATCAATCGGCGACGGAGTAAGCGCTGGCCGTGATCGTCTTGACCGGCCGCCCGGGGCCAAAAAACCGCGGGCCACGCCAATGACGGCGCCGGTGCGCTGGGCTGGCTGGGACCGCATGACGTAGGTTCGGTTCCACAAGGTGCCGCGCATTAGAGGGGGCCGGATGTCGGACGAGGTGGTGCGGCTGCGCGGCGTGGGTGTCCGGCGCGGTGGGTCGATGTTGCTGCGGGATATCGACTGGACCGTCCACGACGACGAGCGATGGGTGGTGATCGGCCCCAACGGGGCCGGGAAGACCACGTTGCTGCAGGTGGCCGCCTGCCAGTTGTTCCCGTCTGAGGGCGGCGCTGAGATTCTCGGCGAGCGGCTCGGCGAGACGGATGTGTTCGAACTGCGGCCGCGTATCGGGCTGGCCAGCGCGGCCGTCGCCGACCGGGTGCCGCCGGCCGAGAAAGTCATCGATCTCGTGCTGACCGCCTCGTACGCGATCGTCGGCCGGTGGAAGGAGGACTATGAGTCCTCCGATGTCACCCGGGCCGTCGAGTTGCTCGACGCGCTCGGCTGCGCGCACCTGATCAGGCGCCGGTTCACTACGCTCTCCGAAGGGGAGCGTAAGCGCGTCCAGATCGCCCGGGCCCTGATGCCCGATCCCGAATTGCTGCTCCTCGACGAGCCAGCGGCCGGGCTCGACCTCGGTGGCCGTGAGGATCTGCTGCGGCGGGTCGCGGCGCTCGCCCGTGACCCCCGGGCGCCCACGATGGTGCTGGTCACGCACCATGTGGAGGAAGTGCCCGATGGATTCACCCACGCCATCCTGCTGCGCCGGGGCGCGGTGCTCGCGGCGGGACCGCTACCCGAGGTTTTCACCGAGCCGAACCTGTCCAAGTGCTTCGGCGTCCCGCTGATCATCGAGCGGCGCGGCGCCCGCTGGGCCGCCCAGGCGGCTTTTTAAGCAGGCCGCCGCCATCAAGTCCAGCCGCTTGCCGCACCGCGCCCCCGCATCGGCAGCGGGTGCAGTGGGCACACACTAGGCATGCGGTCGCATTGCCAGCTGTCCCGGGGCTCGCCATGAGGGGGGACCGGGTTGAGATCGTGATCGACGCCGGCGGCACCACCAAGACCTATGAGGTGGCTGCGACCCGCGCGGGGCGCAGGGTTGAGGTGGTCAACCGGCGCGGGCTCGTCGAGGTGACTGAGGTGACCCGCGGCGGCGCGGTGGTGCGTACCGCCCGGTTCATGGCCAGCCGGGTGCTGGCCCTGGTCGAGTACCCGGCCCCGCGGCGTTCCGGAAATGGGGACGGGCGCCCGCCCGGGCCGCGGTAGGGCGTGTCTCACCGGTTGTGCGCGGCCTGGCGTCTGGCGTCCGGTCAGGGGCCCGGCGCCAGGAAACCGCGGGCCACAGACCTGTCAATGAGGTCCCTGGCGTACTCGCCGAGCGTGGCCGATCCATCCTCGATCAGGGCGACCCGGAGCAGGACCTGGTCCGCGGTGACGCCGTGGGCCAGCCAGGTTCCGCCACCTGTCTGGTAGTTCGCGAGCATCGGCTGGAGCCTGTCCAGCGCACGGGCGAACTTCGCCTCCTGCGTGCGGCGCTCCTCGAACTCGTCCCACAGCGCCCGGAACGCTTCAGCCTGGGGCGGGGGCAGCAGCGCGAAGATCCGGTCGGCAGCAGCGCGCTCCGCCACCTCCTGGCGAGCCTGGGCCTGCGCCCCGGCATACAGGAACAGGTCACCTGCGTCGATCTCCACGAGATCGTGCAGCAGCAGCATGGCGATGACGCGGCTGAGGTCGGTGCCGGGCGGCGAGTGATCTCGCAGCACGAGCGCCATCAGGGCGAGGTGCCAGGAGTGCTCGGCCGAGTTCTCCTTGCGGGAGGCGTCGATGAGGGTGCTCTGCCTGAACACGGTCTTGAGTTTGTCGGCCTCAAGCAGGAAGCGCAGCTGGCTGTCCAGGGGGTCCATATGTCCATTGGATCAGCTGCAGGCGCGCTTACGCACCCCCCGCCACCTGGGCATTTGCTGGACGTGCGATCATGTCCTGGGGGACCCAAGATGATACGGGGGACCGGCTCATCAAGCTCGCCCTGGCCGGGCATTCGCCGGCCAGGGCGAGCCTTCCCCCGCCACCCGCCGGGCAGGCCCGGCCCGCCGCCAGGCCGCCGGTGCACCCGAGGTGACCAGCGATATGAAGTCCAGGGTGGGGCGCGCTACGATCACGCTCGATGACAACGATCCGGGTGGTCCTGGCCGAGGACAACGTGCTGCTCCGGGAGGGGGTCTCCCGGCTGGTGTCAGGCAACGAGGACTTCGAGCTGGTCGGGGTCGCATCCGACCTCCCGCAGTTGCTGGACGTCATCAAGGAGCAGGATCCGGATGTGGTGATCACGGACATCCGGATGCCGCCCACCGGCAGTGACGAGGGGATCCGGGCCGCCGCCTGGCTCAGGGCCAACCGTCCGCGGGTGGGCGTGGTGGTGCTGAGCCAGTACACGGCCCCCGGCTACGCCCTGGCCCTGCTTGAGCACGGGTCGGCTGGCCGCGCCTACCTGCTCAAGGAGCGGGTGGCCAGCGTGGATGAACTGGCCCGCGCTATCCGCACCGTGGCCCAGGGCGGTTCGGTGATCGACCCGCAGGTCGTCGATGAGCTCGTCCGGTCGCGCTCGCAGCGCCGGGCGTCCAACCTGTCGTCGCTGACCCCCAGGGAGTCGGAGATACTGGCCGAGATGGCCCAGGGCAAGAGCAACTCAGCGATCGCGTCCGCCCTCACCGTCTCGGAACGGGCAGTCGAGAAGCACACCAACTCGATCTTCGCCAAGTTGGGCCTGTCCGAGGAGAAGGATCTCAACCGCCGGGTCAAGGCGGTGCTGCTGTACCTCAGTGACCGCGAGGGGGGCTGACCACACCTCGCCGAGGATGGCAGCACCCTGCCAGCGGCAAGATAGCCATGCGAAGCTGGAGCCATGGCCACCCCGCACGCAGTGGTCGTAGTAGACGACCAGGTCCCGTTCCGGACCGCCGCCAAGGCGGTGCTGCGCCGGCTCGCTTGCTTTGAGCTCGCAGGAGAGGCATCCAGCGGGCCCGAGGCGATCGAACTGGTCGATTCCGTCCGGCCAGCGCTGGTCCTGATGGATATCAACATGCCAGACATGAACGGGATCGAGGCCACCCGCCGGATCGTGTCCGCACATCCGGAGGTCGTGGTTTTTCTCTGCTCGACCTATGACGTGGCGGACCTTCCCCCCGGCGCCGCGGACAGCGGGGCGAGCGCCTATCTCAACAAGGAGCGGTTTGGCGCGGACACCCTGCGCCGACTGTGGCAGAACCGGGACTCGGGCTTGTTCAACGCACTCTGATTCAACGCGCTCTGATTCGGCGCATGGGGATTCGGCGCACAGGGATCCGGCGCTGGGGGATCCGGCGCAGAGGGATCCGGCGCGCTAGGAGCAGGTCAGCCGATCGGGACCGAACCGCTGATGGTCGACCCGTGGCCGGGGCGCGATTCCCAGCGGACCGTGCCGCCGATGGCGCCCAGGCGGTCCGCCATGTTGATGAACCCGTGGCCGCCACGGGCCTTCTGCTCGTCGAACCCCGGGCCATCGTCGGTGACCGAGAACAGCAGCCCGCCCGAGTGCAGCCACAGCCGCACCTCCGCGCTCGCGCTGGGGGCATGCTTGGCAGCGTTCTGCAATGCCTCAAGGCAGCAGAAGTAAATGGCCGCCTCTATCTGAGGGGAGTACCGGCCGATGTCGTCGGCGACGACGCCGACCGGGATGGTGCAGCGGCCGGCCGCTGCGCGCAGGGCCTCGGCGAGCCCGCTGTCGGCCAGCAGCGGCGGGTAGATGCCGTGCGCCAGCTCGCGCAGCTCCCGGATCGTCACCTGGACGTCGTCGGCCATCTGGTCGAGTATTTCCAGGCCCGCCTCGGGATCGTCGGCGATGATGTCCCTGGCCAGGCGCAGGTTCACCGCCAGCGCCACCAGGTGCTGCTGTGCGCCGTCGTGCAAATTGCGCTCGACCCGCCGCCGCTCCGCGTCGCCGCTGGCCACGATGCGCGCCCGGGACTCGCGAAGCGCGTCGGCCTGCTTGCGGAGCTCGTCCAGCGTGGTCTGCAGCGCCGCGTCGAGCTGCACGTTGTGGAAGGCGAGACCGGTCTGCCGGGCCAGCTCGGTCAGCACGCGGTCGTCCTCCTCCGAGAAGGCGCCCGCCGTGGCGGGCCGCTCGACGACGATGAGCCCGAGCAGCTCACCCCCGTGACTGATCGGCGCAACCCGCAGCTGGGCTTGCGCGCGCCCGTCGAGCAGGGACGGCAGCCAGACCGAGGCCCAGGCGCTGCCTGACACGCCAGCCCGGGTTACCACCGGGCGCTCACGTGCCGTGATGACGAGGGACCTGCGCCCGAGGTCCGGCACCGACGCGGCCCGCTCCAGCACGTCCCCGGACCCGGTGTAGACCTCGGCGCTGGTCAGTCCCATCGTCTTGCGCAGCGACTCGGCGAGCTGCAGCAGCAACTCGTCCATGGCGATGGCCCGGGTCAGCCTGCTGCCGAACGTGCGCAGCACCTCGTCCGGTGCCTCGCGGGCCCCGTACACGAACCGGGTCGCCGAGGCGATGAGCCGGTCCCTGGCCGGCAGGTAGCCGATCGCCGCCACGGCTGCCGCCAGCATGGACAGCCCGAGGATCTCGCGGTCGGCTGCATCGCCCGGCGACTTCCCCAGGCCCAGCACTATCACCAGGTACACGACGGCCACTACTACGCTGAAGCCCGCGATCGACAGCACCTGCACGAGCAGGCGTCCGCCGTGCGGGGCGAGCGCGGGCAGCCCGCCGGCGATCAGGCCAAGAGGGATCGCTGCGGTGGCGCCTGCCGCCACCGGGCCCAGCGGCCCCGGCCAGCCGACCAGCACATGCAGGACCGCGCTGGTCAGCGCTATGTCCGCGGCCACCACCACGCCGATGCCCAGCCACTGCATCCGCTCCCGGCCCCGCCCGGTCGTGGCCGCGTACCGGAGCCGTATCGCGGGCAGGGTGCACAGGACAGCCAGCGGCCAGATCAGCGCCCCCGCCGGCAGCGGGAACGGCTGGCCCGCGATGGCCAGGCCGAGCCCGGTGCCGACGGCCGAGGCGTAGCCGAGGGCCGCGGCAATCCGCCTGGCCCGTCCGGCCAGCCGGCCGTCCGGCAGGGCCAGCAGGAAGTGGAAGGAGATGGCGATGACGAGCGGCCCGGCGATGGTGGCCACGGCTCGCGCCGCCTCGTGCTGACCGCCAGCCTGCCCAGCCAGCCGGGCGGCAGCGAGCGCGACGGAAGCCGCGAGCGCGCCCGAGGCCACCTGCCACTGGGGGGCCCGGTCCCGCGGGCGGGTGGCCACGGCACCCGCGAGTGCCCAGGCGAGCACGAGGCCGGCCGCGACGGCGTCGAGCGCGGATATGCCCCCGGCCGCCCGCGCATGGAGCCCGATCGCGGCGACCACCACCGCGACCAGGGGCATGAGCACTCCGGCCACCACCCGCTGCACAGTGGGCGTGGCGAATGGTGGCGCCACGGCGGCCGGGTCGCGCAGCGTGCCGTTCGCCATCGCTCCTGCCCGCTGAGGTAGCGGTGGCTGGTCGGCCGCCCGGGCGGGCTGGTGCATGGTCAGCGGGCCTCGATGACGACGTTCCCGCCGCTGTCAGGTTCGGGCTCCGGGACGACGATCCGTCCATCGCGCATCCGCACCACCCGCCCGGCCGCGGCGGCGACGCTGGCGTCGTGGGTGACCAGGACCACGGTCTGGCCGCCGCCGTGCAGACGGCGCAGCAACTCGATCACCTCGTCGCCACCCTCCGAGTCGAGCGCCCCGGTCGGCTCGTCGGCGAGCAGCAGCGTCGGCTCGTTCGCCAGCGCCCGGGCGATGGCCAGCCGCTGGCGCTGCCCGCCCGACAGGACACCAGGAGCGGCACTGGCCTTGTCGCCGATGCCGAGCAGGTCGAGCAGGTCCTTGGCCCGGGTCTCCGCCATCCGCCGCTTGCGGCCGGCGATGACGGCCGGCAGCGCGACGTTCTCCAGCACGGTCATGCCCTCCAGCAGGTTGAAGAACTGGAAGACGATCCCGATGTGGCGCCGGCGCAGGCGGGCAAGCTGGTCCTCGCTCCGACCGGTCACCTCCTCACCCGCGACCGTGATGGTCCCCTCGTCGGCGACGTCCAGCCCGGCCACCAGGTTCAGCAAGGTGGACTTGCCGCAGCCCGAGGGCCCCATCAGGGCGGCGAACTCGCCGTCCGCGATGATCAGGTCCACCCCGCGGAGCGCCCGGACCGGCGCGTTCTCGGCTTCGAAGGTCTTGCGTACGCCGTGCATGGCCAGCGCCGGAAGGCTCTCGCTCATCATGCCCCCGTCCTGGTTATCGTGCTCTCGGTGATGGTCATGTTGCCGGTGGCACTGCCGGGGCCGGCCAGGGAGGCGGATTCCGCGGCCCGTCGGCCCGCCTGCGCGGCGATCTTGTAGGAGATGACCGGGGCATCGCGCCCCTTCACCCGCTGCGCCGGGAGCGGCACGAACTCGACATGGATCGTCAGTGACTTGACGGTGCCCTCCGAGAGCACGGTCTCGCCGGCCGCCGCCAGCTGCTGCAGCCGCTGGGAGAGATTGACCGTATCCCCGACCAGCGTGTATTCAAGCCGCTCCTCGGACCCGAGGAGGGCCGCCGCGGCCTCGCCGGTAGATAGCCCGAGCCCCAGCCCGAAGGCGGGCAGGCCATCGTCCGCCCAGCGCGCGTTGATCTCAGCTTGCAGCGCGTGCATGGCCGAGGCCGCCACCACGGCCCGGTCCGCGTGGTCATCCTGCGCGAACGGCGCGCCGAACACCGCCATCACCGCGTCGCCGACAAACTGCATCACGGTGCCGCCCTCGCCCAGAATGGCCCGGTTCATGGCGGCACGGTGCGTGTTGAGCTGCCCGGCGAGCTGGCTCGGGTCGGCGTGCTCCGCGATGGTCGAATAAGACCTGATGTCACTCATCAGGACCGTCACCACCACGCGCTCGGTCTCGCCGATGTTCCGCTTCTCCTGCCGGATCTTGTCGGCGAGCCCCCCGGGGAGCAGCCGCGACAGCGTCTCTCCCTGCTCCTCGCGGTCCACGATGGCCTGGTGCAGCAGGCGGAGCCGTTTCAGCGCCCCGTGATTCCCGGTGGACACGCCCTGCGCCAGCTTGACGAAGACCGCCTCGACCTCCGCGTCAACCACCTCGGGCGGGACTCGCCGTACCGCCGCGATGGCCTTGATCGGCTTGCCCTCGGCCACCATGCCAAGGAGTTCCTCCTCGGCCGGGAGAAGTCCGCCCGGGGAGAGGACGGGGCGGACCAGGGCCTCGACGATGGCCGGGTCGAGCGCGGTGCCGCCGGTAGCCACCGCGCGGATCGCATCGACCAGCTGATTGCCCTCGGCGATGTGGTCTTTCAGCAGGTACCCGTAGCCCGCGGAGCCTTCGGCCAGCAGCGACACCGCGTACTCGGGGTCGTCATACTGGGAGAGGATCACGACGCCAGTCCCCGGATGGCGCTTGCGTACCTCTTTGGCGGCGTCGATGCCCTCGCGACTGAACGACGGCGGCATGCGGATGTCGGTGACGAGCACCTGGGGCTCGGTGGTGGCGGCGCCGGCCACGGCCTCGTCGTAATCCGCGGCCACACCGACCACCCGCAGGTCGGCGTGACGCTCGATCAGTGCGCGCACGCCTTCTCGCACGATCAGGTTGTCGTCCGCGAGGAAGACCCCGATCGTGTCGGCTTGCTTGACGTCCCCGTGCTCCATTCACCTAGTTTTCGCACATGGCGGCCTGCCGCGCCAGTGAGCAGGCCTCCCGCCGCCCGGTGGTGTTAGGCACACCAGGTGCCTGCCAGGCACCACCCTGGCCGGTACGGACGGCCAGCACCTAGCGTCGACCTATGTGGGCCGTCTTGCGACTCGTCGCGCATGAGTTCCGGGCCAGGTGGCGGGCCTGGCTGGTGCTTGCGCTGCTTGTTGCCGTCGCTGGGGGCGCTGCGGCGGCCGCTGCCGCGGGGGCGCGGCGGACAGACAGTGCCTACCAGCGGTTCCTGGTCGCGTCGAGGGCCTCTGACATGCTGGTCGCTCCGGTCAACACAGGCCTGGGTGGCTACTACAGGGCGCTGGCCAGGCTGCCGGACGTAGCCACGCTGGCGCCGATCGTCGGCCTGAACATGCTGCCGTTGCGACCAGATGGCACGGTGATGGCGACCGGCGTCGTGGCGGCGCCCGCCGACGGCACGCTCGGGAGGCAGCTGGAGATCCCGAAGCTGCTCTCGGGGCGGATGCCACAGCCCGGTCGCCCGGATGAAGTAGCCGTCAACCAGATTGGTGCCGACACCCTGCACCTGCACGTCGGCAGCGCTCTGGTGATGGGGACCTGCACCGGTCCGCCGTGCCGCGGAACTCACGTCCGTCGGTTCACCGAGCGGGTTGTCGGCATTGTCGTCACCCGGGGTTCCGTGGTTCCGGTGACCGCTCTCGACAAGGTTTCGGCCATATTCGCCAGCACGGCGCTGTTTCATCAGCTCGCTCATCAGCTTGGTCCTGGCTACCGGGGATTCGATGGGGCCTACGTAAAGGTCCGGCCCGGGGCATCGCCGCAGCGCTTCGGGCTGCGGGCGCAGGCGCTCGCGCGGAGATTCGCCGGCACGGGCGGTCAGCTGTTCGTGGCCGACGAGAGCAGCCAGGCGGCGATCGTCGAACGATCGATCAGGCCAGAGGCAGTGGCACTCGCCATCTTTGCCCTGGTGCTGGCGGCCACCGCGCTGCTCATCGTCGGCCAGGCGGCAGTACGCCTGCTGGTGGCCGGCTCATCGGACAACCCGACGCTGGCGGCGCTGGGGATGACGCGCGGTCAGCTGACCGCCGCCGGGCTGATCGAGGTGGGCGCCGCCGCGGTCGCCAACGGGGTGGCATTCTGGCCGGCCCGGACTGCGGCACTGCTGAGCCCGGCAGAGGTCTTGCGCACGGAATGAGTGAGCGGCTTCACTCGGCACGGAATGGGAACCAGACCGACCCCATGGGGAGATTCAGCTACCGCACGGGGTCAAGGTCAAGGAGGGAGGCATCCCCGCTGCGGTGGTGCTGCCCGCACGCCACCGCATCGCTCCGCGCCTGGTGACGGGCGGGCACCCCGGGCGGTCGTGGTGCTAGGCACACCCGCGAAATGCCAGCCACCACCCTGGCCTGCCGCCACGGCGGGGACGACGATGAGCCTATGCGTCACGAAAGCTGCGTCACCTCATTGTCCTGGATCCCATCGGAAGCGGTCACCGGGAGCACCCGGGTGGCCTTCGACGCGGGATTCACCCACTACGACGATCCGCCGCCGGGCGAACTCGGCGACATCGGGGAACTGCAGGCAGCGGATCGGTTCCGTTTCGCCAATGTTCTTCGGGCTTGGATCGATGTCGATGCCTCGGGCCGGATCACCGGCTCTGGCTATGGCGGGAAGGGCCTGATGGGCTCCACCACCGTCAGGCTGGGCGGGCTGTCCTACCGTTTCCAGGCGGTCCAGCTCCCCGATCTCAAGCATGATCCAGAACGCGGCGATGGCTGGGTGCGTTTCGTGCAGACCACGGGTGGCCGTACCGGGCTGCCCGCACCCAGGCGGGTGCGGCGGCGGCCGTATGTCCAGTGGCAGGCCCCGCTGGTATGGACGACCCTGTCGCTCACGTTGCACGCCGACGGCCGGGCCGAGTCCGCGATGACCGGGGCGAGCCGTTTTCCCAGGCACTGGGTCTACGACGACAACGGCCAGCTGTCGCACAAGTCCGGGCTGACCGACTTCAGTGACTGGTACCGCAGGTCGTTCGGCCGTCACACCCCGTGGGGGGATGAGGACTCGCCCGCGCTGGTCACCGCCGTGGAGACGGCGCTGGAACGGTCCCTGTCCGTGCAGCTCATGCACGGCGCGGCCAAGCCGGCCTTCCGGCGCCTCAAGGCCGGTGACTTCCTGGTCCGCCAGGGAGAGCCGGGCACCGACGTCTACCTGGTTCTTGACGGGGTCATCCGGGTCGACAGGGACGGGGAGCGGCTCGCCGAGTACGGCCCGGGGGCGCTGCTGGGGGAGCGGGCCCATCTTGAGGGGGGCACCAGGACGTCCACCCTGGTGGCCGTCACCGCGTGCCGGGTGGCGTCCGTCGACGCCGGCCAGTTCGACCGGTCGGCCCTGGAGGAGCTGTCCGGGGGGCACCGGCGTGAAGACGCCGGCCGGAGCTGAGGGGTGCGGATCCACTTCTGTGGAGTCCGGGGGTCCACTCCCGCGCCTGGTGCGGACTTCGTCCGCTACGGGGGGCACACCTCGTGCGTGGCCATCGCCGCCGACCGCGGCGCGGTGCCGACGCTCATCCTGGACGCCGGCACCGGCGTGCGCAACGTCACCCCGCTCCTGGAGGGCAAGGCGTTCAGCGGCACGATCCTGCTGACGCACCTGCACTGGGACCACGTCCAGGGGCTGCCCTTCTTCCAGGGGGGTGACCGCGATGACGCCCGGGTGGTGCTGCTGCTGCCCGGGCAGGGCGATGGCGTCAGCGCGGAGCAGGTGCTGGCGCGCGCCATGTCACCGCCGCACTTCCCGATCCGCCCGGGTGACCTTCGCGGCGACTGGACATTCGCCGAGATCGGGCCGGGGCATCGTGACGCCGAGGGTTTCTCGGTCGAGGTACGGGAGATCCCGCACAAGGGCGGCCGGACGCTCGGATACCGGGTAAGCGATGGGCGTTGCGTCGTCGCCTACGTCACCGATCACTGCCCGACCGCGCTCGGGCCCGGGCCGGAAGGCTGGGGCGAGTACCACGCCAGCGCCCTGGAACTGGCCGCGGGAGCCGATGTGCTGGTGCATGACGCTCATCTGCTGGCTTCGGAGGTGGAAGCGGAAGCGTCCTTCGGCCATGCCTGCGCCGACTACGCCGTGGAGCTGGCCCGCCGGGCCGGGGCGCGGCGGGTGGTCCTGTTCCACCACCGGCCGGACCGCACCGACGCGGCCCTGGACCAGCTGGCCAGCCGGTTCGCTGACGCACCGGTCGACGTCGTGGTGGGCGCCGAGGGCGGGATACTTGAGCTATGAGGTCAGCCGACGCGATCGTGGTCGGCTCCGGCCCGAACGGGCTGGCGGCGGCGCTGACCTTGGCCCGCGCCGGGCTCGTCGTGGACGTCATCGAGGGGGCTGACACCCCCGGCGGAGGCTGCCGGACCGAAGAGCTCACCCTGCCGGGCTTCCACCACGACGTCTGCTCGGCCGTTCATCCGCTCGCGGCCGCTTCCCCGTTTTTCCTGGGCACCGATCTCGCTGCACGGGGCGTCACGCTCCGCCTCCCGAAGGTCGCGTTCGCCCATCCGCTGGATGGCGGCCGGGCGGCAGCGGTCGCGGGATCGGTGGACGAGACAGCCGGGGGGCTGGGTGCCGATGGTGCCAGTTACCGCCGGCTGCTCGCGCCGCTGGTGCGTGACACCCAGCTCACCCTGCCCGACATCCTCGCCCCGTTGCGGTCCGTCCCCGGGCATCCGCTCGCCATGGCTCGCTTCGGCCTCGACGGGATCCTGCCTGCCACCCTCCTGGCCCGGCGTTTCAAGACCGAGGAGGCCCAGGCGCTGCTGGCGGGCGTCGCGGCGCACTCCATGCTCCCGCTCAGCGCGCCGCTTACCAGCGCCTTCGGGCTGGTACTCATGATGGCGGCCCATTCGGTGGGCTGGCCGGTGGTCGAAGGCGGCAGCGCCCGGCTGACCGACGCGCTGGCCGCCGAGCTGACCTCGCTGGGCGGCCAGATCGAGACTGGCCACTGGGTCCAGTCGCTGGACGGCCTGCCGCAGGCCCGTGCGATCGTCCTCGATGTCACGCCGCGCCAGTTCGTCGCGATCGCAGGTGACCGGCTGCCAGCCAGGCACCGCGCCGCGCTGGAACGGTTCCGGTACGGTCCCGGGGTTTGCAAGGTCGACTGGGCGCTCAGCGGGCCGGTGCCCTGGCAGGCCGCAGCCTGCCGGGAGGCAGGCACGGTGCACGTAGGCGGGACCCTCGCGGAAGTGGCCCGGAGCGAATCGGACGTGAACGCCGGCCGGATCCCGGAACGTCCCTACTGCCTCGTGGCGCAGCCGGGCGTGGTGGACCCGACGCGAGCCCCGGCCGGCTACCACACGCTGTGGGGCTACTGCCACATGCCGTCCGGCTCGGCGGTGGATGCCTCCGGCCGGATCGAGGCCCAGATCGAGCGGTTCGCACCGGGTTTCCGTGACCTGATCCTGGCCCGGGCGGTCCGGACGGCGGTCGACATGGAGCGGCGCAATCCGAACTACGTGGGCGGGGACATCAACAGCGGGGCGGGGACGCTGCGCCAGACGTTCTTCCGGCCCACGTCGCAGTGGAACCCCTACCGGACCGCGGTGTCCGGCGTCTACTTGTGCTCGGCGTCCACCCCTCCAGGTGGTGGAGTGCACGGCATGTGCGGCGAGGGGGCTGCCCATGCAGTGCTCGCTGACCTCGGCGTGGCCTGAGTCCGTGAGCCAGGGACAAGTGGGGCTGCTGGCCGGCCGGCGGAGCCGGTGTCGCCCGCCTGATCTCGGGCGCTAGCCCGAGGGGGCGGAATCGCGCAGCACTGTGATGTGCTGCTGCAGCACCTGCTCCATCTGGCCGTAGAACTCCACGATCAGCCGCAGCTCGTCGTCGCTGTAGCGCTCCGCCATGTTCTGCCAGGCCCGGACCATCGGCAGGAACACCGTGGCGACGTCGCTGACCGCGCGCTCCAGAACCAGGCGGATGACCACGCGGCGGCGGTCGGTGGTATCACGTTCCCTGCGGACATAGCCGGCCTCCTCCAGCCGGTCGATGACGCCGGTGATCGACGCCGTGGTGAGCCCGGTGGCCTTGGCCAGCTGGCCTGCCGTCATCTGGCCGCTGAAACTGAGGATGTTCAGGCAGTTCAGGTCGGTGGCGTTAATGCCGATCCGGTCGGCGGCGGCCTGGCCCATGAGCTGCATCAGGGAGCCCGTCCTGCGGATCGCCGCCCCGAACGCGGCGGCCAGCTGCGCGCGCTCGGGACGCCCGGAGCCGCTAGCAAACGGCTCGGCCCAGGGCAGCTCCCACGCGCCCTCATCGGCGCCAGGCGGCGTTCCCTGCGGGTCCTCTGGCATGCTTAGGCTCCTTATTAGTTAAGCTGGCTAGGCAATAGCAAAACGAGATGATACGTTCCCTAAGTATATTGACCGATGCCTTCAGAAGCGGAGATCCCATGCCTCCCGACGCTGAGATCCTGGCACCTCCGGCGGCCCCGGGCGAGGCTCCTGACCGGCGGCGCTGGCTGACCCTCGCGGTCCTGCTACTGGCCGCGTTCATGAACCTGCTCGACATCAGCATCGTCAACATCGCGATCCCGTCCATCCAACGGGACCTGCACGCCAGCTACGCCGATATCCAGTGGGCGCTGGCCGGATACACGCTCGCTTACGCGCTGGTGCTGATCACCGGCGGCAGGCTCGGCGACACCTTCGGGCGCAAACGGCTGTTCCTTATCGGCGTCACCGGATTCACGATCATGTCGGCGCTGTGCGGGGCGGCGCAAAGCCCAGGCATGCTGATAGCCAGCCGGGTCCTGCAGGGCGCCATGGGCGCGATCATGATCCCGCAGGTGCTGTCGGTCATACAGGTCATCTTCCCGCCGGGAGAGCGGATCAAGGCGCTGGCCGGGTTCGGGGTCACGGCCGGCCTCGGCACCGTGAGCGGCCCGCTGCTCGGCGGCCTGCTGACCGAGCACAGCCTGTTGGGGCTCGGCTGGCGGTCGATCTTCCTCATCAACGTCCCCATTGGCATTTTCGCAGTGGCCGCCGCGGCGGTCCTCGTCCGTGAGTCCCGCGCCCCGCGCCCGCCCAGACTGGACCCCGTCGGCGTCGCGCTGATCAGCGCCGCCCTCCTGCTGTTGCTCTACCCGCTCGTGCAGGGCCGCCAGTTCGGCTGGCCGACGTGGACGTTTGTGTCAATGGCCGCGTCCGCGCCGGTGTTCGCGCTGTTCGTCGCCTACGAGCGGGTCAAGACCCGCAGGGACGGCTCGCCGCTGGTCCAGTTGAGCCTGTTCAGCCAGCGGTCGTTCAGCGTCGGAATGGCCATCGCGGTCACCTTCTTCCTCGGGATCACCTCGTTCGCGCTGATTCTGACGCTGTTCCTGCAGACCGGGCTCGGCTTCACGCCGCTGCACGCCGGGCTCACGTTCCTGCCGTTCTCCGGGGGCGTGCTGCTCGCCTCGGGTGCCGCTGCGCGGCTCGCGCCCCGCTTTGGCCGCGGCGTTACGATGACCGGTGCGCTGGTCATGGCCGCGGGCATGGCCGGCCTGATCGCGACCGTGCACCACTACGGAGCAGCGGTGACTACCTGGGAGATGGTGCCCGCTCTAGTGGTCGCCGGCCTCGGCATGGGCAGTGTCCTCGCGCCGCTGGCCGACATCCTGCTGGCCGGGGTGCCGCACCAGCACGCTGGCTCGGCGTCCGGCCTGCTCAACACCGGCTTCCAGGTGGGTGCGTCGATCGGGATCGCGGTTATCGGCGTGATCTTCTTCGGCCTGCTGGGGAGTCAGTCGGGACCCGCGGCCACTGCGGTCACGCCCCAGCTGCGGACGGGGCTGGCGGTGGCGGGAGTTCCGGCCCAGTTCTCCGGGCGGATCGTCACCCAGTTCCGCAGCTGCCTGTACGGCCGCCTGGTCGCCGCTGACCCGACCACCACCCCGGCGTCCTGCAGGCGCGGTGGCGCGGAGGCGGCGCTTCCGGCTTCCGCCAACCGGGTGCTGGCCGAGGCGGGCGGCGCCGCGGTGCGCCGCGACTTCGCCTCCTCGCTGGAGCGCACCTTGGCATTCCAGGTCGGTGTGTTCCTGCTGAGCTTCTTGCTCATGCTGGCGCTGCCGGCCAGGTCAGGCCGGCGCCTTGAGGAGAGCGGCGGGCCCGCCGGCGCTGCCGGTGCCGAGGATGCGGCGACGGAAGATGCCGTCAATGTCTGACCTGATCTGACCGGCCAGCCGGCCCGCCGTTCAGCCCGCCCCGCCGTTCAGCCCGCCCGGCCGGGAGCCCGCCCGGCCGGGAGCCCGCCCGGCCAGGAGTTCGCCCGGCTCGGGAGCTCGCCCGGCTCGGTCGCGAGCAGCAGGGAAGCGGCGTCAGGGCTGGCCGTCGGCGACCGCGGCTTCGACCTCCCCGCGGCGCGCGGCCAGTTCGGCTGCGTACTTCTCCCGGTCCACGCGCTCGGCGATCTCCTCGTCGTCGCGCATCACCGAGTCCAGGTCCACGTTGGCGGCATCCAGGACCCCGAGATCGGCGTATGCGCGCTGCACCTTCGGCCCCCACAGTCCGATGTCTTTCACGCAGGGCACGATCCTGCTGAACAGCAGCGACCGGAACGCCTGCTGGACGGGCGAGTTCTCGGTGAACTCCAGGCACTCGGCGACGTCGAAGCCCATCCGTTCCCAGACCTCCCGCGCCACGAACCTGCTGCGCATCAGGTAGCAGCCCTCGACGACGAACTCCTCACGATCGGCCCGCTCCGTCGCCGACAGGCCTGCGTAGTAGTCGCGGAGCGCGAGTCGGCCGAATGCGACGTGCCGCGCCTCGTCCTGCATGACGTACGCGAGCACCTGCTTGACCAGGGGATTGGTTGCCATGTCCCGGTGCACCCCGAACGCGGCTAGAGCGAGCCCTTCGATCAGCACCTGCATCCCGAGATAAGGCAGGTCCCAGCGAGAATCGCTGAGTGCGTCGGAGAGCAGCTTGGCCAGGTCCGGGTTGACCGGGTAGTACAAGCCGATCTTCTCCCGCATGAACCGCGAGAACAGCTCCACGTGCCGCGCCTCGTCCATGGCCTGGGTCGCCGCGTAGAACTTCGAGTCCATGTCGGGCACGGACTCGACGATCCGCGCGGCCACCGTCAACGCTCCCTGCTCACCGTGCAGGAACTGGCTGAACAGCCAGGCCGACAGGTGATGGCCGAGGTCGGCGCGCTCGGTTTCGGACAGGATGTCCCACTGACGTGACCCGTAGATCGGGACGAACTCATCGGAGAGCCCCATCACGTTGGTGGGATCCACCGGGAGGTCCCAGTCGATCCGCTTGGCCGCGTCCCACTGCTTGTCCTTGCCCCGCTGGTAGAGGTCGAGCAGGCGGCTCCGGCCGTCGTCATACTCCCAGCTGAAGCGAGTGGCGCCAGCCGCGGGAACATCCCAGGTACCGGGCTCGACGGGGGTGGCGTAGCGATCGTACGTGCTCACGGCGGGCTCCCTACAGGCGATATCGCCATATTACTGGCTAGTACGGAAATGCTCCAGGGGCCAGCGTGGGCGGGGGCGGTGGCACGGCGCGAGACACGCGCTAGAGGCAGACGTAAGGCTCGTGGTCGGCGTGTCCGGTGGGTTCCAGCTGGAAGGTGGAATGGGCCACGTCGAAGTGGCCGCGTAGGCATTCCTGGAGGATGTCGAGCATGGCCGCGCTCCGGCCGTCGGCCAGCACGCCCGGGTCCACGACCACGTGCGCGGAGAGGACGGGGACCCCGGAGGTGATGGTCCAGGCGTGCAGATCATGCACATCGGTCACGCCGTCCAGTTCGGTCATGTGACGGCGCACCTCGCTCAGGTCGATGCCCCGCGGACTCGCCTCCAGCAGGACATCCACCGCATCCCGCAGCAGCCGCCAGGTCCGCGGCAGGATGAACGCGCCCACCACCAGCGAGGCGATCGGGTCGGCCAGGGTGAAGCCCGTGATCGCGATTATCACGCCGGTCAGGATGACCGCCACCGCGCCGAATGTGTCCGAGGCGACCTCTAGGAAGGCACCACGCACGTTCAGGCTGTCCGCCTGGGCCCGGCGGAGCAGGATCATCGACACGCCGTTCCCGGCCAGCGCCATGAACCCGAAAATCACCATCAGGCCGGACCCGACGGCCGGTGGCGCGGCCAGCCGGCGCGCGGCCTCGATGACGATGAAGGTGGCCATGCCGAGCAGCAGCAGGGCGTTGGCCGTGGCGGCGAGGATTTCCGCTCGCGCGTAGCCGAAGGTTCGGCGGTCCGTGGCGGGCCTCGCGGCGATGTATGCCGCTAGCAGCGACAGGCCTACGCCTGCGGCATCCGCGGCCATGTGGGCCGCGTCGGCGAACAGCACCAGAGACCCGCTGACCAGTGCTCCGGCAACTTCCAGGACTGCGATCGCGGTACTGATGGCCATGACCGCGCTCAGCCTGCCGCGATGACGGCCGGTAGCCGTCATCCCGTGTCCGTGTCCGTGTCCGTGTCCGTTTCCGTGCCCGTTTCCGGCCGGCATGGCCGCTGATGGCCTCCCTTGCCAGGTGCCCTAGGCGTCGCAGCGCCACCCGTGCCGACGCCGCTATGACCCCTTATCAGGAGAGTCTTTCCCCGCTGGGGCCGTCCCGGTACCCGTCGCCAGTAGCTCGTATGCCGGGTTGATCATGGCTGGCCCCTCCTCGCGCAGGCCAACTGGGCCGCGGAAGCGGACCCGGGCCCCGCAAATGAGCCCAGGGATGTGCGACCGGCCGTAGAACAGGGCAGTCAGGTCGCCCGTTGAATCGGAGATCTCGACGGCAAGTACGGAGTTTCGTTCCACCGGGCGGATCTCGACCGCGCGTACCCGTCCCTCCACGGTGGCCCGGCCTGGTTTGACGATCGACCCGATGGGGTTGACGCCGGCCGACGGGACAGGCCTCTCGTAGTCCGGGTGATCTCCAGTCGGCAAGGCCGCGGACGGGCCGCTGGGCTGGCGTGAGCCCCGGCGCCGGAGCAGCCCCCGAAGAGGGGAGGCAGTCGGTGCCGCTGTGACTGGCGGCAGGCCGTCCAGGCCGGCGGCGATGCCCGGTGCCGCTGGTTCGCTGGGGGCCGCTGGTTCGCCAGATGGCGCCCCGGCGGCCGGCGCAGGCCCGGCGGTCGGTACAGGTCCGGTGGGAACTGCGGGCCCGGTGGGAACTGCGGGCCCGGTGGGAAGTGGGGGGCCGATGGGCGGCAGAGGCCCGGTGGGAGCCTCGGGTCCCACGGGTGTCGTCACCCCGCCCGGTCCCTGCGGCCCGGCTGACGGAGCGGCTCCGGTCGCGGCAGCGGGTTCGGTGCGGGCAGCGGGCCCGGTCGCGGCAGCGGGATCGGTGCGGGCAGTCGGCCCGGAGTCCGCCGCCGCGGCGGGCTCAGCTGGCTGGGCCGGCCTGGCTGGCCCCGGAGTCCCGGCCCGGTCGGCCCCGGCCGCGTCCTGGGCGTTTGCGACCTGGCGTGCGTGCAGGACCTCGAGCCGACGCCCTACGTCGAAGGGGACAATGGTCGCGACGGAGTGTTGGATCTGGCTCACTACCGCGGCGATCTTGTCAGCCGTGCGGTCGTGCAGCAGCCGGCCCAGCAGCGGCGAGTAACTCCTCCGGGGCAGCACCACCGTCACCTGCGTTCCAGGCTGCGCCGCCTCCCCGCTGACAAGTTCGGCCGCAGCCCTGGTCAGCCGCCGATCCGGGCAGTCGATGAAGTCGAGCACGACATCGACGCCTGCCCGGGTCCACTCCTGGCGCAGCAGATCCGCCTGCGCCGTGTCGATGACAAAATGAACGGCCCGCAGCGTTGTGGGGCGAAGGCTCCGGGCGTAGCGCAGCGCAGCGATCGTGGCCAGGTCGAAGCTGTCCACGAACACGAACACGGTCCGCCGCGGGTAGTTCGGCACCCTGGGCGGCTTGGGCCGGTCGCTGATCCGCTCCAGGACCTGCGCCTCAAGCCCGTATTCCCGGTTGAGCCTGATGAGCGCGGGCACGCCGGCCGCGAAGAGGATCACCACCAGCCAGGCGCCCTCGGTGAACTTGACCGTCACGAAGATCAGCACGACGATCAGGGATGTCACGCCCGCCGAGAAGTTGATCACCAGTTTGCGCCGCCAGTGTCTCTCCTGGTGGGTGTGGTGATATTTGGCCATGCCGAATCCGGCCAGGGTGAAGGCGGTGAAGACGCCGATCGCATAGAACGGCACCAGGCGGTTGACGTTCGCTCCGATGGCGGCCAGCAGGGTGCACGACAGCACCGCGAGCACGATGATCCCGTTGGAGAACACCAGCCGGTGGCCGCGCTTGGTCAGCCAGCGCGGCAGGAAGGCGTCCTCGGCCACGAAGTTGGCCAGGAACGGGAAGCCGTTGAAGCTGGTGTTGCCCCCGGTGTAGAGGATCAGCGCGGTCGCGGCCTGAACCAGGATGTACAGGCCCGTGCCGGCGAACGAGTGCCCGAAGACGAGCCTGGCCTCCTGGGAGATGACCGTCGGCACCCCGTCGGTATAGGGCCTGGCGTGGGTCACGTGAGCCAGCCAGGAGATCCCCGCGACGAGGGAGCCTAGGATGACACCCTCGGTTACCAGGACGCGGCGGGCGTTGAGGCCCTCCGGCGGGCGGAACGCGCTTACCGCGTTGGACACCGCCTCGATGCCGGTCAGTGAGGATCCGCCGTTGGCGAACGCCCGCAGCAGCACGAAGACCATGCCGAACGCGATCAGCCCGCTGTGGCTGGGGGTCCCGCTGACCACACCGGTCCCAGGATGGTAGAGCGGCAGCGTGCCGAACGCCTCGCGCAGCAGGCCCACGACGATCATGAGGATGATGACGCCGGAGAACAAGTACGTGGGAACCGCGAACGACCGGCCGGCCTCACGGATCCCGCGCAGGTTCCCGTAACACATCAAGATCACGATGCCGATAGAGATCACGGTGATGAGGTTCTTGTTGTTGATGGCCGGGACCGCCGACGCGACCGCCGCCGTGCCTGCGGCGACCTGGACCGCAACCGTGACCACATAGTCGATGAGCAGCGCGACCGCCGCGATCTGGGCCACCCTGGGCCCGAAGTTGTCCCGCGCGACCACGTAGGACCCGCCGGCCCTGGTGTAGACCGTGACGACCTCGCGGTAGGACAGGACCACCAGCGCCATCACGAACAGGACGACCCCCGTCAGCGGCAGGATGAGGGTGAACGCGGCGATCCCGAGGCCGCCCTTGAGCAACTCGATCAGGATCTCTTCCGTGCCGTAGGCCGATGAGGAGATCCCGTCAGGAGCGAGCACGCCCAGCGCGAGCATGTTGGACAGCCGCTGCTCGCCGAGTTGCTCGTTGACCATCGGCGGCCCGAGCAGGCGGCGCTTGAGTGAGTACGCAAAACCCTCCGGCAGGTCATCACGCTTGCCGAGGAAACCCACTGCTTTCCGTATCGCCACCTGCTGCGTTCCTCCCTCTCCTGACGTGGCCTTCATACCACCGTGGCGGTGTGCTCAGGCCAGCGGGGCATACGGCTGATACCCGCCCGGTCGCCGCCCAGCCGGGCCTTAACGCAGCCTTAACGCGGGCCGTAGCGATATTCCTCAGCCGACGCCGAAGAAGCCGAGCACGGTGAAACCGAGCAGCATCAGGCTCATGGCCGAGATCGCGACCACGCACAAGGTGGCGGCGGCCCGGAAGACGCGGCCATTCGCCGCATCGCCGAGCACGCTGCGCCGGTTGGTGAGGATCAGGATGTACGCCAGGATGACCGGCGTGACGATGCCCTGCAGCACCTGGGTGCCGATCAGCAGGGTGATCAGGTTGATGCGGGTGAGCGCCAGGGCCGCGCCCACGATCACCTGCACGGTGAACAACCCGAGGAAGAGCCTGGCCTCAGTGAACCGGCGGGAGACCGAGCGCTCTACCCCGACCGCCTCGCTGATCGCGTACGCGCTGGACAGCGGGACCACCGCCCCGGCCAGCGCCGAGGCGCCGATGAGGCCGAGCGCGAAGAGCACCTCGGCCGCTGGGCCGGCGACCGGGCGCAGGGCCTGCGCCGCCTCCTTGGCCGAGGTCAGCGGGCCGGTCCCGCCAATGGCCGCTGCGGTGGCGATGATGATCGTGATGGACACGATGCAGGCGAACAGGGCCCCGGAGATCGCGTCGATCCTGGCCCGCGGGTAGTCGGCACGGTCGGAGCCCTTGTCCACCACCCCAGCCGCCGCGTACAGCTGCATGTACGGGCTGACCGTCGTCCCGATCAGCGCCACGCCAAGCAGCAGGAAGCTCTTGGTGTATAGGAAATGCGGGATCACCAGGTTGGTGCCCACCTTCGCCCAGTCCGGGTGCCCGAGCACGGCGGCGATCGGGTAGGCGAGGAACGCCAAAGAAAAGATCAGAAAGATCCTTTCCGCATAACGATATGAGCCAAACAAGACAAGAGCCCAGATGGCGACGGCAGCGATCGGGATGATCACATACCGGCTCACCCCGAGCAGTCCGAAGGCAGCGCCGATCCCGGCGAACTCGGAGACGACCAGGCCGGTATTGGCGAGCAGCACGCATCCGAGTGCCACTGCGGTCAGCCGCAGGCTGAACTGCTCCCTGATTAGCGCGGCGAGTCCCTTGCCGGTATGCGTGCCAAGCCGGACCGCCATCTCTTGCACTAGCACGAGAGCGAAGGTTACTAGCACCATGAAGAACAGGGTCCGGTAAGCGAACTGGGAGCCTGCCGACGCGTAGGTGGCGATCCCGGCCGCATCGTTACCGGCGTTGGCGGCGACCACCCCGGGGCCTGCGATGGCCAGGATCAGCCAGATCCGGCTCCGGCGCGACCGGATGAGCCGCACTCCGCCGACTCGGACCCGGGTCAGCGAGGCCAGGCCCTCCCGGGCTCTGGGTGGGCGCGGCGCGAGGTTCGCGGCCTCGTCCTCTTCCTGGGTGCTCACCTCATTGCCTCCCTCGCGGGCGCTTCGCTGGCTTCGGGAGGCGGGTCCTCGCCGCCGGGACGCCGCAACGGCCCTGGCGGGCCTTATGTGGCGTTCGGCCCGGCGACTGCGGCGCTTCGGCGCAGCCCGACGTTGAGATTGGGCTCACTGCAGGAGCCTCGGGAAGTGCAGCCGCCCGTGGCCAGGCACGAGAGCGTCGAGCACGTCGTCGGACAGGATCCGCCCCAGTGGCCGGCCTTCATCGTCGACCACGAGGAGCGAGGAGCGCCGGGACTCCACCAGTTCGGTGGCGACCGTGTCCAGGTCGGCGTCGGGGCGAAGGGTCACCGGAGGGTTCTCCGGATCAATCAGGTCGCCAAGCGGGGTGGCACCATCGCTGACCAGCAGGTCGAACGCGGAGACGTCGCCGACCAGCCGGCCGTCGGCGTCCAGTACGGCTACCGAGTCGATTTCCGTTCGGTGCCCGGCCTGTTCGGCGAGCCGCTGGCTGACCTGTGCGACCGTCTCATCGGGGTGCGCGCGGGCCAGCACGCTGGTCATGATGCCTCCCGCCTCGTCACCGGGGTAGCCGAGAAGCCTGATCAGCTCACGGCGGACCTGCGGTGGCATCCGGGACATCAGTAGGGTCTGCTCGTCCCTGGACAGTTCCCGCAGCGCGTCCACCGCCTCATCGGGTTCCATCCTCACCAGTAGTTCCGCGGCCTGGGCGGGCTCCACCTCGCGCAGCAAGGCGGTCAGCTCGTCCGGCTCCATCTCCTCAAGCGCGTCGGCGGCCAGATCGCGATCGAGGCTAGCGAGCAGCTCCTTCCGGCCGGACCGGCCCAGGCCCTCCAGGACGTCGGCGAGTTCCGCGGGGCGAAGCCTGCGCAGCGCGGCATGCGGTTCACGCAGCTTCATAGCGGCCGGTGCCTCCGCGGAGTCTTCGCCGAACGACTCGATGGCGGCCCAGTCGATGACCCGGTCCGGAGTGGGATGCCAGCGGTATCGCCTGGGGCCGAGCCTGCGCAGCAGCGTCTGCAGGCCCACGTCCACGCCGACCAGGTGGACCTGGTCGCCGACCTGCGCGAGGTAAAGGTCAGCGGCCCGGATCACCTGGATCTCGTCGGTGTCCACGAGCTGGTGATCGAGGATGTCCCTGGCCAGGAGCACTTCGCCGTCGCGGCGCTGGAACTCCCGCAGATCCAGGCGGGCGGTGCGGAGCGTCACCGAGCGGCGGTGAACGCGATCGATGTTCGAGGCGTCGAGGAATGCACGGCGCCGCCCCACCCGCACCACGACCCCGGTGACCAGAGGGTAGGTCTCGCCGCCGTGCACCTTGGCGAGCAGGTCAACGACATGCCCGACCTCGTCGCCGGCCTGGTTGAGCACGGGCCGGCCGATGAGCCCGGCGAGCGAGACGATGTCCTGCCGGACCTGGCGCGACGTCATCATCCGCTCGGTGGGATGAAGGAACCGGCCGGTCAGCGATGGGCCATTGCGGCGCCGTGGGCGGCCCGGCTGCCGCCAGCCGGCGAGAAAGCGATCGGACACAGCAACCTCCTGAGCCCGCCGGCCAGGTCCAGGCGGTCTAGCCCGGCGCGGCCGGCAAGCGTGGGCGGGATCGGAACAGGTCCCTGGCGGCGGCCCGGCCCATGGTGGCCGTGATCGCCGTGGTTGTACTGCAAGGATCACCCAGCACGGCCACACCTCCCTGCCTCGGTTGCGCTATCAAGGCTTATCGCGGCCTCCAACGCTACGGCAAGTCCGAGAAGAGACAGACTGCGCAGGTGGCTCCAGCAGATCAGCGGATCTCGTTGTTCAGCGGGAGACCGCTTGTGGTTCGCCGCGCGGTCGCTGAATCATGATCAACCGAGGGAACGCTTGTGGCTTATCAGGCACGGTGGCCAATGACGGGTACATGCGGTGTCCCCAACCAGGAGCCGGCTGCACGCGGCTGACCCGAGGAGAGATGCTGAACTCATGACCACGACACCGCCAGCAGCCGCCCCGGTCCCGCGTACCAGCCGGGTGATCCACCTGTCAGAACTGCTGAAGCGCCCGGTCACCGATCGTGGCGGAGAGTCACTCGGCCGGGTCTCGGACGTGATCGTGCGGCTCCGCGGTGCGCAGCTTCCGGCGGTGGAGGGCCTGGTCGCGACGGTCGGTGGCCGGCAGGTGTTCGTCCCGATTGACCAGGTCAGCTCGTTTGACGGTGAGGTGCTCACGCTCACCAGCGCCCAGCTTGACCTGCGCCGGTTCGAGCGCCGTGAGGGCGAGGTGCTGCTCCGGGCCGACGTGCTGGGCCACCGGCTCATCGACGTGGAGAGCGCCCACCTGATCCGGGCGGCCGACCTCGAACTTGAGGAGCGGAACGGCGAGTGGGTGCTGACCGGGGTGGACACGCGCCGCAGACCCGGCCGCCTGCTGCGGCTCCTTGGCCTCGGCGGCAGCGAGCGAGAGGAACATTCGTTCCGCGACTGGGCCCGGTTCGAGCCGCTGATCGGCCATGCCGGCAGCGTGGGACTGCGCGGCCCGTTCGCGCGGATCCGGCGGCTGAAACCAGCTCAGATCGCCGACCTTCTTGAGGAGGCGTCCAAGGAGGAGGAGACCGAGATCCTCCGGCATGTGCACGCCGATCCCGAGCTTGAGGCGGACGTGTTCGAGGAACTCGACGAGGATCGGGCCACCCGGCTGCTCGCCGAGCGCACCGACGCGGAGATCGCCGAGGTGCTCGCGAGGATGCGGGCGGACGACGCCGCGGACGCCATCGCCGAGCTTCCGCAGAACCGGCGGCAGCCGGTCTTGGACCTCCTCCCGCCAGGCCAGCGCACCAAGGTGATGACCCTCATGGGGTTCAACCCCACCAGCGCGGGCGGGCTGATGGGGATGGACTTTGTGGCCCTCGACGGTGACTTGCCGGTTCGCGCGGCGCTGGACGCGATCAGGCACGCGCAGAGCCTTCAGCCGGAGGCGCTGACCACCGTGCACGCGTTGGACGCGCGCGAGCGGCTGCGCGGGGTCGCCACGTTGGTCAGGCTCCTGCAGTCGGATCCGGAGGCCCGGCTGGCGGACGTCTGCGATGACGATCCGGTGCGGGTCGGGGCGGACACTGACGTGGTCGATGTCGCGGTCCTGATGAGCGACTACAACCTGATCACCATCCCGGTGGTGGATGACCGCCGCTGGATGCTCGGCCTGATCACCGTGGACGACGTGCTGGAGGCCACGCTGCCGGCCGACTGGCGCCGCCGGGAGATTGCCCAGCCGCCCGATGCCGGCCACGAGCAGGAGCAGTGAGCGAAACGCCCGGGCGTCCACCCGCAGAGCCGTCGGGGGGCGAGCAGCCCCCACGCAGACCGCCACCCCCCGGGCACGGGCCCGCGACACCGTCCGACGGCCAGCAGCCCCCACGGATACCGGCTCCCCCCGAGCACCGTCCTGCGGCATCTTCTGGGGGCGGCCAGTCCCCGCGGAAAGCGCCACCTCCCGAGCACCGTCCTGCGGCATCTTCTGGGGGCGGCCAGTCCCCGCGGAAAGCGCCACCTCCCGACCACCGTCCTGCGGCACCGCCCGGGGGCGGCGAGCCCGCGCGGATCCTGGCGCCTCCTAGTGCCGTCCTCGACGAGGCGCACGTCGGCGACATCGAGGGAGCGCTCGGCCGGATCAGGGTCGGAGACGACGATTCTCGCCGCGGGCTGCGGCGGCGGCTGGTGACCTTCCTCGCCATCGTCGGCCCCGGCCTGATCGTCATGGTGGGGGACAATGACGCCGGCGGCGTCTCCACCTATGCCCAGGCCGGGCAGAACTACGGCTACAGCCTGCTCTGGGTGCTGCTGTTGCTGATCCCCGTCCTGCTGGTCAACCAGGAGATGGTGGTCAGGCTCGGCGCGGTCACCGGCGTCGGGCACGCCCGGCTGATCAACGAGCGGTTCGGCAGGTTCTGGGGCTGGTTCAGCGTCGGAGACCTGTTCCTGCTCAATTTCCTGACCATCGTCACCGAGTTCATCGGCGTCTCGCTTGCGCTGCGCTACTTCGGCATCAGCTCTTACATCTCGGTGCCGGTGACCGCCGTCCTGCTGATAGGAATCACCGCGAGCGGCAGCTTCCGCCGATGGGAGCGGGCGATGTTCTTGTTCATCGCTGCCAGCCTCGTGCTGGTCCCGCTGGCTTTCCTGTCGGATCCGCAGTACGGCTCGATTGCCTACCACTTCGTGGTGCCGGGGATCCAGGGGGGTGTCAGCTCGGGCGCGATCTTGCTCATCATCGCGATCGTGGGCACCACGGTCGCGCCCTGGCAACTGTTCTTCCAGCAGTCCAACGTCGTGGACAAGCGCATCACGCCTCGCTTCATCGGGTACGAGCGCGCCGACACAGCGCTTGGCTCCGTCGTCGTCGTGATCGCGGCGGCCGCGATCGAGGTGGTGGCCGTGTACGCGGTCCGCGGCACGAACCTGGTCGGGAAGTTCACCGATGCGCTCGGCACCGCCCGCGCGCTGGAGAATCACGGCTACGTGCTCGGTGCGCTGTTCGCGATCGTGCTGCTCGACGCGAGCATTATCGGCGCCTCGGCGGTGACCCTGTCCACCAGCTATGCGTTCGGGGACGTGTTCGGCCTGAAGCATTCACTGCACCGCAGCTTCCGCGACGCGAAGCCGTTCTACACGAGCTACACGGCCCTCGTCGTGGTGGCCGCGGGCATCGTCCTCATCCCTGGCGCGCCACTCGGGCTTATCACCACCGGCGTCCAGGCCCTGGCCGGGGTGCTGCTGCCCAGCGCCAGCGTGTTCCTGCTGCTGCTGTGCAACGATCCGGAAGTCCTTGGCCCCTGGGTCAACCAGCGCTGGCTCAACATCGTGGCCAGCGTGATCATCGGCGTCCTGCTCACGCTGTCCGGCACGCTCGTCGTCAGCACGGTGTTCCCGAACGTGAACGTCGCCGCGATCGTGATAGCGCTGGCCATTGCGCTGCTCGTGGGCGGAGCAGGGGTCAGCCTGTGGCTGGCGCTCACCCAGCGCCGCGGCGGCCGGGCCCGGCCAGCACCGGTGCGGATGACGACACAGGAGCGCACGAACTGGCGGATGCCCCCGCTCGCGCTGCTCAAGCCGGTGGCCTGGTCGCCGGGGACCAAGCTCGGCGTGCTGCTGCTGCGCGGCTATCTCGTCGTGTCGGTCATCCTGCTGGTCGTCAAGGCCGTGCAGCTTGGCGGCGGATGAGCGCCAGACCGGGCTGTTCCTCCGTCCGGCCGCCCTGCCAGCGGCGCAGCACTGGGCGCCTGCCGTAGCGACAGTGATGCGAGGAGTCTGCGGTTACCGGTGCGCACGGCGGGGCCTCCGACATGAGTGCCGGCTCGCGGCGTGAGCTGGCTGGATGAGAGCGTCCCACGGCCACACGGCGCCCACTCAGGCCAACTCAAACGAAAGAACGAAAGGGAGTGCAGTCATGGCCGAACGAACGATCTACCGGTACGTGCCACACCGCCGAACGCAGGCCAGGATGGCCGGTGAGACTCCCAGCCCGGTCAAAGTCGCCGACCAGCTCCCCACCGGTACCGCGCCGGCCCGGTTCAACGCGTGGCTCGCCGTCAAGGTCACCCAGGGGGTCGGCACCATGTGGTGTGCGTACGCTTTCACCGCGCTCGCCCTGGTGAGCCTGCCGTCCGCGATCGCATCCCACAACGCCGTCACCCTGGTGTCCTGGATCTCCCAGACATTCCTCCAGCTGGTCCTGCTCTCGGTGATCATCGTGGGGCAGAACGTGCTGGCGGCTGCGGCCGACAAGCGGTCCGAGGCCACGTACAACGACGCCGACGCCGTGCTCCATGAAGCCGTCAAGATCCAGGAGCACCTCGCGGCCCAGGACAAGGTTCTCGGCGTCCTCATGGACCAAGCGCAAGCCACGCCCGGCTGACCAACCGCCAACCGGCGCGCGCTCATGATCGCGGTGGACTGGTGGTCATCCCCCGGCCAGCGATCCACCGCGATCATGGAAGTGAGGCCCGCCGAGCTCGCGGACGGCGGTCAGCTGGCGCTGCGAAAGGCGGAGTTAGCTGGCGATGCCGCGGTCGCGGAGCGCGGTGACCTCGGCGGGGGAGAACCCGAGGGCGGCGAGAACCCTGTCGGTGTCCACGCCGGGCCTGGCCGGCGGCGCCGGGATGGCACACGGGGTCCGGCCGAACCGGGGCGCGGGCGCTGGCTGGATCACGCCGCCGACGTTGATGAACGTTCCCCTGGCCGCGTTGTGCGGGTGCCCGGGCGCGTCCCCCGGCCTGAGCACCGGGGCCACGCAGGCGTCCGAGCCTTCGAACAACTCGACCAGCTCGGCCTGGGTGCGTTCGGCAAAGGCTTTGGCCAGCCGGGTCCGCAGGGCCGGCCAGCCGGACCGGTCGTACTGGCCGGGCAGGCCGGCGCTGTCCAGGCCGAGCCGGGTCAGCAGCTCGTCGTAAAACTTCGGTTCGAGGGCGCCGACCGCCATGTGCTCGCCGTCGGCGGTCTCGTACGTGTCGTAGAACGGGGCGCCGCCGTCGAGCACGTTGCTGCCCCGCTCGTCCTGCCATGCCCCGGCGGCCCGCAGCCCGTGGATGAACGACGCCAGCAGCGCGGACCCGTCCACCATGGCGGCGTCGATGACCTGGCCGCGGCCGGAGCGCTCCCGCTCCAGCAGGGCGGCGAGCACGCCCACGGCGAGCAGCATGCCGCCGCCGCCGAAGTCGCCGACCAGGTTGAGCGGCGGCACGGGGCGCTCACCGGCCCGGCCGATCGGGTAGAGGCTCCCAGCGACCGCGATGTAGTCGATGTCGTGCCCGGCAGCGGCGGCCAGCGGTCCGTCCTGCCCCCAGCCGGTCATCCGGGCGAAGACAAGTCGCGGGTTGCGCTCCAGGCAGACGTCCGGCCCGAAGCCGAGCCGCTCCGCGACGCCGGGCCGGAACCCTTCCACCAGCACGTCGGCGCCGGCGATGAGGCGCAGCAGCACGGCGGCGCCCTCGGCGTCCTTGAGGTTGAGGCGGATGGACCGGCGGCCACGGGCGAGCGGGTCCACCGGAGGGAGCGCCTGGCGCCCCGCCCGGTCCAGCCGGTCCACCCGGAGCACATCCGCGCCCAGATCGGAAAGAACCATGCAGCCGAACGGAGCTGGCGCCAGGCTAGCGATCTCGATGACACGCACCCCGTCCAGTGGTCCCATTCACCCTCCCCGGATCGCGGCATCGGCAAGTCCTGCGCCTGCCGGAAGCCTAGCGGTCTGTGCGAGGAGTCTTCTTGGCTGCACGTCGCCCAGCCCCCCTCTCACAGACCGCTAGCGGTCCGGCCGAGGAGCCTTCCGTAGCCGCGTGGTCGGCGGCCTTTCACGCGTTACGGCCATGATCAGTGCACCGTTCCTCGGCCGGCTCACGGACGCTACCTGCTGGTGGAGCGGCGGTCGGTGTCCAGACGCAGGGCGAGTGTGGGGCAAGCGGTCACCGCCCGGCGCGCGTGCCCGATCAGCTCCTCCGGGACCGGCTCCGGGGAGATGACCGGGTATCCCCATGGGTCAAGCTCGATGAGCTCGGGCAGCAGGTCGGCGCAGACTGGCTGGGCGGCGTCCGCCGGTCCGCGGGTTGGCCGGGCGGCATCCTCCGGTCCGGCGGCTGGCTCACTGTCCGGCCCGGAATCCCGGCCCGCCGACCGCGCTGATCACCAGGAAACGCTGCTGCGCCACCCTGGTCGGCGCTGGTGCGGGCATTCCGGCGCGGCGGGACCAGTCCGGCTTCAGCGGGCCCGCCATCAGCCAGGCACCGGTCGCGATCAGGACGACGACCAGCGTGATCGCACCCGCGACGCGCAGGCCAGCCCGGGACGGCCAGCCCTGGGCCAGCCGCCAGGCGATCAGGCACGCGATCGCGCTCACGCAGCCCAGGGTCAGCACCAGCACCCACCGGGTCGTGGTGTCGCTGCCGGTGCCCAGGCCGTGCAGGACCGCGACCGGCCAGCCCAGGTACGCCGTCCAGTGCACGAGCTGCCAGGTCCGGTGGCGCATTCGGGCCCGCAGCAGGCTGGTCACCATGAGCGCGATCAGCAGGTCGACGGCGATCGCGCCGAGCCCCAGCCAGATCGGCCGGTAGGTGCCGATGAACGGCACGAAAGCGTCTGCCACCCCGATCGGGACGAAACTGTCCAGCACAGTGGTCACGATGTGCAGCGCCGTGAAGGCGCAGGCGAGCAAGGAAATGCTCCGATGCAGGCCAATGGTGACGAACCGGGGCCACCGCTGCTGCTCGAAACGCACCGAGGTGAGCAGGCCGAGCGCCATGCTGGCGGTCAGCAGCACGAGCGCCACCATGCCGGTGGCCCGGGTGGCGAACCAGAGCGGCGTGGATGACGTCACCACGATCGCCCCGTGCGCCGCCGGGGTCATGAGCCCCCCGACACCACCTGGCCGGAACCTGCCGCCGGTGCCAGGTTCTGCGCGGGCGCCTGGGGCGTGCTGCCCTGCTGTGAGTTCCCCGGCGGCGAATTCCCTTGGGACGTGCCTGAGCTTGGGGAGTTTTCGTTCTGTCCAGTGTGGTTCTTGCTGGGCGTGCCGCCCCCGGTGGTCTTATGGGTGGTCGTACCGGCTGGGTGGCCAAGCGCAACGGCGATGACCGCCGACGACACCACGCCGGCCGCGCCGATCCGCACGGTCAGGCTTCTGACCCGGCGCAGCCCGTCCTCGCGGGCGGCCACCGCGAAACTCATGTCATCCCGCCGCATGAACCCATCCTCCCGCATTGCCCGGGTAGCGTGCCATGTGCGAGCACGCCAGGCACACGACATTGGCCAGCGAACCAGGCCGACCTTAAGGCTGGCTGTGAGTCGGCGCAGCCTTCGTAATGATCTTCTGGCCAGCTGCCCGGCGGCGAGGGTGGCGCGCCTGGGTCATCGGTGACCGGTCGCCGGGCGGCCAACGGCCGGCCGGCCGGGAAAGTTCGGCCCTGCGGCCGAGCACCGGTTACGGGGGTCTTACGAGCGGCGGCCCGAGCGGGCTGGGTTCTGCCGGTGCGCCCACGTATCCTCGCGGTATGCACGGTTACACGCAGGACAAGGACGCCTATCTCAAGCGGCTGCGCAGGATTGAGGGGCAGGTCCGTGGCCTGCAGCGGATGGTCGAAGAAGACGTCTACTGCATCGACGTCCTGACCCAGGTCTCCGCGGTAACCCGGGCCCTGCAGGCGGTCGCCCTCGGCCTGCTTGAGGATCATCTCGGAAAATGCGTGACGGAGGCCGTGCAGGCGGGCGGGGACGAGGCCCGCGACTCGATCCATGAGGCGGCCGAAGCGATTAGCCGGCTGGTCAAGTCCTAGGGGTCCTGCTGGCCGCCGGGCCAGCCATGCTCGGGATCCGCGAGAGCGGCGAAGGCGCGCAGGTTGGCGAGGCTTTCGCCGCGCTTGACGCGCCAGGCCCACTCCTTGCGGATCGACGAGGCGAAGCCGAGGGCCAGCGCGGCGTCGAAATTCTCGTCGGAGTAGCTGAGCACGCAGCCCAGGATCCGGTCGATCTCGTCCGCTGACGCTGAACTGAGCGGGAGCCGGCCCACCAGGTACACATCCCCCACGGGGTCAAGGGCGAAATGCACCCCGTACATCCGGCCATTGCGGTCGAGGAGGAACCGGTAGAACCGGGCATGGTTCTCATCCGGCTGCCTGCAGAAGAAAGCCTCCACGTGCAGGCTGTGGGTCCCCGCAATGAGCCAGGTCATGGTCGCGAGCTTGTGCTGGCCTTCCAGCCGGACCAGGTAGCTGCCCGGTTGCGGGCTCTCCCAGGCGAGCCCGAGGTCGGCCAGCGCTGACTCGATTGCGGCGGCGGCGTCCGCGCGGGTCACCTGCGGCCCGGCCGCGGCCACGTCGTTCATGGCCCAATCCTGCCAGGTGGCGCCTGTTCAGGAAGGCAGCGCCTGGGTAAACCGGTCCGCTGCGTCGGCCGTGGCAGTGTTCATGGCACCGGTGTAGACGGCCATCAGCCGGTCGACCGTTCCGTTCCAGCCGAACCGGGAGGCGTGCGCGACGGCGCCCCGGGAAAGTCGTTCCCGCAGGTCTGGCGCCGCGATCAGGTCGGCGAGCACGCGCGCGTAGCTGGCCGGGGCGTGGCCGTCCACGAGCACGCCCGATACGCCATCCTGGACGGCGGTACGCAGGCCACCGACGGAGGCGGCGAGCACCGGCGTGCCGCATGCCTGGGCCTCCACCGCCACCAGGCCGAACGACTCCGAGTACGACGGCACCATGACCACGGTTGCCGCCCGGTACCAGTCGGCGAGTTCGGACTGCGGGCACGGCGGCTCTAGCCGGACCACATGGGGGATCCCCAGGGTGTGGGACAACTCGGTCAGGCCATCCGGGTCCGCGCGTCCGGACCCGCTTGGGCCGCCGATGAACGCCACGGTCAGGGTGCGGGCCAGCGCGGGGTCATCGCGGATCAGCAGGGCGGCGGCGCGCAGCACCACGTCGGGCGCCTTGAGCGGCTGCACCCGGCCGGCGAAGACCACGACCGGCTGGTCGGCGGGCAGGCCCAGCCTGCGCCGGGCCTTGGCCGCCGGCCCGGGCCTGAACACCGAGAGGTCCACCCCCGGGTTCACCGTCCAGACCTTGGCCGGGTCAGCCGCGTAGAGGCCGATCAGCTGGCGCGCCTCCTCGTCCGTGTTCGCGACAAGCCGGTCCGCTGTCGCCACGACCTCCGCCTCGCCCCGGATCCTCATTTCGGGCTCGGCCGCGTCCCCCCAGGCCAGCGCGGCGTTCTTGACTCTCCCCAGGGTGTGCATGGACTGGACGAGCGGGACCCCCCACCGCTCCTTGGCCACGGTGCCGACTTGGCCAGAAAGCCAGTAGTGCGCGTGCACGAGGTCGTACCGGCCGGGCGAATAGGCCGCCTCGGTGCGCAGCACCTCAAAGGTGAAGTGACAGAGCTGGGCGGGCAGGTCGGCCTTGTCGAGATCCTCAAAGGGGCCCGCGGCCACATGCCGCACCAGCACGCCGGGAACAAGCTCGGCGACGGGCGGGGCATCACGCGACACCGCCCGGGTGAAGATCTCCACCTCGACTCCGCGGGCAGCGAGCCGCTTGGCGACCTCCACCACGTAGACGTTCAGGCCCCCGGCGTCCCCGGTGCCTGGTTGCTCTAGCGGAGAGGTATGGACACTAATGGTCGCGATCCGCCGGAGGAAGGGTCGGGGCACGGGCATGCACCTCCGCATGCTCAACCCCGTCCCGCCGCAGGGTGTTCCCGTTTGCCCGGCGCTGTCCTCACACTAGGCTCTTGCCCATGGCGATGCTGGTGCTGCTGCGGCATGGGGAAAGCGAGTGGAACGCGGAGGGACTGTTCACCGGCTGGGTGGATGTGGGCCTGTCGGAACGCGGTGCCAGCGAGGCGGCGAGCGGCGGAACGCTGCTGCGCGAAGCGAGCATCCAACCGGACATCGTGCATACGTCGGTGCTGACCCGCGCGATCCAGACCGCGAACCTCGCCCTCGAGTCGGCGGGCCTGCTCTGGCTGCCGGTGCGCCGGTCGTGGCGGCTCAACGAGCGCCATTACGGCGCGCTCCAGGGCAAGAGCAAAGCCCAGACCCGCGAGGAGTTCGGGGAGGAGCAGTTCATGCTCTGGCGGCGCTCCTACGACACGCCGCCTCCGCCGCTGGCCGACGACGCCCCGCTGTCGGCGGCCCATGACCCCAGGTACGCGCTGCTGCCCGGGGAGCTCAGGCCCCGCACCGAGTGCCTCAAGGATGTGCTGGAACGGATGCTGCCGTACTGGCACGACGCCATCGTCCCCGATCTCGCGGCAGGCCGGACCGTGCTCGTGGTCGCGCACGGCAACTCGCTGCGTGCCCTGGTCAAGCACCTGGACGGCATCGGGGACGCGGAGATCGCCGAACTGAACATCCCGACCGGCATCCCGCTCATCTATGACGTCGGCGCCGATTTCCGGCCGCAGGTTCCTGGCGGCCGGTACCTCGACCCGCAGGCGGCCGTGGCGGCCGCGGAGGCGGTCCGGGCCCAAGGGCGCTGATCCGCCGTGGCGATCTAGCCGGAGGCGCCGATTCGGCGCTCGCGAACTGACCGGAGGCGCCGATCCGGCCCGCCGCAAGACGGGTTAGCTGGGCGCATCTGGCCGGAGGCAAACGTTTGCATCTGGGCAAACCCGTCATGTCCAGGTGTCAACCTGTTTGTGAATACATGGGAAATGCGTCATGTATCGGCCCCCGGCCCCGCGCGTTCCGGCCGCCCGCCGCCTACCATCGAAGTGTGCACGTGCAGCTGGTGGCCATGATGGCCGCGCCGATCTGCGGATTCGGCCGCTTCGCGACGGGAGCCGCCGAGGCATGAAGATCCGGAAGGCGGTCAAAACAACGGCCCCCTACGCCGAACGACGCCAGCCGGCCCGGCTTCCCGCGGGCATCGCGGCCGTCCTTTCCGTCCTCTCCTCCTCGGCCGTGGTCATCGACAGCGAGGATCACGTGCTGCGGGCGAGTTCGGCGGCCCGGTCGTTCGGCCTGGTCAAGGGGGACAGGCTGATGGTGGGCGAGCTGCTCGCGCTAGCCCGTCAGGTGCGCAGGGACGGCGAGATCCGAGAGGGCGAGATCGAGGTCTCCGGTACCAAGCTCGGCGGCAGGACCACCAGCTTCGCGGTGCGGGTCGCGCCTCTCGGCTCCGCGGTGGGCGGCGGCGGGCTGGTGCTCCTGCTCGCCGAGGACCAGACCGAGAGCCGCAGGGTGGAGGAGGTCCGCCGGGATTTCGTGGCCAACGTCAGCCATGAGCTCAAGACGCCGATCGGCGCCCTGGCGCTGCTCGCGGAGACGGTGGAAGACGCGGCGGAGGATCCCGAGGCGGTCCGCCGCTTCGCCGGCCGGATGCGGCAAGAGGCGTCACGCCTCACCAAGCTGGCCCAGGACCTGATCATCCTGTCGCGGATCCAGGCGGCCGAGCCCATTCCCGACCCGATCCCGGTCGAGCTGGCCATCGTCGTCGCCGAGGCACTGGACAGGTGCCGGATGAAGGCCAACGCGCACGGCATCGAGCTCGCGGCGACCACCGATCCTGGGCTGGTGGTGCTGGGCGACGAGGATCTCCTGGTCAACGCGCTGCGCAACCTCCTGGAGAACGCCGTCGCCTACAGCCCCGAGAAGACGCGCGTGGTGGTCAGCACGAGGCGGATCGATGACCACGCGGCAGAAGTCAGCGTCGCGGATCAGGGGATCGGCATCCCGCAACGGGACCTGGAGCGGATCTTCGAGCGGTTCTACCGGGTTGACCCGGCGCGGTCCCGGGCCACCGGCGGGACGGGGCTGGGGCTGGCCATCGTGAAGCATGTGACCGCCGCACACGGCGGCGAGGTCAAGGTATGGAGCAGGGAAGGCGCGGGGTCCACCTTCACCTTGCGGCTGCCTGTGACGACTCGTGTCCGCACCCTGGGGCCGGTTGCCCCGATATCCGCTGCACAACCTGCCTGGGAGGCTGTGAAGTGACCCGAGTGCTCGTGGTTGAGGACGAAGAGTCGTTCAGTGACGCACTGTCCTACATGCTGCGTAAGGAGGGTTTCGAGGTCGCGGTCTGCCCGACGGGCCCCGATGCGATCGAGACCTTCGACCGGGAGGGCGCGGATCTGGTGCTGCTCGATCTTATGCTGCCCGGGCTGCCGGGGAGCGAGGTCTGCCGCACGCTCCGCGAGCGGTCGAGCGTACCCGTGATCATGCTGACCGCCAAGGACAGCGAGATCGACAAGGTCGTGGGCCTGGAACTGGGCGCGGACGACTACGTGACCAAGCCCTTCTCCTCCCGCGAGCTAGTCGCCCGGATGCGGGCCGTCCTCCGCCGCCGCGGCGAGCCCGAGGAGCAGGGGATCTCCACGCTGGAGTCCGGGCCCGTCCGGATGGACGTGGACCGGCATGTGGTAACGGTCCGCAGCGACCAGGTCCAGCTGCCACTCAAGGAGTTCGAGCTCCTTGAGGTGCTGCTGCGCAATGCCGGGAGGGTGCTGACCCGGATGCAGCTCATCGACCGGGTCTGGGGTGCCGACTATGTCGGCGACACCAAGACCCTCGATGTCCACATCAAGCGGCTTCGCGCGAAGGTGGAGATCGATCCGGGCAACCCGCGGCACATCATCACGGTCCGGGGCCTCGGTTACAAGTTCGAGCCCGTCGGCTGAGACCGCCCGCCCGCAACCGCACCGCTGGGGCGCGCCGCTGGGCGTGGCCCTGGGGCGTGGCGCTAGGGCGTGGCCCTGGGGCGTGGCGCTAGGGCGTGGCGGACGGCGACGGGGACGCCGTGGGCGACGGAGTGGCGGACGGCGAGGCCGTCGCTGATCCGGACTTCTTCTTAGCCGTCGGCGTGGGCGTCACCGTCGGGATCGGCGGCGCCGGTGAGAACGTCGCGTAGTACTCCGCCATGGGCATCACGGGAACATCCAGCGTCACGCTGCCCGCGTTCTGAAAGTTCAGGACCACCCGGAGAGCGTCACCGCCGCTCAGGCTCCGGGTGAGGCCGTCCAGGATGACCTGGGGGGCCGGGCCGCTCAGCAGTACCTTCTGGTCCTGCATGAGCCCGACTCCATCGTGCGGCAGCCGCACCGAACTGGCCGTGCCTGGCGCGGAGACGCTGGTCAGCCGGTCCGCGGGGCCGGTGTTGACGAGGGCCAGGAAGAGCCCCGCGGAACTGCCGGCCGCGAGTGAGGAATCTGGTGGCGGGCCAAGCACGAACATGTTGCTGATGACGATCTGGCCGGACGGACCGAGTGTGTTGATCACTGCGGACGCTCCCGCGGTCGGCTGATGCCAGTGCAACGTCGGCGCGTTGTTGCCGGCCTCGCACCCGGCGAGCGCGGGGACGGCTGCTGCCACCACGATGATGGCGACGCGTCGCAGCGCGGTAGAGCTGCGGCCCTGGAGGATCACGGCGTGCTCTCCTCGGGGAGATCGGATGAGGCCCACCTGGATGGAATGCCGCACAGCGTATCGGCCGACCCGGCCTGGGCCGGCGCCGGCCCACGCGGTCAGGCCGCGCGCTGCGGCTGGGCCATGCCCGGCGGCCCGGTGGACGTGAGCGCCCCGAGCCTGCTGGCTAGCTGAACGCCTGGCCCCAGGCGGCGCACCACCGCGCTGATCGAGCCATCGGCGTACGCGAGGACAGCGGTCAGCCCAGTGGGTTGGTAGGCCGAGCCGAGCACGTCCCCCGTGTCGTCGACGACATGTGCCGGATGCTGGCCGCTCTGGGTGGCAAGTGCCTCTACCTCTGTCATCGAGGCGGCGGTTCCGACCAGGTAGATCGGGACACCCGCGGCCGCGGCCTGCCGGCTGAGCTGCCACAAGGCGACCGCGCAGCCGCACCCGGACGGAATCAGCGCCAGCACGGCAGGCACCAGGCTCCGCAGCCGCGTCGGTTTGCCGGCCACCTGGACGGTCGTGTCCGGCACCGGCGGCAGGGCTTGAGGGCTGGCCCGGCCCGTCGCTGGCGTCGGGGCTCTGGCCGCGGCCGTCGGCTGGCCAGGTACCTGGAGAAATCGGGCCGTGCTGAACATGGTGACGGTTGCCCCGATGAGGAGGGCAAGCGCCAGGCAGCTGGCGAGCAGGGGGAGCACCATGCCGTCTCGGGCGAGCGGCCCCCGCAGCCGCCTGAGGAGCTTGTGCCTGCGCTTGGCGCGCAGCTCACGGTGGTAGGCCTGCACGTCACGGGCGAGGGCGCGAGCATCATCCGGGACCTCTATGTCGACCGGCGGCAGGCCATAGTCGTCCCGTTCCGGGTCCCCGCCAATGTTCACGTGCATCTCTCCGGCGTGCGCGTCGTAGCCTTCAGTATGTGCCTGTGGCGGGTGTGAAGTCACCGGTGGCCCCGTCCCCGGCGGTGGTCGGCGAGGGCGCTGAGGGGCGCATCTGGGGCCGGAAGAGCGCTGGCTCAGCGACTCGCTGACCACAGCTAGTACTTTCGAGACCCCAAAAGAGGCCCTTGACCTGCACGTTTATCGTCAACAGTGGGTATTGCCGCCTGTTTGGCGTGGTAGCATTGCTACAGCGGAAGGGGTATGTGCCACATGACTTTCAAGGTCGGCGACACCGTCGTCTACCCCCACCATGGGGCTGCTCGCATCGAAGAGATCGAGACCCGTTCGATCAAGGGCCAGGACAAGACCTATCTGGTTCTCAAGGTCGACAAGGGTGACCTGACAGTGCGCGTTCCCGCGGACAATGCCGAACTGGTAGGTGTCCGGGACGTCGTCGGTCAGGAAGGGCTTGAGCGGGTGTTCGAGGTGCTCCGCGCCCCGCACACCGAGGAGCCGACCAACTGGTCGCGGCGGTACAAGGCCAACCTGGAGAAGCTGGCTTCTGGTGACGTGAACAAGGTAGCCGAGGTCGTCCGCGACCTGTGGCGCCGGGACCGGGAGCGCGGGCTGTCCGCTGGCGAGAAGCGCATGCTCGCCAAGGCACGGCAGATCCTCGTCAGCGAACTGGCCCTCGCGGAGAAGACCAACGAGGACAAGGCCGAGGCACTACTCGACGAGATCCTCGCCTCCTGACACCACCTCCGGACGTACGTGCCCCATGAGCTGCCCAGGGTAGGCGTCGGCGTCGACGCCCACCCTTTCGGACCCGGCCGCGCGCTGTACTTGGCCGGGCTGCTCTGGCCGGGCGAAGAGGGGCTGGTTGGCCATTCCGATGGTGACGTGGCCGCCCATGCGGCCTGCGACGCCCTGCTATCGGCCGCAGGACTCGGTGACCTTGGCGTTCATTTCGGAACCGCCGAGCCGCAGTGGGCAGCCGCGCCGGGTACGGCGCTACTGCGCGAGACTGCGGCATTGTTGGCCGGGGCCGGATTCGTCGTGGGCAACGTGGCCATCCAGGTCATCGGGGAACGCCCGCGCATCGCGTCGCGCCGCCACGAAGCGGAAAAGGTGATCGGCGAGGCCCTGGGCGGGGTCGCCGTGAACGTGTCGGGGACGACCACGGACGGCCTGGGCCTGACCGGCCGGGGGGAAGGCCTCGCGGCGATCGCCACGGCCATGGTGATCAGGGCTGATCAGCGGTAGAGCCGCTGCATGTAGCTTGGGCCGTAGTACTCCTCGAGTTCCTCCAGCGTCTCCTCGGTGTCCTGAACGCTCTTGGTGATGCAAGCGGTGGACGGAAGCGCTGTCGGGTTCCACGTTCCGGGCTTCCAGAGTTCGGAACGCATGAATGCCTTGGCGCAGTGGAAGAAGATCTGCTCGATCTCGACCAGCAGCGCCAGGGTTGGCCGATGGCCTTTCACGGTCATGTCGTCGAAGAACGGCGCCTCGCGGAGCAGCCGGGCGCGCCCGTTGATGCGCAGCGTCTCGCCGCGGCCGGGCACCACGAACGCCAGGCCGACGTGCGGATTGCCCAGTACGTTGCGGAACCCGTCTGCGCGCCGGTTGCCAGGACGATCCGGGATCGCGATCGTGGAGTCGTCGAGGACGTGGGCGAAGCCGGGCGGGTCGCCTTTGGGCGAGACGTCACAGGTTCCGTCCGCGCCGGCGGTCGCGATCACGCAGAACGGGGAGGCGGCCAGCCACTCCCGATCCACCTGGTGCAGCACGGACCGGTCCTTGGTGGCAGAGCGTCGGGCAGGCGTCCCGAGCAGTTCCCGGAGTTCGGCCTCGTTCGCGATCTCGACCAAGCCTGCCGTGTACGGCATCACGCCTCCTGCTCAGGTTCTTCCTCGGGCGGTGTCGGCCTGCTGCGCATGCGGTCAAAATGCGGCGACGGTGATGGCACCGGCGCGGGCATCGGCTGCTGCGGGATGAGCACGGACCGCTGCTGGCCGGAGCCGTCGGCGTCGCGGTCGTGACCCGGCTCGGCCGCGGATGCGCTGTCGGGTTCCCCGGAGGAGGAGGAGGAGGAGGACGAGGAGGCGCCGTCGGCCGGGTGGGCCTCGTCGCTCGCCGGGTCGTCCGTGCCCGGCTCGGCGTCGGCGGCGAGCCCGGCATGCTCGGCGTCCCCGGAGCCGGCCGCGTCGCCGGTCTCCAAGGCGCCGCCGGAGACCGTGGCGCCGCCCGTGTCCTTGGCGCCGCCGCTGTGCCCTGCG
>WNFE01000081.1_pt1 | contig 59475 bp, 56 predicted proteins | sample 5400451 | NCBI WGS metagenome assembly WNFE01 (sample SAMN13153344, study PRJNA577476) | soil metagenome | isolation source: 200 cm saprolite under Douglas fir tree site 2 hole 2 | place: USA:California | collected 2015-04-18
CTGGGTCGCCGCCGAGTGGGGCGTCACGAACAAGCAGGGGATGACGTTCGGCATCCTGCTCGCCGCCGCCCTCCTGACCATCGTTCCATTGCTGCCCCGGCCGCGCGGGGGGAAGTTCGCCGGTTCGGTCAAGGGCATGCTGCTCGGCGCGCCGCTGGGCGTCTGCGTGAACTGCGCGGCGCCCATCGGGCAGGCGATGCTCAAGGGCGGCAGTCGGGTCGACGTCGCGCTCGCGACGATGTTCGCTTCACCCAGCTTCAACGTCATCGTGCTGGGCATGCTGCTGGTGCTCTTTCCCTGGTACCTGGCGGCGCTCAAGCTCGCCACCAGCCTGGCGATGGTGCTCATCGTCGTGCCGTACCTGTCGCGGCAGGCCGACCGGCCGGGATGGAGAAAGCCTCTCCAGGCGCCCGCGAGGCTTCCCGGATTGCGCATCTTCCAGTGGCTCGAATCGGCGTTCGGAAGCGTCTCGGACGCGCTGTTGACTCCCGCTGGCGATGCTCCCAAGGGGTTCATCCACGCCTTCGGCTGGGTCGTGATGCGGTACGCGAAGAACCTCTGGACGGTGATTCGCCTTTCGCTCCCGCTCATGCTTCTCGCCGGTCTGCTCGGCGCCGCGATGGTGGAGTTCCTCCCCTGGACGCAGGTCGCCAGCATCGCGCAGGTGGAAGGCTTCCTGGCGAATGCCGCCGTCATCGTCCTCGTCGCCGCGTTTGGCACACTCCTCCCGGTGCCGATCGCGTTCGACGTCGTCGTGTGCGCGGTCCTCTGGAACGCCGGCGTGCCGATGTACGTGGTGGCGACGCTGCTCGTCACGCTGGGCCTCTACAGCGTGTACCCCGGAAGCCTGATCGGAACGACGCTCTCCTGGAAAATCGCGGGCCTGGCGGGTGCCGCCGTGCTCCTCCTCGGCATCGCTGCTGGAGCAACGGCGGGCCTGGTGTACCGCTGGCAAGACCTGAGAACGATCCAGCAGGCGGCGGCGCTGCTCGACAGGCTGCCGGCTCCCCAACCGCTTCCGGTCCTGCTACCTGCCGGCAGGAGCAGCGCTGAGCTGCGCGGCCTGGCCCCCCCGCTCCCTGCCGCCCGGCGAGTGGCGGCCTCGAATGGAGTCGAGCTCTGGGGAGCGCAGTTCGGCGGCAGCCCCTCGAAAGGCGGGAAGACCGCTTTCACGCGGATCGAGGGGGCCAGCCTGGGATTCGATCGGCTGCCGATGCCGCGCCCTTACCAGATCATGCAGCCAGGCCCCATGCACCTGGGTGGCATGGCCGGCGGCGACGTGAACGGTGACGGCTGGCCCGACGTCGCGGTCGGAACCAACTTCGGGGTGTTCCTCTACTTGAACCTGGGCGGCCGCTTCGAGCTGCAGCACATCGATTTCCCGCAGATGAGCGACTGGATCGTCTCCACCGTCGCGCTGGTGGACCTCGACGGCGACGGCGCGCTCGATCTCTTCTTCTGCACTTGGATGCACGGCTGCCACATCCTCTACAACCGCGGCGGCTCGTTCTCGGGCGCCGCGCACGTCGAGCTGCCCCGGTTCGACGAGACGGCCGTCACTGCCGTGGCTTTCGCGGACGTGGACCGCGACGGGCGGCTCGACATCGTGACGGGCGCGAGCACGTCGCAGCCGCGGTTCTTCTATCCCGCGCCTGCGATCAACCGTCTCTGGCACAACCGGGGCGGAGGAAAGTTCGAGCCGGAAGCGCTGCCGGGCCCCGAAGGCGACACGCTCACCTTGCTGTTCACCGATCTGAACGGCGACGGCTGGCCCGACCTGTTCGTCGGCAACGACTTCGACGAGCCGGACCGCGTGTACCTGAACGATCACGGCAAGCTGCGCCCGGTCAAGGCGGCGGGGAGCCCGATCCCCCGCTCGACGACCACGACCATGTCCGTGGACGCGGCCGACCTGGACAACGACGGCCGCGACGAGATCTACATCGGCCAGATCGCGATGGGCACCGTCAGCCAGATGGCCAAGGAGCTGGCGCAGCCGGTGGGAAGCTGCGAGATCTATCCCGACCTGGCGGAGCGCTCGCGCTGCGACGCGGCCGCGCGATTCCAGGCCGTTTCCATCGACGCGAGGAACCTGAACAGTATCGACCCGTGCATCGAGCTGACCGATCCGATGCAGCAGCGCGACTGCGTGGTGACGTCCCATCACTGGTTCCGGGTGCTGGCGCGCCTGCCTGCGCTCGGTGCCGACAAGGCGAAGGTGATGGCGGAGTGCGCGAAGATTCCGCGCGACTTCACCACCCTCCGGGACGTCTGCGGGACCATCGCGTTGAGCCCGATGGACAACGAGCAATCCGACGTCACGTATGCCGACGAGATGCCTTCGGTGAAGCACACCAATCTTCTATTCGCGCCCGGGCCGAACGGGTTCACGGAGATCACGTCGGCATGGCATGCCGGGTTCGGCGGATGGACCTGGAACGCGAAGTTCGCCGACCTGGACAACGACACTTGGGAGGATCTCTACGTGGCGCAAGGTTCGCGCCTGCGTCCCGGGAGCGTCTCCGCGACCTTCTACCACAACCAGCACGGCACCACGTTCACGGACGAGACCAGGAAATTCGGCCTGGAGGACCACGTCCCCACCGGCGCATACCTGTACATCGATTTCGACGGTGACGGCGATCTGGACATCATCACGCATCCCTTCCAGCTGACTCCCGTCGTGTGGCGCAACGACTCGCCCAAAGGCCCGGGGTTCCAGCTCGCGCTCGACGATCGCCGCTCGCAGAATCGCAACGCCATCGGCGCCCGCATCGAGATTCGCGCCCCGGACGGCAGGCTGCAGGTCCGCCAGATCAAGGGGAGCGGCGGCTACGCTTCCTCCGACGTGCCGGTGGCGTTCTTCGGGCTGGGGGATTGGCCTTCGGTGGCTTCGATCCGTGTCCTCTGGCCGGACGGCGAGTCGTCCGCGATGGATGGCCTGGCGCTCGCGGCGGGCCGCTACTCGCTGGTGCGGCTGGCGCAGCCCGTGCCGTCGCAGACCGCTATCTCGTGGCCCGGGCAGCGGCCGTGACCCGCAGGTCGATCGCCTTCAACTCCGCGTCGCCCTCCCGGATCTCGTAGATCCGGTCCGCCGCGATCGGCCCCTTGAACTGTTGCAAGAGACCGCTCCCCGGCCACTTGATCTCCAGCAGATCGATCGAGGTCGCGCGACCCAGCCCGATGTGCGGCCGGAGGCTCTGGGCCCCGAAGCTGCCGCCACTGCTCACTGCGCTGAAGATCTCCCGGCTTGCGCCGTTCTCGCCGGCCACCACGAGCCGGATGCGCGCGCCGACCGCGAACCTGTTCGACTTCACGCCCACGGGCCTCAGCTTGACCCAGTGGTTGCCGTGGCCAGGATTCTTGTAGATCGAGGTCCAATACTTGTCGGCGCTGTAGGCGCCTCCCATCACCTCGACCACGTCCTGGTTGCCGCTGCCGTCGATGTCGCCGAAGGCGACGGCATGTCCTTTCTGGAGATTCCCGAACCCGCCCGAGGTGGTCACGTCCTGGAACGACCGGCCGTGGTCGTTGCGGAACATCCGGTTCGGGACCAGGGTGATCAGAGGGGGCGCCCCGGTGCCCGCGTAGAAGTCGAGCCAACCGTCGTTGTCCAGGTCGCCGAAATTCGCGCCCATCGTCAGGAGCAGCCAGTCCAGCCGCGCTTCCCGCGATACGTCGGTGAACGTGCCGTCCTTGTTGTTGTGGTAGAGCCTCGGCCGTTCGCCCTTCGCCTGCTCCTTCTGGCCGGTGTACTCGCGGACGATGTTGGGCAACGTCGCGCTGTACCCCGAGACGAACAGGTCCAGCCAGCCGTCGTTGTCGTAATCCCAGAACCAGCAGGTGAAGCTCACCAGCGGCTCCGCCACGCCGGCCCGGGCGGTGACGTCGGCGAACTTCGGCGCTCCTCCGGATAGCGCTCCCAGGTTCCGGAACAAGTGGTTGGGACGGCCGAGGATGGAAACGTAGAGGTCCTGCCAGCCGTCGTTGTCGAAATCGCCCCACACGGCCGCCTTGATCATCCCTTCCAGGCGGATGCCGGATGCCTCGCCGACCTCGGTGAAGGTCCCGTCCCGGTTGTTGAGGTACAGCTGGAAGTTCTTCGCATCGGCAGGCCATTTCACGTGCTCGCGGTCGATCTCGTTGCCGACGAACAGATCGAGGAAGCCGTCGTTGTTGACGTCGGCCCAGGTCGCCGCCTGGGTCGGGTAGTAGCTGAGGAGCCCCGCTTCCGCGGTGACGTCGGTGAAGGTGCCGTCGCAATTGTTGCGCAAGAGAGAGCTGGGGAACCGCCCGTGGTCGTGCAGCCAGGCGCCGCGCGGGACGAAGACGTCGATGCAGCCGTCGTTGTTGTAGTCGGCCTGGACGAGGTTCAGCCCGCCGACGATCCCCTTCAGCCCGGCCTGTTCCGTCATCCGCGTGAACGTGCCGTCGCCGTTGTTGTGGAAGTACTCCAGCTGATCCCGCACGCCCATGTGCGAGATCATCAGATCGAGGTGACCGTCGTTGTCGAAGTCTTCGAGGATGACTCCGCCGGCCACCCCGAACTCGGCGACGCCTTTTTCCGCGGCGACGTCCTGGAACCGCCCGATGTCGTAGTCCGACCTGAAAGCCTCGGGCGGGATCAGCCAGCGCCGCGGGACGGCGTCCGGGTACTTCCCAAGAGTCATGTAACTCAAGTTCAGCAGCCACCGGTACGAGAGCGAGTTTTCCGCGTCCGTGCGCGGGTCGGAGAGCAGCTCCGCGTAGAGCTTGGCGGCTTCCGTCGCGCCCAGCCTCTGGCGGTGAACGCCCCCACCCTGGATGGGGAACAGGCAGGACTCGGCGTTGTGATTGGTCGCGCAGTTCTGGATCTCTCCCAGTCGGAAGTAGGCAAACGCGAGGTCCGCCTTCGCGGCTTCCACGAAACCAGCCGGCCACGTCTTCACCTCGTTCTGGAGCTCTTCCAGGACGGCGAGCGCGCCCTCGGGCGCGTTCGCGTACAAGTAGTGCCGCGCGATCTCGCGCTTCAGCTCGAAGCGCTTCGCCGGATCGGCTTCGGAGCTCAGCGCCGAGGTCAAGCTGGCGATCTTCTCGTTCGGCTGGTCCCACTGGTTGTCCCAGACGCCCTCGCGATCGGCGAGCGAGGCGAGCGTCGCGACCATGTCGAACCGCTGCCGCGAGCGCCGCCAGGCCACCAGCGCGGCGACGGCCGCGAGAACGGCCGCGGCGACTCCGATCCACGCCAGGATCTTGATCGGGAAACGTTGCATGGCTCAATGCCTCGCCGGGACGGCGCCTGCTCTCGCGCGCCTGCTCGGCGCCGGTTCTTCGCGCAGCATCCGCAGCGCTTCGAGCCGCTCCGCGAAGGGCCGGCCGGAAGCCAGCGCGGCGTCCAGCTCCGGGCGGGCGAGGTCACGCCTCCCCTCGCGCGCATACAGCACCGCGAGGTGGAAATGCGGGCGCGGCTCCTCAGGGACGTTCTTGACGGCAGCCTGGAGGAGATCGCGCGCGCGATCTCCGTCGCCCGCCCGAAAGTGCAGCCATCCCAGCACGTCGACCAGCAGAGGGTCCGAAGGCCGATCGTCGCGCAGGTCCTGGAGGAGCTGCGCCACGCGCTGCACCCAAACCTGTTCGTCCTCTTGCGAAGCCAGCAACATGGCCAGCCGGTACTCGACGATGTCCAGGTCCGGCCTCGCCGCCAAGACGGTTTCGTATGCGCGGGCTGCCTCTGCGGTGCGCCCCACGCTGGCGCTGATCTGCGCCAGCATCATCCGGAGGGCCAGGTTGCGGGGGAAACGCTCGAGCCCTTGCTGGCAGACCGCGAGCGCCTCGGGCGACCGATCGAGGCCGAAGTAGTAGTCGGCGAGATGCTGGTACGGCACCGGCGAGTCCGCTTGCAGCTCGAGGCCGCGCCTCAGGGCCGCCTCGGCGTGGATGGGATCGCGCGCTTCGACGTAGGCGCGGGCGGCGAGATAACGGGCGAGGGCGAAGGACCGGTCGCGCTCGGCAAGCTTGAGGAGCTGCTCGCCGGCGAAGGCGGCGTTCTTCTTGCGGGACCAGACCCTTGCCAGCGCCGCCACGACCGCCGGATTCCGGGGCGCGGCCGCCAGGGCTTCGGACAATTGCCGCTCAGCCTCCTCCGCATCGCCTCGCGCCAGCTCGAGGATGCCACCCAGATACGGGGCGAACACGCCGCCTGGATACGCCCGATGCGCCGAGTCGACGATGCCTCGCGCTTCCGTCCAGCTTTGCTGCCGGATCCGCGCATCCAGCTGCCGGCGCATCTCGCCGAGCCGCCCTGGCCAGGCCTCCCGCGACCAGGCACCCAGGCCGCCCACGTCGATCTGCGCGTCATCGCGGGAACGCCGCGGCGCCGCCGGAGCGGGGACGTCCTCCGTCCCGGGCGCGAGGGCTCCGCCGGTGCGCAGCACCACGCGTGAGAGCGTCAGCCGCGCGCTGCGACCGACATCGGGAGGCGCCGCGGCCGAAGCGAGCGCGGTATCGGCGTCGACGCGGGCCCCGTGGTATCGGCCGAGGCGGAAGCGGAGGTCCGCTCGCATGGCGTGCGGCTCCGCCCGTTGCGGATCGGCCTCGAGCGCCCTGTCCAGGGCCGCCTCGGGCGCTTCCAGCCAGCCGCGCTTCACCATCAGGTCGGCGAGCGCCGTCCAGCTCTCCGCGTCTTCCGGGTGCAGCTCGGTCAGCGACTCCAGCTCCAGGAACGCGAGCTCCCACTCGCCCTGGCCGAGCTCCATCGCCGCCAGCTGACGACGCGCCGGAACACCGTCGGGCTGCAGCCGAAGCGAGGCGAGGAGCTCGGCTCGAGCTCGCGGGAGATCGGCGGAGGCGAGATGCGTCCGCGCCTGGTCCAGATGAAACGCCGCCCGCCGGCTGCTCACGAACCGCGAGCTCCAGAGCAGCGCCAGCAAGAGCAGCGCCGTCGCGGTCCCGCAGAGCGCGATCCAGCCGCGCAGCCCCGGCAGCCACCGTCGCATCGATCGGCCACGGTACCACGCCGACCGAGACGACGCTCCGGACCCAGCCGCATCGGGATTCGGATGCGGAGGCCGGTCAGCGGCGTTCGAGGTCGCGGAGCAACCTGCGTGCCTCGGGCTCCTCGTCGAACGTCACTCCCGACTGGATGGCCTGCTGCAGCTCGCGGCGCGCGCTGGCGACGTCCCGGACTCGGGCGTAGGCGAGCGCCAGCTGGTACCGGACCTGCGGCGATTCCGGTGCCCGGTCGCGCGCGGCCTCCAACCATCGGCTCGCCCGCAAAGCATCGTCCCCCGCTTCGAGCAACACCAGGCCGATCGCACCGAGGACGTCCGGGTCGGACGGCGCGTCGCACTCGAGGTCGCGCACCAGCCGCAGCGCGCGGCTTCGCGACGGCCCGTCCTTGCGGGCGCCGACGAGCAGCCTCGCAAGCTGCGTGGCGGCGACCTGATCGTCGGGCCGCGCCGACAGTGCGGCGTCCCACGACCGCAGCGCCGCCTCCCGATCGCCGAGGCTCAGGTACCCGCGCGCCTGCTCGCGCAGGAGATCGGGATCCTCTGAAAACCGGGCCAGGCCCTGCGCGGCTGTCGCGATGGCATCGCTCGCCCGATCGAGCTGCAGGAGGAATCGCGCTACCTCGCGAAACGGCGCGGGTGATTGGGGGAGGATGCGGAACATCCTCCGGATGGTGGCCTCAGCCTTGCTCGGCTGCGATTCCTCCAGGTAGGCGGCGGCCGCGATCGGAAGCGGATAGGCGAATTCCGGATCGCGATCGACCATCGCCACGAGCCGATCGCCGGCGTACCCCGGGCCGCGCTGCTTCGACCAGAGCGCAACCAGGTTGCTGATCGGGCGGTGGGAGCGCGGAGAGAGCGCGAGCGCGTCCCGGAACGATCGCTCTGCGCGATCGAGGTCGCCCGAAGTCAACAACGACACGCCGTCGATCCAGGGGCCCAGCATCGCGTCCGGGTAGTCACTGCTCGCCCGGGCCGCCAAGGCTCCTGCCGCCGCCCAGCTGCGGTTGCGATTTGCCGCCGCGAACTCGCGCATCAGCTCGCCCAGGCGGCCGGGCCACGCCGTCGCTTCGGCGCCCGGAGGAGGGACTTTCGCGGGGCCGCAGTTTGCCGCGTCGAGGTGGGCGCTCGCGACGGTCGCGATGCTCCTTGCAGCGACCGAACCAGGGTCGTGTCGCAGGACCGTTTGCGCGTCGACGAGCGCGCCGTGATGGCGGCCGATCCGCAAACGCAGATCGGCGCGGCGCAGGCGTAGATCGGCTCGTCCCGGGGCGCGATCGACTGCCTCGGTCATCGCGGCCTCTGCCTGCTCGGGCTGCGAGGCGTGCATCCTGACTTCGGCGAGGTCGGACCAACCTTCCGGATCCTCAGGAAACGCTTCCGTGTACGACTGCAGCTCGAGAAACGCGCTCTCGATCCGGCCGTGGCGGAGGTACAGCTCGCCCAGCAGGCGCCGCGCGCGCCGGTGCAGCGGGTCGCCTTCCAGGGTCAGAGCCAGCTCGGTGGCAGCGCTCCGATCTTCGTCCCGCGCAAGCATCCGCTCCGCCTCGGAGAAATGACGCCGGGCCAGGAAACGCGCCACCGGCGCTCGAACGAACCAGACCGCAGCTGCGATCGCCGCCACCGAAACGACGATCGCGACGGACCGGCGCAACCTCCCCGACATGGCGACTCAGTCGGCCCGCCGCGTACCCGCGACGGGCTCCTGACCCGCCGGAGGCCGCACTAGCCGGTATCGACCCGCCTTCAACGTCCCGGCCACCTCGCCGGTCTTTCCGTCGGGCCACAGCACCCGGATGGAGGCGACCGACGGCCAGTCTCCCAAGCCAAATCGCGCCACCAGCAGGTCGTGCGACTGGTTCCCGCCGCTCGCCTTGATCTCGCGCATCTGCAGGCGCCCGTCCGGCGCGCGGATCTCGACCCGCGCGCCGACGCCGTAGCGGTTGGCGGTTCGCCGATCGTCGAGGCGCACTTCCAGGCCCGGAGCTTTCGCCCCGTCGTTCCGCCACACCACCGGCGTGAGCTGGAACGGATACGTGATCAGGTCGAGATCGCCGTCCAGATCGTAGTCCAGGAAGAGCGAGGCGGCCGTCGGCAGGTGATCCTCGAGGCCGGAGGCCACCGTCTGCTCCTCGAATTCGCGGCCGCTGAGGTTGCGGTAAAGGACGTTGGATGGGTTGTAGAGACGCAGCCGGGTGCCTTGCGCGATGAACAGGTCCTGCCAGCCGTCGTTGTCCAGGTCCGCGAACTTCGCGTTCCAGGTCCAGCCGCCGTAGCCGACCTTCCACTTCGCCGTCACGTCGCGGAAGTGGCCGCCGTCGCGCGCGAACAGCAGATTCGTATGCCCGACCGAGGGGATCTCGTCGGTGAGGACCTTGTGCGACTCGTTGTAGTCCATCGGGCTCGCGGCCATGGCGGCGCAAACGTCGTGCATGGTGACGAAGTCGGCTGGGATCTTGGCGCACTCGGCGAGCACGGCGTCCTTGTCCGCTCCCGTCGCGGGAATGCGGAGCAGGATGCGGGTCCAGTAGTACGCGGCGACCGCGCAGTCGCGCTGCTCGACCGGATCCGACAGCTCCTCGCAGAGATCGATGCTCCAGGTGTCGCGCCCGCGCACGACCGCCGCCTGGAAGCGGGCGAGCGCATCGCAGCGCGACAGGTCGGCGACGTCGGAGTAGATCCCGCAGCTCCTGACGGGCGGCGCGAGCCGCTTGGGCAGCTCATTCATGCGGCCCATGGCGATCTGGCCGATGTACAGCTCGGCCTGGCCGTCGTTGTCGATGTCGGCCGAGTCGAACGACATCGTGGTCATCGTCGAGTACGGCAGCGGGCTCTGGTCCTTCTTCACCGGTCGCAGGCGGCCGCCCCGGTTGAGGAAGATGCGGTCGGGCTCGTCGAAATCGTTCCCCACCAGCAGATCCGGCCAGCCGTCGCCGCCCAGGTCGGTGAACAGCAGCGAGAGCGTGTCGCCTTCCGGGCCGGGCATCGTTTCCGGCGTGAACCGGCCGCCGTGGTTCATCCACAGCCGGTTCACCGCGGGCGCCGGATAGAAGTACCAGGACTCGAACGTCGCGCCCCCTGTCACCACGTCGAGGTACCCGTCGCCGTCCACGTCGGCAAAGGCGGTCGAGGCCGCGCAAGCCTCGGAAGCGCGAGGCAGCTCGACGTGCGTGCTCGCCGGGAACTCGCCGCCGCGGTTGAAGAGGACGTGGCTGCCGTGCATCCAGGCGGAAAAGTAGAGGTCGAGGGCGCCATCCCCGTCGAGGTCCACCAAGGCGACGTCGCAGATGGCCCAGTCGCGCATCTCGGGGAAGTCGATCTGCTGCAGCGCGAACTTGCCGCCCAGGTTCGCGTAGAGGAAGACGCCGTAGGGCGTTCCGACGGCGACGTCCGGCCAGCCGTCGTCGTTCACGTCACCAGCCGCCAGCGGCCCTAGATGCATCGGTCCGGGCTGCATCGACTGGTAGGGACGGGGAAGCGGCAGCCGCTTGAAGCCGAGCAGCGAGCCGTCGATGCGGGAGAAGTCCTTCGCGCCGCGCGCTCCGGGCGGCTCGAACGGCGTGTACCAGAGCTCCATGTCGCCCGAGCTGGAGACCTTGGTCGCCGCCGGCTGCGGCCGCGCCATCCCGCGCAGCTCGGCGGCGGAAAGGCCGATCGGCAGCGCCGGGTGCTGCGGCGGCGGGGCGGGCAGCGAGGCGAGCTGCGCCGCCTTGCGGGCCTGCCGCAGGTCGTGCCAGTTCTCCAGCACCGCGGCCGCGCCGCCGGTGGCGATGCCGACGGCGAACACCGCGGCCGCCGCCAGGCTGGCGATACGCCAGGACAGGGTCGCGCCGAGCAGGCTCCAGGCATAGACGCTGTAGATCCCGAGGGTCGCCAGCAGCGCGGCGACGATGGGGATCGGCATGCCGGAGTTGAGGAGCACTGAGCAGACGATCACGTCGAACGCGATGGGAACCGGGAGCAGCACTCCGAACGCGGTCGCTCCGATCAAGAAGGCCACCGCCGGGACCGCCGCCTGTGCCTTCGAAACGTGAGTGAGGACGTCCCAGGGCACGATCTCCGCCAGCACCGCGCCCGTGACCCCCGCGAGAAGCATGAGCGGAAGCGCAACGACCGTGACGCGCCACAGGTTGCGCGGGTAGTGAAGCACGACCCACGCCGCCGAGCGGAGGGGGCCGGCCGGCTGCGGCTCCGCGCTTCCCGACAGCGCCGGTGTGCCGATCAGCGACTCGATCTTCTGGAACCAGCGGACGCCCGGCAGCTTCGCCCCGGCGGGGGCCGGGCGCGTCCATCCGGGCCGCTCCGCCAGCCGGGCCAGCCACGGCACGACCAGGAGCACGATCACGGCACCGGCGAGGACCTTGAGGAGCGCGAGGTACCAGGGAAACATCGTGAGCAGGATCCCGAGCACGATGACGTTGAACGTCGGCGAGCTGAACAAAGTCGCCAGCGCGACCTCGACGCGGCCGCCCCCTTTCAACATGCCCTGGGCGATCGGCGCCGCGCAGTTGACGCAGACGCCCAGCGGGGTGCCCACCAGCATCCCCTGGATGGCGCCGGCCAGCTTGCCTCCGCGTGCGCGGCGGAGCAGCGGAACCAGAGTCAGCATTCCCGCGGCGAGCAGGAGCCCGTAGGTCATTCCCTGTCGGTTAGTCAGCGCCCATTCGACAGAGGTCCAGGCGATGTGCCGCAGGCGCTCTGTGCGGGGCGGCTCCGGGAAGAAGCGCTCGAATCCGAGCGGCGTCGAGAGCGCCTCGTTCGGATCCGCGCTCGCCTTGCCCTGCAGGGAGGGATAGCGGGAGCCGATCCAGAACATCCCGCTGAGCACCGCCATCAGAGCGACGGTGATCGCGATCCGGAAGTCGAAGCGGCGCGCGGGAACCGAGGCGGATCCGGAAACGGCGCGGCGCATGAGGAGGCGCAGCGTAGCCGAACGCCGGCGCCGCTCCCAAGCGACGCCGAGTGGTCGACAACGAAGCGCGCGAACGATTCGGCCCCCCGACGATCATCGGAGATCGGGCAAGGTTTGCGTGATTGCTGACGCAACGCGGCTTGATCCGCCGACCCGCCACGAGCGACAGCCGCGTTTGAAGATTTCCAAACGAGGACCACATGGCAAACGCGACGCGCGTTGCTGCGGCGATGCTGACGCTCTTTCCGGCGCTGGCGGCCGAAGCCAACGTACCGAAGGCGAACTGCCGCGCGAGTGACAAGGCCGAGACCGGTTTGCAGGGACTGACCACGCAGGCCGAAATCGACAGCGGCGCGGCCAAGGCCGGCTTCAACTGCAACGCGGACGTCGTCGGGCAGTACCAGGGTGAAGGGGCCAGCTGGCAGCTCACGGCGTGGAAGAACTGCGCCTACTTCGATCAGCGGCTCAACTCGGCGGAGGCGAATCCGGGCACGGTCGTAGTGGACGTCTCCGACCCGAAGAATCCCAAGCCCACCGTATGGCTCGGCGCGCAAGCACCCGCTTTCATCGACCCCTGGGAATCTCTCAAGGTGAACGCGGCCCGTCAGCTTCTCGGCGCGGGCCAGCGGCCGACCGGCACTACCTTCCCGGGGACCGGCTTCGCCATCTACGACATCTCACAGGACTGCGCGCACCCGACCCTGAAGTCTTCCATCGACATCACAGGGAGCTTTGGCCACACGGGCCAGTGGGCGCCGGACGGCAACACCTACTATATCACCCCGCTGCGGAACGACATCAGCATCGAGGCGATCGACACCACGGATCCCACGAAGCCCAAGCCGATTGCGTGCGTCAGCGCTGCGGCCGGCGACGGCTGCGGCACGAACGGTTTCTTCACCGCCCCGGCGGCCGTCGCTCCGCTGCCGAGGTGGCACGACCTGGAGTTCTCGAAGGACGGGAACACCGCGTACATCACCATGTTCGGCGTCGGCAACGGGTCAGGGCAGACGGGCCCCAGCAACGGGTTCCTCATCCTCGACGTCAGCGATTTCCAGAAGCGCAAGGCCAACCCGATGTACCGGGTGATCAGCTCGCTCACGTGGGACGACGGCAGCGAGGGAGCGCAGAACGCCCTTCCCATCACCATCAAGGGCAAGCCCTACATCCTCTTCAGCGACGAAGGCGGCGGGGGAACCACCGCGTGTAGCCAGGGCAAGTCGGGGAGCGGCTTCCCCAGGTTGATCGACATCAGCGACCCAAAGAACCCCAAGATCGCTGCCAAGCTCATGCTCGACATCCACGAACCGGCGAACTGCACCACCGCCGTCAACGCGCCTGTACAGCAGGCCAACGCCACCGCTACACCGGGGGCCGGCTTCTTCGGCTTCTCCTGCCACTACTGCAACGTCAATGACGCCGACAACGCGACAATCGCCGCTTGCAACTGCTTCGCCGCCGGGCTGCGCATCTTCGACATCAGCGACGTCAACAACGTGAAAGAGATGGCGTACCTCAAGCCCCCGGCGCAAGGCACCAAGGCGCTTCCCGGGTCGCAATATGCCAACTCCAACGTCACGACGTTCGTGAGAAGCTTCGATTGGGCGACGTCGAAGCCGAGCTTCCCGAAGGACCGCGGCATGACTTCCGGCGACCTCTGGACCACGAGCCAGGACAACGGGTTCATGGTGGTGAGCGTCTACCAGCCTTCGAGCGGCGGCTGCGCGAGTGCGGACGCCTCGATCGGCGGATTGATCGTCTTCGGCCTGGTGGAGATGCTGCGGCGCAGGAAACTGCGCAGGAGACACTGAGCCGGGAGCGCTCGGCCCGCCTACCCGTCTCGGTTGCCGGATACCGCAGAACGGCGTCCGGTAAGAACTTCACATCATGGCGTCCCATCGATCCTGGTTTCGTTCCGTGCTGCACGAGATCGCAGCGTTCGCGGCGGTCACGGTGTTCACGGCAGCGAGCCCCGTGCTCGCGAACGGCGCATTTCCAGACGAGTTCAGCATTCACTTCCCACCGGACGCTCCGCACCGCATCCTCATCGGGGCCAACTTCGGCCTGCTCGTCTCCGAGGACGACGGAGCAACGTGGCGCTACGCCTGCGAGCCGTGGGTGGTCGCGGAATCGAACGCGGCGCTCGCCTCCGCGAACGTGATCTTCTACCAGGTGGCGGCCGACGGCGTCCTGCTGGCCGACGCCGCCAACCTGACGCGCTCGACAGACGTGGCTTGCACTTGGCCGACATCGACCGGATCGATCACCGGCCAGGTCATCACGGACTTCTTTCCCGACCCGAACGACGCCACCTTCGTGGTCGCCGAAATCGCGGTGTCGACGGGCAGCTACATCATTGCCTCGCACGACGGCGGGAAGACATTCGATGCGCCTCATCTGTACGACACGCCCGATCTGCTGACGGGTATCGAGATCGCGCGCTCGAAAGCCGGAGTCGTCTATGCGACTTCGGTCCCTTCCAACTCCGGAGGGACGGCGAAGTTCCTCGCCAGCACCAACTCGGGCGCCGTGGGGACCTGGACCGCGACGGAACTCCGGATCCCGCCTGGGACCCAGCCGCGCATCCTGGCAGTGGATCCTTTGGACGAGAAGAAGGTGTACCTGCGCCTTCTCATGGGTCTGTCCGACGCGATGGCAGTCACTCTCGACGGCGGCCAGACGTTCAAGACGGTCCTCAACATCAACGGGCAGTTCTCCTCCTTCCTGCGAGCGGGAGACGGCGCGATCTATGCCGGCACGATGGACAGCAAGCTGTACGTGCGGCCGGGCTCCGCAACGGATCCGACCGCGTTCACCTCCCACGATGCTCCCCACTTGCGCTGCCTGGGACAGCGCCCCGGAACGATTCGCATCTACGCCTGCGCCGACATGACCCTGGACGGGTTCAGCCTCGGATCGAGCGACGACAACGGCGCGACGTTCCAGCCGGTGATGAGCTTCACCCAGCTCCTGGGGCCGCTCACCTGCCCGCCCGTGCAGACCAATTGCCAGGCTCACTGGGAGCGCATCCAGGGAGTCCTCGGCATCGGGCCAGGGACCGGCCCGCCGGATGCCGGGGGCGGAAGATCGTCCTCCGGGTCCGGCGGATCGCACTGCGCGAGCGCCAACATCGATGCGTGGAGTATCTGGATCGTGCTCGCGTTCCTGGCGCGGAGGGTCAGCTCGAGCAGCCGCGCACGATCGCGCCGAGCTGCGACATCGAGCGGAATCGCGTGACTCCGGGCGGCGCGTGCCCGCCGTTCTCGCAGCGCACGCACACCGTCGCCGTCCCCGCCGCCGCGGTGGCGGCCGCCGCGGCCAGGCCGCTGGCCTGCACGCCGCGGGAACCGCGACCGATGAGGATGACGGCGACGCGCGCGCGGATGCGCCCGACCAGCTCGGCCAGCTGCTCGGGCTGCGGAGCGCCCGCGGGGCGTAGAACCTCGAGACCATGCGCCCGCAATACGCAGCTGACGCGTTCCGGTTCGAGCGGTTCCGGCTCTCCCGCAAGCGCGAGCAGTGCCGGGAACACTTGCCGGCGCCGCTCCGGAACGAGGAACGGCATGCGCCCCAAGAGCTCGCGGACGAAGGCCGGCGGCGCCATGCGGGCGGCGCGCTTGACAGGTTCGTCGAGCAGCGCTTCGAGGCCCTTCCCAGCGATCAGTTGCTCGATCAAATAGACGAGGCAGGCGCTCATGTCTTGCGCCTGCGCCGCGGAATCGAAATCGATCGAACCGGCCGTCGTCGCGCGCAAGTACTCGAGCACCTGCTCCGGCGTGAACCGGTGGCTGTCCTTCCGTGACGAGCGCAGGAACTGCGTGCGCCCCGCGTCCGCCAGGCGCTTCACCGTGGCCTCGCCGACCCCGAGGATTTGCCCGAGCTGCCGCACCGAGAACGATCCGTCGCCCGCTGCTTTCGGCGCAGCGAGCGATCTCCCGGACGAGCGCTGCCTTTCCTCGGTGACGTCCTCCACCACTCCGGCCATGCGAACGACCTCGCCGCGCCCGTCGAGGATTGCCCGTCCAGTGGATCGCACCCATCGGACGGTCCCGTCCGGCCGATGGATGCGAAACTCGAGCGCCGTCCGGCCGCGTTCGACCAGGGCGCGGGAGATCCACTCCTTCACGGCGGGGCGGTCGCCGGCATGCACTTGCTGCAGGAACAGCTCGTACGATGCCTCCAGCGCGCCGGGCTCGTATCCGAAGACCTGGTACGTGCGCGGCGTCCACGCCACGCGCCCGGAGTCGATGTCCCAACTCCAGGTGCCGATCTCCGCAGCGTCGATCGCTGCGCGAAGCGCGTCCTGCTCCTGTGGGCGAGCGGGCGCATCGGAAACGCGTTCCGCGTACTCACCGGGTTCTTCTTCGCGCTGCACGTCTGACCTCTGGGGGCGAGAGGCCCGAGTACTCATACCTGCGTCGGAGGGATGTCGGCAACGGCGGCTCGGCTCCGCTGCTGACTTGCTGCGTCTTGATATCGAATCCCGTCAACGCGCAGGGCTCGGCTTCCGATGTTGGTCTTGCCCGTCGCTGGGCAGGAGGCCATCTCCATGAAAGCGATCCTTTCGAAGCGGAGCATTCTTTGCGTGCTGGCTATCCTCCTCTTCGCCGTCGCCGCCAAGGCGCGGGAAGACGATGACGACGAGGATGGGCGGCCCCGATGGTTCTCGGCGTGGGCCAATTCGATTGGCGCCCGCATGGGTCCGTCGTTCACGGGGGCGAATTTCGCTCCCGACCTCACCGGCAAGACCGTGCGGATGATCGTGCGTCCCACGATCTCGGGGAAGGCGGTACGCGTGAAGATCGAGAATACCCAGGCGACGACGCCGGTGACGTTCCTGCGCGCGTTCGTCGGAGAGCTGGCCACAGGCCCGGCGCTCGCTACCGGCACGAACCGGCAGCTTTCTTTCGGTGGGAAAGCCGGAATCACGCTAGCGGCGGGCGGGCAGCCCGGCGACAGCGCATTCAGCGACCCCGTGCCCTTCCGCGTCCACGCCTTCGCCCGCCTGGCGGTCAGTCTCGAAGTCGCCACGTCCGTCGAGGTCAGCGGCCACCAACTCGGCCTGGTGACGAACTACGTGGCCGACGGCGCAGTGGGGTCCAACACCTCGGGCGCGGGCTTCACGCCAGTCCCCAACAACGCGGGCAACTTCCCCGTGTACTGGGTGGCGGTCGTCGACGTGCGGTCGAGCACGGCGCCGGGCACCATCGTCACGTTCGGCGACTCGATCACCGACGGCCGCTGCAGCACGCAGGACAGCGCCGGCATCCATCCCGATCTGTACAACCGCTGGCCCGACGTGCTCGCCGCGCGGCTGCAGGCCCTCCTGGGCAAGCGGGCGCCGGCAGTGGCCAACGAGGGCATTGCGGGCAACCGCATCGTCAGCGGTGGCAATGGCCCGCCGGCGTTGACCCGGATCGGCCGCGACGTTCTCGACCGCGCCGGCCTGCGCTGGGTCATCTTTTTCGAGGGCACCAACGACATCACGGGCAACGCGACGGCCGCGACGGTCATCTCCGGCACGCAGACGATCATCGACGCGGCGCACGGAGCGAACGGGACGGGCGTCCCGATCTTCGGCGTGACCGTGGTGCCGCGCGGGCGGCTTTCGACCATCGGGGGGTGGAACTCGAGCTTCGAGGCACAGCGGGTGGCCGTGAACCACTGGATGCACACGCAGGCCAGCTTCGATTCGCTCATCGAGTTCGGCGCGCTGCTCCAGGGACCGATCATCGCCGATACGCCGACGAACGTGGCGGAGTCGCTGCATCTGGATTTCAACTGCGGCGACTTCACGCACCCGAACACGGCCGGCTACGCCGCCATGGGGCGCTTCATCGATCTGGAGCTGTTCAAGTAGCGCTTATCGCGAAGGCCAGGTACCTCCCGGTGCTGAGCGCCTTCGCCGACGGCGTCTACGCGAATCCCAACCAGCGGCGCCTCCCACCCACCGATCAATGGACCCGCACCTGGGACGTGGGCGTGCAGCTCACATTGTCTCCGAACGACATCTTCGTCACGCCGGCGAACGTGCGGATCAAGCAAGGGCCTTCCGAACTTCGATCCGACCTCGATCCGACTCGCGGCGGATAAGTTGATGCGCCAATCGAGTTCACGCAATGTGAATCGGCATTGCATTGTCCGTACGCGGGGGGGTCCATGACGCTCGATCGCCGGCAGTTCTTGAAGTCGTCCTTGGCCGGAGCCGCCGCGGCCGCCTGGTGGTTGAAGGTCCCCAGCCTGGCCCGCGCCAAGGGAAGGGACGAGCTCCTCCGGCTGACCGAACGGCCGCCGAACTACGAGTCGGTCCGCTCGACGTTCACCACCCGCATCACGCCGGTCGAGCGCTTCTACCTGCGCAACCACTTCGACATCCCGACGGTCGAGGTGGCGACGTGGCGGCTGAACGTCCACGGCCTGGTGGAAAAGCCGCTCTCGCTCTCCCTGGCGGATCTCGAGCGCATGCCCCAGGCGAAGGTGGAGGCGGTGCTGCAGTGCGCGGGCAACGGCCGCGCGCTGTTCAAGCCGTCCGTGCCCGGAGTGCAGTGGCGCTTCGGCGCGATGGGCAACGCGGAGTGGAGCGGGGTGCGGCTCAAGGACGTGCTCGCGCTGGCGGGGACCAAGCAGGATGCCGCCTTCGTCCAGTACCAGGGGGCCGAGAAGCCGACGATGAGCAGCACCCCTCCGTTCATCCGGGCACTCCCCCTGGCAAAGGCCGTCCACGGCGACACGCTGATTGCGTTGAAGATGAACGGCAAGCCTCTCGCCCTCAATCGCGGCCGCCCGGCGCGGCTGGTGGTTCCGGGATGGGTGGGTGACGATTGGGTGCGAGCGCTGGTCGACATCGAAGTCCGCGCCGACGAGCCAAAGGCCTTCTATTACGACACCGCCTATCGATTCCCTGCCGTGCCTGGCGCGCCCGGGGCGCCCATCCCCGCCGACCAGATGAAGCCGATGACGAAGATCGACGTGAAGTCGGTGCTCGGCTCGCTTTCCGACGGAGACGTGCTGCGCCCCGGCGTCCAGCAGCTCGTCGGCGTGGCCTTCTCCGGCGAGGCAGGCGTCGATCGCGTGGAGCTGAGCCTCGACGGCGGGAAGAGCTGGACCCCGGCCCAGCTGGACGGCCCCTCCACTCCGTACGGCTTCCGGGTCTTCCGCTACGCCTGGAAGGCGGCGGAAGGGAAGTACGAGATCGCCTGCCGCGCAACCGATACGACCGGAGCCGTTCAACCAGAGGTCCCGGTGTGGAATCCAGCCGGCTACCTCTACAACGCCTTCGACCGCGTGAGGGTGGAGGTGCGATCGTGATCCGCTATCTCGCCGCCGGCGTCGTCCTGGCCGGCGCCGTCGCCTTTGCCGCGGAGCAGTCCCCGGCGTCCGACGACCGCACCAAGGCCCTGGTCGAGGGACAGCTCCCCGACGATCCGGCGAAGCCGCTGGTGCAGAGCAAGTGCCTCCTCTGCCACACGGGCGAGTACGTCACCCTGCAGCGCCTCACCGAAGGTCAGTGGCAGAAGACGGTCGAGAAGATGCGCAAGTTCGGAGCTCCCGCGACCGACGATGAGGTCAAGGCGATGGTCGCGTATCTGGCGCGCAACTGGACGCCCGACCTGCCTCCTCCGCGGCCGGTGCGCGCGCCCCTTCCGAAGGGCTCCGTTCCAGGCAAGTGAAGAAAGCGCTCTGGCCGCTTCTCCTGCTCGCCGCAGTCGGATTCGACGCGCGCGGCGCCAAGCCGCCGAAGCGGTCGCCGGAGCTGCTCGCTCAGGGGAAGCGGGCGTACGCCATCTGGTGCGTCGCGTGCCACGGAGAGACCGGCGCGGGCGACGGCTCCGCGGCCCGGAACCTCGATCCCAGACCGCGCAAGTTCAGCACCGACAAGTTCAAGCAAGGCTCTTCCGTCAACCAGATCTTCGCCACGCTCGGGAAAGGCGTTCCGGGCAGCGCGATGGGCCCGTTCAACAACCTCTCCGACGACGAGCGCTGGGCGCTCGCCTGGTACGTGCTCGAGCTGAAGGCCGGACGCAAGTAGCGTCAGCGGACCACGTAGCGGGTCATCATGCCGCCCGCCATGTGGTCGGCCACGTGGCAATGGAAGAGCCAGGTGCCGGCGACGTCCGGGCGCATGTCGACCACCTCGGTGGTGGCCGGGAACAGCTCCACCGTGTCGGTCCGGGACCCGCGGCGCAGCACGGTGGCCCCATGCCAGTGGGCGGTATGGAGGTCGTTCTCGTTGCCCAGCCCCATCAGGTACCAGCGGACGCGTTCGCCGCGGCGCAGGACGATGCCGCCCAGGTTGCCGAAGAGCAGGCCGTTGATGGCGTGCTTGCGATTGCTCTCCTTGAAGTCCTCGGCTTGCTTGCGGGCCGCCGGCGCGAACCGGGCCACGTTGAGGTCGAGATACGGGCTCTTGTTCTCGTCGAAGTCATGAAGAGCGCGAAGAGCTCCCGGTCGACGTCCTTGGGGCGGCCGTCCGGCGCCGCGCGGCCGGCCCGAGTCACCACGATGGCGCCGACCAGCCCGGCGTAGATGTCCTGCCCCTCGTGATCGTGCGCGTGATAGAGCCACGCGACCGAGTCCGGATCGGCAGGACCGGGGCCCGCGCGCTCGGGAACGTCCCAGCGATACACGTATCGGCCGCCCAGCGGCGCCACGTGCGCGCCCGTCTCCGGCCCGCCGTGGTGCGAGGGACCCGCGGGATCCTCCACGGCGTAGTGCGCGCCTTCCGAAGCCTTCTCGTAGAGGACGCCGTGGGGATGGATGCCCGCCGGGATGGAGAGGTTGTTCTGGAACACGACGGTCAGCGTGTCGCCGACTTCCGCCCGCAGGATGGGTCCCAGGATCCCGAGGGCCTGGTCCTCCGGCGCGCGGGGCTTGAGCATGGTGAAAGTGCCGTCGGTGTATTCGCGATACACGGCCTTGAAGTACCGGCGGCCGATCCGCCCATCTCCCTCGGTCAGCCAGACCGATTCCTCCTCGGTGAAGGGCGCGCCGGTGATGAGGTTGTCCGGATACGAGGGGGCGTAGTCCCACAGGATCGCGTCGGCCGCGATGTAATGGACGCGGTCCCTGGCCTGCGCCGCGGACGCGGCGGCGCAGGCCACTGCGAGCAGAACCGGGGGGCCTCTCACCGCCAGAGCGCATCCCATGAAGCCGCGCCGTGAAAAGCGTAGCGCCGCCCTATCGGCGGCGACTAGCGCGAGCCCACGCGCCCGTCGCTGGAAACCACCTCGCCGGTGCTCGGATCGAGCAGCACCCGGTGGTCGCGGCGGCGCTCGAAGTTGAACATGCCCTGGAGCGACCCGGCTAGCCGGTCGAACGAAGTCTGCCCCTTCGGCGGCGCGGCCGCGCCGTCGATCAAGTCGAGGTTCCAGTTGTCCTCGACGAACCGGAGGATCGACGACTGGTCCGTCACGTTGTGATCGACGTGGTTCTCCCTGGCGAACGGAGAGACCACCAGGAGCGGCAGGCGCGGGCCGTAGCCGCAGCGGGCTTGGAACGCCCCGGCGGGCGGAGTGCCGCAATTGACGCCGGCGAGGAAGTCGACCCCCGCCCCGGCCGACGCGTTGACGATGGGACCGGTGACGTGATCGAACCAACCGTCAGAATCGTCCCAGGCGATGATCACCGCGGTTCTCTCCCACTCCTCGGACGCCTGCAGGGCGTTGATCGCCTGCACCAGGAAGGTCTGCTCCGAAAGCGGATCGGAGTTGCCCGGATGCCCGTCCTGGAACGAGGCCGCCTTCAGGAAGGAGACCGCGGGCATGTTGTGGGCCGCCAGCGCGCTGAAGAAGTCGGAGAGGTCGTACTGGTGCTTCGCCTGGTCGCTCTTCCCGATGGCGGCGACCGAGCTGGGCGGCAGGTGATGCGAGTTGCGCGTCGAGGGGTAGTACATGAAGGGCGCGTGGTGCGCCGAGTAGTCGGTCACCGGGCCGTGGACGTCGAGGTTGCCCGGGTTCGTCGTGCCGGCCGGATTCGGCACGCCGGGATGACCCGGGTGGGTCGAGCCGCAGACCGCCCTGCTCTTGAGCGAGCCGTCGGCGTTGAACGTCGCCGGCTGGGTGGGCGCGAATCCACCCTGGAACCAGCCCCAGGTCACGCCTCTGTCGTTGAGCAGGTCGCCCACGTTCCGGCCTGCCATCTGCACGGTCTTGGCGGTGGCTGTGCCGCCCTTGTCGGCGCCGCAGTCGTCCAGGAAGGGATCGGGATCGGAAATGACGGTGCCTTGCGGATCGCCGGGCCCGAAGAACACGTTGCCGTCGCTCACGGTGATCGGGGTCTGGCTGGCCGGCGTCACGGCGAAGTAGCTGGCGCCGTGGGTCTGGCCGGAGACGAGGTTGAGCGCGCCCGGCGTCGACGGCCCGAAGGTGCTCCCGAAGGAGTTGTCGCTCATGGCGAAGTGCTGCGCGTAGTTCCACAGCGCGGTGACGGTGTTGCCGTCGAAGAAGCCCATCACGGTCGTGCCGTCGGGCTCGCAGCCGACGCCCTTGCCTCCGGTGAACTCGACGAATTTGTCGAGCAGGCCGCTGTCCACAGCCTTCTGCTCGTTGCTGTAGTTGTGGCTCTGCGAGCAGGTGAAGGCCTGCGAGCGCGGCAGGCGGAACGGCTGGGTGCGGTTCGGGTTGCTGCTGATCAGTCCCGCGGCGATTCCGTTCACGGCGGGCGTGCCCGGCCTGGCCTTGAACGCCGGCTCGCCGGCGCCGTTGAGCGCGTTCGGATAGGTGCCGAAGTAGTGGTCGAAGGTTTCGTTCTCCTGGAAGATCACCACCAGATGCTGAATGGGCGTGCGCGTGGCGGACTGGCGTCCGTCATTGTCGCGGGCGAGGCCCGCGAGCGCGATCGCCTGAAGCACGCACACCGCCGCCGCCACCGCTGCCTTGCGCTGGGACATTCGCGTCTCCCTCCGTTTGGAAGCGCGCGAATGCTACGGAACGAGCGGCGAGCGGCAGCGTTCCGATTCTGCAACTTATCCGTGGCGCCGCGGTGAAAGGGCGACCGACGGAAGTCGGACTCGAGACTTTGGAGTCGACCATTCGCTATTACCAACCGCGCCGCCTCCGACTGACGGCTGCGCTTGCAAAATCTTTCGCTCTCGGCAAGTCGATAATTTCAAAGAGCATTGCTGAGCGACGTTCGTCTTGCGGCGCCTGAAGTTTTGTAAACCGCCGGCGGCAGAGACGAACGTCGAGGGGCATGTTGACTTTGAAAGCACCTTGACTAGCATCTCGCGCCACTCCGTCGGTTCTTTCCCGGCAGCCTCGGCAGCGAAGGACTTGAGAGGGGGCGAGACTCCAAAGGTCGATCTCGGATTTCAATTGCTGCTTCCTAGTCCACTCCCCCAGGGGGACAGATGCGATGCTCTAATCTGCGCTACCTACTGTCGTCCTTGTTCCTGTCCTTTGCCCTTCTCGCCGAAGAGCCAACGAAACCTTCAGCACCACCACCTCCCGAGCCCCCCAAGAAAGATGTGATCGGCTGGGACGGCTCGCACTTCTTCGTGCAAACCCCGGACGGAAGCTTCACCCTTCAACCCTACGGATACGTCCAGACGGACTACCGCGTCTACACCGGCGACGGCGTTCCCCCGGACACCTTCACGGTTCGCCGGGCCCGCTTCGGTTTTCAGGGCAAGCTCGACAACTATTACGAGTTCGCGTTTCTCGCCGACTTCGTCGACAGGAGCAGCACGCTGCTCCGCGATGCCTTCGTCAACGTCAATTACGTGCGCGAGCTACAAATCACCATTGGCCAGATGACCGAGCCGTTCGGTCAAGAAGCCGCTTCCTTCAGCATCGCCAACATCGACTTCGTCGAGCGAGGTTTGACGTCGCTCCTCTACCCGTCCGCGTCCGGATCGTTCCGCAGCCCCGGCGTCATGGTCCACGGGGACATCGCCAAGGGTCTCGTCTCCTACTGGCTGGGAGCCTTCAACGGCAAGGGCCCGCTGACGGCCAACACTACCAACCAACCCGAAGTCATCGGAAGGGTTCGTATCTATCCGTTCAAGAGCGGCGATAATACCATGCTCCAGGGATTGGCGATCGGTGGGGCCGTCGGCCTCGGCCGGAGCAGGGCGCTTTCCAATGAATTGAGTTTCAGCGGCACCACGCCAGAGGGGGCCTTCTCTTTCTTCCCTCAACTGGCCATCAACGGACCGATCTATCGCTTCAACGGCGAGTTGACGTGGACGGGAGGCCCGGCCGCGGTGCGCGCCGAAATCGATGCATTGCACGAGAACCGCGACAACCTCTTTGACGGCTACACCAACCTGGGGCAGGTTCGCGCCTGGGGCTACAACATCAGCGCCACCTGGCTCGTGACCGGTGAAAAGCGTCCGGAGAACGCTCCTCCCAAAGCCGCTGGGCCGCTGTTCAGAGGCGGCATCGGAGCATGGGAGTTGAAGGCGCGGTATTCCTATCTGACGGCCGAGGCAGATGGCGACCAGTTTAATTTGGCGAGGATATTCAAAGGCACCGTCGATGAGATCTCCGGGGGCGTCAACTGGTACCTCACGTCCACGGTCAAGTACAACGCAGACGTCAACGTGTATCGGATGAAAGACGCCGCGACGGTCGGCGGCGCTCCTCCACAGACATTCGTCGTCATCCTCCAACGCGTGCAGTTCCGCTTCTGAGCAGGGGGCCCACTCATGAAATCGAAAATCCTGCTTGCTCTGGGAATTCTGTCTTCGTCGGCTTTGACGAGCGCCTGCAGCTCGCCGGCGAATTGTCCCACGTGCGGCACGACGCAGAACGGGACCGTCACAGTCATCGCGACCATGGAAGTTCCGCAGTCCTCGCCCTTTGGGAAGCCGTTCACAGTCTGGGACCTCGTCAGTCATGATCCCGTCAACCGCAGACTCTACGTCACCGACCGGTCGCACGCGGCGATCGCCGTCTTCGACACGACCAACGACATGACCATCGGGCAGGTGAAGAACGGATTCGTCGGATCGGTCTGCTGCGAACCCGACCGCATCAGCAACTTCAATGAAGTGTCCGGCCCTAACGGCGCCATCGTCACCCCGCCCACGGTCGCGGGGGGCAAGCTCGGGAATCTCTGGGTGAGCGACGGCGATTCCACCGTGAAGGTCTTCAATCTGGACACCGACACGTTGCCCGTCGCGCACAACGACGGGACGGCGTCGCAGACTTTCGGCACCGCCCGTACCGGCATCTCCTTTACCAACATTGACACTTGCAGTCGAAGTGGTCTCACCGATGTTACCTGCGGAGACTTGCGCGCCGATGAGCCGTCGTTCGACCCGGAACACAACAGGCTCATCGTCACCAACGGCGATACGCCCGGACCGGGAGGTCCGATCGTGACGTTGATCGATACAACCAACCCGACCTGCGCGGGCAACTCCTGCGTCCTGGCGCAGTTCTTCTTCGATGGAGGTGGCGACACCGCGACGACGGGCTGCCCCGGTCCCGCCGTTTCCGGGGTCGCCCCCGTTAACGGCGGCGCTATCAGGTGCAGGCATGTTGGCAGCGGCTTCTCCCCGTACGCAACCAACGGGCTCGGTGGGTCCATCTACAATCCAGGCACGCATAAGTTCCTGCAAGCGGTCCCGCAGGTCGGACCCAATCCGGCGGACGGCGAGGTAACGGAGATCGACCCCGTGGCGTTCCAGGTGACGAATCACTTCGCGCTCAAAGGGCTCGGGTGCCAGGCCGCATCCCTCGCGATTGGCCCGAACAACAATGTCCTGGTGGGCTGCGCCAACCGCGAAGGCGAGGCGTTCCCCCCAAGCACGTTCATCATGGATGGCACCACCGGCAAGATCATCAACTCCATTTTCCAGGTGGGAAGGGTCGACCAGGTCTGGTACAACCCAGGAGACAAGCGCTTCTACCTCGCGGCGAGGGACATGGAGCAGGGGTCGTTCCTCGGCATCATCGACGCCACGAACAACATGTGGTTGTACAACGCGCCCACGGGGGGTAACGCTCACGGCGTCGCAGCGGACCCGGTCAACAACCACATCTATGTTCCCATCGGGGTCAACGCGAGGTGCGGCAAGTTCAGCGCCGAGGGCTGCATCACCGTCTACGCCGCCCCGTAGTAGTCCCGGGAGCCGGAATCAGATCTTGGACGACGGGCCCGCCTCGCTCTCGGCGGGCCCGTTGGCATTGGGGTTGTTCATCAGATGCAGGACTTCCACGCGCACCTCCTCGAGGCGAGGTGCCGGGGAGCGCCACAGGAAATCGAGATCACGCGCCACCTGTGGGAGATGGTCTTGCCCTCGTCGAGCACCAGCCGCACGGCCCCCGCCTTGAAGTCGTCGGTCAAGCTCCGCCGCGGGCGCTTCTGCCTCTTCCCCTCGTCCATGAGCTACTCGCAATCACGCCCGATGCGCTACGCCGGATCGTCCAAGTCGATGCGTGCTCATCTCGCAGCAATGGGTTAGGGCGCCTGGCCGCCCGTGTATTCGCCCTGCTTCGCCTTGTGCTGCATGGCCGTGGCAGTCCGCTCGCCGATGGCCTCCCGCTCCCACTGGCTCACAGAGGCGAGGACGTTGAGCACCAGTCGCCCCGCGGCGCTGCGGGTGTCGATCTGCTCGCCAACGGAGAGCAGCGCCGCCTTGCCCGGGGCGAAGTAGCGCTCCACCAGGGTCCCGAGATCGACGACGCTGCGGGTGAGCCGGTCCAGCTTCACGACGAGGAGCGCCTCCGCCTCGCTGCCCTTCAGCATCCCCAGCGCGCGCTTCAGGCCAGGCCGGTCCAGCGACTTCGCGCTCTCCCCGGCATCGACGATCACTTCTGCCAGCTCTAGGTCATGCAGCTCCGCGTAGGCGTGCACCTTCGCCCGCTGCGCGTCGAGGCTCACCCCGCGGTCGGCCTGCTTGTCGGTCGAGACTCTCAGGTACGCGATGGTCCGGGTCGGCATGAGAGCGACGTTCGCTCTCTGGCGGGGAGAGTCAAGTGGGCGAGAACAGTGTGAACGGCCCTCGTGCCGCATAGAGACCTGTCCGCCAGCGGAATTCGCTGTGATCATTGTCAATCTTGCTCGAAATAAAGCGACACGAGCATCGCGTGCATTCCTGCCCGGTCCCGGCGTCCTTTAAGAAGAGGTGTTCCAATGGGTACCTCGAATCGCCTCCGTCAGCTGGTTGCACGACTGACCGCCGGGACTTTCACGGTCGCTTTGGTTCGACCCGCGGTCGCCAGCGGAGATCCGCCGCCTGCTGCGGTAACCCTCACCCTGCGCTCCGATGCTCCCGGAACCAGGCTGCAACGACTCGCCGGCACCGCCGACATCACCTTGGGCCGTCATGCCGGTTCTGCCGAGTTGTGGAACGATCTCTGTGTGGCACCCTGCGACGCGGCAGTCGCCAGGCGCGACCGGCTCCGAGTAGCCGGCGACGCGATCGAAACAGCCGCGCTCGAATTGCGCCCAGATCAAGATCATGCGTCCGTCTTTATCCAGGCAGGGTCGAAGACGAAGCGCGACGTAGGCCTAGGCCTTTCGGTCTTCGGCTTCGCGGCTGCCCTCACCGGGGCGTCCTTGCTTGGCGCTGCCGCGGTCGTGGATCCTCCCTCGAGCGGGCCGCTGGCCGATCCGGCCTTCGGCACCATCAACGCCCAGAGAGCGGATCAGGCCAATTCCCTACGCACCATCGGGATCATTGCGCTGGTCGCCGGGGGCTTGGGACTGCTGATCGGATTGCCGACCTTCGCTGCCAACCGGACAGAGATCAGGTTCGAGTGACGCCTCGGCCCTAGCCGACCAATCCTCTTCACCTGCACCGGCACGGAGACGATCACCTCGGCTAGATCGAGATCGTACAGCTCCGCATAGGTATTCACCTTCGCGCGTTGGGCGTCGAGGCTCACCCCGCGATCGGCCTGCTTGTCGGTCGAAACTCTCAGGTAGGCGATGGTTCGGGTCGGCATGAGAGCGACGTTGGCTCTCTGGCGCTGAGAGTCAAGTCGTGCCCTACGGGTTGCGCGTAAACCCCTCCCCGAGGACTAGCGTTGCCCAGTCGGGCATACCACGCTCCAGTGCCAACGCGATGGCGCGCAGAACTCGTCCACAGCCCTCATGGATGAATTTCCGAGTGTCGAGGCCCCGAAAGCCTTTCGCCCATTTTTCTTGCAGCTTCTCGGCTAAGTACTCGACTCCTTAAATGCTATGACGTATGTGACTAGCCTTCCGTTCGCGCTTGGGGCATCATCGTCCCATGCCAAGGGTCAGTCCCTACGAGGTGCACCTTGCCCAGGATGAGCGAGCCAGGCTGGAGTGGATGGCGCGCAAGTATACGTCACCGTATCGAGATGTGATCCGCGCCCGCATTGTCCTCTACGCTGCGGAGGGGATGAGCAACGACGAGATCGCCGCGCGGCTGGACACTCCCCGGCAGATCGTCAGCAAGTGGCGCAAGCGCTTTTTCGAGGAGGGAGCCGCCGGTCTCGAGGAGCGCCCCCGCGGCGGGCGTCCTGCCCGCTTTTCCCCCCAGCGTGGTCGCCGCCGTTAAAGCCCTCGCCTGCCAACTGCCCGCTGAGCTTGGCCTTCCACTCTCGCGGCTGAGCATCTCTGAGATCCAGCGGGAGGTGGTTGAGCGCGGGCTCGTGGCGTCGATCGGCGAAACCACCCTCTGGCGGTGGCTGAGCGAGGACGCCATTCGACCCTGGTACCATCGCAGCTGGCTGTTCCCCCGCGATCCCGCTTTCGAGGAAAAGGCTGGACGAGTCCTCGACCTGTACGCGGGCCTCTGGGAAGGCATCCCGCTGGACTCCTCCGACTGCGTACTGTCGGCGGACGAGAAGACGAGCATTCAGGCGCGCAGGCGCGTCCACCGCACGCGTCGCTCGGCGCCCGGCACCGCCATGCGCGTCGAGCACGAATACCAACGCCGGGGGGCCTGGGCCTACCTCGCCGCTTGGGACGTGCGCCGGGCGAAGATTCACGGCCGCTGCGAACGCAAGAACACCATCGCGGCCTTCGAGCGGCTCGTGCAGCAGGTCATGCGCCAGGAGCCCTACCGCTCCTCCCGACGTGTCTTCTGGGTGATGGACAACGGCACCACACACCGCGGCCAGAGGAGCGTGGACCGGCTCCGCAAACGCTGGCCGACCATCATCCCGGTCCACACCCCTGTCCACGCCAGCTGGCTTAACCAGATCGAGATCTACTTCTCCATCGTCCAGCGCAAGGTGCTCACCCCGAACGACTTCCGCTCGCTCGCAGAGGTGAGGGAGAGGCTGATCCGTTTCGGCCAGCGCTACGAAGGCGTCGCCGGCCCCTTTCAGTGGAAATTCACTCGAGACGACCTGTGCAGGCTGCTCTCGAAGCTGCGAGAGGACCAGCGCCTCCGGAAGGCCGCCTGATACGTCACCGAACTTTCGGGCCGGAGTACTAAGTAACCCCTATGAACAGCCACGGAACGGCACTTGTAAATAACGCCGGCCCATTCCATGAGCTGAATACGTTCTTCCGGAGTCTCTCCTAGCCACCACGCGCATCGCAGCCGCAGACGATAGCTCAGTTCGGACTGATCCTCGTCAGAGAGAAAGAACGCTTCGAGCGCTACTCCGAGTTCGATGGCGGCATCGACACTCCAGTGGCGTCGCAGAGCACGGTTGACTCGGTCTATGGCAACCCGAAGCACACGTTTGTCGTGCTCCGGTAATGCTGTGAACCGAGCGAAGTAATCCCGATACTTGTGCAGTTCCGGCCCGGTCATCGAGTGGCTGTGCTCATGGCCGATCAATTCGACGATGGGTCCCGCCCAAGAAGCGCCTTCCAGGCCGAACCCATCGTCATCCGCTTCCCAGAAGTATGTGACATCCACGGGGGTGCTTGGTCCGAAGAAACAGAGGCACCTCCTGGCGTCTTCGAGCTGCGCTAATGCCGTCGAGAATTTCTCGTCGTCGGGCTGCGGAGCCGGTACCATAAATGCGGGTTGCACGACGTGTCGGATGACGAGAGCAGCGGCGACGTTCAGCATGTGGCCACCGAGCAATGGTGCGATACTGCGATAGCTATCAAGCGTGTTGCTCTTAAGACCCTCGAGTGGCACGAGGGAGATGCCCTCCGCGACAGTGATCGGCACCAAAACGAATACGGAACTGATGAGCATCACGATCCGGCCACCGCGAGCTTCTTGCGTCAGAAATTCTTGGAACTCGCGGAGTCCCTGCGCAACGCCTTTTTCCTGAGCACGCCGAAGGACCGCAAGCGCCAGCAGGTCGGTACTGAATCCGAGTGAGCCTCTGCCCGTATTTAGGTGCTTGTCTCGAACCGCTGCAAACGCCGGCAACGCTTCTAAGGTTAACGCAGAGACAAGCAAAGCCAACCACTCGTCGGAAAGCAGAGCTCCGGCTCGAAGCGAGTCGTCTGTGAGGATCTCATCGATCAACTCTCGCAGGTTGCTCGTATCCGCAGGTGCTCCCATTCCAACCTGCTAGGTGTTCTTCTCCGCCCACTTCGCCAGCACCTCATCCTGCTTCTTCTTTGGAAGCTTCAGGTGCTCTTCGCAGAGGAACCTGAAGCGCGGCCCTTTCGAGCGGTTCTTACAGCCGGGGTAGCGGCAGCGCATGTCGCGTTTCCGACCACGTCGGCCACCGCGACCAGGAGCAGCGCCGTTGCGCGGCGTCCCGCGCGGCAGCGAGGCAGCGATGCGATCCGCGAACATCTGCGCGAAGCGCTCAACGAGCAAGTCGAAAGGATGTAAAGAGCGTTTGGCCATATCTCACCTATGCTGATTCCGGGCCGTACTGCAATAGGGTGTCCCACCGACGCCGTTCGCCTCTGCCTCGTTCATCAGTCGGAAAAGGCGCTCGATCGTCGCCCGATCCTTCTGCTCCAGCGGATACCGCATCTCAAGCCGCCATCGAAGAAGCTGCCTGGCCCGGTCCCAGTTATCCGCGTTGATGGCTGCAGCTGCCTGGGCTTCAAGCCGATCTGCCGCCTCTGGCCCCCCGTTCAGCACTTTCTCCATGGCCAGGTCACGCAGGAAGGATGCCCTCTTCATGCCGTCGCCGCGAGCTTCGAGATTTGGGTCGCTTGCTGCTCCAAGGCCTTGAACCGCGCATTCTCCGACGCCATGCGGTTGAACCGATCGATGAGCTTGAGCGCCAACGGCGAGGGCGGCTGCAGCCCGCGGATGGCCTCAACGATGTCCGCCTGTCTCAAGGCGTCCTCGATGTCCCCGGCAAGCAGCGCGTGCCACAGCGCCTTCTGCGCCGTGCCGAGCGGCCCGCTGGCTCACCGAGCCGAGCACGTTGAGCACCAGCCGCCCCGCCGCGCTGCGGGTGTCGATCTGCTCGCCCACGGAGAGGAGCGCGGCCCTGCCCGGCGCGAAGTACCGCTCCACTAGCGCTCCGAGGTCCACGACACTGCGCGTGGGCCGGTCTAGCTTCACCACCAGCAGCGCCTCTGCCTCGCCGGCTTTCAACATACTGAGCGCCTGTGAGAGGCCCCCACGCGGCTGCGCTCCGCACCAGCCGCACAGGGTGCCTGTAGCTCAATACCAATCAAGAGTGAAGAGGTAAGTCTTCCAAATCTTATCTTCGTACACTCGCAGCACAGTAGGCCCATTATATCCAAAGAGCGGCTGGCCGACAGTAATAGACTCACCAACATTGGTCCCATCTGACGTCTTAAGACTCGTCTGTGATTGCCATGACATATTATAGGCAACTTTCAAACTCGCCGTGAAGAGCGAGAAGAAACCCACATCGCCCCCCACAGTGACTCCCGCCGAATAGCCGAGGCTGCTGGTCGTTGTTGACGAGTTGTTGAGGCTCCGAGTGATCGCAAAGGTTTGTTTGCCGGGCGGATTCCCAGGGGCGCTCGGCGGGACATACGGGAACACGTTCACAAAGGTGAATCGCGCAGTATCAAGCGTCGTATTGGGATCGAGCCCATTGATAAATGGGTCGGCAGCGAGCAGTTGAGGATAGTAACTGGACGTGATATTACGCTGGTCGAGAAACGCCTTTACGTCCGTGGGCATCTGATAGGTTCCCTTAAGTTCACCCACGTAAACAAAGTACGGCACCGGCGTCTGCTGGTTGAGGGCGAAACCCCAATCCAATCGGCCGATTGTTGCAGAGCTCGCACCGGTGTAGGCCGTTGCATTGATCACCGGGCGAACCAAGAACCAAATTTCATCATCGTCGTGGTTGACGGGATCAACTATTCCAGGCTTCGTATAGGAGCTCGTCTCGGTGGCCGCGACATCCGTCACAGTGGAATCTGTGGACCCCCACTGTGTGCCGGTCGAAACACTCACGTTCCCACTTGCGAAGATCACCCCTGTACTTTGTGTAGCCGTGACAGTGGACACTTTGTTGCATAGAGTTCGTCGCAGATGTCGTTGAACCCATTGTGTAACCACTAGCGTAAAACATCGAAGAGGATTTTCCGGGCACTGCATACACGACGTGCGTGATGTAGAAGTCTGGACTCACCACCCCAGGAAGGGCGCAATTAAAATCGAGAAACGTCTCCCCACCCCCAAACGCCACATTGCCGGTGCAACTGCCGCCGTTCGCACATGGGGTTCCAGCCGGCGAAGCTATGCACTGCCAATGCGCTAAGCGATTATCATTGCACCAAGCACGCCCGCAGGCTGGATCTCCGCATGTCGGCGGTGAATTGTTGCACCCCGCCTGCGCAACTCGCGGCGTGAGAGCACTTATCAGGAAAGCGAGCGCACACGATATGATAGCGTTCGCTCGCACTTGCGTCATATTTCTGATCATGTTCCCGTTCCTGAGTGCCCGTCTGTTGGAGAGTGGGACAGGCAAGTGTCATCGTGGAATGACCGTTTCTACGGGAGACGTTTCCCTCTTGTGTTGGTCGAGATGTTCCTCCCCGCTTTTCTGGCGGACTTATGATCTCGTGTCGGGCACGTGCCCGCGGGCAGTGAGGGCCAGTCGGTCATCGCGCGCCCGCGTAAAGCCATTTTCTGAGGTCTTTGGACTAGGCGCACGCTTTGGGGGTCGCCGTCTATCGTCCATTCGCCGCGGTGCAGGATGATGCCGTGCAGCGCGTTAGACTCCTTTTCTCTCTCCCCCCAGGGGGCCCTCCGTCGGGACTGCTTAGTCTTTCTTAGTGCGAGAAGGAGGCCCGATGGCCCGCATGGTGCCTTGCCGGGTCCGGGCGCTGCCCTCTTTCACTCGCGATTGGTCCACCCTTGTCCCAATGTCCGCGGTGTGTAGTTCACGCCCTGCCGGGGCGATCGCCGCAACCTACAGGTTCGGCGAAGGATCGCGCGGCCGGACGAGACCCGGTGCCACCTGGTCGCGAGCCAGGTGCCCACGTGCTGCCTCGTGCCATCGCGTAGGAACCGCGATTTCGACGGCGCGCATCACTGCATCGCAGTCGGCCAGCTGACGGTCGGCGAGATCGCCGAGACGCGTCGGGTGCGCTGGATCGACGACGTGGAGTCCGACGCGCGGGTGAGGGTGACGGACCTGTCTCGACCCGAGAGCCCGTCACAACTCGTGCGGGAATGAGGGTACGGCGCGATTCAGTCTAGTCAGTGGCACTTCGAGCGTGATGAGCATTCGTGTCGCGGAAGCGGGTGGTCGACACCGTATCCGCCTTTCGATCGGTATCCACCAAACCGGGACAAGCTCACTCAGGATCTACCGGGCCGTCCGCGGCGACGAGGACGTTTCCGGGCTTGATGTCGCGATGGATGATCTTCTACTCTCCGTCTCCCCGGTTGAGCTCGGCGACGCCGCGGAGGCGCCGAAGGACCTCCGAGACAGCCGCGTGTCGAGCTGGCACAGAGCGGGCTCGAGTACCGGCTCGTCACGGAGATCGCGCGCCCGAGGCCGACCAGCTCGTGGCCCTGCTGCGCGCTGTCTAGGCGCTGCCTGACTCCGACAAGGCCGATTCATTCCCGCGGGAATACCACTTCAGTCCGCGAAGTCCCGATGCGCAGTGGCACCCGTTTCGGGGCCACGGCAAAGGAGACGGAATGAATCGCAACTTGATGATGGCAGTCCTCGGCTGCGCGGGCGTTTGCGCGTCCGCGGCAGTGGCCGGGGAGAGCCGGCAGGCTGCCATCGAGCTGCTCGATGCTAACGGCCTGAGCGCTCCCGCGCTCTCGATCGAGTCCGGCGGCGCGCTCACCTTCGTGAACGGGGACGCGAAACCGCACCAGATCTACTCTCCCGACTGCCCCGAGCTTGCCTCGACGGCGCTGGGGCCCGGACAGGTGTACACGGCGACTCTCTCGACGGGGCCCAAAGTCTGCCACTTCCAGGACCTGTTCGCGCCGCTCGCGCCCGCGTACTACGGCACAATCGACGTGCAGAAACAGCCTCACAATCTGCCCAACGACTTCGCTGGCGACGGGTGATGCATCACGGGAGTTCCGGGACAAACTGCTCGACCGGGACGGCGCAAGGACGACGTCGTACCGCGCGCCGCTCGACCTCGGTGATGCCCAAGCGGCCGTGGCCTTGTTGCGCGCTGGCTGATCAGCGTAGCTGCTGCACCTGCACCGGCGCGCCGACACTCGCAGGCGTGCCGGCAGCGATGATCAAGTATCGCCTGGGCGTCGGCCCGCTGGTCTGGACGAGCTGGCGGATCGGACCGACCGCGTTCACGATCGCCGCGCCTGCCGGATTGGTCATGAAGCCGGCCAGCGGTTCCAGCTGGCCTGCGCCGCTCGGGTCGGAAGAGAGCGCCAGCACGTAGGGCTTTTTCGCTTCCAGGCCGGTGACGGCCGCCTGCAGCACCTGGGTCAAGCCCTGATCGAACAGCGAGACGCGGGTCGCCACGGCGCCGCCCGGCGGGCCGAGCTCGAGCTGCGCCACCTGGCCGGCCACGCCCAGAGGCACGAGGTTCCCGGTCCCGGCTCCCTCGGGCACGGCGTCCGGCACATAGACGACCGCCTGCGGCGCCTGGCCGATCGGGATCGTCGCAACGGCCTTGTTCTCCAGAGTATCGATCGCCGTCATCGCGTCGCCGTTCTCGATCCCGACGTAAACGCGGGTCCCGTCGCCGGAGGGCCAGATGCCGTGCGGCAGCTCGCCGACCGGGATCTGGGCCACCCGCTCGAACGTATCGGTGCGGAACGCGAGCACCTGGTTGAGCCCGCCCACGGTGACGTAGGCGAACCGGCCATTCCGATTGCGCACGATGTTGACGTGGTTCGTGATCGGACCGGTCTCGAGGACCCTGAGCATCTTGAACGGCGGCTTCGCCTCGAACACCATCACCTTTCCGACGTCTTTCAAAGTGAGCCAGAGCTGATCCCCTTCGGGTGTCACCGCGAGGTTCGGGCAGAACGGCGACTCCTGCTTCAGCCTGGCGACGATCTTGTGATCGGCCACCGAGACCACGGCGGTCTCCGGGTTGAAGCTCGAGCAGACGTAGCCGTACTTCCCGTCGGGCGAAAAGATGGTCATGCCCGGACCGTTCGCGAGCTTGATCCGGCTCTTCTCAGCGAAGGTCTTGCCGTCGATCACCGAGACGTAGTCCTCCCCGCGCACCGTCACCCAGACTTCCTTGCCGCTGGGCGTGAAGAATGCCTCGTGGGGCGATCGGCCGACGTAGGTGACGTGCTTCACCGCGTTCGTCGCCGTGTCGATGAAGGTCACCGAGTTGGAGCCGATGGAGACCACCGCCAGGGTGCGGCGGTCGGGCGAGAAGCCCAGGCCGTGCACCAGCAACTGTCCGCGATAGAGCGGGGAGAGATTCGCCGGCTGCGGATCGCCGAGCTTGATCACGCCGAGGAGCTTGTTGGCCGCGGGATCGATCACGGAGACGGTGTTGGAAAACTGCTCGGCGGCGTAGACGCGATCGCGGGCGCTCACCGGCACGTCGGGCGCCTGGGCGGGACCTGGGACCTGCCCTGCGCGAGCAGCCAGGGCGAGCATGACGACGGCGAAAGCGGATGTGCGGATCATCTCAGTGCTCCTCTAGAGCTCAGTGCTCCTTTAGAACCAAGCGCATGACTTCGATCTCCTGCTTCTGCGAGACGATGATCTCCTGCGCGAGCCGCTTCACGCGCTCGTCCTTGCCGTAGCGGAGCTCGACCATCGCCATGTCGATGGCCCCCTGGTGGTGCGGGATCATCATCCGGGCGAAGTCGCGGTCGGCGTCGCCGGTGAAGGGTACGTGCATCGCCGCGTGCATGCGCTCCGTTGCGTCGTTCATCATCGCTTGGAAGCCCTCCGACGAAGCCGCATTTCCGCCGGCGGCCAGGGCAACCAGCAGGACCATAGACAAACGGCTGGCTCCCGATCGGGGTTTCTTCATGTCGATCATGATGCTCCCAACGCTTGCAGGTCGCGCATCTCCAGCACCGGTTTGGACGCGCCCTGCCGCGCCGCGCGGATGATCGCGCGACCCAGCTCCTCGGTGCTGATGACTGCGCCCGGCGCGATCGCTCGGACCAGGGGGAGCAGCGGCCGGACGAGGGCATAGCCGATCCGCGTCCAGCGCGTCCTCGAGACCTCTCCGTGCATCGGGCGCAGGGCGCCCAGGCGGACCATGTACGCGGACGGAAACAGGGCGAGCAGCGCATCCTCGGTGCGCTTCTTCACCTGCGCCCACATCGCCTTGCCGCCGGTGCCCGCCCCCGAAACGTAGACGAACGTCATCGCCGGATTGACCTTCGCCAGCGCCCGCGCCCAGCCCAAGGTCAGGTCGTAGGTCAGGTGGGTGTAGTCCGCCTCGCTCATGCCGGCCGACGATACTCCCAGACAGAAGAAACAGGCGTCGTAGCCCCGCAGATCCGCGCCGGCTGCGCTGAAGTCGAACAGGTCCTTGCGGACGAGCTCGCGCAGCTTCGGGTGCGTCCGGCCGGTGGGGCTGCGGCCGACCGCGAGCACCGCCTCGACGCCGCCGTCGAGCAGGCACTCGCGCAGGACGCCCTGCCCCACCATCCCCGTCGCGCCGAAGAGAATGACCTTCATGATCAAATCCCGGGCCGGCCGCGCGCGTCAGCGCGGCGCGATCCCCATCTCGCGGTACAGTTCCGCCGGATCGTAGATGACCCCGTCCTTCACCGTCAGCGCCACCTTGCGCACGTCCGAGATGTCCTTCGTGGGGTCGCCGTCGATCAGCACCAGGTCGGCCAGCTTCCCCTGCCGCACCTGACCCAGGTCCCTGTCCATTCCCATGATCCGCACCGCGCCCAGCGTGGCGAGCTGCAGCACCTGCGGCGCCGGAATGCCCGCCTCCGCGTCCAGCTCCAGCTCGCGATGCAGGCTGAAGCCCGCGAACCCGTCGGTGCCCGCCTCGATGGGAATGCCCGCCTCCCACAGCACGCGCACCAGCTCCAGAGTGCGCTTCCACGAGGCGCGGAACTTCTCGTCGTCTCCGGGCTGGATCGGCAGCGCGCCGGCATAGAGCCCGCGCCGCACCTGCACCGGCAACCGCTCCGCCACGGCGGCCATGTTGACCGACACTTTCCCGGGCCGGTCGAGCATCATCGACTCGAACACCCCCAGGGTCAGATCTAGCGCCGTGTGCCTCTCCTGCAACAGCCGCACGAACGCGCGGACCTTGGGCGAGCCCAGATCCAGGTCGCGCGTGCGCCGCGCCGGCTCCAGGAAGCGCGCCGGCGTCCGGGTGTCCTTCACGTCCGGCATGAAGTCGAGCAGGAGCATGTTGACGTGCTGGATCTCGTCGTAGCCCTGCTCCACCGCCTGCTCCGCGTTCATGAACGCCGGGACGTGTCCCGAGACCCGCAGGCCCCGCCGGTGCGCCTCGGCCGCCACCAGCGGGACCAGCTCCGGCTTCATCGAGCTGTACATCTTGATCTGCACGAAGCCGTGGTCGGCGTACCAGTCCACCCAGCGCAGCGCTTCCTCGGACGTGGCCACCAACACCTTGGTAGGGCCCTGGTAGGGTCCGGGGCTGTCCATGAAGCCGGCGCGCACCACGCGGGTGCCGATCTCCTCGCCTTTCTCGATGCGGCCGATGCGGGCGGCCAGCTCGTCGTTGTCGTTCGCCAGATCGCGCACGGTGGTGACGCCTGCCGCCAGGTTGAGCATTCCGTCGGTGGGAAAGACGTGAGCGTGCATGTCCCAGAGGCCGGGCAAGAGCGTCTTGCCGCGGCCGTCGATCACCTGCGCCCCCTGTGGCGGGGCGCCCGCGGGACTGACGGAGATGATCCGGTTGCCGTCGATGAGCACGTCCCGGTGCGGGTCGAGCCGCGCGGACTCCGCGTCGAACACGCTCACGTCGTGGATGAACAGCTTCCCCTGAGGCCGGTGCAAAAGCCGCCGAGCGCGGGCCAGGGCCAGCTCGGCCTCGGTCTTCTTCTGCGCCTCCTTCAGCTGCGGGAACGCGGCCTCCTCCCCGGCGCGGATGACCGAGAACCAACCGTTGTAGACGGCGAACAGCCGGCCCTGCGCGTCGAGCCAGAGATAGCTGGGCGTCAGGTCCAGACCGGTCAGCGACACCAGCGTGGCCTTGGGCAGCTTGGCCATCCGCTCCGCGCCCGCCTCGCCGCCGGGGAGCAGCGGCAGCACGCCGCCGCGCCGCAGCGCCGCGTCCGCGAGCAGCGCGCTCTCCAGGGGCGCGCCGAACATCGAGGCATAGAACGCCGGTCCATCGAGCTTGCGGGACCCTTCTTCCGCCTTGTTCTTCCACGAGGCCACGCCGTCGCGCAGCGCGAACGACTCGTGCACCGGGTCCTTCATGTAGTCGTTGCCGTGGGTCTCCTCCGCGATGGGCACGCCGGAGGGGCCGAGCGTCAGGGTGGAATACGTCTTCGGGCCGCGGCCGCGATCGTTGAATTGGAAGAAGGCGTGCAGCTTGCCGTCCGGCGTGGACCAGGACGCCATCTGGCCGGCCAGCTGGTCGAGGAGCCGCACGTGGTAGAGCGTCGCCGAGGCGGGGACGTCCTTGGGCAGCTCGGGAACGTTCGCGGCGGCCGCGGCGAGCGAGAGCGCGAGGAGGATCATGTGGGCACTACATCACAGCCGCTGCCGGACGGTCACCTCGAGGCTTGCGGCTGCGCCGCCAGGGCGGCGAGCGGCGCATAGTCGGCCACCGAGCCGTGGCCGCCTGCGAAGCGCTCCGGCGTCGAGCTGAGCCGCGTCACCGCGGCCACCAGCGCCGCCTGTCCCGGAGTCGGCTTGTCGCCGAGCTTGTCGCGGCCAGGGCTCCAGAGGTCGGCCACCCAGCCGAGCCGGACGTCGGCGACATATCCGATCAACATGCCCTCGGCGTGTGGATTCTCGAGGTAGAGGACCTCGACGGTGCGCTTGCCGTCGCTGAGCAGCCTCCGATCGGCGATCTCTTCCACCTGCGCGGCCCGCGGCCTGGCTTGCAGGGCATCGCCGTCGATCAGGTGAGGAGCGGCGAAGACTTTTTCGAAGTGGGCCCGGTTGCCCTTGCCCACCAGCACGGTCGCTCCCTCCGCGGCGTAGGTGCGCACGCCGCCGGCGTGGTCCATGTGGTGGTGGGTCTGCACCAGGTACTTCACCGGCTTCCCCGGATACTTCGCTCGGGCGGCATCGAGCGTCCAGCGGGATTGCCACTCGTTGATGGGCGCGTCGAAGACGATCAGGTGATCGGCCATCTCCACGACCAGGGAGTTGTGCGACCCTCCGACGACCTGCGAAACACCCGGGGCCAGCTCCGCGAGCCGAAGTCCGGGCACGGCGTCGGAATCGAAGTTCACCGCGTCCGAATCGAGATAGGTGCCGATGAATTGCCGCCGGATGACCCACTGGTACGCCACCTTGCCCGCCGCGGGCCTCGCCGCCGTCGCGCGCAGATCGGACGGCACCTCGAGCTGGGCGGCGGCGATGGGCTGATTGAGCCGCACCTCGTCGTACTGGATGCGAACCACTTCGCGACCGTTCAGCTCGTAGCTCTGCCGGTGCGCGATTTTCAGGCCCGAGACGTCGCGCCAGTCGGAGAGGACCAGATCGTAGCTCGAGTCGCCCTCCACGTTGTCGGCATCGCGGGTGCTGACCCGGGCGGGTAGCCCAGTGCCCGGGTCGTAGGACACGGCGAAGTCACGGACCGAATCCGGAGCGGATTTCATCATCCAGAGAAGGCGCGGCGAAGTGCGTGCAAGCTCGCGCTGGACAGCGGCGAGGCGCACGGCCGACATGGTGTGCCGCGGCGGGTTCGAGTCGAGGGTCCGCTTGGGCAGTGCGGTGGTGTCGATGCCCTCGACGTATCCAGCGGAGGCCGTGACGACCTCGGTGAAGCGGTACTCGCGCGGACTCGGATACACGAGCTTCCGATCCCACTCGATCCGCGCCGCTTCCGCGGAGAAGCTGCGCGTGAGCACGAAGGTCGAGTCGCCGGCCAGGCGCATCTCGCCGTCGGGCGTCACGGACTGGTGCGGTTCCCAGTGCCTCGCCGTGCCCTTCACGGCGAGGCTCTCGACGCCGCGAACCTTCTCCTCGGATCCCATCGCGGCGAGAGCGCGGTCGAGTGGATTGACCTCGTCGGTGGTCGGCCGGCTGCGACCCTCCGAGCAGGAAGCGGCGATCAAGAAAAGCGCGGCGGCGCCCGCGATTCGGCCCATGGCTGCTTCTCCTTTCCCCGAGCGGCGCTGTGTATCCCAACCGCACGGTAGACGCATCCCGGCCGGACTCGAAAAAACGTTCATCTCAGCCAAATCGGCGGGCAGGAGCGCTCCTATCGGTCAATCGACCGACCCGGGGCCAAAGTCTCATGCGAGATCCGACTCGCGCATCGGAAGCTGACTGCCCGAGCCGAGCCCACGCTCTGCCGAGACGTCGATTCCAGCAATTCCCTGGGAGGGTTTCAATACATGAGACAGACAAGAACGCCTGGAGCGCGCTCCGGGCTCCTGCAGGTCTTGGTCGCGCTCGCTCTATTGGCCGCAGCCTGCGGCGGAACCGAATCTCCGACGGCTGAATTCAAGGACGGCCGGTCGCCGGAGATTGCGACCTCCCACCGGCACGCGCGAGTTTGTGGCGACGCGGCTCCGGGCCACGTGCGATGCCACTCCTGGGTGCGCGTCAACGACGTCACCGGCCAGGTGCAACCGTTCGTGACACCGTCGGGCTTCGGCCCCGTGGATCTGACCAGCGCGTACCAGCTGCCCACCACGGGCGGCGCGGGCATGACCATCGCCATCGTCGACGCGATGGACAATCCCAACGCGGAAGCCGACCTCGGCACCTATCGCTCTCAATTCGGCCTGCCGCCCTGCACCACCGCCAACGGCTGCTTCCGCAAGGTGAACCAGAACGGCCAGGCCTCCCCCCTCCCTGCATCCAACGTCGGCTGGGGCCAGGAGATCGCCTTGGATCTCGACATGGCCAGCGCCGTCTGCCCGAACTGCAAGATCCTGCTGGTCGAGGCGAGCAGCGCCACCATCGCCAACCTGGGCACTGCGGTGAACACCGCGGTCGCCCTGGGAGCCAACGTGGTGAGCAACAGCTACGGCGGCGGGGAAAGCTCGACGGACCCCAGCACCACCAGCCAGTTCTACAGCCACCCCGGCGTCGTGATCACCGCCAGCAGCGGCGACAGCGGCTTCGGCGTCGAGTACCCCGCGGCGGCCACCACCGTGCTCGCGGTCGGCGGCACCCACCTGGTGCGCGACGCCAGCACTCGCGGTTGGACCGAGACTGCGTGGAGCGGCGCGGGCAGCGGTTGCAGCGCGGTCGAGGCCAAGCCGGCGTGGCAGCTGGACACCGGCTGCGCGCGCCGCACGGTGGCCGACGTCTCCGCGGTGGCGGATCCCAACACCGGCGTCGCGGTGTTCGACAGCTTCGGCCCCGCGGGCCAGACGGGCTGGCTCGTCTTCGGCGGAACCAGCGTCGCCGCTCCGGTGGTGGCCTCGATCTTCGCGCTGACCGGCCACGCCAGCGCCACGCCGCAGTATCCCTACTCCAACACCAGTCAATTCTTCGACGCGGTCGGCGGCAGCAACGGCACTTGCAGCCCAAGCTACCTGTGCACCGCGGTGGCAGGCTATGACGGGCCCACCGGCATCGGCAGCCCCAACGCGAGCGCCATGAGCGCAGGGACCCCGCCGCCCGCCAACGACTTCTCCATCTCGGCGAGCCCGGCGAGCCTCAGCATCGTGGCGGGCAACTCGGCGACCGCCACCATCAGCACGGCGACCACGTCGGGCAGCGCGCAGACCGTGTCGCTGTCGACCTCGGCCACGCCGGCTGGGGTCACTGCCTCGATTTCCCCGGCTTCGGTGACTTCGGACGGCGGCGCGACGCTGACGGTGTCCACCACCACCGCGGCGGCGGCGGGGACGTTCACGTTGACGATCACGGGCACCGCCGCATCCGGCTCGCATACGACCGCGGTTTCGGTGACCGTGACCGCGGCCGGCGGCGCCTGCACGACGACCACCCAGCTCTTCGGCAACCCCGGGTTCGAGTCCGGCAACACCATCTGGTCCTCGACGCCCGCGGTCATCGACGGGACCAACAACGGCTCGGCGCCGCGGACCGGAACCTTCAAGGCCTGGCTGGACGGCTACGGCACGACCCACACCGACGACCTGTTCCAGACCGTCACCATCCCGGCGGGCGCGTGCTCCGCCACGCTGTCCTTCTGGCTGAAGATCACCACCGCCGAGACGACCACCGTCACCGCCTTCGACAAGCTGACGGTGACGGTGCGCAACACCGCGGGGACAGTGCTGTCCACCCTGGCGACCTACAGCAACCTGAACAAGAGCTCCACCTATCTGCAGAAGACGTTCGACCTGACCAGCTTCGCGGGTCAGACGGTGCGCATCCAGTTCCACGGCACCGAGGACTTCTCTCTGCAGACGAGCTTCTTCATCGACGACACCGCGCTCAACGTGGTGCAGTAGCCAGGACGCGCGGGAATCCGGAGCGGCGGCCGGGACACGTTCCGGCCGCCGCTTCCGCAGCTTGCCGTGGCCGCTCGCCACGGACGCAAGTCGGGCCTGCGTGGAAAAGCCGATGGCGCCGAGCTTCGCGTCGCATGCCCTTGCGATGCTCTTGCTCGGCGCTTGCACGACAGTGACGTCGGCGTCGCGACCGCCCGCAGAAAACGATGTCGAACGAATCAATCTGGCGCTGCGCGACCGCGAAGTGGAGCTGCGACTCGGCAGCGATCATCAGGAGGTCGTGGTGGGCACCGCCGTCCTGGTGGAACCCGCGGGAGTCGTCTGGACTGACCGAACGGGGCAGAGACTGCGCGCTCCTGCCGAGCTGCTGCACAGCCTGAACTACCTGTCTCCCGAGCATCCTCGCGTTCGCGGGTTCTGGGAGGGCGGCGGCATGGGCGTGGCCGGAGGCGGCGCATTGGGCGTGGTGATCGGCCTTGCAAGCGGCGACGATCCACCTTGCGGGTCCGAACAATTCTTCTGCCTCAGAGGATCGAGAGGAGAGAAGGCGGTGGTCGGCGGCGTGATTTTGGGCCTCCTCGGTCTGGTCGTTGGAGGATCGATCGGCGTCGCTGTCGGCCACCATGACCAGGTGGAGTTCACCGCCACCCGATGAGGCTCAGTGCGACGCGATGTCGTTCCTGACCACCTGGCCATCCTTCATCACGAATCGAATTCGCTCCAGCTCGGTGATGTCGGCGGATCCTGGGGCCGGGGACGCGGCCTGCAGCGATCGCGTCCCGCAGCGCAGAATCTCCGTCGATGCCGGAGTGCCCGAGATTGCGCACGGTGGTGAAGCCGCTCTCCAGGTCTTCGCGCGCCGCCGGGCATGGTCCCGTCCTCGGCGGGAGCGAAGGGAGCGCTGGTGGTCGCCGTGGATCCGGACGGGCCCGCGGCGAAGGCGGGAGTCGAGCCGGGCGACATCCTGGTCGCCGTCCAGGGGCGGCCGATCGACGACAGCAACCGCCTCCCGCGACTGGTCGCGAGCCTCAAGCCGGGAACGACGGCCGAGCTGAAGGTCCTCCGCACCGGCCAGCCGCAGACGCTCAAGGTGAAGGTCGAGAAGATGCCCGAGCCGGCGCGGCTCGTAGCCCGCCACCGGTAGAGCGCCGGAGCAGCTAAGCAAGAACGCGGACGAACGTCCGCCGAGACCAGTCAAAGCGTGCAGCCGATCGGCCGCGAACGTCGAGCTGACGACGTCTTGCCCTCCGATACGTGCGCGTCCCAAAGTATTGCCAGGCTTGCAGGACCGAACGATCTTGCGGAGCAGCCGAGGCGCCGGCTCGATCGGAGGTACCGCCGAGCCCGCACACGGTTCCTGAGGGAGCTCCGTGAACGAGCCAGGAACTCACCAACCGCCGGGAAGAGGCGCGCGAAGCGAGCTGGCGGACGAAGCCAGCGCCTCGCGCCAATCTCTCCGAGGAGCCCGCCTCCTCGCGCGCGAGCAGGCCGCGCGCTCCAATGCCGAGCTGCGTGCAGTCCAGAGGTCGCTCGCGGCGGAAGTGGGCGCGGCCATCGCCGGTCCCTCCGGGCTCGCCGGCATGCTCCAGCGCTGCGCGGAGGCCATGGCACGCCCGCTGCGGGCCGCCTGCGCGGGCATCTGGACCGTGTCGGACGCGCACGTCCTCACCCTGAGAGCGCGCGCGGGCGAGTGCCGATTCACCCGCGACCACGAACGCGTCCTGGTCGGGTCGCACAAGGTCGGACGCATTGCCCAAGACCTGCGGCCCCACCTGACCAACCAGCTGCGGGCCGACCCGCTGAACACCGATCCCGGCTGGGCCAAGCGCAACCGGCTGACGGCGTTCGCCGGTTATCCGCTGGTGGTGGAAGGTCGCCTCGCCGGCGTGATGGGCATCTACGCGACCAAGCCGCTGCCGACCCAGGTGCTCGATGCGATGGACGGGGTCGCGGACATGATCGCTACCGGCATCGAGCGCAAGCGGGTCGAAAAGGAGCGCCGCCGGCTCGCGGCGCTGGAGCGGCCGGCGCGGGCCGAGGCGGACCGGGAGATCCAGGAGACGCAGACGGCGCTCAGCCTTGCGCTGGAGGACAGCTATCGATTCGTCTCGGTCGTCGAAGGGAGCTCCGAGTTCATGGGGATCGCCACCCTCGAACGGCAGCTGGTCTTCGTCAATTCGGCGGGCCAGAAGCTGGTCGGCATCCACGGACCGGCGGCGGCACGCCGGATGACGATCTTCGATCACGTGTTCCCCGAGGACCACGCCTTGGCGCGCGAAGTCGTGGCGGGGGCCGTCGCGGACGGCCAGCGCACCGGAGAGATTCGCTTTCGCAACGTCGATACGGGCAAGCCGATCCCGGTGTGGGCGAACTTCTTCGTGCTTCGTGACAGGCAGACCGACCGGCCCGTCGCCCTGGCCACGGTGGCCCACGACTTGACCCAGGAGAAGCGCGACCTCGAGCTGCGCGAAAGGGTGCTGGGGATCGTCAGCCACGATCTCCGCAATCCGCTGAACGCCATCATGATGGGCGCCTCGGTGCTCCGCCGCGAGCCCCGGGCCCCGGCAGGAACGATCCGGGTCGCCGAACGCATCTTGTCGAGCGCCGAGCGGATGGACGCCATCATCGGCGACCTTCTCGACCTGACCAAGGTGCGCCTGGGCGGCGGCATCGAGATCAAGCGCGAGCCGATCGACGCACACGAGCTGTCGGCGCGGATCATCGATGAGCTCCGAGCGGGATACCCCGGGCGCGAGGTCCGGCTGAGCGTCGACGGCGACGGAAACGGCCGCTGGGATGCCTCGCGGCTCGAGCAAGTCGTCTCGAACCTCGCCTCCAATGCCCTGCAGCACGGTCCGCAGGACCAGCCGGTCACGGTCGAGAGCCGGGGGAATGACGAGGAGTGGATACTCTCGGTGCACAACCTGGGAGAGCCGATCGCTCCCGATCTGCTTCCCTACCTCTTCGATCCGTTCCGGAGGGGAACCGGGACTGGCGACCACAACGGCCGCGGCCACCTGGGGTTGGGCCTCTTCATCGCACGGGCCGTGGTGGAGGCGCACGGCGGAAGCATCGACGTGACCTCCCGGCGCGGCGAGGGCACGCGCTTCTCGGTCCGGCTGCCGCGTTTCACGCAGGTCTGACGGAACGCGCTTTACATCCGCACCGCGCTGACGGCGGCTCAGCGCAACTCGCGCGCTCCCCGCAGCCCCTGCAGGACGGAGAGCAGGGCCTCCGGTTCCCAGGAGCCGTCGTAGCGCTCGCCGTTGATGAAGAACGTGGGTGTGCCGTTCACGCCGCTGCGCGCGCCGGAGAGGAAGTCCGAGCGGACCTTCTCGGCCACCTCCTCCGAATCGATGTCCTCGGCGAACTGGTCGAGGTCGCAGCCGACCAGGCCCGCGTAGCGGAACAGGTGCTCGTCCTCGAGGAACTGCTGGTTCTCGAAGAGCAGATCGTGCATGGGCCAGAAGCGGTCTTGCAGGCCCGCGGCCTCGGCGGCGTGGGCCGCGCGCAGCGCGTGGGGATGCACCTGGCTGAGCGGGAAGTTGCGGAAGGCGAAGAGCAGGTCGTCGCCGATCGCCGCGCGCACCGCCTTCAGGATCAGATGGGCGCGCCCGCAGAACGGGCACTCGTAGTCGCCGTACTCGACCAGCTGGATGGGCGCGTCGACGCTGCCCTGGAAATGATCCTGCGAGCTCAGCGGCGGCCTCAGCTTGCTCATCGCTTCCTCCCTGGCTGCAGCCCCTCGAGGGCCTCGAGGATCCCGTCGGCGCCGGGATTCACGCCGATGGGCGAGACGTAGCTCCAGCGGATCATTCCCTCGCGGTCGATGACAAAGAGCGCGCGCTCGGAGACGCCTTCTCCCTTCCGGTACACGTCGTACGTGCGCGCGACCTCGCCCTTGGGCTCGAAGTCCGAGAGCAGCGGAAAGCGCAGGTTGCGATGTTTCGCGAACGCGAGATGGCACCAGACGCCGTCGACCGAGATCCCCAGGACCTCGGCGCCCAGCTTGCGGAACTCCGGCATCAGCTCGCTGTAGATCGGCAGCTGGTCGGAGCAGACCGGGCTCCAGTCGGCGGGATAGAAGGCGAGCACCACGTTGCGTCCGCGGAAGTCGCGCAGCGAGACTCTCTGGTCGGGGGTGGTGCCTAGCGAAAAGTCCGGTGCTTGCCTTCCTGCTTCGAGCGCCATGGCGTTCTCCCTCTGCCCTTGCGATCACCGCCGCCCGGGACTCTCGCGGACGACGCGGCTGAAGCTAAGGCCCACCTCCCTGGCACGCAGCCAAGAATTTCTGCGTAGTCCATGGCATTTCAATTTGCGTGGCGCGGTAGCAAAGTTGGCCGCGCGCTCCGGGCCGCTCCGCATTTCGTGGTTGCCCGTCCGACGCCGAGGAGCCAACCATGCCAGAGAAGAGCACTGAAACTTCGCAGTCCGCGCGCGGGTCGCAGTCTTCAGCCGCAGCGGCACAGCAGGCATCCACAAGCCCGGCCGCGCAGGCAGGCCAGGGAACGCAGTCGACCGAGCGAGCTCGGGAACAGCAGCCCGGCCGTGGATCGGGTGCGCTGCAGAGGCGCTCGGCCCTGCCTTTCGCCGGGACGTTCGCGCAGAGCCCGTTCTCGCTCATGCGGCGCATGATGGAGGACTTCGATCGCGTGTTCGAGGAGTTTGGTTTCGGCCGCGGTCTGGGCGGGGGCTTGCCTGTTGCCGGCGCGCGCGGCGCGCTCGAGCGCGGCGGGCTGGCGATGGATTGGTCGCCCGCCGTCGAGATGGTCGAGCGTGACGGCCAACTCGTGATCCGGGCCGACCTTCCCGGGCTGTCCCCCGACGACGTCCGCCTCGAGATCACGGACGACGGCTCGCTGGTGATCGAAGGCGAGCGCCGTTCGGAGATGGAGGCCGAGGAGGAGGGCGGTGTCTATCGCTCGGAGCGGACCTACGGCCGCTTCTCCAGGGTGATCGCGTTGCCGGAAGGGGTCGATGCGGACCGGGCGCAAGCGCGCTTCGACAACGGCGTCCTGGAGATCTCGCTCCCGCTTCCGCAGCAGTCGCAGCGGCGGCGCATCCAGATCCAGGGCCAGGGTCAGGGCGCCTCCGGAAGCGCGCAGGAGGGATCGAGCCGGACCAGGCCGGTGCACTAGGACAACTCTCGGGCGCGCTCTTCCCGAGCGCCCACGAGGAGGAACATCCATGGCGTTGAGTCTCGCCCGCAACTGGTGGGCGCTCGCCTTGCGCGGCGCCGCTGCAATCGTATTCGGCATCATCGCGCTGTTCTGGCCGCCTGCCGCCGTCGCCGCCCTGGTGGCGGTCTTCGGCGCGTACGCTCTGGTGGACGGCATCCTGAACCTGGTCGCCGCCGTGCGGGCGGGCCGCTCGGGGCAGCGCTGGGGCGCCTTGGTCTTCGAGGGCATCGTCAGCGTGCTCGTGGGCATCCTGACACTCTTCTTCCCCGCCGTGACCGCGCTCGCGCTGGTCCTGTTCGTGGCCGCGTGGTCGTTGGTCACCGGCGTCGCCGAGGTGGTGGCGGCGATCAAGCTGCGCAAAGTGATCGAGGGTGAGTGGTTGCTCGCGCTCTCCGGGATCCTCTCGGTCGCCTTCGGAGTCCTCCTCTTCATCTCGCCCCTCTTCGGAGCGATCGCCATCGCCATCTGGATCGGCGCGTACTCGGTCGTGTTCGGAGCGCTGCTGGTCGGCCTTGCTTTGCGCCTCAGGTCCTGGGCATCGCGCCAGCAGCAGCCCCAAATCCCGGCCGGCCCCGTGCCGCGGCCGGCGTAGGAAAGGCGGTCCGCACTCATGGCAGAAACGGACGAGTTGGAGGGAAGGCTCTGTGACATCGACCACCGAAGGCCCGCGGTCGTGCGCGTGACGGTGGTGGAGAACGGACAACGCCGGACGATCAACGTGTGCCGGGAGCACTACGCGGAGCTCCGCGCCCGGCAGGCTTCGCCGTTCGAATCGCTGTTCAGCAGGTTCGGCGGCCTCGGCGACGACCTGCTCGGCGGGTTCTTCGACGAGGGCGACGGGGGCGGCGCCGGGGCCTCGGCGCCCCGCCGGACGGGCGGCAGGAGTCGCGCTCCGGGGCCCGACCGCGAGTCGATGGACCTGACCGACTACATGAGCGACCAGGCGGAGGAGATCCTCCAACAGGCCGCGCGCACCGCCGCAGAATGGGGCTCGCGCGAGGTCGATTCCGAGCACCTGCTCTTCGCGCTCGCCGACAACGACGTGGTGCAAGCCATCCTCGCCCGGTTCAAGCTCTCGCCCGAGGAGCTGAAGCGGCAGGTGCAGGAGATCAGCCCCAGGCGGGAGCGGAAGGGGAAGCGTCCCGAGGCGGGGATCGGCGTTTCGCCCAGGGTCAAGGCCGCGCTGCTGGCCGCCTTCAACGCCTCGCGGGACCTGGGGCACAGCTACCTGGGCCCCGAGCACCTGCTCATCGGGCTCTCCGCCGAGGAGGGATTGGCCAGCGATCTCTTGCGCCGGTATGGCCTCACACCCGAGGCGATTCGCCAGCAGACGGTGCGAGTGGTGGGCAAAGGGGCCGAGGAAGGCCGCGTCCAGGGGAAGAGCGACACGCCCAACCTCGACAAGTACAGCCGCGACCTCACGGCGCTCGCCAAGCAGGGCAAGCTGGACCCGGTGATCGGCCGCGCGCAGGAGATCGAGACCGTCATCGAGATCCTCTCCCGGCGCAAGAAGAACAACCCGGTGCTGATCGGCGAGCCGGGCGTGGGGAAGACCGCGATCGTTGAAGGCCTCGCTCAGCGCATGCTGGCGGGAGAGGTCCCCGAGCCTCTCCGCGGCAAGCGGGTGGTGGAGCTGATCGTCACCTCGCTGGTGGCGGGCACGCAGTACCGCGGCCAGTTCGAGGAGCGGGTGAAGCAGCTCCTCGACGAGATCTCCGCGCAGCAGGACAACCTGATCCTCTTCATCGACGAGCTGCACATCATCATCGGCGCCGGCGCGACCGGCGGCGAAGGTGGCCTCGACATCGCCAATGCGTTCAAGCCCATGCTGGCCCGCGGCGAGCTGCACCTCATCGGCGCGACCACGCTCAACGAGTACCAGAAGCACGTGGAGAAGGACGCGGCGCTCGAACGGCGCTTCCAGCCGGTGCTGGTCAGCGAGCCGACCGTCGAGCAGACCATCATCATCCTGCAGGGGCTGCGCGACGTGCTCGAGGCGCACCACAAGGTGACCATCCTCGAGGAGGCGATCGTCGCCGCGGCGGAACTCTCCGACCGCTACATCCGGGCACGCTACCTGCCCGACAAAGCGATCGACATCATCGATCAGGCGGCGGCGCGCGTACGGCTGCGCAGCACCTCGCGGCCGGCGGACCTGGTCGAGGCCGACGCCGGGCTCCAACAGCTCAAGCGCGAGCGGGATTACGCCCGCAGCCGGAAGAACCACGACCGGACCAAGGAGCTGGAGAAGCGCCTCGACGAACGGCAGAAGGAGTACGACAAGAAGGTGGAGGAGTGGGAGAAGGTCCGCCGCTCCTCGACCGGCGAAGTGAACGTCAGCGACGTGGCGGAGATCATCTCCCGGCTCACCGGCGTGCCGGTGACGGAGCTGACGCTGGAGGAGCGCGAGCGGCTGCTCAAGATGGAGGAGCGGCTGCACGAGCGCGTCATCGGCCAGGACGAGGCGGTCGAGGCCGTGAGCGAGGCGGTGCGCCTCGCCCGCGCCGGCCTGAAGGACCGCCGCCGGCCCATCGCCACCTTCTACTTCCTGGGTCCCACCGGCGTCGGGAAGACGGAGCTGGCCAAGGCGCTGGCGGAGGTCGTCTTCGGCGACGAGGACGCCATCGTCCGCATCGACATGAGCGAATACCAGGAGCGGCACACCGTGGCCCGCCTGATCGGGGCGCCGCCCGGATACGTGGGCTTCGAGGAGGGTGGACAGCTCACCGAAAGGGTGCGCCGCAAGCCGTACAGCGTGATCCTGCTCGACGAGTTCGAGAAGGCCCATCCCGACGTGCAGAACATCCTCCTCCAGGTCTTCGACGACGGCCGCCTCACCGACGGCAAGGGCCGAGTCATCGACTTCACCAACACCATCCTGATCGCGACCAGCAACGTCGGCTCCGAGTTGATCCAGCGCAACCTGCAGGCGCCCGAGGGCGAGCGGAGGGACTACGACAAGCTCAAGGAGGACCTGATGGTCCTCCTGCGCAAGTACCTGCGGCCGGAGTTCTTGAACCGCATCGACGAGGTCATCGTCTTCCACGCCCTGGATCGCGAGCAGATCCGTAAGATCGTCGGACTGCAGCTCGAGCGTGTGCGGCGGTTGGCCCACGCGCAGGGCATCGCCCTCGAGTTCGATCAGACGCTGGTCGACCATCTGGCCGACGTCGGCTATCGCCCCGAGTACGGTGCGCGCGAGCTGCGGCGCCAGATCCGCTCACTGGTCGAGACGCAGCTCGCCGAGGCGATGCTCAAGAGCGACCTGGGCGAAGGCGATGCGGTGACGTTCAAGTACGACTCCGACGCCGATCGCGTCACCTGGGAGAAACGGGCCGGCGCGGCCGCAGAACGCGCTGCGGCGGCCCCCGCGGGCGAGGGCGGCGCGGGGCGCGGCCGCGACCGGGAACCACCCCGGCCGGCGGTCCACTAGCCGCCGCCGTATTCGGCGGCGCTATGCTTTTCACAGCGCGGACGTTACGGGATGCGCTGTAAGGACGGCCGTGGGGCCAGGTGGCGCGCGGCGAAGCGGCCGCCGCTACCTGGCCTCGAGCTGGTGCTCCAGGCGCTCGCGGGCCTCACGTAGATCGAGGTGCAAGTAGTCTTTCTCGACCGTCGCGGCGATGCGCTTCTCCACCCGCTCGGGGAGCAGCCCGCGCAGGACGCCGACGAATTCCGGCGGGGCGACCAGGACCCAGCGGTCGTATGCCTTGCGGATCAAGGCGTCGTCGAGCGCCTTGGCGATCTGCCGCGCGAACTTCTCGATCTCCACCTCCTTGAGCGGCGTGGGCGGCTCCATCGCGGAGCGGGAGCCCGTGCTCTGCTTCACCCGGCCGGGCTTGTCCGTTCCCAGCTCCGATTCCTTCAAGCGGCTCTCTGGGTGCGCGAGCTCGGCGATCAGCTTCCAGTCGCGCCGGCCCGCGGCCTGAGGCTCGTACACTTTCGCCGTCGCTGCATCCGCAAGCACGATCCACGTTCGAGCATTCACGATATCGCTCCCGCTTCGGGCTCACATCCCCGTGGGGTACGTCTCCGGCAACTCGCCGCGCTCCCAGGTCGCGGTCCGCTCCAGCGGCTCGAGCGCGCGCGTCTCGTCGAGGTGCATGAGCGCATCGAACTGGCTGGGCAGGCGCGCGTGGAAATAGTGGCTCACTCGCTCGGTCCCGGGCAAGCGCCGATGGCCCTCTGCAGATGCGGTTCGCGCAGTCCCCCCGCCGCCTCGCCCAGATCTCCCAGGGTCAGGAGGAGCTTCGAAGCACCGGTGCGGTGGAAGAGGCCTTCGTAGCTCCCCGGCAGCGCGGGGCGGACCTGCTTTCGCTCGGCGGGCCCTCCCCACTCGGAGGCCGCGGTGACGGTCCCGGTGTAAGTGCTGAAGCCGATGAGCCGCGCCTCGCCGGGGTGCCGCTCGCGGGCAAGCTGCCCGATGTTGATCTCGCCCGCCTCGCCCATCTGCGTCGCGCGCGCGTCGCCCACGTGCGAGTTGTGGGCCCAGACGGCGATCCTGGCCCGCCCCAGCCGCCGATCGACGTGCGCGAGCAGCGCGTCCAGGGTGTCCGACATGTGCCTGTCGCGCAGGTTCCAGGACGAGGTGCGCCCCTCGAACATCGACCGGTAGTACTGCTCGGCGTTTTTGACGACGTGCGCGTTCTGCTCTGCCTCGAACGCTTCGTCCTCGGCAGCCAGGCCACCGCGGGCCAGCAGCTCCTGGCGGCGGCGCCGCAGCTCCACGAGCTGCAGGACGGCCTCGCGTTCGCAGTCCGCGCTGAGCCCGAACGAGGTCGCGTATCCGTAGGTCTGCGGATCCTCGCCGAAGTGCTCGAAGCAGGCGTACCGGTAACGGGCGCGGCCTGCCGCCTCGGGGTCCACCCTCTCGAGGTACTCGAGCACGGCGGCGATCGACGCGTGCAGGCTGTAGAGGTCGAGCCCGTAGAAGCCGACCTTCCCGGCGGGATCGCCGGCGCGGTCGTTGTGCTCCCTGAGCCAGGCCACGAACTCGAGGACGTCGGCGTTGCGCCACATCCAGGCCGGGAACCGCTTGAAGTCGCCCAAGGCCTCGATCGCCTCCGCGTCCTTGCCGATGCCGCGGACGTACCGGTTGATGCGGTAGGCATCGGGCCAGTCCGCCTCGGCGGCGACGGCGCAGAACCCCTTCTCGAGGATGAGCCGCTGCGTGAGCTGCGCGCGCAGGTGGTAGAAGTCGTGCGTCCCGTGCGTCGCCTCGCCGATGAGCACCACCCGCGCGTCTCCGACGAGCTCGAGGATCGGATCCAAGTCTTGCATCGAGCCCGCGAGCGGGTAGGCCGCCGTCGCGACCGCGTCGATCAACATCCCGTCCGAAGCTGCCATGACGACCTCCAGGGACCTGCTCCCGGGCCGCCGCTCGCACACTGCCGGAGCGCGGCGGCGAGCACGCGCCCGGCATGTCGGCGGCCACCTTCGACCTCAGCCAAGAGTAGGTCCGCGCGGCGCCAGGTAAAGGCCCCGGAATTCCTTGCCGTAGACGGCCGCCGAAGGGTGAAGGTCGTAAGTATCGGCTCAGACCGGGCCCGGCCGGGATGGCGCCCGTTCGTCTTTCCTCCCGCGCCGGCCCTCGTCCTTGTCCCCGACGAGCCAGTAGGTCACGCCCAGCGACAGCGCCAGGGCCGCGAGGCCGAGGAGCGTGGCGGGCGCGATCTCGAACAGATCGGCGACGATGATCTTTCTCGCCAGCGCGAGCAGCGCGATGAGGATGACGATCCTGGCCTGGATGATCCCGCGCGTGCCCGGCCCCACGTACCGCAGCGTATGGTTGAACTCGAGGGCGATCAGAAGCGTCATGATCGCGCCGAAGACTTGCTGGAAGACTACGTGGTCGAGGGGATTGAGCGCTCGCAGCAGGATGGTGTCCACCACGCCCGCGATCAGCCGGTACAGCGCGACCACGATGATGACGCCGATCACCGCTCTGAGCAGCAGCGCCACGACCACTTCGAAGCGCTCGTAGGTGGCGAGCGTCTTCCACGCGTCTCGGACGTCGGCCCAGCTGCGGAAGGGTGATTTCATCACGGGAGTGGATGGCGGCGCAGCGCGACGCTGCCCCGTTCGGGGCGCGCAGTCAACGGGCTACCCGCTCGCCCGGCCCTCCCGCCTGGAGCGGTTCGACTGGCGTAGCCATGAGACCGGCGCCGGCGGGACGCGCGGCCGCACGCCGGTCCGTTCTCCATGCAAGGCGCTTTCACCCGCGCAGAAGGTGGCCGGGGCGAGGCCGCGCAGGGCAAGGGTGGTGGCGCGATCGCCGCCGCGCAATCCCTGCTCGCCTGGAGTGCGATCGTGAAGCTTTTCTGAATGGCGCATGCAGTTCGCGCGGGTTTCGTAGATGCGCGTGCCTGCCTATCCTCGCCCTCGTTCGATGAACTTGTACGCAAGCCTGCGGGGCTGTCAGGAGGAACGGCGATGCAGAAGCGAACACTGGGAAAGAGCAATCTCGAAGTCTCTGCGATCGGCCTCGGCTGCATGGGAATGAGCTTTGGCTACGGCCCGCCTGCGGACAAGAAGGAGATGATCGCGCTGCTCCGCTCGGCGGTCGAACGGGGCGTCACGTTCTTCGACACCGCCGAGATCTACGGCCCGTTCACGAACGAAGAGCTGGTGGGCGAGGCGCTCGTGGCTCGTCAACGCAATCACGGGCAGCCCTGTTTGGCACCAGGGCCGCAACGCCATCTTCGTCGTGTTCGATGAGGGGAACGGTCCGCTGACTTGCCCCGAATACGATCCCGACCACGGAGTGGGTACGGCTCCCGGCTCGCTGCTGCCTGGTGCCAGGTGCTACGACCCGGCCAACTTCAACGACCGGGTCGTGCTCATCGCCATCACGAACTACGGCGTGAAGGGCGTTCAGGATGAGCGCTTCCAGTCACATTACTCGCTGCTGAAGACGATCGAGGCCGCCTTCGATCTGCCCTTTCTAGGTCACGCGGCTGATCGGACCACCAATACGCTGGCGCCACTTCTCGCGCCGACGCACCGCGAATAGTCGGGCAACGGGGCCCGGCTGGAATCACCTCCTGTCGGGCCCCGCGCCCAGCCTCGACACCGAGAGCGCGGCCCCCGGCGCGATCGATCTCCAGATATCCGGCTCGTCGAACCAAGGGCAACCGCCCCTCGACAGCAGCTACACGTACACGTACGAGGTGAAGAACGCCGGCCCCTGGGCCACCAGCGGCGGCGTCTCGTTCTCGGATCCGCTCCCAGCCTCGCTCACGTTCGTGAGCGCGACGACGACTGCGGCCTCGTGCACGGGCGGCCAGACGGTCTCGTGCGCCCTCGGCGATCTCGCGGTCGGCGCGCACGCGACCATCGCGATCATGGTCAAGGCGCCGAGCACGGCGCAGTCGGGACACCAACCCGAGCAACGACAGTGTGTCGGTCACGGTGACGTCGAAGTGACACCCAACTCGTCCCGGGACGAGTTGGCACGCTGAGCTGCGTATGGCGGCCCCGGATCTGTCCGATCTGCACAAGGACCTGTCAGCGCGCCGAGCTTTGCCGCGGCCAGAGCGACCAGACCAGAAGCGGAGCGAACTGCAGCGCCTCCGTCATCACGACGCCGAGGCCGCGACCGGTCAGCATTCGCGCGCCGATAGGCGCCACCGGGATTGGCGTCCATGCTGCAAAGTACCGGTGGTTTGATAGCGGCCAGAGTAGGGCGATGCCGAGTCCCCCGTCGGTGAGCGTGTCCAGGAGGCCGTGGGAGACCGCGACGATGGTGCTAGAGCAGCCAGAGCCGCGTCCTCGTCTGCCCGCCGTCGACCTGCTCCGGCGACAGTCGCGTCACGAACGCGGCGACGAAGGCGAGCGCCAGGGCGGCACAGATGGAGTGGGCCGCGCCGCGATGACCGAACGGCGCGGAGTAGGGAATGCCGAACTGAAAGGCGATGACATCCAGGTCGGGTGCCAGTGACAGCGCGCTGAACGCCACCATCGCCCGCGCGAGCGACGTAGTACCCGCCCTGTCTAGGCGCCGGGAGCCCAAGCTCGTCCAGAGGCGACCCGCCGCCATTCCGACGGCGACATGGCCGAGACTCGCCATGCCGGCGTTGTAGCGGAACCGCGGCCTGAGAGCAGCCTCCGTAGGTTCGGCTAGCCGGCGACCAACTGCTGCCCGCCGTCGATGTCGTAGGTCGCGCCCGTCAAGGCCGTGTTGGTCATGATGTGTACGGCGAGCGCGGCGACGTCGGCCGGTCCGACGACGCGCCGGATGGGAAGCGTAGCGCGGAGCTGATTGCGGCGGTTTTCGAGCTCGTCGCCGAGGAGCGATGCCGACAGCTGTGTGTCGACGAAGCCGGCGGCGATGAGGTTGACTCGGACGGGCGCGAGCTCGAGCGCCAGGTTGGCTGTGAGGGCGGGAAGTGCGGCGGTGACTGTCGACGCGATCCCGAGGCCGACGCCTGGGCGCCGGCCGCCGGTGCCGCCCATGAACAGCAGCGTGCCTCCCGGTCTCACCTTGTCGGCGGCGTTGCGGGCGACCTGGAGTACCAGCAAGAGGTGATCCTCGAGGGCCCGGCGCGCCTGCGCGAAGTCCATGTCAACGATGCGCCCGTAGTACGGCCGGCCAGCTGTAACCATCACGTGGTCGATCGTGGTCGGCAGGTCCCGGAAGAACCGCTCGAGGGGAGCAGGATCCGTGGCGTCGAAGGCCGCGGTGCTCAGCGCGTCGAGCTCTCTCGCGGCGTGCTGCAGGCGCTCGGGATTCCGGCCGGTGAGGATCACCTTGGCCCCCTCAGCGCGTGCTCGTCGGGCTGTTTCGAGCCGATGCCGCCGCTACCGTCGATCACGACTACGGTTTGCCCGAGCAGTTCCGGTTCGCGCTGCGTGGGAGAGGCGCTGGTTGTGGTGCTCATGATTCCTCCACTGGGTCAGCCGAACGTGAACGAAAAAGCCTCCACGCCCGGATCGAGGAACTCGATCTCGAACTGTCGGTCGACGATGGGGCTCGGTTGCCGGATCAGTTGATACAGCCGCTGTTCGCCAACCGTGCCGTTGCCTTGGTCGTCGACGTCGATTCCGTGAGCAGCGCCTGGCGGCTGTCCATCGACGAGCACGCGAAATCGCACGGGAGCTCCTCGCACCGCCGGCCCCATGACGAGATGAAGGTCGCGGGCGTGAAAACGGTACGCGATCCGTCCGCTGGCCTTGTTCAGCACGATGGCGTCTTTCTTCACCGTCCAGTCGCCGGAAAGGGCCCAATGATTGAGCTTCACCCTTGCAGGAGCAGCATAGACGCGGGGCTTGTCCACCACTGCTCCACCCGGCGAGACAAAGTTCTCTGTGCGCTCGTGGCCGAGATAGTTTTCCGGAGACTTCAAGTGGGCCCAATCCGCCTCGGCTTCGACACCACGGGCGTCGACCCCAGCCAGTTGATCACCGCCGCTGAACCCGGCTTCGCTCAGTAGTTGCTGGATGATCCTTTCCGACCTTTCGTATTCGCCCTCACCGAATTGATGGTATCGAATCCGCCCTTGCGCATCGATGAGGTAGAGCGCCGGCCAGTATTGGTTGTCGAAGGCGGTCCAGATCGCATAGTCGTTGTCGATCGCGATGGGAAAATCGATCTTCATGTCCTTCGCAGCCCGGCGGACGTTGTCGACGTCTTTCTCGAATCGGAACTCCGGTGAGTGAACGCCGATGACCACCAGTCCTTGATCCTTGTATTTCTCGGCCCACCCGCGGACATAGGGGAGTGAGCGGAGCCAGTTGATGCAGGTGTACGTCCAGAAGTCGACCAGGACGACCTTTCCGCGCAGGTCTGCAGCGGTCAGTGGCTGCGAATTGAGCCATCCGGTCGCCCCGCCGAGAGGAGGCAACCTACCTTCCACGGGTAACGGAGCCATGGCGGCGGTAAGTAACGCGGCAAGCAGGCTCATGCGGTGTACCCGTTGACTTCGACGACAGCTTTGGCAAAGGCATCCGGAGCTTCTTGAGGCACATTGTGGCCGATGCCATTGAGAATTCGGTGCGAATATTTGCCTGAGAACTTCTTGGCATAGGATTTTACGTCCGCGGCCGCGCCATCGAAATCACTAGCGATGGCGATTGCGGGCACAGTGATGACGGGAGCTTGAAAAAGCTTCTCTTCCAGAGCGTCGTATCGTGGCTCGCCCTTGGCGAGGCTCAGCCGCCAGCGGTAATTATGCATGACGATGCTGACGTGATCCGGGTTGTCGAAGGACGATGCGGTGCGATCGAACGTAGCATCATCGAAGTCCCACTTCGGCGAAGCGCTCTTCCAGATGAGCTTGTTGAAGTCGTGCCGGTATTTGGTGTATCCGAGCCGGCCGCGCTCCGTGGAAAAGTAATACTGGTACCACCACCCCAATTCAGCCGCTGGCGGCAGCGGCTGCAGGTTTGCCTCGAGGTTGGTGATCAGATAACCGCTCACGGCGACGAGCGCCTTGCAGCGTTCCGGCCAGAGCGCCGCGATGATGGCGGCCGTCCGCGATCCCCAATCGAAACCGGCAACGATTGCCTTCTTGATCCGGAGAGCATCCATCAAAGCGATGATGTCGAGAGCAACGGCCGCCTGCTGACCGTTCCGGAACGTTTCGCTCGAGAGAAAGCGCGTCGTGCCGTAGCCGCGCAGATACGGGACGATGGCCCTGTAGCCGGCCGATGCCAACAAAGGAGCGACATCGACGTAGCTGTGGATGTCGTAGGGCCAACCGTGCAGAAGAATGACCACGGGACCATCGGTCGGGCCGACTTCAGCGTAACCAACATTCAGGAGGCCGGCATCGATCTGCTTGATGGGGCCGAACGAGGTGTGCGACCCCGGCTTGGTCGGGGGCACTTCGGCCTGTCGTGTCTTGCTGGACTGTGCGCGAGCGGGACGGATCACGCCGAGCGAGGCGGCAGCAATGGTCGTAGCCGCGGAGCCCAGGAATCGGCGGCGATGATGGTTGATGTGTTCGGACATTTGTCTGCTCCAGTGAGAATCAAATGGATGGCGCGATCAGCGCGCTGCCACTTTTCCGTCCGCTGACCGCAGTGACTTGAACGCCGCCCGGATCTCCTCAGAGAAAAGCTCCGGCTGCTCCCACGCCGCGAAGTGGCCGCCTTTGTCGACCTCGTGGAAGTAGATCAGGTTGCGATAGGCACGGCGAGCCCACGTCTCCGGGGATCGGTATACGTCCTCCGGAAAAACCGTGATGGCGACCGGCAGCGAGATCTCGGCGGTCTTCTGCGCGGCCGCAACAATGACGCTGCCTCGCGCGCCGTTCTCCCAGTACAGCCGCGCGGACGAGGTCGCGCTGTTCGTCAGCCAGTACAGCGTGATGTCGTCCAGCACGTCGTCTTTCGTCGGGGACTTTTCGGGATCGTCGCCGTACGTCCACTGCGCAAAACCCGGATGCACGAGAATCCACCCCGCGAGGCCGGCCGGGGAGTCCGTCAGGCCATACCCGACGGCCTGCGGCCGGGCGGTCATCATCACGGCGGCAGTAGAATCGGTCTGGGAGGAAAACCATGGCACGGTTCCGCCTCGCTCTCGCGGCGATCGCCGTCCTCGCCTGCGCCTGCGCCTCGACGCAGAAGCCATACAACCCATTCAAGGTCCCGCGGGAAGGCGGCTTTCCGCACGTAACGATTTATCCCGCGGAGTCTCCCTAG